>Ga0126371_10003118_pt1 | contig 14443 bp, 8 predicted proteins | sample PanSoiMetaPlot_4_FD_110145 | JGI IMG/M metagenome (GOLD analysis project Ga0126371, IMG submission 110145) | Tropical forest soil microbial communities from Panama - MetaG Plot_4 | ecosystem: Environmental > Terrestrial > Soil > Tropical forest > Bulk soil | place: Panama | collected 2016-02-17 | reverse complement strand
GACTTGGTCTCACAATGCGGGTGATGTTTCTAATATAACGCGTCTGCCTGTGGAGATGGCAGGAGAAATCCAAAAAAATGCGGCGGAGAAATTCAAACAGCAACTTTTTTCTACGGCGGATGATGTAAGCGATTTCAGTGAAAATCGTGTGAGCTGGTTTCTGCTTGCGTGACGGAGAGTGGAAGAACGCGTTCGGCACGTACGTGAATCACGTTGTCCTGATGCTGAAGGATGCCTTCGATCATGAGAAAGCGCTCGGAGATGAGAAGAATACGATTTCTCTGCAATATGTCAGGTGTCACGATAGCGTTGGCAATGCCGGTTTCGTCTTCGATGCTGAGGAATAGAAATCCTTTGGCTGTGCCGGGACGCTGGCGGGCGATGACACAACCTCCGATTCGCAATCGTTGACCGTTGCGCAGAGATTTGAGTTCGGCAGCGGAGCGGATGCCGAGTGCTGACATTTCGGCACGACGATAAGCCATGGGATGCGGGCCGACGGTGAGGCCCGTTCCACGAAAGTCGGCGACCAAACGTTCTTCGTGAGTCATCTGGTCGAGCGGGGATGGGGAGTCGGGTTCGTGAGAGCTTTCGAGGAGCGGACCGGATCGGCGGATTGCTTTTTCCACCTGCCAGAGGGCATCGCGACGGTGGAATTGCGAGTAGTGAGTTTCGGGTTGTGGGCTTTGAGTAGATTCTTGACCACGGAAGCACGGAGGCACGGAGTTCAGATTGTTGATTTCAGATTGCAGATTGGGCGAGGGTGTTGCAAAGTGCGGAGAAAAAGCAGGTCCGCTTTGCTCAGGGTGACAATTTTTTAAAAAGCTTGATGATTCCTCTGGAATTGGTGATTCCACTGGAAAAGGGGTTCTTCCTTTTTCGTCGATTCTTTCTTCTTCGAATTTCTCCGTGTCCCTGTGTCTCTGTAGTGAATTTCCAATTGAGTTCAGCGCACCGATTTCGGCGAGGGTAGTGAGTTCGTCTTTGCGGAGTTCGGGGACGCGGCGCGTGAGGTCGTGAATGGATTGAAAGTGAGCAAGGCTGCGTTCGCGGACCAGGGCCTGCGCGGCGGATTCGCGAAGTCCGCGTACATAGTTGAGGCCGAGACGAAGGGCGAGCGCGGGAGGCTTCTTTTCACCACAGAGACACCCTTCGGTTTCGCTCAGGGTAGGCTCGGGCATGGAGGAGTTTGGGGATTTCAGGTTGGTGTTGTCAGAGGGCAGATTGACCATATGTGTAAGGCGTGGAGAAAAAGCGGGTCCTTCGCTCCGCTCAGGATGACAATCTTTAAAAGTCGATTCACGGACAGAAGAATAAGTATGAGTTGGACGCTGCGCAGTGGGCACGAAGTCGGAATGCGAGTAAGCGCCAATTTCGTCCCAGGTTGGCTGGCTGACTGCGGGTGCGAAACCTTGTCCGGCGATGAAGCGGTTGACGATTACGGGGGTGGACCGGTTGAGGGCTGATAATTGATGGCTGACTGCTTTTGTTTCAGCGGCTAAAGCCGCGTTGGAATCGATGGTTTGTGTGGCGCGGCTGAAGCCGCGCCCTGATACGTTTTGGCGGATAGCTGATGGCTGATCGCTGATAGCTGGTTGTTTGACGACTGATGAGGGGTGCCTGACGACTGGTTCTAATGTGCATTTCCAATCGGACTTCGTGACATCGACTGGCAGAATTTTCAGGCCGTGGCGCTGCGCGTCCTTCACGAGAGTGGCGGGGTGGTAGAAGCCCATTGGCTGATTGTTGAGAAGCGCTGCAGTGAACGCGGCGAGGAAATGACACTTCAACCACGCGCTGGCGTAAGCGATCAGCGCGAAGCTGGCGGCGTGAGACTCGGGAAATCCGTAAAGCGCAAAAGAAGTAATGGAGAGAATGATCTGCTCTTGTGCTTCTTTCGTGAAGCCATTGCCGGTCATGCCTTCGCGTAGCCGGACCTCAATTTCCTTCATGCGCGATTGCGAGCGTTTGAATCCCATGGCGCGGCGCAGTTCTTCCGCCTCGCCTCCGGTGAAATTTGCGCTGATCATCGCGATGCGCAGCAATTGCTCCTGAAATAGCGGGACGCCCATGGTGCGCGCCAGCACGGGTTCGAGCGATGGATGCGGATAGGTTATGGGTTCGCGGCCCTGACGGCGCTGCAGAAATGGGTTCACCATCTGGCCGACGATCGGGCCGGGGCGAATGATGGCGACCTGCACCACGATGTCATAGAACTTCTTGGGGAGCAGACGCGGCAGGCACGACATCTGCGCTCGGCTTTCGATCTGGAACATCCCGACGGTGTCGGCTTTCTGCAGAGTTGCGTAGACCTCAGGATCATCGGGTGGAAGATGGGCGAGGTCGACTTCTTCGTGATAGTCGTCGCGAATGAGTTGGATGGAATCTTCGAGGACGGCCATCATGCCGAGACCAAGCAGGTCGACCTTGATGATACCCATGTCGGCGCAATCTTCTTTGTCCCATTGCACCACCACGCGGCCTGGCATGGAGGCAGGCTCGAGAGGGACGACCGAGTCGAGCTGTCCCTGACAAATGACCATGCCGCCGGAATGCTGGCCGAGATGGCGGGGAAGATCCTTCACGGCGGTGCAGAGTTCAAAGTATTTGCGCAGGCGCGGATGATTCAGATCGAGGCCGGCGTCGTGGAAGCGGCGGTCGAGCGCATCGTGTGCGTCTTTGTATTCCCAGGTGGCGACAGCAGCGGAAATTTTGTTGAGCGTCTCGGGATCGAAGCCCATGGCCTTGCCCATTTCGCGGGCAGCCATGCGGTTGCGATAAGTGATCACGTTGGCGGTCATGGCGGCGCCGCGCTGGCCGTAAAGCTGATAAATGTGCTGGATGACGCGCTCGCGCTGATTGCCGGAGGGAAGATCGATGTCGATGTCGGGCCACTCGCCGCGTTCTTCCGAGAGGAAGCGCTCGAAGAGCAGTTCCATGCCGACGGGGTCAACGGCGGTAATGCCGAGCGAGTAGCAGACGGCGCTGTTGGCGGCTGAGCCGCGCCCCTGGGCAAGGATGTTTTGCTCGCGGCAGAAGCGGACGATGTCCCAAACGATGAGGAAGTATCCGGCGAGGTCGAGTTTCTCGATGAGCTGGAGTTCGCGCTCGAGCTGGCGGCGGGCGCGCTGCTGCAGGTCTTTATTGTGAAACCCGTTTTGCGGGACGCGGTCGCCGGAGAGCGAGATGCCGTAGCGCCAGCGGGCGCCTTCGTCGGTGCGCTGACGCAGGAACGAATTCATGGTTTCGCCTTCCGGGATCGGATAGCGCGGGAATTCGTAGCCGAGGTCGCTGAGCTTAAATTCGAGGCGCGTGGAAAGCTCGACCGTGTTGGTGATCGCTTCGGGAAGATCGGCGAAGAGGAACGCCATTTCTTTGGGCGACTTCAAATGACGTTCGGAGTTGCGGGCGAGCAGGCGTCCAGCGGTCATTAAGGTTTGGTGGTGGCGGATGGAGGTGAGGACGTCGCAGAGTTCGCGCTGTTGCGGCGTGGCGTAGCAGACGCCGTTGGTCGCGAGCAAGGGAAGATTGAGATCGCGGGCGATCTCTACGGCGACGCGGTTGCGTGCTTCTTCCTCGCGATGCAAGTGACGCTGGAGTTCCACGTAAACGTTGTCGCGACCGAAGATGCCGATGAGACTGTCGACGGCGCGATGGGCTTCTTCAGGGCCGCCTTTTTGCAGCGCAGCGGCGAGGGGGCCTTCGTCGCCGCCGGTCAGGCAGACGAGTCCGGGAGCGTATTGTTCGAGTTCGTTTTCGAGGACGGCGCCTTCTTCTTTTCTGGGGGCGCGAAGCTTCATGCGCGTGATGAGTCGGCAGAGATTCTGGTAGCCGGGGCGAGAGGAAACGAGGAGAGGAAGACGGAAGTCGCCGGATCTCAGATTTGTGATTTCAGATTGCAGATTGGTTGAGGGCAGTGGCGCTCTCGACAGAAAAGCAGGTCCTCCGCTGTGCTCGGCTAGCGCCTCGCTTCGCTCAGGATGACAAGCATTTAAGAAATTTTCCAAATCATGATTGAACGCTGACTTTTCTTTCTCGATGGTTTTCTCTGTGCCTCTGTGTCTCTGTGGTGAAAGATTTTTTTCTTTTTGAAACGAAAAGGCTTCACAACTTACTTCTGCGCCGATGTGCGCTTTGAGTCCGATGTGCTTGGCGGAGAGATAAAAACGCGGCGAGCCATAGACCCCGTCGCGATCGAGCAGAGCCATGGCAGGCATTTGGTACTGCGCGCAAGTGGAGACCAGATCTTCGGGCAGGGAAGCGCCTTCGAGAAAACTGAAGGCAGAGCGAGCGTGGAATTCGATGTACATCTAAGAACAGTTCGCAGTTGTCAGTTCTCAGTTAAAACGAATTCACCACAGAGCCACCCTTCGACTTCGCTCAGGGCAAGCTCCGACACGGAGAGAACCCGAATGGGAGTGTCGGCGCAACTCTGTTGCAATCCGAACTGAGAACTGGCAACTGAGAGCTGCTTCAGTCATACGTTCCTTCCACGAACCATTCGCCGCCGAGCCGGTCGTGGACGAGTCGATACAAAGCAAGGGTGGGCTCTTCAGAAGAGTGGCCATTCGTCGAGGACTGCTTTTTGGCGGATAGCGGATAGCGGATAGCCGATAGCTTGGCTGACGACTGAATAGCGATGTCCCATTCGTCGCGGGCCCAGCCGTCCTGTTCCCACCAGTCACCGGAGGAGCGCCATGGGCCAGCCATCCAGAGAATTTCTCCCTGAACTTCTTTTCGTTTCGGACAAACGACGTGTTTCGGCTGGCCGTCGTGCAAGGTGACTTTCGCGCGCAGTGGCGGGCGAAACATGCGCAGGGCTGTGATTGGAGCGCTGGAGGGCGCGCCGTCCGATTTTTCTTTTTCGCCTTTCGGTTCGGCAGGTGAGAAATGCTGCATGCGGAAGGCTTCCGGGTGATGCGTATCCAGCAATTGCATCGAGCCGACCTTGTCTTCACCGACCATGCCGGCGATGCGTGCCAGGGTGAGTTCAAGTTTTTCGGGTTCCGGTGTTGGCGGCAAGAAAAGACCGCCTTGTACATTTCGAGGCCGTGCGGGTTCTGCGGAAAGATAAATTTTCATGATGGGTGCACCTGGCGGATGAGCCTTGAGATCAAGCTGCAGGAGTTTTAGAAAAACTTTGGCGTCAAGCATGGGAACGGGGAGTTGCAGGGTGCGAGTGAAAAGTTGATAGTTCCAAGTCGCGAGTTGCGAGTGGGTTGTGTTTGCAGCGTCATTCTTGCTGGATTTCGTGGTCGTGCGTGACGAATGCATAGGTCCTTTGCTGCGTTCGTGATCCCACCCTAGCGTGGCAAAGGGCGCGCCGTTAGGATGGGGCACCCCCGTTTCACTTCGCTCAGGATGACAAGGTAGGTGAGATGGAACGGTGGACGTCCCCGTCCGCCTGACAGGCGAGACACCCTTTGCTCCATGACAATCAAAATCGTCGATGGATTGGAATCCGCTGTCGAGCTCCAGATGCAAGCGCAATTCCTGGGCGGCAAGCGCGCGGGCGGCTAATCGGGTGCAGAGTTGATCGAGCATGTGGGACAACAGAAATGCCAGCGGCTCCAGCAATACGATCGGGTGCTCCAGTTCCATGGCTTCTTCAAAAATCTGTGGCGGGTCGACAGGAACCAGCGTGCGTGAGATTGCGCCGCGCGCGAGTTGCTGCAATCGAACTCCTTGCTGACCAAGACGCTCGCTCAATTCGACTTCAGGAAGAGCGCACAATGCGCGTAAATTCCGCACGCCCCATCGGTTGAATGTTTCAAGAAAATTTTCGGTAGGCTCGGATGAATCGGGTGTGTTGGGATCGGGAAACAAGACTGTGAGCGGAAGATTTCCAAGCCGCTCAGACTCTTTGCCTTCGGGAACAACGGTGACTCCGGTAAATCCGCGCGCCGCGAACATCGCCGTGTCGGGATTGAATGCAGTCGCGACGTTGGACTCCAGTCCGAGGTTAGAGGTGCGCCGGGCAATCTCGCTGGCGATCCTGGGAAGCGAACCGAAGAGAGATTCAAGCCCGGAGAGATCCAGAAGAACGGTGTCCGGCGCCGTTTCTTCGACTCGCGGAGAGAACGACTGCGCACAATCGAGAAGGGCAGCATGTGCTGCAGTTTCCTGAAGAGCGGAGCGGGGTCGGAGTATTAGTTCAGTCCAGGGCTCGACTTGAATCTTCGTCATTCCTGCATCAATGCTGATCGCCCGCGCGTTTGCATTGGTGGCGAAAACTTTTTGCAGCGGGGGTTTGCCTTCGAGCACTGCCACAGGTTGCGCACGCAACTCCGGTTCCGCGCGCAGAATCGCTTCCACCGGAAAGTCAGGCACGAAGATGCAGGCAAAAGGCATAAAAACAGTCGTTAGTCGTCAGTCATCAGTCGCCAGCAAAAAACAGTTCGTAGCCGGCTATTAGCTGATGGCTGATAGCGAAAAGCCGATCGCCCTCATGCGGTCCAAGCGGTTTTGGTGTTGAAGGCGCTTACGGATTGCGCCGGTTTTCGTTCGTTACGGGATTGCAGGATTTCTGCCTGAATTTCAATTCCGGTCAGTAACTCGGCGTGGGAAGGTCTTGCTCCCGAGTTGTTGTCATGTTGAGAGAGACCATCCCCGCTGTTTAAAGAGAGCCTTTCACTGAGAACTGAGAACTGGGAACTGGAAACTGAAGTTTTCGAACTGAGAACTGATTGTCGAAAAACGAGAGCTTTTCGAAAATCGGCGCGGGGCGAACGGCTGCCAAGCTTTAACGACAACGAGGCGCACGATTGCGCACAGGACTGCTGGCCAATGACCAGCAGAATCGTGGGAGTGTTTTCCACGGTGCGCCGGAAACGAAACCAGGTGGTGAGCGGGATGCGTCGAGCCATTTTCACAGGCACTCCTGCCAAGTCGATAGCGACCATGCCGAATCCGTGACTCTGCAAGAGCAGGTCGGCAGCCCGCAGGGCCTGCTCTACGGGATCCTCCATGCGCCGGCGCTCCCATTCCTCAAGGCTGGTGGCCTGACGCCGTTTGCGCGACAGAGATAATTGCGCGTTCGCTCCACAGCGAATCCAGAGAAGCCGTTCCAGATTCACGCCCGCAGCGGCAGAGGATTGCGGATGAAAAGCATCACTCACATCAATTAATGTGCAGACTTCTTCCCGTCGTGTAGTGGCTGCCAATGCCGCGAGCAGCAGGCTGGTACGTCCTGAGGAATCGGGACCGCAAATTTCGGTGAGGCATCCTCGGGGCAGGCCGCCCGTAAGCGCGTCAAGAGAAGTTATCCCGCTCGAGGCCTTGTCAGGCGCGGGCCGTATCTCGAGACTCGAGGCTGGCGTTACGGCCGCAAGCTTTGGGGCGGCAGAAATCTGCTTCAACAGGACAGCTGACCGGTGCTGGGCGGACGAAATCCTGACTTCAGGAAAAGAAATAGCTGCCTCGAGATCAGCGCATAGGGAAGACATGGCATCCTCAAGATTTCAAGGGATCGGCGGAGCGGGGCCGCTCTCGATTCGGCGATTCTTCGAAAGTTTTATTACTTTCGCCTTTTATTCGCCTTCAAGGGATTCTGCTCCCATAAGGGGTGCTTGTCAAGATGGAGATAAAATCTAAGAAATCGGGGCGATTTTCGCGAAAAATTAGCATTTCCCCCGAATACCTTCCAAGACACATATGGAAAATTCAGGGCTCGAGATCCTTACGGCGTAGTAAGGTACTTTTATATTTCTGCAAATGGTGAGGGATGAAGCTCTCCGTAGTCATTCCGATTTATAACGAGCGCGCCACGGTTCGCCAGATCGTGAACCGAATCCTGTCGCTGGAGCTGCCGTTCGAAATCGAGATGCTGTGCATCGACGATGGGTCGACGGATTCCTCGCGGGAAATTCTTCTTGAGTTGCAGAAAGAGCATCCTCGCGTGCGTGTGTTTCTTCAGCCGCGCAACATGGGGAAGGGGGCAGCTTTGCGCCGCGGCATTCAGGAAGCAACCGGTGAGTTTGTCGTGATTCAGGACGCGGACCTGGAATACGATCCCGCGGAGTATCCGATCCTTCTAGAGCCTCTCATCGAGGGGAAAGCCGACGTGGTCTACGGCTCACGCTTCATGGGGGGACGGCCACATCGCGTCCTGTACTTCTGGCATTCGGTCGGGAACTGGCTGCTGACACTGTTTTCGAATGCACTGACCGATCTGAATCTCACGGACATGGAGACATGCTACAAGGCGTTTCGCCGGGAGGTGATTCAAGGGATCCATCTGGAAGAGGATCGTTTTGGTTTTGAGCCGGAGATCACGGTGAAGGTGGCGAAGCGGCGGTTGCGTGTGTACGAGGTGGGGATCAGCTACTCGGGTCGCACTTATGAAGAAGGGAAAAAGATCGGGTGGAAAGATGGAGTGCGGGCCTTGTGGTGCATCATGAAATATTCGTTGAAGGAGCCGCGAGTGAGGCCCGGTCACGCGACCGATTCGCTACCAGCGACGCCAGCGAAACAACAAGCGGGCGCGCTCGAGACCCGGTCCGGCCCGCGGTGAAAGTGGCATTTGAGCCTTCGATCTTTGCCAGTAAGTACTGCTGAGTCACTCTTCGTATTGAATCGGCGTCTTTTCTCCGCATAAAATTTCCGAATCACCGCCACCCTACGAATTACGAACATGAACTCAGTTGCGCTCAAAATCGCGATCGCAGCTATGTTGGGCTTCGTGTTGGGTGCATCCGCTGCATCGGCGCAAGGACCAGCGGCGGAGCTTGTGATCAGCCCTGCGCAGATCAATGTTCGCGCCGAAAGTTCGCGCAAGTTTTTCGCGCGTCTTACGAGCGGCGCGGAGGCGAAGGTGGAGTGGCGCGTGAATGGGGTGCGTGGCGGGAATTCCACCTGGGGGACGATTGACAAAGACGGCATGTTCACGGCTCCCGAGGTCCCGCCAATCAACAATGCGGTGAAAGTCGAAGCGGTGGCGGGTCGCGTTTCTGGCGCAGCTTTTGTGACGCTGTTGAATCCAGTGCCCTCAATTGCAGCGCTGGAACCGAAGACTTTGACCTATGGCGAGCACGAGATAGTGGTGCGCGGCAATGGTTTCGTCGCGGGATCGGAAATCAAGATTGGGAACGCGACCGTGCCGACGAAGTTTGTTTCGAGCAAACAGCTTTCAGCAAGCGTGAAAGCAGCGCCGGTAGCGGGAAGCACGCTGGCCATCGCGGTGTTCAATCCCGAACCCGGCAGCGCGCTTTCACGACCAGTTCCGGCGATCGTCGAGTCTGCGCATCCGAAACTGAGCTATCTGGCGGCGGGGCGATTTCTGGAGCAGGCATCGTGGGGGCCGTCGGCCGAGAGTATCGCCCATTTGCAAGACATCGGGATCGACGCCTGGCTCGCCGAACAGTTTGCTGCGCGGGCAACGCTGTACAAGTCTTCGAGCAGCGCCGCCGAGAATCTTATCGACGAACAGAGTGAATTCTTCGTGCACGCCGTCACCGGTCGAGATCAGCTTCGTCAGCGGGTGGCCTTCGCACTGGGACAGGTATTCGTCGTCTCGGGTCTGAAGACAGGCCAGCCACGACAGATGGTGCCGTATCAGAACATGCTGCTCGAAGATGCCTTCGGCACTTACACCAAGTTGCTGCGCGATGTCACATTGAGCCCGACCATGGGCGTTTATCTCGACATGGTGAACGACGACAAGGGCGATCCGACACTTGGGACTTCGCCGAATGAAAATTACGCGCGCGAAATGATGCAGTTGTTCAGCATCGGAACGGTCGGACTGAATGCTGACGGCACGGAGACCGGCAAAGCGACCTACGGCCAGGACACCATTACTGACATGGCGCGCGCTCTGACGGGGTGGACGTATCCCGGCAAAGCGATCACGCAAGGGCACAATCCAGAAAACTTCGACGGGCCCATGATTGCTGTGGAAGCGAATCACGATGAGGGCCGGAAGACGATCGCGGGTGGCGTGTTGATTCCGGCGAAGCAGTCGGCCGAGCAGGATCTGGAAGGTGTTCTGCACACGTTGTCGACGCATCCGAATACCGCACCCTTCGTATCGCTGCGCCTGATCCAGCATCTGGTCACAAGCGACCCCAGTCCGGAATATCTGCGGCGAGTGAGCGAAGTGTTCACATCGAGTGGCGGAGATCTGAAGGCGGTGGTGCGACAAATCCTGCTCGATCCAGAAGCACGGCGCGGCGACGATTCGCCGAGCGAGTCGCAAGCGAAAGCCGGTCATTGGCGCGAGCCGGTGTTGGCGGTTGTTGCAATGATGCGCGCCCTGGGTGCGAACGTGCGCGCCGATAACCGGCTGGAACGTTTCCCGACAAATCTGGGGCAACGTGTGTTTTATCCACCGAGCGTATTCAACGATTATTCTCCGGATTACCGCACGCCAAATGGATTGCTGGCTCCCGAGTTTGAGCTCTTAAGCTCCGGGACCGCGCTGATGCGGGCGAATGTCGTGCGTAATCTCGTGGAAAAGGGATTGAACGGCGACGCTCCCTGCGATCTTGCTCCCTTCGTTGCGCTGGCGGCGTCGCCCGGCGATATGGTGGACGCCATCGATCAGGCTCTGCTGTATGGAAGACTTCCGGGGAGCGTGAAAGAGCAGATCGTTGCGGCGGTCACGGCGACACATGACTACAACCTGCGAGCAAGAAATGCGGTTTATCTCGTAGCGACATCGGCCCTGTATCAAGTGCAGCACTGAAAGCGGCGAACCATGAGTTTGATCACTCGACGAACCCTGTTGCGGATGACGGCTCGGTCCCTGGGCGCGCTGGGCGCATCGGCCTGTCTTGGCCGTCTGAGCCGTGTGTATGCGGCATCTACGGCGGAAGTCGATTACAAGGCATTGGTTTGCATTTTCTTGTATGGCGGGAACGACGGAAACAACCTGATTGTGCCGATCAAGACCGATGCGCAGAGTTACGACGATTATCAGAAGGTGCGCGGTGCGACTCTTGGGCTGCAACAGAAAACCCTGGGTCTGGTTCACGCGCGAAGCGGCAAGGAGGTGTACGGTCTGCATCCCCAACTCGGGGATCTAGGAGGGATCTACGAGCAAGGAAAGCTGGCGTTCGTCGCGAACGTAGGCACGCTGACCAGACCCATCACAAAGCATGAGTATCAGCAGGGCAACGCGGTTCCGGTAAATCTCTTTTCACATTCCGATCAGCAAAAGCAGTGGCAGATGGTCTCGATGCCGGGGGCTCCTCATAATGGGTGGGCGGGACGCGCTGCCGATGTGCTGGCCGCGCTCAACGCTCCGTCGACTTTTCCAATCGGCATTTCGGTTTCGGGAAACAGTCTCTTTCTCAGCGGCGATCAGCCACAGGCATCGATCATCAACGGGCAGTTGGGGCTGGACGGATCAGACGGATCTCCAGCGGAGAATGCGCGTGACGCTGCATTTCAGCAGATCCTGAAGTTTGATTCGGGCATGGCGCTGATCCAGAAGGTGAATCGGGTGACGACGGATGCGTTGGACGCTGCACGACAGTTGAATTCGGCTCTATCGATGGGTTCGCCGCTGAAGACTGAATTTCCTGCTTCAGGCGTAGGAGAACAACTGCAACAGGTCGCGCGGATCATTCATGTGCGGAAGAATCTGGGCGTCAATCGACAAATCTTTTATGTTTCCTTCGGTGACTTCGACACGCACTCTGACGCGATGTCGCGGCAGAACGCGCTGCTGGGCGAATTGTCGGCGGCGATGTCGGCGTTCTATAACGCGACGGCAGAGATGGGAATTGAAAGGCAGGTCGTGACTTTCACGGAGTCGGAGTTTGGAAGAACGCTGCAACCGAGCAGCGGCGCCGGGTCCGACCACGCGTGGGGAAGCCATCACATGGTGATGGGCGCTGCCGTAAAAGGCGGGGACCTTCACGGCAGCTTCCCGATCCTGGCGCTGCAGGGGCCGGAAGACGTGACCGGTCGCGGAGTCTGGTTGCCAAGCATCTCTCTCGAACAGTACGGAGCGACGCTCGCTGCGTGGTTCGGAGTTGCAGACAACTCCCTGGCAAAAGTGTTTCCAAATCTCGCGAACTTCACTCCCCGCAAGCTCGCGTTCCTATAACGCTGTAATGAGCCCGACAGTCGCGGACGAAACGCCGCTCCTTGCTTTCTTCAGTGCACCCCGTTTGCGTTCAGGTGTTCGGCAGACTTCTGATCGGCCTGTTTGATGTGCCTGGTCAACCAATCCTTCATGAAATTCAGAACACTGGCGGAGTTGGCCGTCTTGCCGGCAGCAGCGTCCTTCTGGAAATCCTCAACCTTCTTCACAAACTCGTGGTGCTATTGGCGGTGCGCAGTCAATGCTCCATACTTTGTTTTTTCGAGCAGGGCTTTTTCCGTGGAAAAGTGAAACTTGGTGTAGTTGCTGGGTGCGCTGACAACTTGCTTGATTTTTTCCGAACCCTTTCCCGCAAGCATGGCTTCATGGAGAGTGTTGATAAGAGAGAAGAGCTTTTTTGTGCTCCTCATCGCAACGTGCAACTTTCACGCTGAACAACGGATCCCAAGTAACCAGGGCCATTTGTTCCTCCGGCAGAACGATGAAAGTCGAAGTAATCGAGTGCGCGTTCTATCGTCAAATGTAGTAGCAGATTATGGCAGCACCAAGGCACCAAGGTATGGGGTTGCGCGACTGCTGCCGCGTTGTGGAACGAGCCTATGCCTGCTGATGTTGTCGCTGTTTTGACAAGGAAAAAATGGTAGCGCTACCGGGAATCGAACCCGGGTTTGAAGATTGAGAATCTTCCGTCCTAACCCCTAGACGATAGCGCCACTTGGGGAGACCTTCATTATAACAAAGGGAATACCGGGGTCTGACGATTACGCGGACGATGACGGCCTTGGCGCGTGGCTACTTCGGGCTCTCCAATCGATAGCCAATTCCACGCAGCGTCTTCAGATAACGCGGGTGGCGCGGGTCCGCCTCGATCTTTTCGCGAATGCGGCGAACGTAGACATCAACTGACCTCGGCGTGACGAAGGCCGTTTCTTTCCAGACGGCATCGAGCAGTTGATCGCGAGTAAAGACGCGACCGCGGTGCGCGGCCAAGTACTCGAGAAGCCTGAACTCGCGAACCGTCGTGAGCACCGAGCGGCCTTCGACTTTCACCGTCATCGACGAGCCGTCGATCTCCAGATCGCCGATTTTCAGGGTCTCGGGAACCGCGGTTTCGCGGACCGTTCGCAGAACGGTTCGAACGCGGGCAACGAGTTCGCGGGGGCTGAAGGGTTTGGTGATGTAGTCATCGCCACCGAGTTCCAGTCCCTTGATACGGTCGGCCTCTTCGCTCTTCGCGGTCAGAAAAATTACGGGCGTTTTGGCCAGTGTCTCGTGTTGGCGGATCTGGCGGCACAAATCGAAGCCATCAGAACCGGGAAGCATGACGTCGAGCAAGAAGAGTGAAGGTTGCTCGCGAACGGCTTGCGAAATCACATTGGTTCCGATCAGAAAAATCCGGACGTCGTACCCGGCGGTCACAAGGTTGTGGCGAATCAGGCGAGCGATGTCTTCGTCGTCTTCAACAACGAAAATCCGCTGCCGACTACCGGCAGGCTGCTCTTCGAGTTCCGACACGTCTACTGAAGGCTGCATAGTGGAGGCTCGAGATTGCGTGCAAAAACACAGATGCGATCGAAATCGATCGCAAGAAGCACACCCAGTTGAGAATTTAGGGAAGGAATGTTGCGAGATTGTTTCCCGTTGGTTAACGGACGGTTAATTTTGCAGCGTCGGGAAATAGTTTGGGCTGCTAAATGTTGGGCCGACTGAAAGGAATAACCGTTATTGGGCCACGGTTCTCTTCGGAGAATGCCGCAGGGTATGGCCTTCGATCAAGCTGTAGAGTTCCTCAGCAAGATTCTTGGCGTGATCGCCAGACCTCTCGAGGGCTTGTGCCATGAGCAGTACCTCGAATCCCATGGGATCGCGCGTGTTGTCGGCAACGAGGTGGCGTTGGAACAGCGTGTGGCAAATTCGATCAAGATCACTGTCGCTACGCAAAACCTTGCGGGCTTTCTCGACATCAAGCGCGGCGAATCCCCGATGAATTTCATCAAGCATGTCATGGACGATGGCCGCCATCTGGATGAGATACCGAACGTCGCTACCTGGAATCTGATCCGTACGGGCCTGGACGCGATGCGCGACGCTCATCACGAGATCGCCGATGCGCTCTAGATCGGTGATGCACTTCAGGCAGGCAAGGAGTTGGCGTGCGCGTCGTTCGTTGACGCGAGTAATGGCGCCCGGAAGCTGTTCATCGATGCTCCGCTCAATCTGATCGAGCTCTTTTTCGCAATCGCGAATGGCGAGAAAGGCCATACGCGAGGAATTGGTTAACAGGTCCTGGATGTTGAATGTTGCGTCGCGAGCGATGAGGCACGCCCGCAAAGTCATGCGCATCAGTTCGCTTTGAGTAGGGTCGGGCTTGTCGCGGCGAGAGGCCTTGGTCTT
>Ga0126371_10003117_pt1 | contig 14446 bp, 15 predicted proteins | sample PanSoiMetaPlot_4_FD_110145 | JGI IMG/M metagenome (GOLD analysis project Ga0126371, IMG submission 110145) | Tropical forest soil microbial communities from Panama - MetaG Plot_4 | ecosystem: Environmental > Terrestrial > Soil > Tropical forest > Bulk soil | place: Panama | collected 2016-02-17 | reverse complement strand
TGCATGCACCGCCTGGTACCAGCCCATGCGTAGGAGCTGCGCAATCCCACGCGCATCTTTGCGGTCGGTCTTGACCACCATCGCTGACAGCGCTGCCTTGACGTGGCGGGTCTCCAAAAGCACTACGTCGAATCCGGCTTGCGTGAGACCCGCGTACAGCCAATGCGACAGCGGCCCCGCTTCGAACCCGATCCGCGTCACCGGAAAACCCAACCCCTTGAAGAACGTTGCCAGAACGCAAGGATCGCTAGCGATCTTCGCCTCCTTGGTGATTTTGCCGGCCGCGTCGACAACGCACACACTGGACTGTTCCAATGATATGTCGATCCCTGCATAATACTGCATAGGCTGTCTCCCTGAGCTGCGATGCTTGGGGCCGAGCCTTCTCAGTCTGGACCCCGTTTCACCATCCTATCGGGAGACAGCCGCCTTCGCCTCACGCTCCGCTGGAGGGCCCATTACGGCATCTGGTATCGCCGGACATCCTCGAAGGCCGCCTTATCGGGTGACCGGCCGAAAAAGATCGAGAACTCCTTGACGAAACGAACGTAGGTGTATTGGGTCCCCGGCGTGAACTTGCGGATCGACATGTCCTCGATCATGCGCCGGCGTAGCGGGCTCATGGCCTGGTCGGTCATGGGGTGCTCTTGTCTGGATTTAGGTTATGAACACCCTCATCTTCAGACAGGACGCCCCCCGGCGTCACAGGAGAAGCCCGGACTTCACCGCACGCCGCAGCAACCCTACCGCGAGTGGTTTAGTTCTCTGGCACATCCCGGTCATTGTCGGCCGAGTCGTGGGATGGGCGAACAGCTGTAGTGCCCCCGGCGATCACGCGCGCTCGAACTCTCCTCCTGGCACGAAAGGGCATCATGAAAACCATATCCTGTCCACGCCCGGTCGCTTGAGGAGCCGCGCGATGGATCCGGTCAAGTCGCGCAGATGGTCGAAGTGTTGAACGGACTCACTGCGCGAGACACCCTCTGCCTGTTGGTTGGCTGATGTTAACCGTCTTGGATAAGGCGCCGGGCGACGAAGAGCGCCAGCAATCACTGGATAGCTGCATTAATCTGCTAAAAGGTGTTCCGCTCGGTTTGAAAGACTAAAGGACTTCGCACTGAAATAGAAGTATCGCCACGGTCGGTCCCCCATACCCAAATCTTGCAGCGGTTCAATGCGCTCGAGAACGACGGGGAATCTCCCGCGATCTCGTGGGACCGGTCGACAAGCGGCCCGTTACGGAAGAGGTATTTCTTGCTCCGGGAGTGTCTTCACATCTCGTTTGTTTGCGTGAAGTTCGTGGACGGGGACGCCATGCGTTACTTCCGCCACGGCGACCTGGTTTGACGAGAAATGCGTCTGGAGCGCGATCCAGGTTACGATCAGCACAACGATCCCGATGACAGGTAATAGGAAGCGCATAGCATCCTCCTTCTGCTTGTCCCAACGGCATTGATGACAGATGAGAAAAGAAATGGCTGTGACGTGGGTCACTGCTTGGTGCAAAATGCACAATCAACGTCAATTAACACCATCGCGCAACAATCCACGTGGGCGGCCGATGCCCATGTTGCGCACCGAGTCACCCGTATCTCTATTGGCGCGCACGGGCTGAGTACCGGTGGGTCTACTCGCTCGTCACCGCGTCCGTAGTTGATCCGCTCATCGTTTGAGAACACAGCCATCATGACTATGTCGGCCGCGCTGGCCGAGCGATGGGTTGGACGAAGCTCGACCGCTCAGGATAGTATCTTTCGAAAAGCCGCCCTCAAGCGGTCGTACCGCATCCTGATATTGCCTTCGAATGCGATTGACTTCGGTCTACGGCAGAGGCCCGGCTACGGCTAGGCAAATCGAGAGTCAAAGAGATGCGCTGGACGGGGGCGATCGAGGCGATGAGTTGATGGTATGTGGAAGTGGCCAGGTAGGTCGTCCGTGGCCTACGCCAAAAAAAGGAGGATCTTCGGTCACGGGCGCAACGAGCGCCCGCGCTGGCACCCGCCATCGCATAGATATTGCATTGTCATCGGATTTGACCAACGCTTCGCTTTTCGCGATGCTGGTACTGCTGAGCCAGGGGGGTACCGATGGCCGACATCGAACGGAAGGCGCTACCGGCTCTGTGCCCCAGCCCCGCCGAATTTGCCGATGTTGGCGAGCTTATGCTACTGGTATTCACGCAGAACGGCGCGTATGGGAGGTCCGCCGGAGGGTGATGGCGAGAAACAACACCGACAATTTAATTGTTGATGGGAGCGCTGACACATTCGAAGCAGCGAAAGCAGCCGCACTTTTCGAAGCAAATGCCATTCTCGGGCTATCACCCCGCAAGATGTAACTGTTCCCTGCAATCGTCTATTGGTGGCTCGTCGCCCCGCGCGTCGATGCTGGCGGCGGGTTTGTCTGGAACAGCCCTCACATCGGCCAATCATGTTTTGGGCGTTGATGGTGTGATTGCATGCGCATAGGACCGACACCTAATAGCCCACAGCGACTCAGTCGGCAGGTCCGCCCGATCCGAGACCACAGCCGGACGAGCTGTTGGTTCGAGAGCCGGTCCGCTTCACTCAAAATTATGGTCGATGGACGAGCCCCAGCATAAAACGATTGTTTTACCCCGCTTGCGGCGACCGAGCTATTTGGCATCGACTGAAAACGCCAACAGCACGTTTCCCGGAGCCGTGCCGAAATTGGTGTACCCAGAGTTGACATAGAGCATCCCGCCGGCGATCACGGCGCCCGGGCCGTCGAGCGAGCCGCCATGGGCCGGCACACCGTTGACCGTCGTGTAGTCGCGCTTGGTGTCCACGTCCCATACGATCTTGCCATCCTTTGCCGCATACGCGCGCAGATGGCCATCGAGGCCACCCGAGAACACGACGCCAGGGATCGAGGTTACAGCGGCCGACTGCGCCGGACTACAGCCAGGCACCCCACCACAGCCCGGATGGGCGGTGTGCCAGACCACCTCGCCGGTCTCCAGCTTGAGCGCATACAGCCCCCCGCCCAGGTCAGGATCCAGCAGGTAGCTGCGTCCTCCGAAAAGCCCCTTCTGCGCGCCAGCGGTGCCCTCCGGGACAAGGCGAAACACGACGTCCGAAACGGCGACGTAGACGTTGTCCTGGTCGACCGCAGAGCCCCATTGCACGCCCCCCAAGGTTCCACCGCGACCGACACGTCGCTGCCACAGCATCGCACCCTGCCGATCGGGATCGAGCGCGTAGACCATGCCGGACTTCTGGCCGGCGATCAGCGCGCGCTTGCCATCGGCAAGTTCGACCAGGATCGGCGATGATCCGAAATCAAAATCAGGCCCTTTCGCCAGCGGACAATTGACCGGGGTCGAAACGTTGCAACCGACGTTGTAGGCGTCACCAGATGTCATCTGGCGCGACCACGCGAGCTCCCCGTTCCCCATCTGGAAGGCCACAAAGGCATCAGAACCTTCCGCCGCTGGATCTGAGTAACTGTCGCCGGTGGTCGCGTAGATCATTTGCTGTTTAGGATCGACCGTGGGCGAGGACCAGATGGCCGCGCCAGATGGGCCCCAGAGTTGAACGCCGCTTTGGCTCACGCGGACCGGCTGCGCGGGCCGCGGGATCGTGTAACCCTGCCAGAGCACATTGCCGGTCCGAGGGTCGAGTGCGGCGACGACGCCGCGAAAACTACAGCACTGGTAGCGAGGATCGGCCGCCAGCACCTCCTCCGCCGAGGAAACCGGCACGTACAAAACCGTGCCGGAAAGGGTCGGAGCTCCTGTGATAAGGGCGGCCGGGTGCTCTTCGACACGCGTTTTCCACAACAGCTTGCCAGTCGCGGCGTCGACGGCAAAGGCGTTGCCCCGCTGGTCGCCGAAATAGGCGGAACTGCCACGCACATCATGGCCGATGCTGATCGCTGTGCGCACGGCAAATCCGGCATCGAACACCCAACGCTGGCATCCGGTTTTTGCGTCAAGCGCGTACACCTTGCCGCCGGCGCTACCGACGAACACACGTCCGCCCCACACCGTAGGCTGCGCGTAGGCGCGGTTGTCGCCAGGAAACCCGAACGCCCAGCTCACTTTGAGACGTGGAACATCCTCGGCCCGGAGCTGCGCCATGGCGTTGGCTTGGAACCGGCGCTGCCTCGGTTCGACGCCCCAGCCGTTCCACTGGGGCTGCCCGGACGCATCGTCGACGGGCGGCCCGGCGTCATGGCAAGTCGAGTCCGGCAGGCTTGGTTCTGGCGCGGGCGGCGCGCCAGCCAAGAACCGGATGATGTTTATGATCTGAGCCCGGCTCAGTTCCCTCCCTTGCATGCTCATGCTGCCGAACGTGAGCGCGATGAAAATCTTCTCCGCTGACAGTTGCCGCAGCGCCGCGGCGGTGGGCGCGTGTGTCACGGCAGCCTCGTGGCACGACGCGCAGTGATCGTGATAGAGCGCCTCGCCGTCTGTGTCGGCCGCGGCTTCGGCGCGAGCATAAACTGCCGCCATGAGGACCAGCGAAATTGGCAGGAGCGCGCTCGAGCGCTTCATGGTAGTTGACATTTCCAGCCTCCCCAGATGCTGCGGTTTCGCAGCTTGCCACGGCCCGTCGGCGCGCCGCAGCGCGATCTTTAAGGCTGTCTCGCGGCAACCTGGGCCGTCGGATTGTTTGCGCTTCAACGACCTCGAGAACGTCAGCGACACACGTTATCGCATCACCCTCGGTGGCCTCAACGCTTTGCGGTCGACATCGGTGGTGCCGAGCCCATTTCCGACTAACGAGGGGCAAAGCAATTCGTCGCGGCGCGCATCTGAACGGCTGTGAAAAGCAGGGCGTCCGCATGCGCCTCGGGCCGGGGCGAAAAAAAAGATCAAGGCTTTATCGTTCGAGCGACCCTGAAGCCGAGAGTCTCGAACCGGACCTTGACGTGACGCTTGACACGCGTGGCCGCACGCACGAGCTCCGGCTCGTTATTCCAAGAACCGCCGCGGGCGACGCGAAAGATTGGCTCGCCGCTCGCGATCCAAGCCGATCCGTCGGTGGGCGCGCGATCGTAATTGTCGTGCCAGGAATCCTCGACCCACTCCCAGACATTGCCGTGCATGTCGTACAGCCCGAACGCATTCGGCTTGAACGATCCCGCCGGCGCCGTTTGCAGGAGGTCCGATTGGCTGCCGCAGCCATTGCAGTTGGCCCGGCCCCCGCCCGGATCGTCACCCCAGGAATAGCGGGTATGGGTGCCGGCGCGCGCTGCGTATTCCCATTCGGCCTCCGTCAGAAGCCGGTACTCGTTGTCGGTCGATTGGGCGAGCCAAGCCACATACTGTTTAGCATCGAGCCAGCTCACGTTGATTACTGGCATCTTGCCCCGTCCCCAACGGTCTGGAGCACGCGGGCAAGCTGCCTCGGCCGTGCAAGCATCCCATTCTTCGAACGTCACCTCGAACTTGGAAACGGCGAACGGCGCTGCGAGCGTCACCTCGTGCTGCGGGCCTTCGGTGGGCCTCCGGTCCGCTTCGTTTTTCGGCGAGCCCATTATGAATGCGCCGGCAGGAACGACGATCATGACCGGGCAGCCGTTCGCGCATTCCTTGAACTCCGAGCCCGGCTTTGCTGCGTTCTCCTGCTTAGGAGTGAGCACCGTGGAGTCCACCACCGTGCGCTGAGGATGTTGCGGTCCCACCCGGTCCTGCGCGCCGGCCCGCAGGCCCATCAAGCCCAGGTTCGCCAGACAGATCATGGCGATCAGCCGGGCGCGCCAAATCCAGCCGCGCTGTGCCCGCGCCAAAAACACGCACTCCGCCAAGTCGCGACCCTGCGCCATGAGCTTGAGATTCAGCGCCCGAGAATCCTCGTGCATGGAGCCCCCGAACTCGCCATCCCAACCCGAATGCAAGAGAGATTGCAGAGACCCGACGGGAGCGGCAGCTTCGCGCTCGGGGCAGGCCATGACGATCCGCCTGGCCAGCCTACTATGTCTCCGCTCCAATCGGAAATGCACACAACATGCACCGCGAAGCCATCACGCGCACGCGATGGGCATCGAGGTTGATACTGATCGGCGCGGCAATCACGTAAGCGATGCTCCTGCGTCCGCTCCGGGTCGTGTGCTGAAGCGGGGGCCGGGCCGGACTCCGGCAGGTTTCCTCTCCAAACCGAACTCGCGACTGGCTAGCCTATGGTGGCTTCCGTTAATATCTTTTTCTGGCACTTTTTTGACCCTGAGCAGACTCGTAGCAAGTTATTGCTGCAGAGGCGTCAACTCTACCGGTCCCAATGGAACAGCATTGGGATGGTGAACATGGCCGGCACGAAGACCACCAATGCGAGCGCCGCCGGCGGCGGTTGGAACAACGTCGGTTGGGGCGGCTATTGGGGCGGCTGCGGCTGCTGTCAAGTCTGGGTTCCGCCGCCCCCCGCCCCCTGCGGCTGGGGTTGCTAGCTGGCGCCACAGAGAAACGCTACCGGGCGCGGGCAGTGCGCTGCGCCGCCCCGTTTTGCGATTTGATGCGGCCGTTCGCCATCGCGGTGCGGAGCGGGCTGCACATCGACGAGATCGAGTTGAAGCGCGATGATGTCGCCGGGATGGCCGTGCATATCGCGGCGCGCGTCGCGGTGGAAGCGAAGGTGGGAGAAACGGTTGTGTCGAGCATCGTGCGCGATCTGGTCGCGGGCTCCGGGCTGCGCTTTGAGGACCGCGGCCTCGATTCGCTGCGTGGCCTGCCCGACCGGTGCACCTTTACGCGGTTCCGGGTGGCTAACAAGGGCGGCTGGGGGCAGCGGGCCGAACTTCCGCTTGCGGGGTCATGGTCATGCGCCATCAAAAACCAGCGACCAATGACGACTTCCGGGACCTTGCACCTTGCGGCCGTGCAGGTATGATTTCGGACAGTGGGGTGCTCTTGCTTGTATGGCGTGGTTGTGGCATATGACGAATATGAGCAACCGTGCTGACCACTTCGTTTCCTGTTGGTGGTGCTTCTTTTAGGAGCGGCGCGGCCACATCATTAGATCAACCGTTGCCGCCGTGAGTCGGCTGGCGCGGTTTGTATTCATCCACAGTTTGACCTCATGGCGGCTCTCAACATGGAGAACTCGCCATGCTGGTCGACAATCATTTACGCCCCATCGTTCTGACCGGAGATCGAACCACCGGGTCATTGCATCTTGGACACTATGTTGGGTCACTCAAGAACCGAATCGCGCTGCAATCGACCCATCGTCAATTCTTGCTGTTGGCCGATGCGCAAGCTTTGACCGATAACGCAGACGATACTGCGCGAGTGCGTCGGAATGTTCTGGAGGTAGCGCTCGACTATCTCGCAGTTGGGATAGACCCGGACCTGACAACCATTTGCGTTCAATCGCATCTGCCAGCGCTGGCCGAGTTGACCATGCTTTATCTGAATTTTGTTACGGTCTCTCGCCTTGAGCGAAATCCCACAATCAAAGACGAAATTCAATCGCGTGGCTTTGGTCGTCATATCCCCGCTGGCTTCCTCTGCTATCCCGTCGCTCAAGCAGCCGACATTACGGCCTTCAAGGCAACCGTCGTGCCAGTCGGCCAGGACCAAGCACCGTTAATCGAGCAGAGCAATGAAATTGTCCGACGTATTAATCGCCAGGTTGGTCGGGATGTACTGCTAGAGGCTCAGGCACTGATCCCGCCAGTCGGTCGATTGCCCGGTGTGGACGGCAAGTTCAAGATGAGTAAGTCGCAGGGAAACACGATCCCACTATCAGCGACGCCCGATGAGATCAGTGACGCCGTGCGACAAATGTTTACAGACCCTAACCATCTGCGCGCAAGCGACCCCGGAACAGTGGAAGGCAATGTGGTATTCACTTATCTCGATGCCTTCGACGAAGATCGGGCGGAACTAGAAGCTCTCAAGGCACACTATCGACGCGGTGGTCTCGCCGACGCCCACGTCAAATGCCGCTTGAATAGCATTCTTCAGGCAATACTGGCGCCGATCCGGGAGCGTCGAACGGCTTTAGCGCGCGATCCCGGTTACGCACTTGGCGTGCTTCAACAAGGGACGATGCGGGCGCAAGGGCAGACGCAAGCTACGCTCGACGAGCTTCGTGACGCGCTGGGGCTCTTCCGGTTGAGCGGCTGATCTGGCTCCATGGCACATTTCGACTTATCTGCCGCTCGCCAAATTTCGTGGGCTATTCAGGGGAAGAGCGGAGGTACGCGGGGAACGTCCCATAGGCCCACCGTTGACCCCGGGCGGACACCGCACCCTGCGCGGGCCACCGCCTCTTTCCGGGCACGCGCGGCTTTTACAGCAGCGTCCTGGCGTGAACGAGATCGCCGAGTTGCGCCACCGCGACGCCTCGAAGCGCAAGCGCCGGCATGTCACCCATCAGGGCGACTCGCCTTCAGTGCACGGGGATCCTTACGAGCGTGCGCTGCGGCTGTGATCAGCGAGTCCATTGGAATCCCGCCACACTTGTAACTCCCGCCTTTCGATAACCGTTACCAATCTATCTTAGGACACCCGACCAGAGGAGTGAGAGGGCATGACGACACATACGATCGCGCTACGTGGCGAACGGCTTGCAGCTGCCGCTCTTGGCGCAGCCGATTGGGTGTGCTTCGCGGCCGCGCCGACCTTCGCAATCATGGCACTACTTGCGGGCGTTCTTGGTGGTGGCCCGCAGGGCACGCTCTGCTCGGCCACGCAAGATGCATCACCGCTGAGCGGAATGGTCTGCATGTACATGCTGATGAGTGCATTGCATTCGCCGCCCTGGCTGAAGTTGATTTCCAGCCGAGGAAAATAGCGCCCGCGCGGCCGGGTCTTACGCATGAGGGGCGCAGAGACCGTTGCCGGAACAACGGTGCGGCTACGGCGTTCGACCGCCAGCATGCGGTCGGAGAGGTAAAGAGTTGCTGTCAGTGCAAGAACGAATAGGAACGGGAGAAACACATGGACCGGAACAGGGCCGAAGACCAGCACCACAAAGGACTCGGAATGAACACACCTCCGATCGTGTCGCGGAAGGAGTGGGTACCGTCGCGGCCCGCACATCGGCGGCCGATATGAGCAGGTGCGCAGGTCGTTCCTAAGAACACGCGCGAGGACGCTAGTGGAGAGAGCGATGAAAGACGCCATGAGAAATGAATTTGGAGTGCCTGCGGTGGTCGGTCGGAACACCTTCCAGGCGGAGCTGGACGCGTTGCGGGTTCGAGAGAAAGCTCACACAAGAGAAGGCGACGCTATTGCGGCCGCCCGCCGCCGACTCCCCATGGTCGAGGTGGATGGCGCCACACCGCTCATTGGCGAACGTGGCGTGGTGACGCTATTGGACGCGTTTCAGGGACGCCGGATGCTCATCGCCTACTACTTCATGTGGCACGCCGGCCGACCCGCCCCGGCGCAGTGCGAGGGGTGCACCTTCTATACATCGCAGGTCCGCGAGCTGTCCTTCCTGCATTCCCGTGACGTCACCTACGCCACGTTCTGCCAAGGACCATACGAAGAGAGCGTCCGGTACCGCGACTTCATGGGCTGGGAGATGCCATGGTACTCAGCCAGGGACTCGCTCGACACTCTGTTGGTCGGACGCCGGGTGGGCATGATGCACGTCGTTTGCTACCTGCGACAAGGACCCAATGTCTTCGAGACTTACTGGACGACGAGGCGCGGCGTCGAGGCGATGGATAACAGCTATCGGTTGCTCGACTTGACCTTGTACGGGCGGCAGGAGACGTGGGAGGACTCGCCGACCGGCTGGCCGCAACGGCCGAAAGGCGAGCACCCTTACCGCACCGATGGACGTCCCATCCCCCAGTGGTCTCGCCTGAAGGCCGGGTATTCGGACGACCTGGGAACCGGCGGGCGCTGAACGTCGCACAGGAGCCGGGCTGATGTCTTCTTCTGACGCAAAACTCGGCTGTCCCGGTTGCCGCTACTGCGCGTCCGGTTACGGATGTGAGCTGACGACTTGGCGACATGCATGACCAGAAGAGACATCCGGCGAACGGGACTTAGTCAATTATCTTATCGGCGCGCAGTAGGGCGTGCGGTGGCACATCAAGGCCGAGCGCTTTAGCGGTCCTGAGGTTAATCGCCAGCTCGGAACTTGGTCGGTTGCTCCACCGGTAAATCGGCCGGCTTGGCACCCTTCAATATCTTGTCCACGAACGTGGCGGCTCTCCGAAATAACGCCGAGATATCTGCCCCGTAGGATAGTGCCAATGCGAGGGCGGTGGGGCGTGCGGTTTTGGAAGTGGCGACTCTTGTTCAGGGAGTTGCGTTGGGGCACCTGTCGGTACCTGCGTCTGGACTCCGCTTGCTCTGCCCGGGCATGCGCTGCACCAGCATTACAGGGCTCACGGAATGCCTCCAGGAAAAATCTTCCGATCTCGCGGCCTTTCTGATGCACGGCCTCACTGCGGTGGTAAAGATGGCTGGGAATGCGGATTTTGCGGTAACTCGCGATCACTGAGGTGAGCTGCTGTCCCTTCCTCATCAACCTCGATCAGCTCGGAGTAGCCCGTGACATTCGCCCACGAGCGTCGCGGAGAGCATTAATCTTAGATGCTACGACAGTTGGGCACCAGCCGCTCCAAACAGCCCAACGATCCCTCGTCCGATTTGCGGCGCCATCTAATTCATGCTACGGCATCCCGCATGGCGGTGCCCTTGGGGCTAGCGATCCAAGGTGGAAACGGCCAATGAAATCATCACCTTACGGTGCCATAGACCGACGACATCTTCCCTGTTAATGGAATTGGAACGACCATGGGAAGATACAGACGACGTTTTAGAGAGTGATCGCACCAAGGCCGAAATCTTCCCAGCCGCTCACTACAATACACGGTGACGGGCGGGCAAAAAGTTCGAATTGGATCTGCTCCATCAGATCGAGCATTCCAGTTTCTCCCACGCGCGCCACCTCCTCGCTAGCGACCGTGGGCGGCTTGGTGCTCATCTGGGTTCTGCAGGACTGGGCGACCTTCATCCACAGCTACAAGGACTCGCTAATCACTCCCTGGAACCCGGGTATCGGCATTCTATTTGCGGTCATCGTCCGCGATGGAACGCTATACGGCCTAGGCCTGTTCGTCGGTGTGGTGTGCGCCGAGTTCGTCACTCGCAGTGGCGCGCTCGGCTCGCTCGTGACGCTCATGAGCGCAGCCATCATTGCGATTGCGTACACGGGCGCAGCTGTGATCGCTCGCCGCACGATCAACGTCGAGCTCAGGCGGCTTCGAGACAGTGTAGTCCTTATTCTGACCGGAATGAGCAGCGCGTTCGTCGTAGCGATTCTGCTATCGTTGCTACTGATCGCTGCCGGTCGGTTCGACCTCGATGATCTTTTTCCCTCAATTGTGCGAAGCTTCGTCGGTGATGCGATCGGAATCGCGGTCGTCTCGCCACTGATACTGCGATTCTGGTACCTGCGTCGCCAATTGACGCCGGAACGCATCAGATCGGCGGTACTCGAGGCAGCCGTCTACGTGGCACCAATCACCGCGGGTCTCTGGGCTATCATCGATACCAGGAGCCAGCACGGCTCGAATTTCTTCTACTTGCTCTTTCTCCCAGTCATCATTGCGGCGGTCCGACAGGGCTTCGACGGCGCATGCTTTAGCCTTCTTGTGACGCAGATCGGTCTAGTGCTCCTACTTCAGCGTTACAGCTTCGGCGTGGAGGCCTTCACCGAGTTCCAGACACTCATGTTCGTCCTGACCGCAACGGCGTTATCGGTTGGAGCCATCGTCAGCGAGCGTGAGCAGGTTCGGCGCGCGTTCCTGGACGCCGAGGAGCGTCTCAAGAAGAGGGAAGGTCAGGCGATTCGAGCTGGCCGCTTCAGCCTAGTAAATGGAATGGCATCTGCCCTTGCCCACGAAATCAATCAACCGATAACCGCCGCACGGGCACTAGCACGATCGGCGCAACACATATTGAACGCGGCTGCGCCGGACCTATCGCGCGCCGAGACCAATATCGCAACCTCCATCGTTCAGATCGATGCTGCCGCCAGGACAATTCGACGGATGCGAGAGTTTCTCCGCCGTGGCCGCCCGTCAATAGGAGAAGTCGATATTTGCCACCTTGTGGACGATGTGTTGATGCTCCTTCAACCAGAACTCGCAATGACATCGGTTCGAGTCGAGACTCTCATTGAAGCGAATCTGCCCACGCTGCATGGAGATCGCGGCCAACTGGAGCAGCTTATCCTCAACCTCGTTCGTAACTCGATCGAGGCAATTATCGGCGCGGGTCGACAGGACGGATGCGTGACCGTTACGGTGCGGCACTCCAAGAACCGCTCCAACCTGGAAATCAGCGTTCAGGACAATGGACCTGGGGTCGCGGCTGAGATTGTTGACCGCATCTTCGAGCCTCTCACCTCCTCCAAGGAGGAGGGATTGGGCTTGGGTCTTTCTATTTGCGCGTCGATTGTCGAGGCGCATGATGGTAGATTGTGGCTTGAGCGAAGCGCCTTCGACGGAACGGAATTCCGTCTGTCGGTCCCATTCAGGTCGAAAGTGTCATAACAGTCGAAAGCATGTCTCACAATTTCCGTTGCCTGAACCATCGATACGCCCACCAAAAGCGTTTCGGCACCGTCGATTGTACTTGAATAGGCATTGGAGCAAATGGCCATAGCTCGTCGGCAATTCAGGGGTAGAGCGGACATTCCGCCGGAAGATCGCCATAGGCCGCCCTTGACCCAAATGCGGACATCAACTGTTCCCCTCTTTCGCTACGATGCGCGCTCCAATGCGTCCGGCAGCGCCGTGTTTTAGGTCACTGAGCCGAGTGCTGAAAACAAACCCGCGGCCCTCCAGATTGGAGAGTCGACTGGAGGCATGGTACCTGACGCTCCTCATTAATCGGCTGGGATTGGGCCAAACTCGTCGGCCAGATCGCGCAAGCTCACGGCAAGTCGAATTTGTGGTGGCCCGCTTCGGACGGCTAGACGTCCTCGTCCACAATGCCGGACTCATTGGCTTTCGCGAGCCTCGAGGCAACAGATCGCGCCATGTGGAATCGCCCTCTCTCCATCGTCGACGCTTCGTTCCACCTCGCTCGTGCTGCCGGTTCGTACATGCGGCGGCAGGGCTATGAGCGCATCGTCCTCACAACATCGGGCCGAGCCATGCGAGTCGAGCATTCCGTACACGGACTTGTCGCCTACACCGCAGACAAGTTGGCACAATCTTGCCCCTTAATCCGCAAGACGCTTACAAGTCCATTGCAGTTGCCCTGTTTGTGACCCGACGCGGACGCCCCGCGAACGCTGCTGCCCAGTGTATAGTGTACATCCAATCTCGCAAGTAGGTCGAAGTCCACAGCCCGAGCTGATGACCTCAAACCCATGTATCACTAGACCGATTGTTGGTTGCTACCGCTTCCGGCTGTGCTGCAACCACCCACTCGAGGAGACCGCCCGTGACTATGCTTGTCGAGCGCCTCGACTTGGCCGCCGCGTTGCCACGCGCGCGCAGCCGGCGCGACACCGAAACCGATACTGTTCAGTTCGCGCAGGCCGCGCTCGCCGCGGCCAAGCAGGAAGGCCTGCAACTGGCGGTGCGGGCGCGCTATGTCGCGCTCGCCGTAATCGCCTGCCTGTTGCCGATTATCAATCCGACGTGGGACCAGGTTTACTATGTGGTGCTGCTTGGGCTATTCGCGCTGATTGGCTGGGGTCAAGCCAGGGTTGGGCGGGTCGGCGTGTCGAGGCCAGAGCTCGCGCTTTTGTTCTGCGACCTCGCGCTGCTGACGTTCACCGCCGTCGTACCGAATCCCTTCAGCTCGGCGCACTGGCCGGTGGCGATGCAGTACCATTTCGGCAACTTCATCTATTTCTTCGTGCTGCTGTCAGGCGCGACACTGGCGTATTCCTGGCGCACTGTCATCGCGGTTGGAACGTGGACCTCCGCTCTTTGGATCGCGGGCATGGTGTGGGTGTGGTGGCAGCCCGATCGCGATCCCGAGCTGACCGCTCGGATCGCAGCAGCGATCGGCAGCGATCAAAGGCTGTTCCAGCTGATCTCGCCCAACTCGATCGTGTTCGGCGCGCGCATCCAGGAGATCGTCGTGTTCATGATTGTCGCGGTGACACTCGCCATCGCGGTGCGTCGCGGCAATGATCTCCTGATCCGCCATGCCGCGGTGGAACGCGAACGCGGCAATCTCGCGCGCTACTTCTCGCCTAATGTGGTGGAGGAATTGTCCAGACATGACGAACCACTGAAGCAGGTGCGCATGCAAGACGTCGCGGTGCTGTTCGTCGACATCGTCGGCTTTACCACCTTTGCCGACGCGCGCACGCCGGAAGAAGTTGTGCGCACCTTGCGCGAATTCCACGCCTTGATGGAGCAGGAGGTGTTCCGTCACAGCGGTACGCTCGACAAATACCTCGGCGACGGATTGATGGCGACCTTCGGCACGCCGTTCGTCGGAGAGGCCGACGCCGGCAACGCGCTACGCTGTGCGCAGGCTATGATG
>Ga0126371_10003115_pt1 | contig 14448 bp, 9 predicted proteins | sample PanSoiMetaPlot_4_FD_110145 | JGI IMG/M metagenome (GOLD analysis project Ga0126371, IMG submission 110145) | Tropical forest soil microbial communities from Panama - MetaG Plot_4 | ecosystem: Environmental > Terrestrial > Soil > Tropical forest > Bulk soil | place: Panama | collected 2016-02-17 | reverse complement strand
GCGCCTTGCGGGGCGTTGCACGTCACACCGGGAATCGCACGCAGGCCTGCAACGATGCGTTCCCTCCGGCGCGAATATTCAGTAAGCATCGTGCCGACTGAGTCCATTGGTCCCCGCAGAGCTTCCAAGGCGCCATACTGTGCGATGGAAGTCGGGTTCGAGGTGGACTGGCTTTGCAATTTTCCGATTGCGGAAACGAGTGGCTGGGGCGCCAGGACGTAACCAATGCGCCAGCCGGTCATTGAGAACGTCTTCGAACACGAGCCAGCAATAATCAGGCGGCTCTTCGAGCTTGGCACGCTGGCGATCGAAAACGGTTTTGACTCGCCGTAAGTGAAGTGTGAATAGCACTCGTCCGCCAGCAGCCACACGCCTTTCTTCTGGCACACGCCGAGGATCTTTTCGAATTCGGCGTTTGGAATCACAGCGCCCGCCGGATTGCTCGGCGAATTTACGATCACAATGCGTGTGCGAGGCGTGATCGCGCGTTCGAGGTCCGCAGCCTGAAGCGCGAAACCCTCCGACTCGCGCGTTTCAACGACGACGGGCTTGCCGCCAGCATACTTAACCATGTCCGGGTAGCTCACCCAATACGGAGCCGGGATCACGACTTCATCGCCGGAATTGATGAGCGAACAGATTGCGTTAAAAATCGCGTGCTTACCGCCAACGGTGATGATGCATTCCGCGGGTTGATAGGACGATCCGAGCTGCGCCGCGTGCCAATCGCAAACTGCCTGACGCAAAGGCGCAATGCCCGGCGTGGCGGTATATTTCGTCTTATTTTCTTCGAGCGCTTTGATCGCGGCACGCTTGATATGCTCCGGGGTAGGGAAGTCGGGCTCTCCCGCGCCGAAGTCAGCCACATCGACGCCCTTCGCCTTTAGCTGATCGGCGGCGGCCATGACGGCCATGGTCGGCGAGACGGCGATGCGGTTTACGCGATCGGCCAACTGGATTGGTTGTTCGGCTACTGCTGCCACGGCGCGTTCCATTTCATTCCCCTTATCTATTCTGGCGAGTTCTTCGCTGTATTTATCCGAAAGTTGATTAAGACTTCGACGGAAACTTCGCTTTAAGGCGCTCTTCCACAATGGAAGGCACCAAGTCCTTCACCGGGCCCCCGAGCCGGGCCAGCTCCTTTACCAGCCGCGAACTCAGGTAACTGTACGCCACAGCCGGCATCATGAAGACGGTTTCGAGCTGCTCTTCAATTTTGCGGTTCATCATGGCCATCTGAAGTTCGTACTCATAATCCGAGATGGCCCGGATGCCGCGCAAAATCACACGCGCTTTTCGCGAACGCGCGTAATCGACCAGAAGCCCTTCAAACAGGTCGATCTCGACATTCTTATAGTCGAAGGTGACCGCTTCCAGCATTTCAACGCGCTCTTTGGCGGCGAACAGCGGATGTTTCTCAGAGTTGTGCGCGACGGCGACAATCAACTGGTCGAAAATCTGGGCGCCCCGAGCGATCAGGTCCAGATGGCCCTTCGTGACCGGATCGAAGGACCCGGGATAGATAGCGACGGTCTTGCTCTTTTCGGGCTCGGGAGCCATCCGATGGGACATTTTACGGTATCCCCGGAAAAAAGGGTAGGACAGGACGGACTATTTCAGGGCCGAAAGGAGGTCAATTTGGCTGTTCAGTTAAGAAGCAAGTGGAGTGACGGCTTTCAAGACAGGCTTGGAAGATTCGTTCGTGAGGCAGTGAGGCCTGCAGTTAGTGATCTTTCGCGAGTACTTGGATGACCGGATTGATCGTTTTGCTGGGATCGGTCCACCATCAGCCCGGAGGCCTATTAATGGCGAGCACCAGACAACGTGCCGCGGCTAGGAAAAACATCAAGAAAGCAGCGGCAAGCGCGAAACGCAAACGGACCATTGCACACCTGCCAAAGTCGACGCGGACTGCGTTGGGAAAGCAAGCGTCCAAGGAGGCGCGAAGCCGCCGCGGGCGTTAGAAGAACTGGCCAAAGGTTCGATAACAGGGAGGCGATTGTGGATACGGAAGCGACTTACGAGATTTTCAAGAAACAGGCTGACAATACGACGCTGCGAATCGAAGCAGTAAAAGGCATCGAAGAGGCGCAAAAGAGAATCGTCGAGCTGAAGGCAGAAGGCAATGACGAATATTTCGTCTTCGACCCACTGAGGGCAACCGTCATTGAGCCGTCAGAACCAGAAGTCGCGATCGATCCGTTCGCTCCGTAACTTGAGAGACACGTAGGTCTACTCCCACTTCCTGATCCCCAACTGCTCCAGTGCGACCCAGAATATAAATTTGCTGCCGTAAATAAGGTATCTCCGCCAGAGGCGTTGCGGCTCCCGTGACAACCGGAAGAGCCATTCGAGGCCGTGTTCGCGCATCCACGGGGGCGCCTGCTCCTTTAAGCCTGCCCCGAAATCAAAAGCCGCACCCACGCCAACCAAAACCGCCGCATTCAGTCGATCGCGATGATCAAACATCCAGCGTTCTTGCTTCGGAGTGCTCAGACCTACCCACACGACGTCAGGGTGCGCCTCGTTTATCTGTGCGACGAGATATTCATCTTCTTCACAACTCAAGGAGCGGAAGGGCGGCGAGAGCATTCCGACGACATTTAAGCCGGGATGCTTCTCGCGAAGCGCAGCCGCCAGTTTTTCCGGAACGCCGGGCGCACCACCATACAGAAAGTGCCTGTAACCTTGCGCGGGCCTCTGCGCGCAGAACGCATCCATCAATTCGGGGCCATAGACTCTGCGGCGAAGAGAGTGTCCCTTCAGTCGCGCGAGCCATACGAGCGGCATGCCATCCGGAACGACGAGATCCGCTGAGCCAAGCACGCGCTTAAAGGTAGGATCGTGCTGCGCTTCCGTCACACCGTGCATACCGGTAACAGCAATATAGTGGCAGCCGTCGCCGTTTCGTATCCATGTATGAATTTGCGAAATAACCTGAGGGATTTGTACCGCAGCAACGGGCACGCCCAGTACCGGAAACACTGCGTGGCCAGCGGACCCATGCATGATGGCTCGTTATTCGATACGTCTTAAGTATTCGCTGACGACTTTCGCTGCGCTCCGGCCTTCTGCGATCGCCCACACGACGAGAGACTGTCCGCGGCGCATATCCCCGGCTGCGAAGACGCCCGGTATAGAGCTCGCATAGTTGCCTTTCGTCGCAACATTGCCGCGCGCATCGAGATCCACGCCGAGTTGTTCGATCATGCCTCGCTTTATTGGCCCGGTGAAGCCCATGGCAAGCAGCACAAGATCGGTTTCAATCGCGAATTCCGTTCCCGGAATGGGTTCAAACTTCGGAGGCGCCCCGACGCGAATTCCATGCAGCTCTCGTACGTTGCCGTTCTCGTCGCCCGTGAATTTCGTTGTTGCGGCTGCCCAATCGCGAGTACCGCCCTCCTCGTGCGCGCTTTCCGTGCGCAGTTGCAGTGGCCATAGTGGCCACGGCGTGCTGGCGTGGCGTTCCTGCGGCGGCATTGGCATAATTTCGAATTGCAAGACGGACATCGCGTCCTGGCGATGGCACGTTCCAAGGCAATCCGCCCCCGTATCACCGCCGCCGATGATCACCACGCGCTTGCCCGTGGCAAGAATTTGGTCGCGAACTTGATCGCCAGCAATCTTCTTATTCTGTTGAGGCAAAAAATCCATCGCGAAATGAATGCCTTTTAGCTCGCGCCCCGGCACCTTAAGATCGCGCGGACTCTCCGCTCCGCCAGCAAGAAGAATTGCGTCGAATTCTTTTCGCAGATCTTCAACAGACACGTTGCCTCCGACGTGCGCGTTCACGCGAAACTCAACGCCTTCTGCAACCATCTGCTCGAGTCGCCGGTCGAGGACAACTTTTTCCATCTTGAAATCAGGAATCCCGTAGCGAAGCAACCCGCCGATTCGGTCTGCTTTTTCGAATACCGTTACGGCGTGACCCTCGCGGGCCAACTGCTGCGCCGCGGCCAATCCGGCCGGTCCAGAGCCGACCACTGCCACGCGCTTGCCAGTACGCGTCTCAGGAGGCTCAGGCTTTATCCAGCCTTCTTTCCAGGCGTGCTCCACAATCGATTTTTCAATCAGCTTGATCGCGACAGGCGGCTCATTGATCCCCAACACGCACGCCGCTTCGCACGGAGCGGGGCAAATGCGCCCAGTAAACTCAGGAAAATTGTTCGTTGAATGCAAAACGCGGATCGCTTCTTTCCATTCGTCGCGATACGTCAGGTCGTTCCAGTCCGGAATAATATTGTTCACCGGACACCCGGTGTGACAAAACGGAATGCCGCAATCCATGCAGCGCGCTGCTTGCGTGCGGACGCGATCTTCAGGAAACGGCTCGTAGACCTCAAAATAATCCTTCACGCGCTCATTAACAGGCCGCCGCGTTGGCGTTTCTCTCGTGTACTCCTTAAAACCGGTGACCTTACCCATGAACGGCCTGCCCTTTTGCATTCTGCGCCGCAGCCGGAACAGTGCGTGGCAATCCAAGCACCCGTTTGTACTCGTACGGGAATACTTTGACAAATCTCGGCAACGTCGTGTCCCAATTCTCCAAAATCCACTTTGCTTGCGGGCTGCCCGTAAGCTGGTTATGCCGCGAAATCAATTGATAGAGCATCTCAACGTCGCTCTCGTGGACGACCGGCTCAAGGTCAACCTCAGTTCGATTGCAACGCACCGAGCCAAAATCGCCCGTTTGATCGAAGACGTAAGCGATTCCGCCCGTCATGCCTGCTGCGAAATTGCGGCCAGTCTTGCCCAAAACAACCACGAGGCCATTTGTCATGTATTCGCAGCCATGATCGCCAACGCCTTCCACAACCGCGGTCGCTCCGGAATTTCGCACCGCAAAGCGCTCGCCGGCCATGCCTCCAAAAAATGCCTCGCCGCTCGTAGAGCCATACAGGCAAACATTGCCGATCAAAATATTCTCTTCGGGCGCGAACGTCGATTTCGGTGGATGGTAAATCACGAGTCGCCCACCGGAGAGTCCTTTGCCGACATAGTCATTCGCGTCGCCTTCGAGCGTCAGCGTCACACCTTTCGCCAGAAACGCGCCGAAACTTTGCCCCGCGCAACCGGTGAAATGAATCTGAATCGTATCGTCCGGCAAACCCGCGGAGCCATACCGCCGCGCGACTTCTCCGCTCAGCATCGTGCCTACCGTGCGGTGTACGTTCCTGACGGACATCTTCAACGCGACGGGCCGGCGGCTCTCGATCGCCTCTTGCGCCATCACGATCAGCTTGCGATCGAGCGCGTTCTCAAGCCCGTGATCTTGCTCGATCGAATTCCGGCGGCTTACGTGACTCGGCACCGGCGGATCGTAAAGTACCGCGGAAAGATCGATGCCCTTCGCCTTCCAATGCTCCACGTCCGTCCTCTGCACCAAACAATCGACGCGTCCCACCATTTCATTCATGGTGCGGAAGCCCAGCTCGGACATAATCCTGCGCAAGTCCTCCGCGACGTAAAAGAAGAAGTTAATTACATGTTCCGGCTGCCCCGTGAATTTCTTGCGAAGTTCTGGATCCTGCGTCGCGATGCCAACCGGACAAGTGTTCAAATGGCACTTCCGCATCATGATGCAGCCCATCGCAATCAGCGCGGACGTCGAGAATCCGTATTCTTCCGCCCCTAGCAGCGCCGCAACGGCCACATCGCGTCCCGTTTGCAGCTTGCCGTCAACTTGCAACCTCACGCGGCTACGCAAATCGTTGAGGACAAGCACTTGCTGTGTTTCGGACAGTCCCAGTTCCCAAGGCACGCCGGCATGCCGAATCGAGCTGATCGGCGACGCACCCGTTCCACCGTCGTATCCGCTGATTAGGATCACGTCCGCGTGGGCCTTCGCGACCCCCGCGGCCACAGTGCCCACCCCCGCCTCAGCAACAAGCTTCACCGAAATGCGCGCCTTCGGATTGGCGTTCTTCAGATCGTGAATGAGCTGCGCCAAGTCCTCGATCGAATAAATATCGTGATGTGGAGGCGGAGAAACCAGTCCTACTCCCGGAATCGAATGCCGCACTCTCGCGATCTCGCTATCGACCTTGTGACCCGGCAGCTGCCCTCCTTCGCCAGGCTTCGCGCCTTGCGAAATCTTGATCTGCAGGTCGTCCGAATTTACGAGGTAATTGATCGTCACGCCGAACCGCGCGGACGCCACCTGCTTGATCGAGCTGCGGCGCAGGTCCCCGTTCGGATCAGGACGGAAGCGGCTGTCATCTTCGCCGCCCTCGCCGGTATTCGATTTGCCGCCAATGCGATTCATCGCAATAGCAAGCGTCTCGTGGGCTTCTTTACTGATTGAGCCGAACGACATGGCGCCGGTCGCGAAACGCTTCACGATCTCCGAGGCAGCCTCGACCTCGTCCAGTGGAACCGGCGACTCCGTCGGCTTGAAATCGAACATGCCGCGCAACATAAGGAAATCGTGATTCTGTTTGTCGATGATTTTCGCGAACTCTTCGTACGTTGCGAATTTGCCATCACGCACAGCGTGCTGCAATTTGCTCACCGTCACAGGATTCAGAAGGTGGCGCTCTCCACCGACACGATATTGATATTCACCGCCGACGCGAAGCTCCGTCTCCGACTCGGTGAGCGGCCGCATCGCGAATTCGTGCTTCATTAGTGCTTCGCGGGCCAGCACCTCAATGCCAACTCCCTCGATTCTTGAAGCAGTCCCGGTGAAATAACGATCCACGAGAGATTTATTCAGCCCGATCGCCTCGAAAATCTGCGCCCCCTGATAGCTCTGGAGCGTAGAAATACCCATTTTCGAGAAAGTCTTGAGTAAGCCTTTGTCGGTAGCTTTCATGTAACTCTTGAAGGCCTTGTCCCAGGAATATTCAGCAGGGAAATGACCGTCGCGCCAAAGATCTTCGAGCGTTCCGATCGCCAGGTACGGATTCACGGCACTGGCGCCGTAGCCCAAAAGCAGCGCGAAGTGCATGATTTCGCGTGGCTCACCGGACTCAACGATCAGCGCCACCTGATTGCGCGTCTTTTCGCGAATCAAATGGTTGTGAACGGCTGAAAGCGCGAGCAGGCTCGGGATGGGCGCACGATCGCGATTAACTCCGCGATCCGAAATGATCAAAAGCGTATATCCGGACTTGATCGCGGCCGAAGCGCTCTTGCAAAGTTCCTCAACCGCTTTTTCCAGCTCCTCTTCACCGCCGGCTACAGGGAAAAGAGCGGGCAACGTGGTCGCGAGAAAATCTCCCCACTTCACGCTGCGCAGCTTTTCCAGACGCCAATTGGAAATAATCGGATGGCGCAGTTTTAGCGTGTGGGAATTCTTTGGCGTCTCATCCAGAATATTCCCTTCGCATCCGATGTAGCTGTTCAGCGACATCACTAGGTCTTCGCGAATAGAATCGATCGCTGGATTCGTCACCTGCGCGAACGTCTGCTTGAAATAATTGAATAGTAGCTGCGGTTTATCCGACAAGCAGGCCAATGGCGTGTCGATGCCCATCGAGCCCACCGGTTCCTGTCCGTTGATCGCCGCCGGATAGAGAATCGTCTTCAGATCCTCATCTGTGTAACCGAACGCGCGTTGCCGGATCAGAATCGTGTCGTGATCCGTCGCGTGGACATTCGTGGGAGTTGGCAGATGGTCCAGCGTAATCTGGTTTTCTTTCACCCATTTTGCGTACGGCTGCCGTTCGGCAAGTTGCGCCTTGATCTCTTCGTCCGAGATCACCCGCTTCTGCTCGGTATCTACCAGCAACATGCGGCCAGGTGCGAGCCGACCTTTCATACAAATATCTTCCGGTTTTATTGGCAGGACGCCTGCCTCTGAGGCCATCACAGCAAGACCGTCGGAGGTGACCACGAAGCGGCCGGGACGGAGTCCATTGCGATCAAGCTTGGCGCCCACTACGCGGCCATCCGTAAAGACGACTGCGGCTGGACCATCCCAGGGCTCCATCAGGGATGCGTGATACTCATAAAATGCCTTCACGTTTTCAGGCATCGTGGCATCGGTGTCCCACGCCTCAGGAATCAGCATGGACATCACGTGCGGCAAGCTTCGGCCGGCCAGCGTCAATAGCTCCACTGCGTTGTCCAGATTGGCGGAGTCGCTTCCACCCGGCGCGATGATCGGCAGAAGCTTCTTCATGTCCTTGCCGAAAAGCGGCGAAGCAAGCACGGACTGTCGCGCATGCATCCAGTTCACGTTTCCGCGAAGCGTGTTGATTTCGCCGTTGTGGCAGATGTAGCGATACGGATGTGCCAGCTTCCAGCTAGGAAATGTGTTCGTGGAAAAGCGCTGGTGGACAAGAGCGATCGCGCTCTTCACCTCGGGATCGGACAACTCCGTATAGAAATGCGAGATTTGCGGCGCGAGTAGCAGCCCTTTATAGACAATCGTCCGCGAGGAAAGAGACGGAATATAGAAGAAATCCTTCTCCTTCAGCTTCGATTCCTCCACCGCAGCCTCAGCGCGCTTGCGCACCACGTACAGCTTCCGCTCGAGCGCGTCCTGATCCATATCTTTCCCGCGCTGGATAAATATCTGTTCGATGTAGGGCTGCGAACTGCGCGCGATTCGTCCAATCGAATTTCCGTTGATCGGAGTATCGCGCCAGCCAAGAACTTTCAGGCCTTCCTGCTTCGCGGACTTTTCCAGAATTCCTTCGCAGATGATGCGCTCCTGCGGATCAACTGGCAGGAACACCATTCCCACGCCATATTCGCCAACATTGGGCAGAGCAATCTTCAACTCCGCGCACTCGCGGGCGAAGAAGGTGTGCGGGATCTGGATCAAAATGCCCGCGCCGTCGCCAGTCGCCGGGTCGCAACCGCAGGCTCCGCGGTGCGTCAGGTTGATGAGAACCTGAATGCCCTTCTGGACAATATCGTGAGATTTTTCGCCCTCGATGTTGGCGACAAAGCCCACACCGCAGGCGTCGTGCTCGAATCGAGGGTCATAAAGACCCTGAGCGGGAGGCAAGCCGCGGAAAGGATAGACAGCCTTATTTTTCGTGTCGTCGTTCATGTCAGAATTCGCGCCGTAACTGCGGGACCGGCTAAAGAACTACAATCTTAGGACTTCGCCATACGAAGCGGACAAAGCCATAGCCCACACGACCATGTCGATGAGGGGAGTCACTAGTTTGCCACAGAACAGCAAGGAAACCCATCACGTCGATGAATCGGATGGATCAGCTTTTTGAGGCGATTCTGAGCGGGCAATCCGGTGGCCGATCCGAGCCTCCGGCGACCGCTATTGTGAGGGCTGCGACGCGGACTGCGGGCCGATGACGCGACGAACCAGCCTCCCAGGGGAAGGCATAGAATCACCGATGGAATAGCTTTGCTGCAGCAGGTGCTTCGCCCGAGCCATGCGGGCTTCGTCGTTGTAATAGACCGTGCAGAGTGCGTCGCGGGCAGCCACACGATCAGATACCTTTTTGTGAAGGATGATGCCCACGGCGGGATCTACCGAATCTTCTTTCTTCTCGCGGCCTCCTCCCAGGACCACACAAGCCGTGCCTACCGCTTCTGATTCGATTTTTTCCACATAGCCCGACGCTTGGCTAAGGACCTCGATTGAATGCTTCGCGTGCGGAAGCAAAGACGTATCTTCAATTGCATCAACATCACCGCCTTGCAGTTCGACCATTTGGCGAAACTTGCGGAACGCGTCACCCGACTCGATCAACCGCTCGTAGAGCGACTTCGCCGCAGCCAACTCGCGTTCGCGACCGCCGAGAACGAACATCCACGCGGCCAACTCTTTGCACAGCTCGCGCAAATCTTCCGGCCCTTGCCCACGCAGCACATCTAACACTTCTTCCACTTCCAACAAGTTTCCGACATTGCATCCGAGCGGCTGATCCATGTCGGTAAGCAGCGCTACCATTTTCTTATTCATGCGCTGGCCCGTTTCCACCATTAATTCGGCCAGAAATGCGGCATCTTCTTCGGTTTTCATGAACGCACCCGAGCCGGTTTTCACATCGAGGACTAGACCATCGATGCCCTCGGCGAGCTTTTTGCTCATGATCGAAGCACAAATTAAGAACGGACTTTCCACGGTACCTGAGACGTCGCGAAGCGCATAAAGCTTGCGATCAGCGGGAGCGATTTCCGCGGTTTGGCCGATCATTGAGCAGCCGCAAGCACGTAATACTTCTCGGAATCGCGCTGAGGAAAGCCCCACCTGGAAGCCGGGGATCGACTCCAGCTTATCGAGCGTGCCGCCAGTATGTCCCAAGCCCCGGCCACTGATCATTGGAACAACAAGTCCGCCAGCTGCGACAACCGGCGCGAGCACCAGCGAGGTCTTGTCACCGACACCTCCGGTTGAATGCTTATCGACCTTCGCGGCGGGAAAATCGGAGAGATCGAGCACTTCGCCCGAATGGAGCATGGCGTCGGTAAGTGCAGCGGTTTCAGCACGATTCAGGCCTCGCAGCAGGGCAGCCATGAGCCAAGCGGACACCTGATAGTCTGGAAGTTCTCCCTTCGTGTAGCCATCAATAAAGGACTCGATTTCAGCACGGGAGAGTTCCCGGCCGTCGCGTTTTTTCCGGATGATGTCGATTGCGCGAATCGGCTCAGTCATGGGCGCGTTACTTCAGACGGAATCCTTCGGGAAGCAATTCGGTGATCGCCATCGGCTTCCAGCCGCCGGCACTTTGGAAATAGACAATTGCCTTCGGACCGAATTCATAAATCACCTGGCGGCAGGCGCCGCAAGGAGCGCAGGGCACGCTTTGCTCGCAAACTACGGCGATTTCAGCGATTTCAAATGAGCCGAGCTGAGCGACGGCGGAAAATATCGCGGTTCGCTCGGCGCAATTCGTCATTCCATAAGAAGCATTTTCGACGTTGCAGCCTGCAAAGATTTTGCCGGCGATTGTTCGAAGGGCGGCGCCGACTTTGAAATTGGAATACGGAGCGTGCGCATTTTTCATCGCTGCTTGTGCCGCTTCCAGCAGGGGCTGCCAGTGTGTTTGGTCGGACAAGACGGCCTAATCCTTCGATAGCGAGACGCTCAAGCGTAGTAAGATCGGGCTCCGATGTCGAGAACTTTGCCGCCGAACCGGTAAAATCGACACGCCCAAATCGCATCAAATACGGCAGGTAGACTGCCGACAAGTGACACTTAAAATGCCAATTCCGCCACGATTTTGGCGCGTTAAACCGCGCTTAATTTGCATTATGGGGACGATTTTTGCCTTCGGGGCTAGCCTCGCGATCCGGATCGAGGCACAGGTCGTTTCGCGCCCCACGATCGCGGACAAGCAGATGTCTGCGGAGGCGGCGACTTCGCATGGGCTCGATGCCGTTCGAGCGAATCCGTTAAGGCTTTACGATTTTCTTTACCTCATGCCCAAAGGCGGCGACCTGCACAACCATTTGAGCGGCGCTGTCTACGCCGAATCGTGGATACGCGACGCGGAGGAAGACGGCCTTTGCATCGACACTGTCACAGACGCATTGGTCGCGCTCCACGGTGGGAATTGCCCGACGGGAGACGTCCCAGCGACTAAGGCTGCAACCGACCAAAAGCTCTATGACGCTCTGATCGATGCATTTTCCATGCGCAGCTTTGTGCCAACGCCGGGCGTGAGTGGGCACGATCATTTTTTCAGCACTTTCGACAAATTCGGGGCAGTTGATTCGGCGAACACGGGTGAGTCGCTGGATGAGGTTGCGACCCGGGCGGCGGCGCAAAACGAACAATACCTTGAGCTGATGGATACGCCGCCTTTCGCGCATGCCACGGCACTCGCGCATCAGATCGGCTGGAAAGACGACTTGGGCGCCTTACGAAACGCACTTTTGGCCGCGGGTTTGCGCGACGAAATCGCAACAGACCGAGCCGAGTACGACAAGATCGAAGCCACGCGCAATCAGCGAGAGCATTGTGGCCAAACTGACGCCGCGCCTGCATGTAAGGTCCAGATTCGTTACCTTTATCAAATACTGCGCGGCTTTCCTAAGGAACAGGTGTTCGCGCAAACGCTGCTCGGCTTCGAAGTGGCGTCCGTTGACCCGCGCGTCGTAGGGATTAATTACGTGATGCCCGAAGACGGTGAGATTTCCATGGCGGATTACGCGCTACATATGCGCATCGTCGGGTTCCTGCATGGTCTTTATCCCACGGTTCATATCAGCCTGCACGCCGGTGAGCTTGCGCCCGGACTCGTCCCTTACGAAGGACTGTGCTGCCACATCCGCCAGGCGGTGGAAGTGGCACACGCGGAGCGAATCGGCCACGGCGTGGACGTGATGTACGAGGATCGGCCTTACGATCTGCTGGGCGAAATGGCGAAGAATCACGTGATGGTGGAAATTAATCTGACGAGCAACGACGTGATTTTAGGCGTCAGCGGGAAAGAGCATCCATTTCCGATCTACCGCGCTCGTGGCGTACCCGTAGCGCTTTCAACGGACGACGAAGGCGTTTCGCGAATCAATTTGACACACGAGTATGTGCGCGCCGTCGAAACCTACGATCTAAATTACAAAGATTTGAAGCAAATGGTACGCGACAGCATTGAGCACACCTTTTTACCGGGCGACAGCCTCTGGTCCAGACCCGAAGATTTCGGGCATCCTGTCGCCGCCTGCGCGAACGATGCACTCGGATCGCGCAATCCCTCGACGCATTGCGCCGCCTTCCTTAAAGGAAGCGAAAAAGCGCAGCAGCAATGGGAACTAGAATCTCGCTTCCACGATTTTGAAGCCAGCGTGGGAAGTGCACAGTGAGCCTTCCGAGGCAGGGCCAGTGTCGCGACAACAGTGGTCGACGAATTGAGACATATCTGCTCGCTGCTTTCTAAACAAAGCAAGAAATTCCCCGCTCGCGATAGGCCGCAAGCTATTGCATAATGGCATCCTTCCTGGGGGCGTAGCTTCAAAATGTCCGAATAGAAATGCCTGCCGCGAGCAGGCGCGGGAAGAGCCGTATCCAAGGAGCGTTGAATGCACCGATTTGTCGGCCTTCTCGGCGTGCTTACTATGCTCACGTTCGGCTGGATCTTTTCCACGGACCGCCGCGCCATCCGCTATAAGACCGTCGCCTGGGGCTTGGGCCTGCAAATCGCCTTTGCATTTCTGGTAATCAAGTGGGAATTCGGCCAATACATATTCCAGCGGCTTGGCGCGGCGGCGAACTGGCTGCTCGATTTTGCGTTTTACGGATCCACGTTCGTCTTCGGAAGCCTGGGGCAAAAGGGTTCGCCCATGGGATTCTTCTTCGCGTTTCAAGCCCTACCTACGATCATTTTCATCGCCGCATTTTTTGCTCTGCTCTATCACTTCGGCGTAATGCAACTGATCGTGAAGGCCGCAGCGCGGGTGATGAGCTCTTTAATGGGCGCCAGCGGTGCCGAATCGCTTAACGTGGCGGCGAGCATCTTCATGGGCCAGACGGAAGCACCTCTCTCGATCCGCCCTTTTCTGCCGGACGTGACGCAATCGGAATTGATGACCATCATGACGAGCGGCATGGCGCACGTTTCGGGCGGCATGATGGCCGCTTACATCCTTTACGGAATCAAAGCCGAGCATCTGCTCGCCGCCGTGATCATGACGGCTCCGGGAACAATCCTCATTTCGAAGGTGCTAGTACCAGAAACGGGACAGCCACTGACGGCGGGCAAAGTGGAAATGGCGCAAATGGAGCGCGACGCAAACGCGCTCGGCGCAATCTCGCGCGGCACAATCGACGGATTGCACCTCGCTTTGAACGTTGCCGCTATGCTGATCTCGTTCATCGCACTGATTTACCTGGTGGACGGCTGCTTCGGCATCGTGCATCACTGGATCGGATGGTTTCCCTCGAGCATCGAACAGGTATTCGGCTGGGCATTTTCGCCCATCGCATGGGTGATTGGCGTGCCGTGGCGCGACTGCCACGCGATCGGCGATCTGCTCGGGCTGCGGATGGCGACGAACGAACTCGTCGCGTTTCAGCGGCTCGGGCCCATGCAAAGCACGCTCGATCCGCGCTCGTTCACAATCGCGACGTTCGCGCTTTGCGGTTTTGCAAATCTAAGTTCCATCGGCATTCAAATTGGCGGGATCGGCGCTCTTGCGCCGAATAAAAAATCGGAGCTGGCAAAACTGGGAGTGCGCGCCATGCTGGCCGGGACAATGGCAAACCTAATGTCTGCTTCTTTGGTCGGGGTCATGTTGAAATGAGCGCTGCAAACGGGAAGAAATCCGGCGCTATAAGCGAATACGAGCGCTCGAAGCACGCCGCAAAATACATCTTAGGAAAAACAAAGCTGCGGCCAAAGATTGGCCTCGTGCTCGGCTCAGGTTTGGGCGGACTCGTCGACGCGCTTACGGCAACAACACGCATTCCATTCGCAAAGATCCCTTCCTTTCCGCGCTCGACCGTGCAGGGACACGAAGGAACCCTCGCCATCGGCAAACTCGGCGACGTGCCCCTCGCCGTAATGGTCGGTCGCGTGCACATGT
>Ga0126371_10003114_pt1 | contig 14449 bp, 7 predicted proteins | sample PanSoiMetaPlot_4_FD_110145 | JGI IMG/M metagenome (GOLD analysis project Ga0126371, IMG submission 110145) | Tropical forest soil microbial communities from Panama - MetaG Plot_4 | ecosystem: Environmental > Terrestrial > Soil > Tropical forest > Bulk soil | place: Panama | collected 2016-02-17 | reverse complement strand
GGGATAGATTGGGATCGATTTGCGATTGCAGCGGCGAAGGAAAATGCGACGGAAAAGGAGACTTACGTTGCTGGCGATGTGGAACTTGAATTGCAGGAGGTATGGGCGGTTCACCGGAACCGCCCGTCCAGCGAGAACTCCATCGGAAGCGAGCAATTGAGGTCGATCGCCGCTACCACCCTGATTGTCGATCCTCCCGCGACGGGTTTGAGCGCCGGCATTCGCAAGGCGATTGTCGATATTGTGCCGGAGACTTTGATTTATATTTCCTGCAATCCACCGACATTGGCGCGTGATCTGAAGGAATTGCAGCAGAAGTTCACGATCAATTCCATCACGCCGCTCGATATGTTTCCTCAGACCGCCGAAATCGAGGTCGCGGTGCATCTTCAGGCGTAAACGAGCAGATCGATTTCTTCTGGCAACGAGTTCGATACCTCGCGGATGACATTGCCGCGCAGAAGTTTCATGAGCGCGCCGCGTTGCGGTGCGCCGAGAATAACGCGTGAGGCGCCGAGCGTCGCTGCCACATCGACAATCGTTTCTGCTGCTGATGGGCTGACGGCGTAGCAGAAGAGAGGGAGATGGTCGGCAGCTTTTTGTTTTGCTTCTCCAAAAACCGTGCTGGCCTCTGGATCTTCTTGCCATTTGCGTTTTGCGTCCTGATTGGTCATGAACGCCTGTTCGCGTACGAAGAGCAGATACAATCGTCTGCCGGTCTCACGGGCTTCTCGTAATGCGAAATCGAGGGTGCGGCCGGTACCGCGAATCGCGCACAGAATTGACTCGGCGGCCATAACGCTTTGCGAAGGCGCAACTGCTGGTTTGGCCGGTACCGATTCGAGCGGTACTTTCTCGGGCAGTGCTTCCTTTTTCATCCGGCGTTCCAAAACGAGCCCGCGCAGAATCAGTCCCACAGCGAGGATCGTGACGGCGAAGTAGCGCGCGTTCGGTTTGTCAATGAGCAGCGACATTTCGATCGCTGCCATGACAACAAAGGTTGCGAACATGAGCGTGCGCTCCCAAGACTTGATGGGGAGTTTCCGATCGGTTGCCGTCGCACCGAGATTTGTAGCAATCGCACCAACAACTCCGACTGCGTAAAGATCAGCAAGCCCAGCCATGTCTTTGACGAGCAACACAAGCAACATCGGCACGACGGTGGCGAGCAACATGCCTGCGCTTGGCACGCCCCATTTGTTAAGCCGATGGAAAATGGCCGGCACCTCGCGATCACGGGACATGAGAAATTGAATCATGATTAGATCGACAATCGCCGTGTTAACCGCTGACAAAAGAAGCATCGCAAATACGATGCTGACAACGAAACCGAAGGCATGACCCAGAACTGGGCCTAGCGTGCCGCCGACAAAAACTTGTCCCATGTAACGCAGCATGTAATCCCGCACGCCTTGTGCCCCAGGTGCGTTGACATCGCCGTTCACAATTTGCAGTCCACTGAGCGCATGCATGGCGAGCCCGAGCAGTGCGGTGAAAAGGCAGACTTCAATCATGACCATCAGGATCGCCGGTGTGGATGTTTTAATCACTGATGGGTGCTCATCTGTGCTGCCGGGATCGAGCTTCATTACGCCGGTGGCGTTAGCTATGGCCTCGACACCGGAAAGCGCGAGCACTATGCCGACGAAACCGGCCCAGTTTTGCGCAAACGTTCCGTGCAGCGGTTGCAAATCGGCGAACGCTTGACCGAGATGCGGGAGACTAAACAGACCCAAGATGATCACGACCAGCGCGGTCGGGAGCGAAACGAGAAATGCGAGACCGCCAGTTTGTTTTGGTCCGAGCAGGTTGAGCAATCCGATGATTAGGATCGATGCGGCGGCGAATTTTTCCGGGTGCGGCACGCCGAGATACTGAAAGGCGGAAAGGGCACTGATCGCTGCGGTTACGAGATAATCGGCGATGAGGAGAAACGCCCCGACAATGGAGATCACCTCGCTGCGATGCCGAACGCTGGCATAAACGCCACCGCCGTCGGGATAAAGACGGCAGATAATCATGTAGTTAATGCCGACGAGCGCAGTGAGTACGCACATCGCAGCGATGAGCCAGAACGAAGCATAACCGGCGACCGCAAAAGCTAGGCCGATGACGTACGCTTTGCTGGTACCCCAGTCGCCGTACAAAATCGCCGCTGCACGCGGTACATCCACGTTGCGCGGACGCTTAATGTTGGTGGGGATCATTAGTAATGAACGATGAAATCCATCGAGGCGACGAATTGGTTTCGACGTGTACCGTTGTCGAATGCGGCGGTGGCGTTCGAGATTACAATCCCGGCCACAAGTCCAACTTTTGCTAGGCTCAATTAAATTCTTTCGACTCAAACGAAGCATTACCCGCGCGACGAGGCGCTTCACTCTGCCAGGAGTCGGTTCCACGACTTCCTTTGCCCTTTAATGTTGCCGACGAGGTTAGCTGTCGGGCTGGAGCCATTAAATGCTCTCGATGCCGCGTATCGTCCGCCCCGATCCGCGCGGGTTTTGCGCGCGGAGATTGGGTTCCCCGTTGGACCGGTCACTCGCCGATCCATTAAGCGAAACAAAGAACTGGAGAAATCATCTGATTGAGTCGATTCACAGTCAAGCGGGGCGCGGATGAGAAACAACTTGCCACCGGACAAGCCCGCAATGGAGAGTCACACGAATAGGCAATGGCGGAGCTGATAGAGGATGTTGTTCTCGATGCGAGTGCAAGCGTGCATCGCCCACGGAATTTGGACTGGAAGCGCGCGGGCGCCTTGCTCTACGGCGATTGGGGCACCAGCAAGGCGTACGTGATTGGTTTGGCATTTGTTGCCGCCGGTTTCGCGTCGCTGCCGATTATCCTTGCTGTTTGTGCGCTTACCGGTTTGGTCGGCATCAATTACGCGGTTATTTGCCGTCATTTTCCCGACGGCGGCGGCGTTTATTCCGCAGCGCGTTCGCAAGGAAGATTACTCGCGGTAGTCGGCGCGTTGTTGTTGCTGGCAGACCTTACGGTTACCGCGGCGTTGAGCGGTTGGTCTGCTCTTACCTACATTACCTCCGGCGCGGAGCACATAGAATGGATTAGAATGGCGCGCGAGCACATCGCGCTCACGACGATTGGTGTTTTGTTGATCATGGGGTTGATTAACTATTTCGGGCCGAAACATTCTGGCAGCTTCGCCGTGGCGCTCGCGTTGCCGACTGCAGTCGTAGTCGTCGTCCTCATAGCGCTCAGCGCGCCGCATTTTACGACGCATTTTCTCGAACCGCGGCACGAAAGCCTGGGCACGGTATGGGTGCAATTCGTCGGCGTGATCCTGGCGTTGTCGGGCGCGGAATCGATCGCCAACCTCACGGGCGTGATGAAACTCGACTCGGGATCGACAATGGAGCACCCGAGTGTCGCGCGTGAGTCGCTCAAAGCAATTACACCAGTAGCGATAGAAGTGGTTCTCGCCACGGCGCTGCTGGGCTGGGCGATGCTTTCGCTGCCCTCCGTGCTCGGTCAAACGCTGCATCTCACCGACAAGGGCGCGATCGCCGCGGTTCTGGGACAGCGAAGTGAAGACATGTTGCGTTTCATCGGCGAGCAATTTGCCGCGGCTACGTTTTCGCCGGCAGTCGGGCAGATCTTCGGCTGGATCGTTGGAATCGTTTTCTTTTTCCTGCTCTTGAGTGCGGCCAACACCGCTATCGTGGCGATGATCGGTCTACTTTACATGATGGCGCGTGACGGCGAGATGCCGCGCCAATTCAGACGCCTCAATAGCCACGGCGTCCCGACCTGGCCGCTCGCTATCGCCATCGGCCTGCCGGTGGTAGTGCTGCTTTTTGCCGCTAACTTCACCGCGCTGGCTGGCCTTTATGCGATCGGCGTTGTGGGTGCAATAACGGTCAACGTCGGTTCCTGCACATTCAATTGCACCAAGGGTTTCACCTGGTACGATCATGTGCTCTTTGGCATCACGTTCGTGATTCTGGCTTTTGTCGAGCTGACGCTGGCGCATACAAAACTCGATGCGCTTCAATTCGTGCTCGCCGTTTTGGTCGGCGGACTAGCGCTGCGAGCTTACACATTGAAGCTTCAGGGCCTAACGACTCTCACTGTCACCCGTCAGGTTGCGGCCATGGTCACGCCCGATCTCGTGGCGAGTATGCAACCGCGCTTGGAGGAAGGTCAAAAAATCATGGTGGCAGCGCGAGGAATCACACCAGTACTCAGCTTCGCGATGGACGAAGCGCAGTTGCGCAAGGGCACGCTCTTTGTGCTCTATGTCAAGGAGGTGGCCGTTTACTTTACAGCAGCGGGCACGCGCCTTGGCCGTTCCAAATGGCAGGATGATCCTGAAGCGAACGCTATCATGTGCTCGATGCTCAAGCTGGGAGGCGAGCGTGGCATCAACGTAGTCCCGCTTTACGCCGTGAGCCAGGACGCGTCGGCGACCATTGTTGATCTGGCAGCGACGATGGGAATCGATTTCCTTATGATCGGCGCGTCGCAACGTACCGCCATGGCCAAGTTGCTCCGTGGTAGCGTCGCCACCAACGTCGCCCAGCAATTGCCCGAATCGATTCGTTTAATCATTTACGGGTGAAGTGGTTTTAAGTTCTAAGATTTAAGCCTTAGGTTTTGGGTGCATTCTTTTCCTCCTTAAACGTTAACACTTAAGACTTTTCGTGACCCCGCCGAAGATCCTCGTAGCCGATCCCATTTCGCCGCTCGGCATTGATGAGCTTTCGCGCGACAATGCACTCGAAGTCACGGTCAAAACCGGGCTGAGCGAGCGGGAACTTGTCGATCTTATGCCGCAGTTCACCGGCCTTGTTGTGCGCAGCCAGACAAAAGTCACCGCCAATGTATTGAATGCGGGCTCTAAACTTCGCGTGGTCGGCCGTGCCGGTGTTGGCGTGGATAATGTTGATGTCGAGGCGGCAACGCAGCGGGGGGTTGTTGTGTTGAATGCGCCAGGCGGTAACACAGTTTCTACAGCGGAGCACGCCTTCTCACTTTTGCTTTCGGTGGCGCGCAAGATTCCGCAGGCCGATGCGAACGTTCGCAGCAAACATTGGAGTAAAAAGGATTTCGAGGGCGTCGAGCTCTATAACAAGACCCTCGGCATAATCGGCATGGGCCGCATTGGCAGCGAGCTGAGCCGGCGTGCCATCGCTTTCGGAATGCGGGTGATTGCTTACGATCCCTATCTTTCCGCAACCCGCGCCCGCGGCCTGCAAGTTGAGCTCGTGGACGAACTCCATGATCTGCTCATCAACGCGGATTTTATTTCGCTGCACACACCGCTCACGGCGGAAACGCGTCACATCCTTGATGCAACGCGTTTGCAGAAAACAAAACGCGGCGTCCGAATCATCAACTGCGCCCGCGGTGGTCTGATCGATGAAACGGCGCTTATAAAGGCGTTGCAAGATCGACATGTGGCGGGTGCGGCGCTGGACGTCTTCGAAACCGAACCGCTTCCAAGTGATTCGCCATTACGCAGCGCGCCCAACCTCGTGCTAACTCCGCATCTCGGCGCTTCGACGGCTGAGGCGCAGGAGAGCGTTGGAATTGAGATCGCGCAGTCGATTCGCGCGGCGTTGCTCGAGGGCACGATCCGGAACGCTGTCAACATGCCAAGTCTTGACGCGAAAACGCTGGCAATCATCGGACCGCATCTGCGTTTTGGCGAAAAACTTGGCCGGTTCCTCTCGCAAATTTCGCCTAAACGCGTGGACACGCTTAACATTAACTACAGCGGAAAGGTAAACGAAGTAGATACGACGGCGATCACGCGCTCCATTCTGAAGGGATTTTTGCAGATTGCCGGTGGCCCCGACGTTAATGAAGTCAATGCTCTGGAATTTGCGAAAAGCCTTGGTTTAAAAGTTACGGAATCGCGTTTAAACGCGCCTGGTGATTACAGCGACTTGTTGGAGCTCTCGGCGACAGCTGAGGGAAAAATGGTTTCGGTCGGCGGTGCATTTTTCGGTGCGACACCCCGGATCGTGAGCGTGAACAGTCGCCCGGTGGAAGCTCGCCCGCACGGGGCAGTGCTTGTATTGGAAAACACCGATCGCCCGGGGATAGTTGGGCGAATCGGCACATTGCTCGGCGATCATGGCGTCAACATCGCGACGATGTCCTTAAGCCGAAATCAGGCTGGCGGCACGGCGTTGACAGTTTTGAATCTTGACAGTGCGCCGAGCGAAGAGCTGCTTGTTGAAATTTGTGCAAGCGATGACATCCATTCCGCGCAAGTAATTCAACTCTAAATCGAGATTCTTGGTAGCGTGCCCCTGCTGCCGCAGCCGCGAAAGCCTCAGCGGCGATTCCTGCCATTTGTAGGCCGCAAGCCAGTGTTTGCTCTATCGCGCGAATGGCACATTGTCATTGCTTCGTGGCTGCGCCGAAAAAATCCCGGGTCATCATCGCATTCGCCGCGCTCTATCTGATTTGGGGTTCGACTTTCCTTGGAATCCGTTTCGCAATTGAGACGATTCCGCCATTTTTAATGGCGGGCGCGCGATTCGTATTGGCAGGCGCAATTATGTATGCCATCGGATGGTGGCAAGGCATCAGCAAGTCCAGTTGGGCAAACTGGCGCACGTCGTTGATTATCGGCGCCTGCTTGCTTCTCGCAGGTAATGGCGGGGTAACGATCTCCGAACAATACATCGACTCGGGACTGGCGGCGTTGATCGTGGCGATCGTTCCCATTTACATTGTCCTGCTGGCATGGGGGACCGGAATGGCGGCCCGGCCAATACCATTTGTCTGGCTTGGCCTCGTTGGCGGTTTTATTGGGGTCGGCATTCTGCTTGGGCCAGCCCTGCGCTTCTCGTCAAATGGCGGGCGACATCCCGCGGTCGGAATGTCGATTCTCCTCATTTCATCCTTTGTCTGGTCGGTGGGATCGCTCTATTCGCGCACTGCAAAACATGCGGCTTCGCCGTTTCTGACCGCCGCTCAACAAATGATATGCGGGGGATTGCTTCTTTTGTTAGCCGGAGCGGCGACCGGTGAGCTGCGCCGCCTTCATCCAGGTTCGATCTCAATTTTATCACTCGCATCGTTTGCCTATTTGGTGATTATCGGTGCCGTGGTGGGATACACAGCTTACATCTGGCTGTTGAGACATTGCGATCCGGCGAATGTCGCTACGTATGCTTATGTGAATCCAATCGTGGCGGTGCTGCTGGGAGCGGCTTTTGCCGGGGAAACTTTGAACATGCGAACTATAATTGCGGCTAGTTTGATTATCGGCTCCGTCGCGTTGGTCATTACTGCACAGCAAATGAAAGCCAGAGCAGAGCAGGCAATTAGCGCCACCATGGAACCAGCGGATTAGCAACAATGAGAGATAAAAATCTTGCTGGCGAAGCCAGTGATCGGCAGCAAACGATCGAAGTAGTCATGCGTAACTGGCGTGCGGAAGTTGAGACGGCGCAAACCTATCGCGATCTTGCCGAGCGGGAGCGGGACGAGAAACGAAAAGGCATTCTCCTGCGCATGGCGGAAGCCGAAGAACGCCATGCACAACGCTGGGAGAAAAAGCTGAGAGACTTGGGCGCCGAGCCACCTGTCTTGAAGAACACGTTCGTACATCAGTTAAATCGTTGGTGGAACAAGATTGCCGGGGCGGAAATCGCGATTCGCAGGATGGAAGCAGCGGAGGAACGGCACGAAGCAGAATTTCATGATCAAGCTGAGCGTGCCCTCGCTAGTGAACAGGATGTGCAGGAATTTCTGCGAAAGAGTGCGATCGAGGAGAAAGCACACGCACGAGTGCTAAGTGCAATGGCGCCACCGCCGGGGCCGCGCACGGCGCTGGACAAAATCCTGAAGCGCGAGCGCTGGCATGGACGCGGCGGCAGTTGGGTCGCGGATGCGATCTACGGAGCAAACGATGGATTGGGTGCGGTCTTCGGAATTGTTTCCGGTGTGGCGGGCGCGACTAGCAATCAGCAACATTACATACTTGTAGCCGGCCTGGCTGGCATGCTTGCTTCAACGCTGTCGATGGGCGCGGGCGCGTATCTCGCTGCCAAGAGCGAGGCGGAAGTCTATGAAGCGGAGATTTCGCGCGAGCGCGCGGAAGTTGAGGAAAACCCCGAGGAGGAAATCGAAGAGATGTCACTCTTTTATCAGCTGCAAGGATTTACGCCGGAAGAATCGCAGAAAATGGCAGAGCGCCTGGCGGAACAACCCGAACAATTCGTCCAAGCGATGGCGCAAAGTGAGCTTGGCTTATCCGAACATCGTTTTCCCAATCAGTGGACAGCCGCGTTCTCGGCTGGGATCTCCACTGCGATTGGCGCCTTCGTCCCCGTTATTCCATTCTTTTTCTCAGGCGGACTCGATGCCGTGCTCACTTCCTTCGGCATTAGTTTGGCCGCGCATTTCGCGGTCGGTGCATTAAAATCGCTGATCACGATCCGTTCCTGGTGGGCGTCTGGCTTGGAGATGACATGGATCGGCGTCATCGTGGCGGTAGTCACTTACGGCCTCGGGCTTGCTTTCGGCGCGCTGGGTTAAGCGCTCGCGAACAATGCAAATTGCTTGGCGCTCCACAGGCTCGCGGTCCGATACATTCTTTAGGGATGGATTCTGGCGATTATAGCCGAGTTATTCGTAACCAAATTGCAGTCTCGGAGGTCACCTATTATGAGCGCTTCCGTATGCAAATGAGGTGTGTAAAAAAATGTCTAAGCGAGCCATTCTCGGAATCATCGGCGCTCTTGTCGTATTGATTGCGTGGTGGAGCTGCCATCATCGGGCAGGGTCTGACCAATTTGGGTCCGCCACAGGAGGAGGGAGTTCTGGGCGACGCGGTGGGTCTGGCGCTGGCGGCGGGCCAATTCCGGTGGTCGCGGGCAAGGTCGAGCAAAAGGACATGCCCATCTATCTCGATGGGCTCGGCACAGTGCAGGCGTTCAACACCGTCACGGTGCACACGCGCGTCGATGGCAACTTGGTGCAGGTCAATTTTGTAGAGGGTCAGGATGTGAAGACGGGCGATTTGCTCGCCGTTGTCGATCCAAAACCGTACCAAGCAGCGTTCGATCAGGCAAAAGCGCAAGCCTCGTTGGATGAGGTCACGCTGAAGAGGCAAGCGGACTTGCGCGCGAGAAACGTAATAGACGCGCAGGATTATGATACTGCTGTGGCGAACGCGGCAAAATCGAAGGCCGCCGCCGAGGCTGCTCAGGTCAATCTCGATTATTGCTCCATCAAGTCGCCGATCGACGGCCGCACGGGCGTCCGACTCGTCGACATTGGCAACGTCGTCCACGCTGCGGACCAAAATGGAATTGTCGTCATCACACAGATGCATCCGATTTCGGTTGTGTTCACCCTGCCAGAACAAAATTTGCAGGAAATTCTCAATGAGGGCGGTGCGAACGGCGGGTTGAAAGTTCTGGCGCTCGACCGCGGCAACACGAGCACGCTCGATGAGGGATCGCTCGCCGTGGTCGATAATGAAATCGACCCGGCGACTGGCACTGTGAAGCTTAAGGCGACGTTTCCCAATCTGAATCTGAAACTTTGGCCGGGGAAATTTGTGAATGCGCGCTTGATTTTGACTACGCGCAAAGGCGCAACCGTTATTCCTTCGAGCGTCGTGCAACGCGGGCCCCAGGGGACATACGCTTATGTCATTAAACCGGATAAAACTGTCGAGATGCGACCAATCAAGGTTGCGCAAACTGAAGAGAACCTCACTTTGGTAAGCGACGGATTAAAGGTCGGAGAACAGGTTGTGGTTGATGGGCAGTATAAGTTGCAACCCGGCGCGCATGTCGAACTAACCGCGCCGCAAAAAACGCAAGCCACGCAAGCGAGGCCAGCGGGGAGAGCGAAACAGCAGAAGCCAACCAAATCATGAGTATTTCCGAACCATTCATTCGTCGGCCGGTAGCGACTTCGCTCATGATGGTGGGATTGATTTTGCTCGGCGTGCTCGGTTACAAACTCCTACCCATTTCCGCCCTGCCGACGGTCGATTTTCCGACCATCGAGGTCACGACTTTTTATCCCGGAGCGAGCGCCGACGTGATGGTTTCGGCGATTACAACGCCGCTGGAGCGGCAGTTTGGCCAAATCAGCGGGCTGGCATCGATGAATTCCACCAGCTCGTTTGGCGTGTCCACCATCACGCTGCAGTTCGTTCTCGACCGTCCGATCGACGTTGCAGCACAAGACGTTCAGGCCGCAATTAATGTGGCCAGCGGATTTCTGCCCCAGAATCTGCCGAATCCACCCAAGTACAACAAAGTCAACCCGGCTGACACACCGATTCTTACGCTGTCGATTACGTCGGATAGTCTGCCGCTGGACAAGGTCAACGATTTCGCTGACACGTTGCTCGCGCAAAAACTGAGCGAGGTCACCGGCGTTGGCTTGGTCACAATTCAAGGAAATCAAAAACCGGCGGTCCGCGTGCAGGTGAATCCAGCGGCCATTTCAGCACTGGGGCTGAGTTTGGAAGACGTAAGAACAGTTCTCGGGCAGGCAAATGTCAACGCACCAAAGGGCAGCTTCGAAGGACCGCGACAGGCGTTCACGATTGGATCGAACGACCAGATTTTTTCTGCCGACGCTTACAAGCCGATCATCGTGGCTTACAAGAACGGTGCCCCGATTCGGCTCGGCGACGTAGCGAATATCATCGACAGCGTAGAGAACGATCAGCTTGCGGCCTGGGTTGGCACGAAAGACGGGGAGCAACCGGCTGTGCTGCTCGATATCCAAAGGCAGCCCGGAGCCAATATCATCCAGACCGTTGACCGAGTGAAGCAACTACTGCCTCGGCTCACAGCTTCGCTGCCTCCTTCTGTGCACGTTGGTGTGCTGGCGGACCGCACCCAAACGATCCGCGCTTCAGTTCGCGATGTTCAGCTCACGCTGCTGCTCACCGTCGCTCTGGTTGTGATGGTGATGTTCCTATTCCTGCGAAAACTTTGGGCCACCGTCATCACCAGCGTGGCCTTGCCGCTCTCGCTCATCGGAACGTTCGGCATCATGTATCTCGCCGGATTTAGTCTCGATAATTTGTCGTTGATGGCCCTGACGATCTCCACAGGCTTTGTGGTTGATGACGCGATCGTCATGATCGAAAACATCGTCCGTTACATCGAAGCGGGCGACCCGCCATTGGAAGCCGCTCTAAAAGGGGCAAAGCAAATCGGATTTACTGTCGTGTCATTGAGCGTCTCGCTCGTCGCCGTGTTCATCCCGCTTCTGTTCATGACCGGGATTGTAGGGCGATTGTTCCGCGAGTTCGCCATTACCCTCAGCGTGTCCATCGGTGTATCCGCCTTCGTTTCGCTGACGCTCACGCCAATGATGTGCGCAAAACTGTTGCGCTCGGAGAAAGAAGAGGAACAAGAACACCAAGGCGAATTCTTCCGCCGGACCGAAGAATACTGGACTCGCTTTCGCGACTGGTACGAACGCGGACTGCGCTGGGTACTGGCGCATCAGCGTTTTGTTTTGAACATCGCTATCGTCACGCTAGTCGCCACGATTCTTCTGTATGTAATCGTTCCGAAAGGTCTCCTCCCTCAGCAAGACACGGGTGTCATCATCGGAGTGACCGATGCCGCGGAGAATATCTCGTTCAAAGCGATGATGGAGCGCGTCCATGCGGTTTCGGACATCGTCAGGCGTGACCCGGATGTGGCGAGCGTGTCGGCTTCCGTCGGCGCTGGAACAGTCAATGCAACTGTTAACACCGCTCGCCTCTATATCGTCCTCAAGCCGCATAACGAACGCGCAAACGCTGAGCAAATCATCGAGCGTCTGCGTAATGCCACGCGCAATGTGGAAGGAGTCTCGCTCTTTATGCAGGCTGCTCAGGATCTGCAGATCGATGCCCGGGTAAGCCGCACGCAATATCAATACGTGTTGCAGGACACCGACGCGGCAGAGCTTGCGGAATGGACGCCAAAACTGGTGCAAAAACTTGGCCAACTGCCGCAGCTTAGCGACGTAGCGAGCGATCAACAGGTGAATGGCCTGCAATTGAACGTGGATGTTGATCGCGAGAAGGCCTCGCGACTGAACGTCCTCACACAGGCAATTGACGACACCCTTTACGACGCGTTTGGGCAGCGCCAGGTCTCGATCATTTTCACTCAGATGAATCAGTTCCGCGTCATTCTCGAAGTGGAACCGCAATTCCGCGAATCGCCCAATTTGCTCGACAAGATTTACGTCAAATCAAGCACGGGCCAGCCTGTCCCGCTCAGCGCGTTTGCCACAGTGCATGTAAGTAATACGCCGTTGTCCATTCCGCATCAGGGGCAATTTCCCGCCGCTACCATCTCGTTTAACTTGCGGCGTGGCAGCTCGCTCAGTCATGCGATTCCGGCGATTCAAAAAGCCGAGCGCGAAATTGGCTTGCCGAACACTATCGCGACCACGTTCACCGGGGCCGCCGCGGAATTTCGTTCCTCGCTTACCAGTGAGCCCTTACTGATTCTAGCGGCCGTTGTCGTCATCTATATTGTGCTTGGCGTTCTCTACGAAAGCTACATTCACCCGATTACGATCCTCTCCACGCTTCCTTCAGCAGGGGTCGGGGCTCTGCTTGCGCTTCTCCTTTGCGGGATAGACTTTTCACTCGTAGCGCTCATCGGGATCATTTTGCTCATCGGCATCGTTAAGAAGAACGCGATTATGATGATCGACTTCGCGCTTGACGCCGAACGCAAGGAAGGGCTGTCGCCCGAGGAATCGATTTATCAAGCTTGTTTGCTGAGATTCCGCCCAATCATGATGACAACAGCGGCGGCGCTCTTGGGCGCTTTGCCGCTCGCACTCGAACGCGGAACGGGAAGCGAACTTCGGCGACCGATGGGTATCTCGATTGTCGGCGGGCTGCTGCTTTCGCAGTTTCTTACCCTCTACACTACGCCGGTGATTTATCTTTATCTTGACCGGTTTGCCCGCTGGATCGAAGAGCGGCGAAGCCGCGCCCGAGTTGAGCAAGCCGAATTACCGCTAAGATCGACAACGGATCTGGAACCCGAGCCCGAGCCTGAGTTCGCCTGCGTCGATGGCGAAGATCATCGACTGGGATTTTAGAAATGAACGTTTCCGAGCCATTCATTCGGCGGCCGGTGGGAACCTCGCTCCTGGCGGCAGGCGTACTATTGCTGGGTGCGGTCGCATATCATTTTCTTCCGGTCGCGCCGCTTCCAAAGGTTGATTTCCCGACCATCACTGTCGGCGCACAGGAGCCAGGGGTTGATCCGCAGACCGCTGCAACATCTTTGGCCGCCCCTCTGGAGCGGCGGTTTGCTCAAATTGCCGGCGTTTCCGAAATCACGTCTGTCAGTTCGTTAGGCGGTTGTTCCATCACGATTCAGTTCGATCTCAATCGCGATATCAATGGCGCTGCCCGCGACGTGCAAAGCGCCATCAATGCTGCCTCGGGTGAGCTGCCAAGCGGTCTGCCCCAGCCGCCGTCGTATAGAAAGGTGAATCCCTCGGATGCGCCAATCATGGTGCTGGCAATGACATCGGACGCGCTGCCGTTATCTCAAGTTTACAATGTGGCCGATCAAATTGTTGGCCAGCGGATAAGTCAGGTCGACGGCGTGAGTCAGGTGTTCATCGGCGGTGGTGCGAACTCCGCTGTCCGTGTGCAAATGAACCCGGTAGCGCTGGCTTCGATGGGTCTGAGCCTCGAAGACATTCGCACCACGCTCTCGCAAGTGAACGTTTTTTCTCCAAAAGGCGCATTCGACGGAGGGCAGCAGCGCTACGTCATCGCCAGTAACGATCAGTTGATACAGGCCAGCCAATACCAGCCGATCATTGTCGCGCAACACAATGGCGCGGCCGTACCGTTGCGCGACGTTGGGACCGCAATTGACTCACAGCTGAACCGCGATCAAGCCGGTCTCTTCAATAACAAGCGGGCAGTGCTCCTGGTCATTTTCAAACAGCCGGATGCAAACGTCGTTCGCACGACCGATTTGATTCACGGCATCCTGCCGCAGTTGCGCACGTGGATTCCTCCAAGCGTACATCTGGACGTGATGAGCGATCGCACCACCACAATTCGAGCATCGGTGCGAGACGTCCAGATCACACTGGTCTTTACCATGGCGTTGGTGGTACTGGTGATGTTCCTCTTTCTCCGCCGGTTTTGGCCGACGTTCATCTCCGGAATCACCATGCCGCTGGCGCTGGCGGGCACTTTCGGCGTCATGTGGCTTTGTGGCTACAGCCTCGATAATCTCTCGTTGATGGCGTTGACCGTTTCGACTGGCTTCGTTGTCGACGACGCGATCGTCGTCATCGAAAACATTGTGCGGTTCATCGAAAAGGGCGAGCCGCCGTTGCAAGCTGCGTTGAAAGGGGCGCGGCAAATCGGCTTCACTGTCATCTCTATTAGCATTTCCTTGGTTGCCGTTTTCATCCCCCTTCTTTTCATGGGCGGGCTGATTGG
>Ga0126371_10003113_pt1 | contig 14449 bp, 8 predicted proteins | sample PanSoiMetaPlot_4_FD_110145 | JGI IMG/M metagenome (GOLD analysis project Ga0126371, IMG submission 110145) | Tropical forest soil microbial communities from Panama - MetaG Plot_4 | ecosystem: Environmental > Terrestrial > Soil > Tropical forest > Bulk soil | place: Panama | collected 2016-02-17 | reverse complement strand
TCGGAGGCGGCGGCGATGCGGAGGGTTTGCGCGTGACTTGAGAAAGCAGTGAAAAAAAATAGAAGGAAACGGAACGCGGGCCTTGGAACCCGGCCGCTGCGAGAGCGGTTGTAAGAGCGCGCGAACATGAAAGTGATCTGTGTCAGACGCGGAAGATCATGACTTCGGTGGATTTAACGAGGGCGGCGGCGCGCTCGCCGGGCTTGAGGCGCATTTCCTTAGCGGCATCGGCAGTAATGATGGAGGTAATGTGCTGTTCGCCGACGGCGAGGGTGACCTGGGCGAGCAGGCCGCTGTACTTGACGGAAATGACGCGCCCGATCAGCTGATTACGGCCGCTGATCTTGCGGAAGTTGATGCGGCGGGAGGTGAGGTCGCCGCGCTCGAGCGATTTGGGGATGAGGCGATCAATTTCAGATTCTGGGACCCGATGGTGGCCGCCCGGCGTCTTGGCTGTTCTGATTTTGCCACGGTAGATCCATTGTTTGAGGGTGGGATAGCTGATGCCCAGAATGTTGGCGGCTTCGCGAGGTGCGAGAAGTTTTTGCATAGGACGAGGATATATGACTTTAAGCGGACAGACAATACGATTTTAGGTGGATCGAAGAAAACAGGCACGGCCCGGACAACGAGGGCCGCCGCGTGCACCGAGATTCGTCCGGCGAGACACCTCAGTCCTAGTTGCGAAGGGGCTTGCCGGTTTTCAAGGTGTGGGCGATGCGTTCCTGGGTTTTCTTTTCGCCGCAGAGCGAGACGAAGGCTTCGCGCTCGAGATCGAGTACGTATTGCTCGCTGACAAGCTGTGGCGCGGAGAGCGAGCCGCCGGCGAGGATGTTGGCCAGCTTGCGAGCGACGTGCGCGTCGTAATCGGAAGCGTAGCCGCCGCGAGTAATCAGGTGAATGGCCATTTTGGCGGCAGCGAGGAAGGATTCGCCGAGGACTTTAATTTGCGTAGTCTGCGTGCCTTCCTGCCAGCTGGGAGCGACAGGCTTCCAGCCGGCGCGGACGAGCGAAAGCGCGGTCCGCTTGGCGTCAGCAACGAGCCGTTCGCGGTTGATCGAGTAGGTATCGGAGCGGCGGAGATAGCCGAGCTCGCGGCACTCTTCGGCGCTGGTGCCAACCTTGGCCATGGCGATATTTTCGAACGCAGGCCGCAACGTGTGGAACAGATCGAGATCGTCGCCCGAGGCGGCGGCTTCGTTGGCGCGGATCAGCATTTCCTTGGTGCCGCCACCGCCAGGGATGAGGCCAACGCCGGTTTCGACAAGGCCGATATAGGCTTCGGCAGCAGCGTGAATTTTCGCGGCGTGCAGGCTGATTTCGCAGCCTCCGCCGAGGGCCATGCCCTGCGGCGCGGCGACGACGGGCTTGGGCGCGTATTTGATGGCAAGGTTCACGTTTTGGAACTGCTTCACGGCCATGTGGAGTTCGTCCCACTCCTGCTCCTGCGCTCCGACAAGGACGAGCATGAGGTTGGCGCCGACCGAGAAGTTGGTGGCCTGATTCGCGATGACCATAGCATCGAAATCTGTTTCGAGGCGCTTGATGCCTTTGTGGATCATGGCGATCAAGTCGGCGCCAATAGCGTTCATTTTGGAGTGGAATTCACAACAGACCACCCCGTCGCCTAAATCAATCAGGCTGGCGCCGGAGTTTCGTTCCACTTCCTTGCCGGCTTCCTTTAGGTTTTTTAAAACGAGAATGCCCGCGGGCTCCTCGACTTTTTTCATTTTGCCCGCGGCGAGGTCAAAGACGGAGGTTTCGCCGTTGCTGGACTCATAGAAACTTCTGCGGCCAGCGGCAAGCGCTTTTTCGAAGACTGCCGGGAGCACGCGGCCTTCCTTCTTGATTTGTTCGGCGAAGGCCGGCAGGGAGAGGGCATCCACGATTTCGAACGGGCCGAGTTCCCAGGCAAAGCCCCAGCGCATAGCATGGTCCACGTCTTCGATGTTGTCGGAGATCTCCGGCATCCGGCGGCCAGCGTAGAGACACATTTCAGAGAGGCCACCCCAGATAAACTGCTGGGCCTTGTCGGTTTTTTCACCGGCGAAGAGCGGCGCGATCATGCCGCGAAGGCGCGCCCGTGTATCGTCAACTGCTTTGCCGGCTTCGATGGAGGCCAACTTCGCTTTTTGGCGCGGGCGATATTCCATGGTGCCAAGATCGAGGCTGAGGATCTCCCTGTCGCCTTCACTGCCTCTTGCGCGTTTGTAGAACCCCTGGCCGGTCTTGTCGCCGAGCCACTTGCGTTTGGCCATCTCTTCGATGACGGAGGGGATTTTGTAAGATTCGCGCGATTCGTCATTGGGTGCGGTTTCATAAATGTTTTTGACGACGTGGACGAGCACGTCGAGGCCGACGATGTCGGCGGTGCGGAAGGTAGCCGATTTGGGCCAGCCGACAGCAGGGCCGGTGCAGGCGTCCACTTCCTCGATGGTCATGCCAAGCGACTGCATCAAGCGCAGTGCGTTCAGCATAGAGAATGTACCGATGCGGTTGGCGATGAAATTGGGAGTGTCTTTGGCGAGCACCACGCCCTTGCCGAGGCGGCGGTCGCAGAAGTCAGAGAGCAAGGTGATGACTTCGGGAGAAGTGTTCGGGCCGGGGATAACTTCGACAAGCTTCATGTAGCGGGGCGGGTTGAAGAAGTGCGTACCGGCCCAGTGCTGCTGGAATTCCTCGGACAGGCCTTCGGCGATGAGGTGAACAGGCAAGCCGGAGGTATTCGTGGTTATGATGGAGCCAGGCTTGCGGAATTGAGCGACCTTTGCGAGCAGTCCACGTTTGATTTCGAGATTTTCGGCCACTGCCTCAATGATCCAGTCGGCGTCGGTGATGCGCGGGAGATCGTCTTCGAAATTGCCGACGGAGGCCTTGGAAACCAGTGATGCCGAGAAAAAAGCTGCGGGCTTGGATTTCTTGGCGGCGTCAAGTCCAGCGAGGACGATCTTGTTGCGATCGGCGAGAGCGGCGTCTTTGGGGACGATATCGAGGAGCAGGCAGGGGAGACCGGCGTTGGCGAAATGCGCGGCAATGCGCGCGCCCATAGTGCCGGCGCCGAGGACCACCGCTTTCTGAATGTGAGGGGTCATAACAGGCCTTAGAGAACGAGATTGGGACGGCAGAACAGGTTACAGAATGGAGCGCTATGGGTCAAACAGGTGTTTGGTAACACGGCCTGGCGATTTAAGATTGAACGATGGCTGAAGAGAAGAAGACCGACGCGCAAAACCTTTTGCGCAGCGCGAGGGAGTGGTTTCGCGCGGCCACCAACGGCAATGTGCCCGCCGACCCGATGCGGCCACGCATAGGGCTGGCGCTGGCGGGCGGATTCGCACGGGGGATCGCGCATATCGGCGTTCTGCGGGTGTTCCGCGAGGCAGGCATTCCCATCGATATGGTGGCGGGGACCAGCGTAGGCGCTCTGATCGGCGTGGCCTACTGCGCGGGCGCGTCGCTTGAAGACATGGAGCGCGTTGCGAGCGAGACGAAGTTTGCCGATTTTGGGCGATGGACGCCATCGTGGCTGGGACTGGCAACCAATCAACGGCTCGAACAATTTCTGGCGCGATTTACGCCTCTCAAGAACTTTGAAGACCTGACAACGCCGCTGGCTATAGCGGCGACCGACATCAACGCTGGGCTGCCTGTGTATTACTACCAGAAAGGACCGCTCGGGCCGCCGCTGCGGGCTTCGTGCGCCTATCCAGGATTATTTGTGCCGATCCAACATGAAGGGCGAACCTTGGTCGACGGATTTTTGACTGCGCTGGTGCCATACGAAGGGTTGCTGCTGATGGGCGCGGACGTAGTGGTTGCGGTGTATCTGGAGCCGGGATTGATCGGCGAGCCAAGAACGTTCACCGACGTTTTGAGCCGGTCGTTCACCATTATTCAGAAACATGCCGATCTGGAATGGCGGCAGTTTGTGGACGTGATCATTGAACCGGACGTAAGGCCGTTTGTGTGGGACGATTTTTCAAAGACGCACGAAATGATTCGCGCCGGGGAAGAGGCCACGATGAAGATGCTGCCCGGCATCCGAATGGCCATTGAGGCCAAGCGCAAACCGCACGAATAAAGCGAAGTAGAACACTGAAAGTACGGTGGTCGCTACCGAGTTAGACCATGTGGGAACTAGCCACCACTGACAGCCGGGAGGATAGAGATTTCGGCGCCCGGAGCAAGGCGAGTGGCGAAGTCGCCAGTGTAGCGGACGTTCTCGTTGCCGACAAAGATGTTGATATGTTCGCGGAGACGGCCTTCTTCGGTGATAACGCGGTCGCGGATACCCGGATATTCCTTCCAAAGTTCATCGAGGGCGTCGCGCAGAGTTTCGGGAGAGTTTTTAAGTTCGACCCTTGGGCGGCCTCCGGAGAAAGGTCTTAACGGCCCCGGGATGTAGATCGTTACTGGCACGTTAGCGCTTGCCTCGTTTTTTGCCGGCACTTCCCTTCTTCGGTGCCTTTGAACTTTGACGTTTCTTTGCCGCCGCTTGTATTTTACCGTCGTTACCTGGTTCTCCAATAACCACGCTTTTGACACAGACAACAGGTGGCAATCCGCCGAGGATGAGTTTCCAGGTTTTGCCTTCGTCGGTTGAGCCGAACAGGTCGCCGCTTCGCGTCCCGAAATAGATACCGGCAGGCTCGAGGCCATCGGTGTGCATGGCATCGCGCAAGACGGTTTCGTAGGCTCCCTTCTGCGGCAAACCTTTCGACAGGGGTTCCCACGACGATCCGGCGTTCCGCGTACGATAGACGCGCAACCGGCCATCGGGCGTACAGCGGAACTCGTCCGATTCAATGGGCAAAACATAGACACAGTCGGGATCGCGTGGGTGTGCAAGCATCGCGAAGCCGAAATCGCTGGGCACTCCGTTGGAGATGCTTTGCCAGGAATCGCCGTGATCATCGGAGCGGTAGATTCCCCAGTGATGCTGGAGGAACAGACGCTCGGGCCGCGACGGGTGCAGCACAACTTTATGTACGCATTGTCCGAATTCCGGAAAGCGATTGGGCTCATGGCGAACGCAAATGCCGCGGTTGCGGGCCTGCCAAGTGGCGCCGCCGTCGTCGGTGCGATAGACGCCGCCCGCGGAGATGGCGACATACATGCGCTGGCGCTCGCTGGGATCGAGCACCACTGTGTGCAGACAGAGGCCGCCATTGCCAGGCACCCAACGCGGGCGATGCGGATGATCGAACAGACCCCGCACGAGCGACCAGGATTCTCCCGCATCCTGCGAAACGAAGAGGGCTGCCGGTTCCACGCCGCAATACATGGTGTCGGGCTCGTCTTCGCGGCCGAGGCAGACTTGCCAGATATTTTTCAGCGAGGCTCCGCAATCCGGCGGAAATTTGATGCTGGCTTGCTGGAGATTGGCCCACGTCCGGCCAAAATCGTCGCTGGAGCGCAGTAACGTGCCCCAGTAGGAAGCGGTCGAAGCCCACAACCGGCGGCGGCCTTCGCGGCCGTCGTAGGCCAGCGAATAGACCGCCTGCCCGTGAAACACCGGACCCATGACATTCCAGTTCGCGCGCTTGGCATGGGAACGCAGAAGGAATGCCCCTTTCATGGTGCCGACAAGGAGAAGAACGTCACCGTCCTTGACGGCGACCGCACGAACACCGCGCAGCACGGTGGTGGCGGGACCGGTGGGAATACTCGTGGTTGCTCCGCCGCCAACGACCGAGGCGGTCTGCACGGCTTCGAGCGCGGCCAGCACTTCGCTGGCGCGCTGATATCGCTGCTGGGGATCCTTCGACAGGCAGCGCTGGACGACAGCCCATAGACCTTGCGGCACCCACGCAGGCAAAGGCGCAGGTAGCTCATGCAGGATGGCGCCACTGGTTTCGAGAATCGTTTGGCCGAGGAACGGCAACTTGCCGGAGGCTGCTTCATAGAGAACAACTCCTAAGGCCCAGATGTCGGCGCGCTGATCGGTTAGCTGGCCTTTCAAAAGTTCAGGCGCCATGTAGGGGATCGTGCCGGTGAGGCCGCCGGTGCTTTCCATCGTGGTCTCGTCCGAGGCGCCGAGCGAGTCGAGAGTACGCGCGGTTTCGGGTAGGACTTCTTTATGGATGCGGCGCGCTAGGCCGAAATCGAGGACTTTAACGAGTCCCTCCGGCGTGATCATCACGTTAGCGCTTTTGAGGTCGCGGTGAATGACATTGCGGTTATGGGAATGCGTGAGCGCACCGGCAATCTGCACTCCGTAGCGCAGGATGGATTCGACCGGAAGGCCATCTTTCCCAATCAGCTCGCTGAGCGGTCTGCCTTCGACCATTTCCATGACGATGAACAGATCGCCGCCGGTTTCGCCGACCTGGTGAATCATGCAGATGTTGGGATGGCTGAGCGCAGAGGCGGCGCGAGCTTCGTGGAGAAGCAGGTCTTTCGCGGATTTTTCGGCGATAGTGTGGGACGAAAGAACCTTGACGGCGACGTCGCGGTGCAGCACTTCATCGCGGGCCCGAAAGACCGTGCCCATGCCGCCCTGGCCGAGTTTTGCCAGGACGCGGTAATTACCGACAGTGTCGCCGACATTCATGAAGGAAGACTAATTCGAAACTAGAAAATAGAAAACGGAAAATAGAACTTGGCACCCGAGGCGTCTTGGCTGCGAAGGTCGGCGAAAGAAAGGTTCACGCAGCGGGGGGCGGCAAAGAGTGGGAAAATCAGCAAGAAAAAGCGACTGCCACTGCGGTGTAACGCGCTTGAAGGACGGGCGTTTGAGATAACCGCACAGACAGAAGAGGAAAAAATTCATGCGTATCGGTTCTAGAGGAGCTTGACTTCGACTCGGACGGGTTGGCCTTCGCCTTTTCCGCGTTGGCTTAGCCAAGCGGCAAGGCCGTCGGCGAAACGCTCCGGGGTGAGGTGGAAGCCCGCTTCAAGGCGGCCGTCAGCAATGGGTAGGGTGTCGTCAAAGTCGGCGGAGTTGGTGAAATTACGCATGGCGAACTGATCGAGCCATTCGAGAGGACAGGGACGCCGTTCCCCGCGAATCAGAACATCCACTTGAAATCTTTGCGCGTACATGGAATCAGGATAGCACTGAGCTCTCGCCTGCTAATCCCGAAACCGTGCAAGGGAGAGAGTCGCCAACAACCCTCTTCTCGTTCACGCAAGTGCACTCGCCAAGATCCTCATCGCCCATCGGTTTGGCTGTGGGCGGCGGGGCGAAGGCCTGGTCGGACCAGCAGACCACCTGGCGACCGCGCGCCGTTTATCAATGTTTCCGTGCAATGGGCAAACTTGCCTAAACGGAGCGGGCTAACATAAACTGATTGGGTTCAGAGTGGTATTTAAGTGTCCCGCCAGCGCTCCGCATCTCCACCATGGCCGGGGCGAGGGTATACGGCGCATCCATACACTTCTTCGATGCAGCCGATGCAAAATTTTTGGGGGAACGATCGTGGTTACGCCAATGGAAGCCTGGGTGGAAGAAGCGGCCCGGCTAACCAAACCGGACCAAGTCGTCTTTTGCGACGGATCGGAAGCGGAAAACCAGACCATCCTGCGTGAGATGCTGAAGCAGGGCGATTCGTTTTCACTGAATGAAAAAACTTACCCGAACTGCTATCTGCACCGCAGCAATCCGAGCGACGTCGCGCGCACCGAACACCTGACCTTTATCTGCACGCCCGACAAAGACGACGTCGGACCCACAAACAACTGGATGGACCCGGACGGGGCGAAGTACAAGATCGGCGCGCTACTCAATGGAGCAATGCGCGGGCGGACGATGTACGTGGTGCCCTATATCATGGGGCCGGTGAATTCGGCCATCAGCAGAGTGGGCGTAGAGGTGACCGACAGTCCTTACGTGGTGGCGAACATGCGGATCATGTCGCGCATGGGAAACGTAGCCACCGAGCGGCTGGGGAGTTCGGCGGATTTTGTGCCAGGGCTGCATTCGATCGGAGACCTGGACCCGTTGCGGCGCTACATCGCGCACTTTCCGGAGGAGCGGCTGATCTGGAGCGTGGGTTCGGGCTACGGCGGCAACGCTCTGCTGGGCAAAAAGTGCTTTGCGCTCCGGATTGCAAGCTACCTGGCGCGGCAGCAGGGCTGGATGGCCGAGCACATGCTGATTCTGGGACTGGAGTCGCCGGGCGGGAAGGTGACTTACATGGCCGCGGCTTTCCCGAGCGCGTGCGGGAAAACGAATCTGGCGATGATGGTTTCGGCGCTCGAGGGTCAGGGGTACAAGGTCTGGACCGTCGGCGACGATATCGCCTGGATGCAGATCGGGCCGGATGGATACTTGCGCGCGATCAATCCGGAAGCAGGATTCTTCGGCGTCGCGCCGGGAACAGGGATGAAGACGAATCCCAACGTGATGGCAGCGCTGAAACACAACACGATTTTTACGAACACTGGGCTTACACTCGCGAAGGAGCCATGGTGGGAAGGCATCGGAATGGAGGCTCCCGAGGGATTGATTACCTGGCGGGGGGAGAAGTGGGACCCCTCGAAGGGTGCGGCGGCGCATCCCAATTCACGTTACACCGTTCCGGCGCAGCAATCTCCAAGCATTTCACCGAAATGGGAAACGCCGGAAGGCGTGCCGATTTCGGCTTTCATTTTCGGCGGCCGGCGCGCGCGGCTGGCGCCACTGGTGTACGAGTCATTTAACTGGCAGCACGGCGTGTTTGTGGGCGCGACGATGGCATCGGAGACGACGGCCGCGGCGACCGGCGATGTCGGGATTACGCGTCGCGATCCGATGGCGATGTTGCCCTTTTGCGGTTACAACATGGCCGACTATTTCGGGCACTGGCTGGAAATGGGGAAGAAGATTCCGCACCCCCCCAAGATTTTCCACGTGAACTGGTTTCGAAAGGGCGCGGACGGGAAGTTCCTGTGGCCGGGATATGGCGAAAACGTGCGCGTACTGAAATGGATTTTGGAACGCGTGGAAGGGCGCGGCGACGCGAAAGAGACGCCGATCGGCTACGTGCCGACACGGAATGGGCTGACTCTGGATAAGCTTCAGATCTCGGCGCAGACTCTGGATGAATTGTTTGCCGTGAATGCGGATGACTGGGAAGCAGACCTGGCAGACAGCCGGGAGTTTCTTGGGAGATTCGGGTCGCGGCTGCCGGCGGAGCTGCGGAAAGAGCATGAGGCAGTGATGGGGCGTTTCCAGAAGTCAGTGCCGGTATAGCCAGACGGCAAGTGGCGCGATCGCGGGCGCTGACTTTTTCACAGCGCCCGGACCGAAGGAAATCTGACTCCCCAGCAGAACAGGGTAGAATCGTCAACCATGCAGTTGGTCCTTTCCGGTTTCCCGAGATTCATCATTTCACTTTGCATCTTACTTCTGTTTTCTGCGTTCACCTCCTTTGCAGCCACCAACTGGAATGGCGTACTGCGCAATGCCGCGGGGAAACCCGTGGCGGGGGCAAAAATTACCCTGCGTGCAGAAGCCGGTAACTGGGTATATGAAGCGACGAGTGCCGCCGATGGAACGTTTGCGATGGCCGGCGTCGAGCCGACCACTTACGCGTTGACAGTGGAGTCCGGCGGAAAGATGTGGAGCGCGACGAAAGTATCGGTGGTTGAGTCACAGGGTGGGCCGAGAGTCGAGCTGACGCTATCCGGACAGAACCAGGCTGTGGCTGTCGTCGTGCCAGGACAAGCCGCAAACACGACCAAGGGCAGCGGCGGAGAGAAACTGACCAGTGAAGAAGTGGCGGGGTTGCCGCTGAACGAGCGCGACTTCAGCAAGTTGCTGCTGCTGGCCGCCGGTACGATGACCGACACCAACGGGGCAGCGAATTTCACGCAGCAGTTTGCGGTAAACGGGCAGCGCGGCGTGGCGTCGGTATTCGCGATGGACAGCGCGACGACGACGGACCCGGAGTTGGGCGGAGCAACATTCGCGAATTTCAACGTTGACGCGATTCACGAGGTGCAGTCGAATTCCGGGGTGATGCCCGCCGAGATCGGCCAGGGCGCGGCCGGATTTACAAACGTCGTGACCAAGCAGGGCGGCGATCGCGTGCACGGAAGTGCATTCGAATTCGTGCGCAACGCGGCGTTTGACGCACGAAATTTCTTCGACCACATCAATCCGCTCGACCCACGACGCATCCCACCGTTTGTGCGCAACGAATTCGGCGTAACAATTGGCGGGCCGCTGGTGCTACCGGGGGCGTACGACGGGCGGGGCAAGACCTATTTCTTCGGCGAATACGCGGGATTCCGGCAGGTGCTGGGGACAACGCAAGTATTTCCCGTGCCCACGGCAGACGAGCGAACAGGCATTGATACAACTTCCGTGCCCGGAGATACGCTGCTGGTGCCGGTGAGCCCGGAGATTGCGCCGCTGCTGGTGCGGTATCCGTTGCCAAACGATCCAACAGGATCATATGGGCCACGCACGTATGCGGTGGCTTCGAAGATTCAGACGACTACGGACCAGTTTTCGATTCGCGTGGATCATCGCATCTCGGACAAGGCCACACTGTTCACTCGTTTCAGCTTAAACCAGATCGACGGGCCGACGACGAATCCCGACCAGACAGCGATCGATCCCTCGTTCGCGGTGAAATTCTTTGATCACCAGCGGAATGCGGCAGTGAGTTATGCGCGCACGATTACGCTGAACCTCACCTCCACGACGCTGGTGGGCTATGTGCGGAGCACGCCGATTTTTCCGGCGCAGAACCACTCGGATGTGGAGCTGGCGTTTGGGGACGGGTTGTTTCAGGGATTCAATTCGGCAGACGGCTCGATTTTCGGGTCGTATGGAAACGTGTTCCAGTTCAAGGAGGACATGGGGTACACGCACGGGGCGCACTCGTTCAAGTGGGGCGGTGAAGTGCGATTGAATCGTGACTCGACGGTGTTTGCGACGAACCCGAACGGCGTGTATTCATTCGGCGGCGGGCCCGCATACGCGCCCTATGACATTGCTTCGGCCAGCGGACAGCATGATATTTTGAAGGGCCAGGTGTTGCCGGATTCGCTAGTGGGACTGCTGACGGCGACGCCCTATCAGTACACGGTTTACGCGGCGCATCGACTGACGCCCAAGGGCGACAAGTTCGACGAGGCGGCGGTGCGGCGGGAGTCCTACAACCTTTATTTTCAGGACCTGTGGAAAGCGACTTCGCGGCTGACGCTCAACTATGGATTGCGGTTTGAATTGAACAGCCGGATCAAGGAAGGGCAGAACCGGACTTCGGTGGCCAGCCCTGTGGGGCCGGATGGAAAGCCAGCCGATTTTTTGACGCCCGGGGCGACGCAGGACTTTTTGTTCAACCCGCAGCCAGTGTACCCACTGGACTGGGGCGGATGGGCGCCGCGCGTTTCGGTAGATTATGCCCTGACGCAGAGGACGACGCTGCACTCAGGCGGGGCACTAACCACACTGCTGCCGAATCTGTGGCAGGACAATTTTGTAACCGGAGGGTTTCCATTCACGGCTCAGCCGGTGATTACGGCGCAGCCCGCAGCAGCAGTTCCCTTCTCAAACACCATCGTGCCGTTGCCGTTTCCGGAGCCTTACACGACTTCAGGCCAGTTGCTTTTCCCGGGTAACACCACGACGAACATTCCTGCGAACACGCCAATTGATGTGCCGCGCTTTGAGAAGGACCTCGAGGCACAAGTGCCGGGCGAGCAGGTACAGTTGATCAGCGTGAGCGTGATTTCGCGACACTTCAGGAACGGCAGCCTGGGCACCTGGACGTCGGGGATGGATCACGATTTCGGGCCGCTGAAGTGGAGCGTCAATTACGTAGGAACCACGGGAATGCATCTTCCGCGGGTATTTGCGCCGAACGGGTATTCTGGCGCGGGGCCGGCGTTCGCACGATTCACGCAATTTGATGCGGCGGGAAACGCAGTGAGCGGCTACGGGCCTGAGTACGTGATGGTGAGCGAATCGCATTCGAGCTATCACGCGTTGCAGACGAGCCTGACCGGCAATTTTGCGCGGATTGGGTTGAATTTTGCGGCTAGCTACACGCTCGCGAAATCGCTCGACGATACAAGCGCGGTGCTCGGCGGGCAGACAGGGAGTTCAGGAGCCATTTTGCAGGCGCCGGCGCAGGATCCGTTGAACCAGGCAGCGGAGAAAGGGCCGTCGACGTTTGACGTTAGGCACGCGTTTTCAGTGAGCGTGTTTCAGACCTTGCCGTTTGACCGCGTGAGTTTTCTCGAGCCGATGAGCAAATACGTGACCGCCGGCTGGCAATTGTTGAACATTACGACGGTGACGAGCGGGTCGCCCTTTACGGTGTATTCGGGCGTGCAGCAGACCGATGCGGGGATTGGCGGAGCGGACCGCCCGGATTTACTGGCGATGCCAAGTTTTTCGACCAGCCGCACTCGGCGCGAGGATTATTTTGGCCGCGGGGACAGCAACGGTTCGTTTTTCTTTGTGCCGGTGGGTGTGCCGGGTGGCACAGGACCGAACCAGGGGAGATTCGGGACGCTCGGGCGCAATACCTTCCGGGGCCCGGGATTCCAACAATGGGATTTCGCGTTGATCAAGGACACGCCGTTCGGGAAGCGCGGAAACACCGATCTGGGGTTGGTGGAGTTTCGCACGGAGTTTTTCAATCTATTCAACATCGTGAATTTCGGGCTGCCCTCAAATACGGTGCGGGGAAGCGGGTTTGGAATCATCAGCCGAACGGCGGGGACTTCGCGGCAGATTCAGTTTTCATTGAAGCTGATTTTCTAGTCAGAATCCGAGCAGCCGGCGCCGACTGTCGATGTCGCGTCCCAACGTTGACTTGTCGAAGCCTGTCGCCTTACAGTCGGCACTACGAAACCTCATGATTGGACAACGGTTAGACCATTACTTGATCCAGAGCCAGCTGGGTGCAGGCGGGATGGGTGTGGTGTATTGCGCCCTCGATGAAAAGCTGGATCGCCGCGTAGCGTTGAAGGTGCTTTCATCAGGGACCTTGGCAGACGAGTCGGCGCGCAAGCAATTCCACAAAGAAGCGCTGGCGCTGGCCAAGTTGAACCATCCGAATATTGAGACCATCTACGAATTCGGAAGTCAGGATGGGCTGGACTTTCTGGTGATGGAGTTAATACTCGGCTTGCCATTGAGCGAAAAGCTCAAAGAAGGGCCGCTTTCCGAACGGGATGTGCTGCGCTTTGGAGTGCAGCTGTGCGAGGGGCTTGCGGCGGCGCACAGCCATGGCGTCATTCACAGAGATCTGAAGCCTTCGAATTTGTTTGTGACGCCGGAAAACCGGTTGAAGATTCTGGATTTTGGATTGGCGAATCTCTTGAAGCCACAAGAAGAAGCCGATATTGCACGGACACTGACGGGCGAGCACGGCAAGGTGGCAGGGACTCTTCCCTATATGTCCCCAGAGCAACTGCGTGGCGAACCGGTGGATGTGCGGAGCGACATTTATTCGGCCGGAGCGGTGCTCTATGAAATGGCCACCGGCTCGCGGCCTTTCCCGTTTGCAAGCTCAGTGCAATTGATCGGAGCCATTCTGCACAAAGAGCCGGTCCCACTGCGGACGTTCCACGAGCATTTCCCGGCCGGACTGGAAGCGGTGATCTTGAAGTCACTCGACAAGGAAGCGAGCGAGCGCTATCAGACGGCGCGGGAGCTGCGCACGGCGCTGGAGACGCTGACGAGCACTACAGTGAGCGCGGCGAACTGGCAAACGGCGACGACCACCGCCGGGATGGGGAAAGCAAAAGGGCGAAACATTCCGGGGAAAGCGAGGCCCTGGGGATGGATTACGGCGGGTGGCGCCGTGGCATTGACGGCGTTAGTTCTCGCCATGGATGTCGGGCACCTCCGCAGTGCCCTGTTTGCACCCCGAAAGACGGAAGAACATGCGGTGCGGCAGGCGATTCCGGCACCGGCATCGCGAAAGGCCGTGGCGGTGCTTTCGTTTCTGAACGTGTCGAAGCGGCCAGACCAGGCCTGGCTGGCGACGACTTTGCAGCAGATGTTGACCACAGAACTGGGCGCAGGCGGAAATTTGCGGACGGTTGCAGGGGAAGATGTGATGCGCATGAAAGCGGATTTATTATTGCCTGACGAGGACAGTTACGGCGGAGAGACGCTGCAACGCATCGGGAAGATTCTAGGCGCGGAAGTTATCGTCTCGGGATCGTACCTTGCGCCAGGCAACGGGCAACTGCGGCTGGATTTGCGCTTGCAGAACGCGCAAACGGGCGAGACGGTAGACACCATCAGCGTGAATGGCAAGGGTGAGCAGATTTCCGACCTGGTGGACCTGGTGGCACGCGCGGGAGGACAACTTCGGCAAAAACTGGGAATCGAAGGAAATCCGCCCGCGGCGCAAGGCGTGCTGCAAGCTTCCCTGCCTTCGAATTCGGCGGCAGCACAGCTTTATGCCGAAGGCGTTGACAAGCTGCGGCGCATGGATGCGAAAGGCGCGCTCGATAATTTGCAGAAAGCCGCACAAAAGGCGCCGGAATTTGC
>Ga0126371_10003112_pt1 | contig 14455 bp, 16 predicted proteins | sample PanSoiMetaPlot_4_FD_110145 | JGI IMG/M metagenome (GOLD analysis project Ga0126371, IMG submission 110145) | Tropical forest soil microbial communities from Panama - MetaG Plot_4 | ecosystem: Environmental > Terrestrial > Soil > Tropical forest > Bulk soil | place: Panama | collected 2016-02-17 | reverse complement strand
GAAAAAAGTATAGAAATCGATTCCGAATCGTGTGCGAGTTGGTTATCCTCTAGGCGGAATGATCTCTTTGGCCTTAAGCGAACTGCTGGGCGCCACGGTGTACGACCCGTCTGGCGCGGCAGGACGTGTGCGCGAAGTGACGCTCACACCGCAGGAGGATCGTTCCCGTGTTTCGTCGCTTATCGTCAAAACCAAGTCCGGCAACCGCGTTGTGGCCCTCGAATCGATCTCCGTTATCAACGGCGGTGTTCGGACGGCTACGCCAGCCACGCAATGGCCTGTCGCCAACGGGACCGAAGGCCTATTCCTGCTCGAACGCGACCTGCTCGACCAGCAGGTGATCGACGTCAACGGACGGAAAGTCGTCCGGGTAAACGATGTAGACCTCGAGTTTGATACTCAAAGAGAGGCAAATCGATCACTCGCTATTTTGCGCGTCCATTCCGTGGATGTGGGAGCGCGTGGGGCCGTTCGTCGCCTTCTTAGGGGAGTCGCTCCCAGGAATGCGCTGCAGTTACTGTTGGGAAAAATACCGCCTCGCAACATCCCGTGGAACTTCGTCGATGTCATTGAAACCGACCCAGCGCGGCGCGTGAAGCTGAAGATTTCCCATGAAGGGCTCGCGAAGCTGCATCCGGCAGACATTGCCGACATCGTGGAAGAGCTTGCGCCAGATGAGCGGCAAGCCGTCTTCCAAACTCTTGATGAGGAAACGGCCGCAGAGGCCCTTGAGGAAGTCGAGCCCAAGGTGCAGAAATCGATCGTCGAGTCCTTGGACTCGGAACGGGCTGCGGACATTGTCGAGGAGATGAATCCCGACGCGGCTGCCGATCTCCTTGCCGACCTTCCCGAGGAGCGTACCGAACAGATTCTGATTCAGATGGAACCGGAAGCCCAGCAGGATGTTGTCGAACTGCTGGAGCACCAGGAAGAAACCGCCGCCGGCCGCATGACGACCGAGTTCCTTGCGCTCCCGGTCTCGGCCACGGTGAAGAATGCTGTCGATTCTCTGCGGGAGTTTGAAGGCGGTGTTGAAGCTGTGAGCACCATTTATCTCGTGGATTCACACGGTACGCTGGTCGGGGCCGTTCCTCTGGCCAGAATCGTCCTGGCGGATGCATCCACCGCAATGCTTTCCCTGATTCAAGAGCCCTTGGTTCTAGCCCATGAGGGAGTCGACGAGAAGGAAGTCGCCGAGTTGTTCGACAAGTACAATCTGCAGACTCTTCCGGTCGTGGATGAGCACAACAAGCTGACCGGAATCATCACCTCTGACGACGTCATCAGTATGTTGCGCGCCAAACTTTAAGTCGGCTTGGAATCCGGCTGGCTAGTCCGCGTCTCGATTCACGACATTCACTCGGAACACAGGCTTCGCGGCCTCCGTGGGCTCCATCGTGAAAGTCTGTTCGGTTTTTCCGGGCTCGTAGTCGCGCCATAACCAAATCATCGCGTCCGGGAACAGCACAGCTCCGTGCGCTGAATTATGTGTGCCCTTACCAAAGCTGAAATGAAAGTCGTACTCTTTCATCTTCAGGGCGTTGGCCATCCGGAGGTTCGCCAGAGGCCAACTGCCGTATCGCTCGATCTCCAGATCTTCGGAACCATCCTGCAGCCAGACGCGAATGTTGCGTTTCGTCTCGTGCAGTATCTTGCTCGGGTAGTCCTGGCCGCCGTCCGGCACCGCCGGATCTTCCTTCCACTGGATGCTGTCAAAGCTTCCAATCCAGGAAATCACTCGGCTGGCGAGATCGGGCATTTGCCAAGCCGCATTGAACGAACATATCCCGCCCGACGAGAGCCCTGTAATGGCGTGACTGTACGCATCTTTGCGGATGTTGTACTTCGCTCCAACCTCGGCCAATACCTCGTCGCGCAGAAATCGAGCGTAACGGTCGCTGACCGTATCATAAAGCGTGCTTCGCATGGAATCTTTCAACGTTCGGTGCCATTTGTCGGAATACCCTTTCACGAACGTGTAAGTCGGCGTGCCCGGTGAGTCGGTAATGTCTCCCGGATCGATGAAGACACAAATCATGACCGGAATCTTCTCTTGCGCGATTAGATTGTCGATGGCATTGAGGACCGGGATATTGCCCGTGCGGTCGATGTACCAGCCGCCATCCTGAAAGACCATCAGGGCTGCTGGGGACTTCGGATCGTATTCCGCGGGAACGTAGACCCAGTACTCACTTTTCATGCCGTCGTAGATCTGGCTGGTGTGAACAATCTTGTCGGAAAGCTTGCCCGATGCGACGCCCGGCTGAAGGTAAGAGAGAGGTCCATACGCCGGAAGATCCACGCTACCGCCAAACTTGTTACCGCCAATCAGATAGTGGAATGAATGTAGTCGGCGGACCGGTTCGATGTGGGCCGATGCGTACCACAAGTCCGAGCCGGCAATGTGCTGCATCGGCGAACCCGGTTTGTCGTCAATCATCAACGACGGCTCGGACCTGGCATTGATCGCGAAGAAGAAGTCTGGCCCATGGCCAATCCATGCAGTCCCCGAGTCCAGGTTCTTGCTCTCGAAAGTCGCCGCAATTGCTGCCTGCAACGCAGGACTGTGACCGTTTGCCAGATCGATCAGTTGCTGAACGGAGGGCTTGTCGGCCGACCACGCGGAGGCGTACGCGAGAAGTGAGAAAAACAACGCCATCGATAATCGAAGCACCCTGACTCTCCCGTTAGACGGTTTCTACCTCTAAAGTGGAGACAAATATACGCGGTCCCCGGCAGATTGGTTTATAATTCTGGCCTCCTCCCCGAACGGCTCGAAATTTCAGTAAAAATTGGGGCCAACGATGAGCACGACTGCTGCGAATCTGCGTGCGTTTTCAAACCCTGCGGCTGTTTTACCGGGGCGCCGTGTTGATCACATCTTCTTTTCGGCGACTGCCCTCATGATGGGGGCGACGGTGTACGTGGGCTTTGCACCGACCTACTACATGGCAGGCATCTTCTGTGCGCCCCTGCCGAGCGCGATCATTCACATCCACGGCGCAGCTTTCAGTTGCTGGATTCTGCTCCTGATAACGCAGACATCGTTGATCTCTGCTGGCAGGGTGCATATCCATCGGCGTCTGGGGCTTGTCGGCTTCGGCCTGGCCAGCGTCATGGTTATTCTGGGCGTGCTAGCGTCGACGGACCGATTGGCGCGCGCGACGGCCCCGCCTGGCTCCGATCCCTATTTCTTCTACATCATCCCGTTGGGGGATATGTTCATTTTTGCGACGCTCATATTTTTCGCGTATCGGTCTCGTTTGGATTCTGCCGCGCACAAACGAATCATCTATGTCGCCACCGTGGGGCTCCTGATCGCAGCAATCGCGCGATGGCCCATGCCTTTGGTTAGGGGCGCAATCAGAGCGGCAATTGCGTCGTATGTTTTTCTAGTTCTACTCGCGGCCTACGACATGTGGTCTACCCGACGAATTCATCGGGCGACCTTGTGGGCGAGCGACTTCCTGATCTTCATCCAGCAGGTCAGGCTGCCCCTTGGGAGAACTGCTGTTTGGCATTCTTTTGCCGGTTGGATTCAATCCAGTGCCCGATGACCCCGGCAAAGTAGGCATTCTTGCGTTCCATGCCTGCGAAAGCTCTCTGATCGCGGAAATTCCTCGTCTTGGAGCAGAATTCGTTTGGCCAAATTCAGTGAGTGCATTTATCCTGTCCGGTCGTTGCGGGTAAATCGCTTTCATTTTTATGGCTGCGAAATGTGCGCATGAGGTTTCTGAAACTCTGGAAGACCCGGATCCTCCTGTTCTTCGCCGTAGTCGGACCGGGATTCATTACCGCAAACGTCGACAATGATGCCGGCGGCATCCTGACCTATTCGCAGGCCGGCGCGCAATTCGGACATCTCCTACTGTGGACCCTGATTCCTATCACGATCTCATTGATCGTGGTGCAGGAAATGTGTGCGCGCATGGGCGTGGTCACCGGCAAAGGGCTGAGCGACCTGATCCGCGAAGAATTTGGGTTGCGCATCACGTTCCTGATGATGATCGGAATCCTGATCGTGAATTTCGGCAACGTGGTTACCGAATTCATTGGAATCGCAACCAGTCTGGAGCTGTTTGGGCTCCCGCGCTTCTATACCGTGCCGGTGTGTGCCGTAATTGTCTGGCTGATTGTGGTCAAAGGCCAGTACAAGAGCGTCGAAAAAGTGTTCCTGGCGGCCTCGTTCTTCTACATCACCTACATCTTTGCGGGCATTTTGGCGAAACCGGAATGGATCAACGCGTCAATTGCCACGGTCAGGCCGCCTCATCTTCGTGAATTTCGCGATCAGGCCTACCTGTTCATGATTGTTACGGTTGTGGGAACAACCATCGCGCCCTGGATGCAGTTCTATTTGCAGTCGTCGATCGTGGAAAAGGGCGTGACAAAGCGGGGATACCGCGCCTCGCGGCTGGATGTAGTAACCGGTTGCATCTTCACCGACGTCGTGGCCTGGTTCATCATCGTCGCGTGCGCAGCGACGCTTTATGTCCACGGGTTCCGTAACATCTCGGTTGCCGCCGATGCCGCTCAGGCACTGAAGCCACTAGCAGGCGACTACGCGTACATCTTGTTTGCGGTCGGGCTCTTCAATGCCTCGCTGTTTGCGGCGTCCATTTTGCCCCTTTCCACCGCATACACAGTGTGTGAGGGGCTTGGCTTCGAGTCGGGCGTGGGCAGAAAGTTCGGCGAAGCACCGTTTTTTTACTGGCTGTACACGTTGCTGATCGCTGCCGGCGCCGCATTAGTGCTGATGATTCGCCAAGACCGTCTCATGAAAGTGGCATTGTGGTCGCAGGCATGGAATGGAATCGTGCTGCCTTTTGTGCTGATCTTCATGATCCTCTTGATCAACAAGAAAGACTTGATGGGAGAATACGTCAACACGCGACTGTTCAACGTCGTGGCCTGGGCGACCACGGTTGCCATGATTGTGCTGAGCGTGGCACTGCTCTGGGTGCCATGACTCTATAACAGTTTGCCGGCAGCCAGATCGCGGACCAGCATCAGATCGGCTTCAAGAAAGTCGAACTTGGGAAGGTCCTTGGGTTCAGCCCACTGAATATCCTTAAAGATCCGATTCTGGATTTCGCCGCTATACTCGGGCACCACGAAGAACCTCAGCTCCACCATGCCTCCATTCGGATATTCGTGCTGAATGCGCATCAGTTCATCGCCGATAGTGGCGGCGATCCCGAGTTCTTCGTCCAGTTCGCGGCGAAGGGCATCGCGTGGTTGTTCGCCCTCTTCGATCTTGCCGCCGGGGAATTCCCACTTCAGAGGCATTGTCTGATGACGAGTGCGCTGGCACACGAGAAGCTTGCCATTCTCGATAATGAGCCCTGCTACCACTCGTTTCATAACCGGTTCGGCCCGGTGGCTTGCAGCGTGCTTGCGACTGGATCGACGCAACTCGTGAAGGTAAAGGCGAATGCGGCAACGCCGCTTGAGAACCTCAGCTCCAGTTCGTGCGCACCGAACTCGTAATTGTCGGCCAGGAAATACATGCGCGGGGAATCGACGACGACGTAGCATTCTTTTTCATCGAGACGAAATCGCGTATCGCGCGTTGCCTGTTTGCGTGTTAAAGGGTTCCCGTCCTGCAGGATAATCACCTCAGCGGACGGAGCGTGCGGACAAGCCATGACCAAGTTTACGGCGGAGGCTTCGTATTTCAACCGCAGAGTGTGTGGACCGTTTTCGACAGCCTCGAAATACTCGGTCGTTGAGGCCCAGCGCCCGGAGGCGTAAAAGAAATTCTCTTGTAGCGCCCCGTTAAATGCATAGTCAGCAATTTGCTCTTCTTTGAAGGCGCCTTCATTGCCGATCCGTCCACGTCGATTCCCGAGGTAAAGCTCTCCAGTCGCGCGATAGCACACCGCGCCGACATGATCTTCTTCGCGTACAGGTTCCATGAGCGGTGGCAATGAGATTGCACGATCGATCTCCCGCAGCAATTCTTGAATGACCTGTTCGCACTCTCCGTAACCACCTTCGCCGAAATGTCCATAGCGCAGATATCCGTCTTTATCGAGGAGATACTTGGTCGGCCAATAGCGATTGGCAAAGGCCTTCCAGATTTCGCGATCGCTGTCGATCACGATCGGGTAGGTGAGGCCGAATTCACGAATGCCTCGTTCGACGTTCGATTCATATTGTGCAAAGGTGAACTCCGGAGTGTGCACGCCAATGACGGTCAGGCCCTTGTCGCGATAGCGCTCATGCCAAGCCTGCACGTAGGGCAGAGTGCGGATGCAGTTGACGCAGGTGTAATCCCAGAAATCGACCAGCACAGCCCGCCCACGCAATTGTCGAAAGCTCAGTGGAGGTGAATTCAGCCAAACGCGCCCGATTTCCGGAGCGCGCACTTTGCCTTTATCTACTCTCATGCTGAAGCCGCTTCCAGCTTTTTTCCGACGAGCATCGCGCAGTGCTGGACAAAATCCCGGTGTTCAGAGGTGAACGCAGCAGGGAAGTGGCTGTCGATGTCGAGTTCGCCCACTACTTTGCCGTTTGCAAATACCGGAACCACAATTTCAGACTTTGTTTCAAGAGAACAAGCCAGATAGCGCGGATCTTTGTTGACATCATCAACGATTACCGTCTGTCCGCTCGAGGCCGCTGCTCCGCATATGCCCTGGTTCAGCGGGATGCGTGTATGCGGCGTCATCGCGCCCTCGAAGGCGCCCAGCACCAGCACCGGCGGTTCTGCCCCGGGTTCGAGCATGTAGAACCCGACCCAGTTGTATTTCAGCATGCGATGGTGCAGAAGTTTTACCATCGCTCGCATCAGTTCCGGTGCGGATGGCGCCGATTCAGCCAGTTGTGTAATTTCATTGCGGACTTCGTCGATTCGTGTCGTCACGGATGATTGATCTTAACTCAGAGCACCGCATTTCCTGCACCAGCCGCAGAAACGCCGGTAATCTGACGGATGCCTTTCGTGCGCGGGAAAAGCTCCGGATGAATGGCAAATGCCAGCGCGTCCAGGCCGTGCATCAAGGTTGGAGCGGGTGTGTTAAGGAATTCGTCCCGAATACAGAAAACCTTTTCTGCGAGTGCGGCTGATGTGTTTTGCCATCCCCGCGCAGTGATGATCTTCTCCAGTGGAACACGATCACCCGTTCCGCACCAGGCTGCAATCACGACCTGAGGATCAATCGTTTCGACCTCCTCGGTGCGTATCTGCTTAGCCGGAGTACCGATGAACTCTCCGCCCGCAGTCTCAACGAGCTCTGACACCCACCTCTGAGAAGCGATCACGGGTTTACCCCATTCCTCACAGAACACTCTGAGCCGCACAGCTCCGCTGACGCGGGCGCGGACTTTCGCGATGTGCTCCCGCATGTTTCGAACGACATCATTGCCTCGGCTCGTCGCTCCCACTGCGCCGGCGATCGTTACGATGTCGGTGTAGATATCCGCCAAACTCTTAGGAGCCAGGCCGAGAAAGCGTGCACCGGCTTTGAGGATCTCGGCAATCGCTTTCTCCTGGTAGGGAACCGACGCAATCACGAGATCAGGCTCGACCGCGATGATCTCGCATGTGTCAGCGGTCCATGAATCAGACAAAATCGTTCGCGCTCCGTCTGCCACGCCTGGAACTACATCGGCGCAGTATTTTGTGCACGCGACGACACGGTCAAGCTCTCCAACCGCATCGAGAATCACCGTGGCACTGGGTTGCAAGCAGGCAATGCGCCGGCAGGTGTGATCCGAGGGCATGACTCTCATCCTATGTGAAAAATGCGTTCTCGATCTTCTCGAGAAACATTAGTTCTCCACCAACCCGTCCGCATTCAATCGACATCCAAGATCGCGATCGTTGGTTCGTCGAGAGAAATCCTTGAGTGATCAGAATCTGAAGCGAAAAGTCGCTACGTTCTTGATCTGCATCGCCGCGTTTGGTGTTTGCGCCGAGGCGCAGTCGTTAGGGTCGAGCGCGGCACTGCCAGCCACGAATTACATGTTAACCGTCAAGCTTGCAGGCACAAGCACGGGAACGGTCGCGAGCAGTCCATCGGGAATCAGCTGCCCGAGTACTTGCACCGCCTCGTTTGCGTCCGGAACCGTGGTCAAACTGACCGCAACGCCCGCCAAGGGTGCTTATTTCGCGGGTTGGAGCGGAGCTTGCAAAGGTACATCTGCGTGCAGGCTTACGATGAATGCCAATTTGACCGCGACCGCAACCTGCAACCTCAATCAGACGGTGAAGGTCTTGAACCACATCATTTTCATGGCGCAAGAGAATCGCGGCCTCGATCACTATTTTGGCGAGATGCGCGAATATTGGCGACAGAATAAGTTCGCCGACGTCTCGTTCGACGGCTTGCCACAATTCAATCCGACATCAGGCAATCCACCCCTTTATGGTCCGCCACCAACGAATCCGGGATGTGATCCGAATTTTCCGTCTCCCGACGACTGCACCGAAGACAGTAATAGTCCGAACATCGCCTCCTATCATCTGATCACGCAGTGCATCGAGAATCCCAGCCCATCGTGGAACGAAGGTCACGTGGATTGGAACTTAACTGATCCAATATCGGTGACACCGACGCTAAACGGTTATGTGTACACGGGCGCACATGGTGCCCGAAACAACAATCCGCCGTTCCATGACACCAACGGCATTCGATCCATGGGCTATTACGCGCACAGCGATTTGAACTACTACTACTTCATGGCGACGATGTTCGCCACGTCCGATCGCTGGTTTGCGCCGGTGATGACACGCACGCAATCAAATCGTGACTACCTGATTGCTGCTACTTCGCAGGGATACATCTACCCGATCGGTACCGACCAGCATGATCAAGCGCTGTTGAGTGCAATCCCCATCTTCGAAGAGCTGCAGGATGCCGGCATCAGCTGGAAAATTTACGTGAATCCGCAGAACACACCTTGCCAGTCCAATCCAACCCCGCAGTGTCTGCTGGGTTACAGCTACGTCCAGAATTTTCAGTGGGGACAAACCATTCCGCAGAATTATCCCAATAGTCTTGTTCCGATCTCGCAATACTTCACCGATGTGCAGAATGGAACACTTCCGCAAGTTGCGATGATCGAGCCGGCCTCGCCGGCAGGTCTCGATGAGCACGGCTCGGATTCCGATCAATATCCAATCGACATCCAATTGGGAGCTCAGTACGTGGAGTCGCTCATCAATCCACTCATGACAAGCGTTTCGTGGAAAGATTCGGCGTTCATTCTCACGTACGATGAAGCGGGAGGCACTTACGACCACGTCGCGGCGCAGAAAACCGTGAATCCGGACGGAATCAAGCCAGTCGACTTATTACCTGGGGACATCTGCACGGGAACTACTGGACCTAACTGCGACTTTATTTATACGGGATACCGGGTTCCCCTAATCGTGATCTCGCCGTACGCGCGAAAGCACTATGTGAACCACAACGTCGCAGATCACACGGCAATCTTAAAGTTGATTGAAACTCGATTCGGCGTCAAATCGCTCATTAAGCGCGACGCAGCACAGATCAACATGACGCAGTTCTTCAACTTCAACAATCCGCCGTGGATGAAGCCGCCGACTCCACCACAACAGTCGACGAGTGGTGCATGCTATTTGAATAAGCTGCCGTAGGAGTTGCTCGAGTCAGACAGTCGCGTTCTGGAGTGCGGCCGAAAGAGCATCCAGAGCTAACTGCGCAGCATGAGTGGACGCATTGGGCAAAGACCCCACTGCCTTAATCAGATCGTCGCGATTCAGTAGCCGAGCTTCGATGACGGTTTTGCCTTGTGCCAATTCCGTTAGCGCGGAGCCGCACGCCATTGCCGGGACGCATCCTTTAGCCTTAAAGCGAATCTCGGCGATCCTGCCATTTTCCAGCTTCAAGCTGAGGCGGATCACATCGCCGCACACTGGATTCTCGATCTCTACCGATGCATCGGGTTTCACTACGTCGCCCACATTGCGCGGATTCTGGAAGTGGTCGAGAAGTTCGGTGGAATACATCAACTAGATTGTAGTCACCGAGGGCCAGTCCCGTCGGGAAAGTAAATGGTCCAGCCGCGCTGGCGTGCCAGAGCCTCAAGGTCCGGATTGGGATTCACCGCAAAAGCATGCCGGCAGTGCTCCAGCATCTCGGTGTCCCACTTGGAATTACCAAAGGCGGCATCAATGTCTTTCTTCACGACTTCTTGCAGTGCCTTCGTCTTGCCCGGCCCAGATGGAACTCTCACCAGCTGGTCGGTAACAATTCCATTTTCCAATTCCACCTTAGCCGCAAGAATTCTGTCGGCTTCGATTCCAAATTGCTTCACGCCCGCCCGAATCGCCCACTCATTCGACGAAGAGACTGCCCAGATCTCACAACCATTTGTGTGCAGACGATGAATCAGTTCCTTCATTTCTTCGAAAATCCACCCTGGGAAAGACGAGGTCATAAATTCTGTAGCGGCCTCCATCATCGCCGCTTCAGAAATTCCCTTGTGCATCGTCACCATCTCGCCGCACATGTCCTCTTCGCTGACCTTGCCTGCCTTGTACTCCACGTAGCGAGCGCGCATGGCACGTGCAACTTCGGCCGACACAACCCCACGTTTGATCTCCCAATCGAAGAAAGTCTCGCCGGCATCGCCCGACCAGAGCGTGCCGTCGCAATCAAATGCAGCGACGCGCGGATTGAGGTTCAGAACAGATTCGAGGAATTGTTCGCCAGCCGGATGGATTGTTCCCGCGCTCGTGATATTCATGCTCTTTGAAAATAACGTGAGCCGGGGAAAATGCGCAATCTCGGTAGTCGTAGAAGCCCTGTTTTCTTTTGTCATTCCGAGTCGTCCGCAGCCGCGCAGCGCGGCGAGGACGGGGAGGAATCTGCTATTCGGTCTTCGCGGCATCTTAAGCGATGCCATCAGCGAAATGGTGAGAACAGTAATCGCTACTTTGCGATCAACGCCGAATATTCATCCGGCGTATTGATATTCAGCGCAACGAAAGGGTCGCAAACGCCTACGTACTGAACATGTTCCTGAAACTGGTGCTCAATCTCGCGCGCATTCGCGGTGACCGGAGCCTGCAAGAACTTTTCGATCATTACCCGCCCAACGACATACGGATGCCCATGCTTGCCGGAGAAGTCAGGGACAACAGCCCAAACGTCCAGAGGAGCCAATTCAAAAGTATCCCGAAGAGTCCGTACGGTAGCCTCAGCCGCGGGAGGCCGATCGACCAGTGTTACGATCGCCGCATCCCGCCCGCGATTAAGAACTTCCTGCAACCCGAACTGCAGCGAGCTGAACTGCCCCCGGCTTGGATCCGGATTGGTCACCAAAAACGCTCCACTGGAATAGGCAATCGGCGCGAGCGTGCTCTCGTTTCTCCCTGCCACGACGATTACGAAATCGCAGGACGTCGTAAGCGAACGGATGGCAGCGGAAAGGAAATTGTCTTTCGGAGTGATCTGAGTGAGATCCAACGGCGGCCAGGGGAGCAGAGCCTTATCCCGCCCCATGCGCGATGATTCGCCGGCCGCCAGAATTACTCCGCCGAAGCTGGGTGCCCGAGACATGCTGCGGAAGATAGCAGAAAGAGAAAAGAATGTCAGTGCGCGAAGTCAGCGCGTCGACTCGTCCTGGTCGAACGTCGCCTCGGGCTCTGACGATGCCTCCGCTCTTTGTTTCGCACTCTTGAACCAACTGAGATGCGGCAGAGTTGCCGAGGAATGACGTCGAATCGCGATCAGTTCCGCAGTGATTGCCACCCCGATTTCTTCCGGCGTGACCGCACCGATATCGAGCCCGATCGGAGCGTGGACGCGATCAAACAGATGAGCGGGAGTCCCCTCAGCCTGCAATGCCTTGAAAATCTCAATGACCTTTCGCTTCGAGCCGATCATCCCGACGTACTTGGCACGAGTTTGCACGGCCCAGCGCAGGATGTGCATATCGTCTCGATGACCACGCGTGACGATTACGATGTAGGAGGATTCAGTCGGGTCGAGCTTCTGCATCGCCTCGTCGAAGTCGAGCGCGTGGACTTCGCGCGCCGCAGCGAAGCGCTCCTTCGTCGCGTAAGAGGAGCGATCATCGGTCACAATCACATCGAAGCCCGCACTAGCCGCAGTCTTGCAAACATTAAGTGCCACGTGACCTGCGCCAAAAACATAAAGTAACGCTGGAGGTAGTACTGGTTCGACAAAGACCTCCAAAGTTCCGCCGCAAACTAGCCCCGTGTCGTACTTGGGATCCTGGTTCAAGTCGAACTTTAAGGTTCGTGGTTTCTCTGATTCCATGACCTCACGGGCAGCCTGCCACACGTCAGCCTCCACGCATCCACCCCCAATCGTCCCAGCGATTGAGCCATCATCACGGACCAGCATTTTTGCTGTCTGGAACGAAGGAATCGATCCCCGCACATTCACGATTGTCGCGACTGCGCCTCGCCGACCTTGGCGCCGGAGCTCGACGATCTGTTCGTAGATGTCCATGTGCAGAGACAATCCCATCTGATTATCAGTCGGTTAACAAAGAGGAGTCAAACTCGATGAGAAAGCAAAAGCCCGTCATCACTCCGGGGTGTTGACACATTCCCCCACTTTAACACCCGTTAATTCTACATCTTACGGGGTTCCGTTTTCTCTTGATCCTGCACTGTAGTGAAAACTGTAGTGACCCCGGGAGCTTTGCTCCGTGCCGCAGCAACCATTTCAAGAATGTCTGACTGATTGGGGTGCACGTACTTCATGGTCGTTTGGATTCGAGAGTGCCCCGCATACATCTGCAGAGCTTTCACGTTCTGAGTGTGCTTGCCTACTTCCGTCAACCGTGTATGACGGAGAGCATGCAGCCCAGCATCAGGATGGAAGCGGCAAGTCTTCATAATCCCTTTCTGTTGCTGGTTCAACGAATTCACCGACAGCGGCAGAGCATGATTACGCACACTCGTAAAAACGTACTGACACTTTGACTGGGCGCGAAGGCCCTGGAGTACCGCGGCCATATCTTCCGTAATCGGCAGATCCCGGAGCCGTTCCTTGCGCTTCAAACCGCGCCGAATTTCCAGTGTGCCCCAGAACCCAAATTCATCCACCGTCCTGTTTAACCTGACGCAATCCCACTGCAACGCGATGATTTCACCCCGACACATTCCAGACTCGCGAGCGAGTATCGAAGCGGAGCGTAGAGGCTCGCGGGCAGCCTCAAGCCATGCCTTATAGTCGGCCGTACTGTAGACAAAATCACACTCCCGCTCAACCGTATTGTCCTTGTCGCGCTTATAGAGTTCGATGACTGGCGTCTTGTCAATCAGCTTCAGCTTGAGGCAGGCATAGCGAAGAGCTTTGAGCAGCGTGGAAAGGTAGCGGTTTACCGTTGTCTTGCTGGTGGTGTCCTTAACCGACAGCTTGAAACGTTCAATCATGGGTTCGTCGATGGCGGACAGTTTTGCTTTGCTGAGTTCCCGGAATTCCGTTAGACGGTTGAAGCAGTTTTCGTAGAACTCCTGGGTCCGCTTGCTATCCCTGTCGTGGCGCACCCACTCCATGAAGGTGTCTTTGAAATCGCCCAGCGTGGGACAGGGAGGCTTAACCTTACGGTCAATACCCAGATCGCCTTTGACGAGCCGCAGTCTTTCAGCGGCCTCTGCGTCCCTCGCAACTTGCTTATTGCCTTGGTGGGTTGATTTCTGAATGCGCTCGCCGTTGTAGACGAAACCGAACCAATAGACGCTGCCACGTTTGTAGATCATCGTTCCTCCAGTTGCTGCTTCTCACGTCTGTTCGCCAGATATTTGCTGCTGTTACGTTCCCAACAATCTTTCTTGTTCTTGAGAGCGCCGAAACGCTTGCACGCCTTTAAACCGCAATAGACATCAGAGCGCTTCTGGGCATAGAAAAACTTGTGGCAGGCGGGCGGGATTTTCACAAACCCGCTGCTTGTCGCGTGGTAGCGCGAGCATGAAGAACTTGATCAGCCGCGACACGTCGGAAAACTGAAGTTGGGTCGTTTTGCCCGGTGCGAATCGCAGGTGGTCGGTGTCACGAAGGTCATCATAGGTACCAGCCACATCGGGAGAAGATCCCCACAGTGTTTTGAGATCGTATTGGAGTTCCATCCAGCTTATAGTTCTAAATCGGAATGACTCGGTTTCGTCTTTAGCCGACAACCTGCTGCGTGAACTTTGCAACTCTGGCATCTGTCTCAAATCATCCACGATTGGGCCGTAATCACGAGTGAATTTCAGAATGTCTCCGTCGGTCTTGCAGATGGGCGATTATTTGACTGTGAGGAAAACATTTTGCCTCAGGGTAAATGAGTGTAATCCGGATGTTTCGCCAGCCGTCCCGAACAGTCGAAGGTTAAGCCTGTACTGACGAGATATCATCGTCACAGGACACCGACTTTCCTGCGTACGCGTTTGTGAAGCGAACTCGCACCAGCCAGAAAATGAGCAGAGCCAGTGGGAGTATGGTGAGGACTAAATACAAGT
>Ga0126371_10003111_pt1 | contig 14456 bp, 15 predicted proteins | sample PanSoiMetaPlot_4_FD_110145 | JGI IMG/M metagenome (GOLD analysis project Ga0126371, IMG submission 110145) | Tropical forest soil microbial communities from Panama - MetaG Plot_4 | ecosystem: Environmental > Terrestrial > Soil > Tropical forest > Bulk soil | place: Panama | collected 2016-02-17 | reverse complement strand
CGCGACATCGCGCAGAAATTCAACAACGATTTTGCCGCCTCGATCGCCTCGCTCGGCCTCGGCCCGGTGTTCTTTCCGCTCCCCGAGCCGCTCATCCAGGGCCCGGCGACGCGGGTGATGTCGCTGCGCGACGGCACCAAGAAGATGTCGAAGTCGGACCCGTCCGACTATTCGCGCATCAACCTGACCGACGATGCCGACACGATCGCGCAGAAGATCCGCAAGGCGAAGACCGATCCGGATCCGCTGCCGCACGACGAGAAGGGGCTCGAGACCCGCCCCGAGGCCGACAACCTCGTCGGCATCTTCGCGGCGCTCGCGAACAAGACCAAAGCCGGGGTGCTGGGCGAGTTCGGCGGCGCGCAGTTCTCGAGCTTCAAGGCGGCGCTGGTCGAGCTCGCGGCCGGAAAGCTCGGCCCGATCGGCGCCGAGATGAAGCGGCTCGTGCAGGATCCGGCCTACATCGATTCCGTCCTCGGCGATGGTGCGGCGCGCGCGCAAGCGATCGCCGCCGAGACGATGCGATACGTGAAGGATATCGTCGGCTTCGTGCGGCGCTAGACCGGGCTGCTGCGCGGATCGCGGCACTGCGATTTTCACAAGCGAGCGCGAGCTCGCCCGCGCCCGCTTGTGCACGAATGCCCGCCCGTGGCACCATTGCGGCCGCAGACGACCGTCCGTTTCCGGGCCGAGGCGGCGGCCCCCGGTAGCACCATGAGCCGCAAGCGGCGCAGCTACGAGGCCGGCCACAAGGCGAAGTTCCTCGTTGTCGTCGACGACACCCCCGAATGCGACCGCGCGCTCTATTTCGCCAGCCGGCGCGCGGCGCGCGTCGGCGTCAGCGTGATCATGCTGCGGGTGATCGACACCCACGACCGCAATCAGCAATGGCTCGGCGTCGCCGACATCATGCGCGCGGAGGCGCATGAGGAGGCCGACGCGATGCTCGCCCGCGCGAGCGCGCGCGCCAACGGCATCGCCGGCATCACGCCCGAAAAGGTGATCCGCGAGGGCGATACCTCGGAGGAGATCCTCCGGCTGATCGACGAGGACGAGGACATCTCGGTGCTGGTGCTCGCGGCCGGCGTCGACACGGAGGGCCCGGGCCCGCTGGTCTCCACGCTCGGCAGCACGGCCGGCAGCTTCCCGATCCCGATCGCCATCGTGCCCGGGCATCTGAGCGACGAAGACCTCGACGCCATGAGCTGACGGCGCCGGGCGCTGAGGCGCCAGGCGCCGCGGTATCGGAGCGGGGCCGGACCGGATTGCGGGAACGGGTCGCGAGAGGGCGCCAAGACGGTTGACCGGCCGTCCGGAAAGACCCAATTAATGCATGAACCCCTACGGGCCTTGAACCCGTGGAGATGGAGAGCTGCCCGATGTTCATTCAGACCGAGACCACGCCCAATCCGGCGACGTTGAAATTCCTGCCCGGCCGCACCGTGCTTGCGGACGGAACCCTCGACATGCGCGACAAGGCGGATGCCGAGCAATCGCCGCTGGCGACGCGGCTGTTCGCGGTGGAAGGCGTCGCGGGCGTCTTCTTCGGCAACGATTTCATCGCCGTGACCAAATCCGGCGGCGAATGGCATCTGCTCAAGCCGGCATTGCTCGGCGCCATCATGGAGCACTTCATGTCGGGCGCGCCGATCGTCAATTCCGACGTCGCGAGCGGTCCCGCCGCGGACGAGTTCTTCGATCCGAAGGACGCCGAGACGGTGGCGATGATCAAGGACCTGATCGAGACGCGGGTGCGCCCGGCGGTCGCCAATGACGGCGGCGACATCACGTTCCGTGGCTTCAAGGACGGCATCGTCTATCTCGACATGAAGGGCGCCTGCTCGGGCTGCCCGTCGTCGACCGCGACGCTGCGGCACGGCATCCAGAACCTGCTGCGCCATTTCGTGCCCGACGTGGTGGAGGTCCGCCCCAATTGAGATTGCCCGGCGGTCCGCTCTAGTATCGCGGCTGCGACACGGGGCGGCGTGCATCGACGGCCGCGACGCACGCCGAGCGATCCGACGATCATGCGCGTTCTCGCCATCGACACCGCACTCGAGGCCTGCTCCGCGGCGGTGCTCGACACCGAGCAGGGCGGCATTCTGGCGAGCGAATCGGTCGCAATGGCGCGCGGGCACGCCGAAGCGCTCATGCCGCTCGTCGCCCGCGTGATGCGGCAATCGACGCTGACATTTCTCGCGCTCGACCGCATTGCGGTGACGGTCGGCCCCGGCAGCTTCACGGGATTGCGGGTCGGCGTGGCGGCGGCGCGCGGCATCGCGGTCGCGGCCGGCAAGCCGGCCGTCGGACTGACCACGCTCGCGGCCTATGCGGCGCCCTATGTGGCGGCCGACGACGTGACGCCGCTCCTCGCCGCGATCGATGCCCGCAACGAGCAGGTCTACATGCAGCTGTTCGGCACCGGCGGGCGTCCGCTGACGCAACCGCGGCTCGCGCCGCTGCGCGACGCCGTGCGCGCCGCCGCCTCCGGACCGGCGCGCATCGTCGGCTCGGCGGCCGCCATGGTCGCGGCGGCGTGGCCGGCGAGTGACCGCCCGCCCCCCGTGGTCGACCCGGCGCGCGCGCCGGTGATCGACTGGGTGGCGCACCTCGGCGCCGCCGCGGCGCAGGCCCTCGCGCTGCCGAAGCCGCTCTATCTCCGCGCCCCCGACGCCCAGCCGCAGGATGCGGCCCACCTGCCGCGCCGATGATCGGGCTCCTGCGCAAATGGACGCGATCGGAGCCGGCGCTCGCGGAAGCCGGCCCGCGCGACGCCGCGACGCTTGCGGCGCTGCACGCGGCCGCATTCCGGCGCGGCTGGAGCGAGGACGAATTCGAGCGCCTGCTGATCGACCCCAACGTGATCGCCCATCGCGCGCTGATCGGCCGCTCGCTCGCCGGCTTCATCATCTCGCGCCTCGCCGCCGGCGAGGCCGAGATCCTGTCGGTCGCGGTCGCCCCGGCGCGGCGCGGGCGCGGGCTTGCCCGCAAGCTCCTCGACCTGCATCTGCGCCGGCTCGCCGGCCTCGGCGTCAAGGCGGTGTTTCTCGAGGTGGACGAGGACAACGCGCCGGCGCGGCGGCTCTATCTCCGCGCCCGATTCCGCGACGTCGGCCGCCGCCCCGCCTACTACGCGCAGGGCAGCGCGCCGCCGGCGAGCGCGCTCGTGCTGCGCCGCGATCTGGCGTGAGCCCGCGGAGATCGGGCGATGTTGCGGGTGATCTACACGTTCACGGCCTTCGCTGCGCTTACGCTCGCGCTGTTGCCATTCCAGGCGATCGCGGTCGCGCTCGCGTTGCCGCTGCGGCGGCGCATCCCCGTCCTCTATCATCGCCTGATGTGCGCGATCCTCGGCGTCCGCGTGCGCGAGATCGGGCGGCGGACGCCCGAGCATCCGCTGCTGATCGTCGCCAATCATTCCTCCTGGCTCGACATCACGGTGATCAGCGCGACCGCGCCGGTGGTGTTCGTCGCCAAGCAGGAGGTTGCCCGATGGCCGCTGTTCGGGCTGCTCGCCCGGCTGCAGCGCACCGTGTTCGTCGACCGCGCGCGCCGGCAGAAGACGCGCGAGGTCAATGCGGAGATCGCCACGCGCCTGACCGGCGGCGATCCGGTCGTCCTGTTCGGCGAGGGCACCTCGAGCGACGGCAACCGGGTGCTCGCGTTCCGCAGCGCGCTGATCGGATCGGCGCGCGACGCGCTGGCCGAGGCCGGGCACACCGGCCGGGTGTGGATCCAGCCGCTGTCGATCGCCTATACGCGCCTGCAGGGCCTGCCGCTCTCCCGACGCGAGCGGCCGCGGGTCGCCTGGTATGGGCGCATGACCATGGGGCCGCACCTCGCGCGGGTCGCGCGCCACGGCCAGATCGATGTGACGGTGACCTGGGGCGAGCCGCTCGCGTTCGACCAGCAATCGGACCGCAAGCAGATCGCCCGCGCGCTCGAGACGGAAGTGCGCCGCCGCACCATCCGGGCCTTGCGCGGGCTTGCGCAGGAAACGGCGCCGCATTCCTTTTTGCCGCAAAACCGGCTATGACCGGACCGAGGCCGCGAGCAGCGCCGGCACACGTGCCTTGGGCTGCTTTGCCAGTGAAAGCAGCGACTTAACCAGGAATCGCGATTCGCATCCCGACCGCATGAGCGGAACCCGCAAGCTGCATATCAAATCCTACGGCTGCCAGATGAACGTCTACGACTCCCAGCGTATGACGGACACGATGGCGCGCGAGGGTTTCGTCGCGGCGGCGGAGGCCGAGGATGCCGACCTGATCGTGCTCAATACCTGCCACATCCGCGAAAAGGCGGCCGAGAAGGTCTATTCGGAGCTTGGCCGCGTCCGCAGGCTCAAGGACGCCGCGGCGCGCGACGGGCGCAAGGTCGTCGTCGCGGTCGCAGGCTGCGTCGCCCAGGCCGAGGGCGAGGAGATCATCCGCCGCGCGCCCATCGTCGACATCGTGCTCGGTCCACAGAATTATCATCGCCTGCCCGCGCTCGTGGCGCGCGCCGAGCGCGGCGGCAAGGTGGTCGACACCGAGTTTCCGGTCGAGGACAAGTTCGATCATCTTCCCGCCGCGAGCCGCGAGGCGACGCGCGCCCGCGGCGTCAGCGCCTTCGTGACCGTGCAGGAGGGCTGCGACAAGTTCTGTACGTTCTGCGTGGTGCCCTACACGCGGGGCGCCGAAATCTCGCGGCCCGCGGCCAAGATCGTCGCCGAGGTGGAGCAGCTCGCCGCGGCCGGCGTGCGCGAGGTGACGCTGATCGGGCAGAACGTCAACGCCTATCACGGCGCGGGACCGGACGGGACGTGGTCGCTCGCCCGCCTGCTCCACCGCGTGGCCGAGGTGCCCGGCCTCGCCCGCCTGCGCTACGCCACCAGCCACCCGCGCGACATGGATGCGGACCTGATCGCGGCGCACCGCGATCTCGCCAGCCTGATGCCGCAGCTCCACCTGCCGGTGCAGTCGGGCTCCGACCGTATTCTGGCCGTCATGAATCGCCGGCATACCCGCGCGGACTATCTGTACGTCATCGCTCGGCTGCGGGAGGCGCGGCCCGACATGGCCTTCACGTCGGACTTCATCGTCGGCTCGCCGGGGGAGACGGAGGCGGATTTCGCCGCGACCCTCGCGATCGTCGGCGAGGTCGGCTACGCGGGCGCGTTCTCGTTCAAGTATTCGCCGCGGCCGGGCACGCCCGCCGCGGAGCGCGACGACCAGGTCGACGACGCCGTGAAGGTCGAGCGCCTCGCGCGCCTGCAGGCCGCGATCGACCGCAACCAGGCGGCGTTCAATGCCCGCTGCGTCGGCCGCACCCTCGACGTGCTGTTCGAGAAGCCGGGGCGCCTGCCCGGCCAGCTGGTCGGGCGCTCGCCCTATCTGCAGCCCGTGCAGGCGATGGCGCCGGCCGCGCTGATCGGCGCCGTGCGCGCCGTCACCATCACCCGGGCGGGCGCGAACAGCCTCTTTGGCGAGCTGGCGACGCCCGCGCCCCATGCCGCTGCGCGCGAGCCGACGGCTCTGGCGGAAATCGTGGAGACCTGAGGCATTGCGAACGCGCGGATCCGACAACGGCTCGCTCGTCCCGACGCCGGCTGACGCCGGCGAAAACGCCGCGACCCAGGTGGTGCTCGCCTTCGACGACAATCGGCTCGCCTCCGTGCTGTTCGGCCAATACGGGCAGAACCTCTCGCTGATCGAGCGCAGGCTGGGGGTCGTCGCCGACTCGCGCGGCAACCATGTCACCATCGAGGGCTCGCGCGACGCCTGCGAGCAGGCGCGCCGGGTGCTGGAAAGCCTCTACGAGCGGCTCAAACGCGGCGACGACCTGGTCGCCGGCGACGTCGAGGGGGCGATCCGGCTGGCCATCGCGCAGGGCTCGCTGTTCGACTTCGACCCGGAGAGCGGCCGGCAGAGCTTCGACGAGATCAACCTGCGCAAGCGGCCGGTGCGCGCCCGCACCGCGGCGCAGGACGCCTATATCCGGGCGCTGCGCCGCCACGCGCTCGTGTTCGGCAGCGGTCCGGCCGGCACCGGCAAGACCTGGCTCGCGGTCGCGCACGCGGTCGCGCTGTTCGAGCGCAAGGAGGTCGACCGCATCATCCTGTCGCGGCCGGCGGTCGAGGCCGGCGAGCGGCTCGGCTTTCTTCCCGGCGACATGCGCGAGAAGGTCGATCCCTATCTGCGGCCGATCTACGACGCGCTGTTCGACCTGATGGACGCCCGCATCGTCGAGCGCGCCCTGCAGACCGGTGAGATCGAGATCGCGCCGCTCGCCTTCATGCGCGGGCGCACGCTGGCGAACGCCGCAGTCATCCTCGACGAGGCGCAGAACACGACCTCGATGCAGATGAAGATGTTCCTGACCAGACTCGGCGAGAACAGCCGCATGATCGTCACCGGCGATCCGAGCCAAGTCGACCTTCCGCCCGGCCAGGTGTCGGGGCTCGCCGAAGCGGTCCGGCTGCTCGCCGGGGTCGAGGGCGTCGGGCATTGCGTGTTCACGGCCGCCGACGTCATCCGCCATGAGCTCGTGGCACGCATCGTCGCGGCCTACGACAAGGCGTCGGCGCGCAAGCGCGAGGTGAAGGAATGAGATCACCGCGGCGGCGGCCCGCGCGCGGTCCCGCAGTCGACGTGGTGATCGCGTCGACCCGCTGGCGCCGCGCGCCGCAGGCCGGCGGCATCGTGCGCCGCGCGATCACGGCCGCCGCGCCCGCAACCGCACGCAGCGCCGAGCTCTCGGTGACGCTGACCAGCGACCGCGCGATCCGCACGCTCAACCGACGATGGCGCGGCAAGGACAAGCCGACCAACGTCCTGTCGTTCCCGGCTCCGGCGCAGCGGCGGGGCGCGCCGCGCCACCTCGGCGATGTCGTGATCGCCTACGAGACCGTGGCGAGCGAGGCGGCGGCCGAGGGCAAGGCCTTCGGCCATCACCTCGCCCACCTGGCGGTGCATGGTTTTCTCCACCTTTTGGGCTACGATCACGAATCGGACCGGCAAGCCGAAGCAATGGAGCGGCGCGAACGGCGGATCCTGGCGGGGCTCGGCATCCCCGATCCCTACGCCGCCCGCTATGACGTTTGACCCTTGAGCACCATGCCAGACAGCGACCCGCCCAGGACGAGCGAGCCGAGCGATACGGCGGGCGAGATCAGGAACCTGCCGGTTCCGGTCCCGGCGGGCGGCGAGCCGCGCGACCCGAACGAGCGCTGGTTCGCCCGCATCCTGCGGGCCGTGTTCGGGTGGAAAACGGGGTCCATTCGCTCCGACCTTGCGGTGGTGCTCGAGGCCGGCGCGCCCGGCGAGACCGGCTTCTCGCCGGAAGAAAGCACCATGCTCAAGAACATCCTGGGCTTGAGCGAGCGGCGGATCGCCGACGTGATGGTTCCGCGCGCCGACATCGTCGCGGTGCAGGAGGACATCGCGCTCGGCGAGCTCATCAAGGTGTTCGAGACCGCCGCCCATTCGCGCCTCGTCGTCTTCAAGGAGACGCTCGACGAGCCGACCGGCATGGTGCACATCCGCGACCTCGTCGCCTACATGACGGGGCGGGCGACCGTCGATGCTGCGGCGAACACGCGGCGCAAGCGGCCGCTGCCCGCAGGCCTCGACCTGCGCGCGCTCGACCTGTCGATGGCGCTGTCTGCCGCCAATATCCTGCGCCCGGTCCTGTTCGTGCCGCCCTCGATGCCGGCGATCGATCTGCTCGCCAAGATGCAGGCGACGCGCGTCCATCTCGCGCTGGTGATCGACGAATACGGCGGCACCGACGGCCTCGTGTCGATCGAGGATCTCGTCGAGCTCATCGTCGGCGACATCGAGGACGAGCACGACGAAGCCGGCGAGCACCCCGTCGCGCGCCAGCCCAACGGATCCTATCTCGCCGACGCCCGCGCGAGCCTCGAGGAGGTCGTCAACATGGTCGGCGCCGAGTTCGACGTCGGCGAGGCGACCGAGGAGGTCGACACGCTCGGCGGCTACATCGCAACCCGCATCGGACGGGTGCCGGTGCGCGGCGAGCTGGTGCCGGGTCCCGGGCCGTTCGAGATCGAGGTGCTCGATGCCGATCCGCGCCGCGTGAAACGGGTCGCGATCCACCGCAGCCGGCCGTCGGTCGGCCGCGACGGAGCGCGCGCGCCGCGCGCCGCCGCATCGCCCCTCGCGCCGGCTCTGCCCCACGTCGAGCCCGCGACCGCCGAGTCCTCCGTCAAGCCGCCGCGTGAACCGTGAAACGATTCGCCCTCATCGCCAATCCAATCGTCCTGGCCTGGGGCTTTCGCCGCGCGCTGATTGCATTCCTGGCGGGCGCGGGCTCGACGCTGGCGCTCGCACCGATCAACCTGTGGCCCGCGATGTTCGTCACCATGCCGGTGGCCGTGTGGCTGCTCGACGGCGCGGCGGCCGGCCGCTTCGGGCGCCTCACGGCGGCGGCCGCCGCCGGCTGGTGGTTCGGCTTCGGCTATTTTCTCGCCGGCCTTTATTGGGTCGGGTTCGCGTTTCTGGTCGACGCCAAGACATTCGGCTGGCTGATGCCGTTCGCCGTCATCGCGCTGCCGGCCGGGCTCGCCCTCTTCACCGCGTCCGGCTTCGCGCTCGCGCGCGCGCTGTGGACGCGCGGTCCCTTGCGCATTCTCACCTTCGCGGCGGCGCTCACCGCGGCCGAGTGGCTGCGCGGCCACGTGCTGACCGGCTTTCCATGGAACGCGTTCGGGTATGCGCTCACGACCCCGCTCGCGCTCGCCCAATGCGTAGCGCTGTTCGGCGTCTGGGGCCTGACCCTGATCGCGCTCGCAGCGTTCGCCAGTCCCGCCGTGCTCGCCGACGAGCGCGCCGATTCGCCGCGTCCCTGGCTCATGCCGGCGGCGGCCGCGGTGGTCCTGGCGGCGCTCGCGGTCGGTGGCGCCGTTCGGCTCGCGACGAACCCGACCGCCTTTGTCGACGGCGTGCGCCTGCGGATCATGCAGCCCAACCTGGCGCAAGATGAAAAATTCAACTATGCGAGCCGGCAGCAGGTGATGCAGCGCTATCTCGCGCTGTCCGACCGCGCGACCGGGCCGCAGTCGTCCGGCGTACGCGATGCGACGCACCTGATCTGGCCCGAATCGGCGTTTCCGTTCTTCCTCACCCGCGAGCCCGACGCGCTCGCGCAGATCGCCGCGCTGCTGCCGGCCGGAACGGTGCTCATCACCGGCGCCGCACGCGCCGCCGAGCCGACGCCCGGCTCGCGCGCGACCCACGCCTACAACTCGGTCTATGTCATCGACCACGACGGCTCGATCCTCTCGATCTACGACAAGATCCACCTCGTGCCGTTCGGCGAATATCTGCCGTTTCAGCGATCGCTCGAACGGCTCGGCCTGCAGCAGCTCACCAAGGTGCAGGGCGGCTTCCTGGCCGGCACCCGGCGCCGCGCGCTGAGCGTCCCGCGCGCGCCGCCGTTCCTGCCGCTCATCTGCTACGAGATCGTCTTCCCGCACGACGTGGTGCCGCCCGGCGAGCGCCCCGGCTGGCTCCTCAACCTGACCAATGACGGCTGGTTCGGCATGAGCGCCGGGCCGTATCAGCATTTTCAGCAGGCGCGCGTGCGCGCGATCGAGGAAGGGCTGCCGCTGGTGCGCGCCGCCAACACTGGCGTTTCGGCAGTCGTCGATCCGCTCGGCCGAATCATTCAGTCCTTGCCGCTCGGCGTCGAGGGCGTGCTCGATGCCCCCCTGCCGCAGCCGCTTCCGCCGACGCCCTACACCTCGCTCGGCGACGGTCCGCTCGGGGTGGTGCTGGTCGCCCTCGGGCTCACCGCGATCTTCGCCCGCCGCCGTACCCCATCAAGCTGAGACCTCGTTCGCGCCGAACGCCGCCGGCAGTGGGCAGGGCTGCGGGACCGGACCGCGGCTGCGCACGCGCAACGCCCATTTGCATGCGCGATGCAGAAAGCACCCTAAGGTTTTCGACAGCAATCGGGCGGCAACTGAAATGATTGATTGAACCCGGGAGAATTCCGGACAACATTACGTTTGTTGGGGGATGCATAGACCATCGTTATGGGCGACGCATGAGGAGAAAATGATGGCCAAAAAGGCTCCCAACCCCATCGATAAACATGTGGGGAGCCGCGTTCGAATGCGGCGGATGATGCTGGCAATGAGCCAGGAAAAACTCGGAGACGCACTCGGGCTCACGTTTCAGCAGGTGCAAAAATACGAAAAGGGGACCAATAGGATCGGCGCCAGCCGTCTCCAGCAGATTTCCGGCATCTTGCAGGTGCCGGTGGCCTTTTTCTTCGAAGGCGCACCGGATCTCGCGGGCGTCCGGCCAAGCGGCGCCCGGGACGCGCCGTCGCCGGCCTACGTCTCCGATTTTCTGGCGACCTCGGACGGCCTCGCGCTGACCAAGGCGTTCATGCGAATCACCGACGCGAAGCTCCGCCGCCGCATCGTCGACCTCGTCGAGCAGATCGCGGGCGACGACACCGCCTGACGCGCCGCTATCCCCGGCCATTGTCATTCGGCATCGGTGCACACGCCCTGCGGGCGTGGGCGCGATCCTGCCGATGGGCAGGACGAGCGCGCCCGCCGCCCACGGTTTCGCCCACATCTTGACCGCGATTGCGGACACTGCAAGAACACCGTCGCACGCCGGTCGACGCCCCCCCGGGCGGCCGCGTGCGGGGAGAAATCATCAGTGTCGCGCGCAAGTTACCTGTTCACCAGCGAGTCGGTTTCCGAGGGTCATCCGGACAAGGTCTGCGACCGCATTTCGGACGAGGTGGTCGATGCCTTCTTCGACCAGGCGGCCCGCCACGGCTGGGATGCACGCAACGTGCGGGTCGCCTGCGAGACGCTGTGCACCACCAATCGCGTGGTGATCGCCGGCGAGACGCGCGGCCCGTCCTCGATCACCAAGGACTACGTGGCGCATATCGCGCGGCTTGCGATCCGCGACATCGGCTATGAGCAGGCCGGCTTCCATTGGGAAAAGGCCGACGTCGAGGTCCATCTGCATGCCCAGTCGACCGACATCGCGCAGGGCGTCGATGCGGCCGGCAACAAGGACGAGGGGGCCGGCGACCAGGGCATCATGTTCGGCTATGCGTGCCGCGAGACGCCGCAGCTGATGCCGGCGCCAATCTACTACGCGCACAAAATCCTGAAAGTGATGGCCGACGCCCGCCGCGGCGGCGAGACCGAGGCGCTCGGCCCGGACGCCAAGAGCCAGGTCACCATCCGCTACGATCACGGTCAGCCGGTCGAATGCACCCAGATCGTGGTCTCGACCCAGCACCTCGACGAGCACCTCTCCTCCCACGACATCCAGGCAATCATCGAGCCTTATGTGCACAAGGCGATGCCGTCGGGCTGGATCACCAAGAACACCGTCTGGCACGTCAATCCGACCGGCAAGTTCGTCATCGGCGGACCGGACGGCGATTGCGGTCTCACGGGGCGCAAGATCATCGTCGACACCTATGGCGGGGCGGCGCCACACGGCGGCGGCGCATTCTCGGGCAAGGATCCGAGCAAGGTCGACCGCTCGGCTGCCTATGCGGCGCGCTATCTCGCCAAGAACGTGGTGGCGGCCGAGCTCGCCGACCGCTGCTGCATCCAGATCTCCTACGCGATCGGCGTCGCCAAGCCGCTGTCGATCTATGTCGACCTGCAGGGCACCGGCCACGTCCCCGAGGCGCGCATCGAAAAGGCGCTTGCCGAGGTCATGGATCTGTCGCCGCGCGGGATCCGCGAGCATCTCAATCTCAATCGGCCGATCTATGCGCGCACCTCGGCTTATGGTCATTTCGGCCGGGCGCCCGAGGCCGATGGCGGCTTCTCCTGGGAGAAGACCGACCTCGTCGACGCGTTGCGCAAGGCGGTGAACTAGATTCCTTTACTGGCGCATGTCCTTGGCTACGAACCGGCGTCCACCTCGCCGGGACATGCGCTGACCGATCCGCACGGGCCGGATCGGCGCGCCGGCGCGGGCGCTCCGGCATGAGTGAACAAGATCGACAAGGCCGCGGCGGCGCGTTTTTTGGCCGGCGCAAGGGCCATCCGTTGCGGCCGCACCAGGCCGCGCTGATGGAGAGCCTGCTGCCGCGGCTCGCGGTCGACGTCGGCGCGCCCCCGCCCGATCCGCTCGCCAGGCTGTTCGCCCGCCCGGTCGACGACGTCGGCCTCGAGATCGGCTTCGGGGGCGGCGAGCACCTCGTGGCGCAGGCGGCCGACCGGACGCGCCGGGGCTTCATCGGCTGCGAGCCCTTCGTCAACGGCATGGCGAAGGCGCTGACGCTGATCGAGGTGCGCGGCCTCGACAATATCCGCCTGCATTTCGGCGACGCGAGCGACCTCATCGCCTGGCTGCCCGCGGGCGCGCTCGCCAGCGTCGACCTGCTCTATCCCGATCCCTGGCCGAAGCGCCGCCACTGGAAGCGCCGCTTCGTGCAGGATGCGAGCGTGACCGGGCTCGCGCGCGTGCTGCGGCCGGGCGGCGAATTCCGTTTCGTCACCGACTGGCCGGACTACGCGCAGTGGACGCTTGCGCGGCTCATTTGCTCGCCCCTGTTCGTATGGACCGCGGAGCGCGCCGACGATTGGCGGCAGCCGTGGCCGGGCTTCACGCCGACGCGCTACGAGGCGAAGGCGAAGCACGCCGGCCGGCCCCCCTGCTATCTGGTGTTTCGGCGGGTCGGCTGAGCGTGCCGCGCTTGGCCGGCCGATGTGCGCGTGGCATCAGCCCTTGCTGACGCTGCATGTCGAGCCGGTCGATGTCGCGCTGATGATTTCGAAACGCCCGCCAGCGGCAGATTCGAACTCCGTGTTGCCTGCGCCGGTCTCGCGCGGATAACTCGCCCTGATCGTGCAGACCAAGTCGCCGCGCACCCGCGCGAATGCAAAGCTCACCTTGAATCCGCCGGTGCCGTAGATGCGGAGCAGCGTGAGCTCTCCACCGTCGAATGCCCAGAGAATGTGGCCGCCGCCGAGATTCGACACCGCTTTCGGCTGCCCGACCACGAAAGACGTCGACTGCGACGGAAACGTCTGGGTCCCCCGCGAATTCGTGACCGTTCGCGTCGATTCCGAGCGACCATTGACGCCCGGGCCGATCGTGATCCGCCGAACGTCGCGCGCGTGGTTCCAAACCTCGCGGCCTTTCCAGCGGGCATGAATCTCATAGGTGACGGACGCCTGTATCACGGCGCCCTGCAGGTCGGCGAGCGTAACGGCCTGGGCCCAGGCGGGGTTGGACAATGCAACCAGGGCGGCGGTAATCGAGAAAAAAGCCGTGGTAGCCCGCATCGGAGCTTCTCCTGTCGGAGTGATTTGCTCACGCTGCGGCTTGCTGATTCCGTCCCCGCTGCCGGCATGCCATGGCCGGCAAGAATCCGTCAACCGGGCCCGTATCGGCCTGCGGCCGGCCCTTGTGCGGGGCCGAAAAATCGCTATATTGCGGGTGTCCGTATTGGACATCTCATAACGGGCGGATGTGATCCGAACGGTTTTTGAGAGTGGGCCCCGCCCGGGACCCGCTCTTTTTTGTTACCTGCGCGCCGCGCTGCGGCCATCGCGCGCGACGCGCAACCGGGCAGAACGATCGGCAGTCTGGACGCGAATGAGCGAGACTTTGAACGCGCATGCAGGCACGGAGCGGCGCCTGATCGCCGAGACCGGCACGGCCGCGCGCGTCGCCGCGCTTGTGGCGCCGGTGCTCGAGCAGCTCGGCTATCGGCTGGTGCGGGTGCGCCTGTCGGGGGCGGACGGCTGCACCGTGCAGGTGATGGCCGAGCGGCCGGACGGCACCATGCAGATCGAGGATTGCGAAGCGGCGTCGCGCGCGCTCTCGCCGGTCCTCGATGCGGCCGACCCGATCGATCGCGCCTATCGGCTGGAAGTCTCCTCACCCGGGATCGATCGGCCGCTCGTGCGGCGCTGCGATTTCGAGCGCTATGCGGGCCATGTCGTCAAGATCGAGATGGCGGTGCCGCTCGACGGCCGCAAGCGGTTCCGTGGCACCCTGCTCGGCATCGAGGGCGAGGCCGCCCGCGTCCGCGGCGAGGAGGGCGCGGCGGCGAGCCCGGCCGAGGTGCTGCTGCCGATCGACGACATGGCGGAGGCCAAGCTCGTGCTGACCGACGCGTTGGTGACCGAGGCGCTGCGCCGCGCCAAGGCCGAGGAGCGTGAGATGAAAGAGGGCGAGCGCGAGACAAGGCGCGAGCGGCGCGAGGCGCGCCGCCATCGCGATGGCCGCCCGGAGAACCAATCCCGCCGCCCGTCCGGACCTGACCGGCCGGCGGCCCAGAACGAGGGAGAATGACCCATGGCCGTCAGTGCCAACAGGTTGGAGCTGCTGCAGATCGCCGATGCGGTCGCGCGCGAGAAATCGATCGACCGCGGCATCGTGATCGCCGCGATGGAGGACGCGATCGCCAAGGCGGCGCGCTCGCGCTACGGCAGCGAGACCGAGGTG
>Ga0126371_10003110_pt1 | contig 14457 bp, 12 predicted proteins | sample PanSoiMetaPlot_4_FD_110145 | JGI IMG/M metagenome (GOLD analysis project Ga0126371, IMG submission 110145) | Tropical forest soil microbial communities from Panama - MetaG Plot_4 | ecosystem: Environmental > Terrestrial > Soil > Tropical forest > Bulk soil | place: Panama | collected 2016-02-17 | reverse complement strand
CGTTTTCTAGAGCTATGCCCCTCGATGGAGAAGTACATCGTCGACGCCGGAATCATACTCATTAAGTACTGGCTCGAAGTCGGGATGGATGAACAAGAGCGCCGATTCGAAGCACGCATCAAAGATCCTCTGCGCCAATGGAAGCTCAGCCCGATGGATCTGGAGTCTTTCCGCCGCTGGTATCAATTCTCGCGCGCTCGCGACCTGATGTTGAAGGCAACTGACAGCAAGCACGCGCCCTGGCGTATCGTGCGCTCCGACGACAAAAAGAAGGCGCGCCTGAACTGCATTACTCACCTGTTGAGCGTAATTCCGCATGGAAAAGTGCCGCGCACCAAAGTGAAGTTGCCCTCGCGGCAGACCAAGGGCCATTACGACGATCAGGCCCCGCTGAAGGGGAGGCATTTTATCCCCGAGAAGTACTGAGGTCGTTCGATCGAAGAAGACCCCATTCGGGCACGAACGCGATGTGGCGGTGTCGATGGCGGCGGAGATGTTGCCGTAGACGAATTCGTCCTCCAGGGAGAATGGGTTGCGGTCTAAGCTCGAAACGCCTGAGACCGGCTTAAGAAAGCAAGGAACTCATTAAGGGGTGTAAGGAGAGCAGCCATGCCAGCGACCGTCGAGCCTACCGAGCAGGCTGGCAAAATTAGAAACGGGCCACCGCCGGGCGAAAGGTTCAGACGTCCTCTCGAGCCTGTAGAGAGAATCTCCGAGGTGTGGTTCGGGCTGGTCATGGTCTTGACCTTCACCTGTACGCTCAGCGTGAAAAGTGCCGGGCGCGAAGAGGTACGCGCCATGCTCCTGGCGGCGCTGGGGTGCAACGTCGCGTGGGGAATCAGTGATGCTTTCTTGTACTTGCTAGGTTGTTACGTCGAAAACGGCCGGGGGATCTCTGCACTGCGCGCATTGCGCACGGCCGTCGATGCAGGCGCGGCCCACCAAGTAATCGCCGATGCGCTGCCGCCACTGTTTGCATCGAGTCTGTCGCCCATGGAATTTGAGGCAATGCGGGGGAAGCTGAGCCAATTACCAGTGCCGGTCCGCCCAACAGTCACCAAGACGGATTGGCTCGGAGCTCTCGGAGTGTTCCTTCTGGTTTTCATGTCGACGTTTCCGGTGGCGATCCCGTTCATGGTGGTCGGCGATGCTCGACTGGCATTGCGGATCTCGAATGGGATTGCGCTAGGGATGATGTTTTTGACGGGATATGCGTTTGGGCGTCACGCCGATTTTCGCCCGTTAAGAACGGGCCTCTGGATGGTTCTCTTCGGCGGGCTACTCGTGGTCATCACAATCACCCTGGGAGGATAGCGGCCACGCGCGTTCTTGCAATGTTCGCAATCGCTGTGGCGCTCACGGGTGGCGCTTCCGGACAAGTGCCCGATGCAGCGGCGCACGACCCAGAGCATACCGGCGCCGATTCGTGGTCATTCTCCGCGGAGATCGGGGGGTACCTCGTGCCGGACGATCAGTCTTTTGTCTCTCCTACGTTCAGCGCCGATCATCGGCGACTGCACCTTGAGACTCGTTACAACTATGAGGATCAGCAAACCGGGTCGATCTGGGCCGGGTGGAATTTCAGCGTCGGCGACACGCTGGTCTTCGACGCCACCCCAATGCTCGGTGGAGTTTTCGGAAATACCACCGGAGTTGCGCCTGGATATGAAATGGCGCTGACCTATAAGAAGCTCGAGCTCTCCAGCCAGGGTGAATATGTAATCGATACAAGAGACCGAGCCGGCAGCTTTTTTTACGCTTGGAACGAGTTGGTCTATTCTCCGGTGGACTGGTTTCATGCCGGACTCGTCGCACAACGTACGAGAGCCTACAGTACTGAACTGGACGTACAGAGGGGCTTTTCGGTGGGCATCGCTTATCGGAAAGTGGACTTTACCACTTATGTCTTCAATCTAGGCTGGACTGAGCCGACGATCGTTCTTATCGCGGGCGTCAGGTTTTGAATGGCGAATCAGCACACATCGTGAGTTTGGCGACAGGCTGGTTCCTGCATTCGGACTCCGGACGGACTTTCGGCGTTCAAGGCGACGACACCCCTGTCAAGATTGACAGTTCCGCTGATCCGGTTGTCCTCCTAGGATGAAAAAGGGCTTCTCCACGTGACGTGGAGAGATTGCCGTGGCCCGCGGTGAAGTCATCCAACATTTCACATCTATCGAACGGGGATGAAATATGAACAGGCGCTTCCTGGTCTCAATTGCATGTCTGATGCTGGTTTCTGGCATCGCGCTGGCTCAAGATGTTCGGTACAACTTCGACAAGGACACTGATTTCTCGAAATTTAAGACGTACAAATGGGTAGAGCTCAAGGATGCGGCAAAGGTTGATGATATTACGGACAAACAGATCAAGGCCTCCATCGATGCCGAACTGGCGAAGAAAGGTTTGACCAAGGTGGACGGCGATGATGCAAATCTGTTCATTGGCTACCAGGCGGCAATCGGGACAGAGAAACAGTTCACCTCGTACAACACCGACTGGGGATACGGCCCGGGATGGGGCCGGGGCGGATGGTACGGAGGCACCGGCGGGGGCATGACGACCGGCCAGACCTCGACGATTTATAAGGGATCTCTAGGTCTCGATATGTATGATTCCACGAAACACGACCTGGTCTGGCGAGGCGTGGCAACCAAGACGATCGACCCGCAGGCGAAGCCTGACAAACGCCAAAAGAACATGGACAAGGCGGTCGTGAAGCTGCTCAAGAATTACCCGCCACCGGTGAAGAAGTAGAGCCTGGCGTAATTGGTGTACAGCAGCGCGCGGTTAGAGGATTCAGGCGGGCAGGCTTCCACAAGCTATCCTCGGGCAATTTGACACGAGACCCGTCTACGCGGGCGGACCTCACCCGCGCTTACTGAAAGTCTATCCTCGTTCCAAAGACCGGGACAGCCAATCTGGCGCGGACTACGCGGTCCGCGCCAGACTGTTGCGATCGCCGTTGATCTGGATGACAATTCTGTCGAAAGAAGGCTGAACTTTCAGCCTGTAAGACTACGTGTCGTCGCCAGGGTCCTGCTTGAAGAAAGTTTCCCAGAGAAGGTCGCAGCGCGGCAAGGTGAAGCAGTGCGCTTGCGGATTTCCGACGATGGTATTGGCTTCGACCCAGCGCAGCAAGAGAGCCGCGGCCTCGGCCTGATCATCATGGGAGAACGCATGCGCCTGGCAGGAGGTCGGTTCTCGATCTGGTCGCGCCCTTCACTCGGCACGCAGGTGGAGGCCATTGCGCCCGCAACATCAAGAGAACTCCTCGTGGCATAGGGCAACAACGTTGAGGTTCAAGAAATGAGCACCCGTTAGTTTTGACAGTATCCAGCCCATCGAAGTCCTCCTACCATTTCAAGTGTTCACGAGGGGAGCCCAGATAGGCGCGTGCTCGGTTTTCGCTCGCCGCAGCGGTTGTCAGCGCGTCCAGCACGTCTGACGGAGAGGTTATGTCCAAAACAAGCGTCCTGCTGGCCGATGACAATTCTGCGGTCCTCAGTCATGTCACCAAGATGCTTGAAAGGGACTATCAGGTGGTTGGGGCCTTAAGAGACGGGGCATCGGTGTTGAGCAAGTGGACGGTGCTGAGCCCGGATGTGATCATCCTTGATGTCTCGATGGGTGAACCGAACGGCATCGAGGTAGCCCGGCGATTGCGGGATTTAGGCTGCCATTCGAAAGTCATTTTCCTCACGATCTATGAGGATCCGGACCTGGTTGGAGCAGCGATGGAGGCCGGCGGTTGCGGGTATGTTGTGAAATCGCGGATGGGAGCCGATTTGATCGCGGCCATCCGTGCCGTGCTCTCCGGCAAGCTATTTGTTTCCGCGCGCCTACAGCGAGCGGAGTCTTAGCAGCTGCAGAAACATACTTCCTTCCTCTGGTTCTGGGAGTATCAGGTCGAAAGGTGACATCCGGGGGCACTGTAAATAATGACAGTTACCCTTCCGGCCTGAGCGCGGTACTTCTTGGAAGCAGCACTGTGGGCTTCTCGCCACCCGCTGCATGTCTCTAAGTGTCCGGCGACGTGTCCCGGGCAGCAACGCAGTCCAAGACTTTCGTGAGGGACAACCTCGATGCATCGGTTGCGTAGGCTCGAGCAATTTCTTCTTATTGCAGGAATTCTGTTGCTCGGAGTCTACGTCGGCGCAAGGTTGCATGCGGCCTTTTTTTCCAGGCTCGCAATCCACAGGTTCGAGCGCCAGCATGCGCTTCCGGGAGAGCAGAGGACAGGACTCGACTCGCTGGCCAAGCCTCCCGATTTCAGCCTGTGGTCTGTTAAACGAATTCAAGACTACCGTGACAGCCTCATGGCCCACTTCGCGCCGGCTGTGGCGCTTCTCCGGATTCCGAAGATTCGACTGGAGGTGCCGGTACTGGAGGGGACCGACGATCTGACCTTGAACCGCGGGGTCGGACTCATCGAAGGCACGGCCCGTCCTGGAAGAGACGGCAACATCGGCATTGCAGGCCATCGAGATGGATTCTTCCGCGGTCTGAAGGACATTCATGAGGGCGATCGGATCGAGTTGACGACGAGTACGGAGACGGAGACTTACACGATTGACCGTATCGTGATCGTGAGTCCTGAGGATGTGTCGGTGCTGGCCCCTCGGTCGCGCGCCTCGATCACATTGGTGACCTGTTATCCCTTCTATTACGTTGGCAGCGCACCCCAGCGGTACATCGTGCAGGCATCGATTGATCCATCTGATTCGGAGTCTCCTGGACGGACTCATGCTGAGGCCCGGAATGCACTCCATCCTGACATCAGGAAATGACTGTAAATGCAAAAGTCGCCACGCAAAAAACGATGTGAATGGTAAACAAGGAGAACCTCGCAATGTACACAACGGCTGATCGTGAGCAGTTCAAGTTCATGCTGGCAGTGGGGGCGGTCTGCTTGGCCCTTGCGGTTGGCATGAGTGCGCAAGTGCAGACAGAGACCAATACTACTGCGCATCATCCGACGGTGCAGACGACGGTTGAGCGCGCAGAAGTAGTGTATGTTTCGGGAAATGACCTCGTGGTTAAGATGGAAGACGGAAGCCTCCGGCACATCAACAACGTGCCAGAGAGCGCCAGAGTCACGGTAGACGGCAAGGAACTGGGAATTCATGACCTCAAACCGGGCATGAAACTCCAAAGAACTATCACCACAACTACCACTCCGAAAGTCATAACCACGGTCCAGACAGTTACTGGAAAAGTGTGGCACGTGAGCCCGCCAAATTCTGTCATCTTGACGCTGGCCGACGGAAGCAATCAACAGTTCAAGATTCCACAGGGTCAGAAGTTCAACGTGGATGGACAGATGGTCGACGCCTGGGGCTTAAAGAAGGGAATGAACGTTTCAGCAACCAAGGTCGTCGAAGAACCAATAACCGAGGTCGAGCAGCAGAAAAAGCTGACAGGCTCGATGCCACCGCCGCCGCCAGCACCACCGGCTGACGCGCCAATTCTGGTAGCGGTCATGACGCCCGCCCCGGCACCCGCGGCTGAAGCGGCCGCTCCGGAGGCGCTGCCCAAGACCGGCAGTGAAGTTCCCCTACTTGGACTGCTGGGCTTCCTGTTACTGGCGGGAGGTCTCGGCCTAAGAGCATTTCGCGTTTGATGTAAGCCGCACTCAGTGACGCGGGTTCGCGTGCCGGCTTGATCCGGAACGCCAGCCCGCGTCGTTCGCCAAGAAGGGTTCGGCGACAACTCTAGAAGATGCTGGTCGTCGGGCTAGTAACGTGAAGGGCTGGGCATTAGCGACCGCGAGCAGTCCACATCTGTCGGCCATAAAGCGAAAGATTCAGGAGACAAACCAGCAGTCCAGCAATCGTCAGTGCTTTTGCGGAGATGTTCGGATAAACCAGTTCGTCCAGATAATGAAGTAGAAACCCACCCTGATATGGCGGAACTCCGGCTTTACTCTCGAACCAGTTCTCCAGCAATGTCAGCGGACACGGCCAAAGAAGCAGTTCGATAAGAATTCCCCAGACCAGCGAACCGATATGCAACCAACGCAGGACGGGGTGAGAACGTGTAAAAAAGGCCCCGAAAACCACCCACAGAATGAACAGCGCATGCCCCAACAGGACGAGCGTCGCAAGAGTCGAATAAAAATCTGATACCGTATCCACCCTTTAGAATTTACTGCACCAGCCGTTCCGTAATCTCTCAGGTTCTGCAATCCTATCGAAACGCACTGACCCTCCAGTGCTACGACATGCCTGGGATCAATGGCGGCAAGTCAAGCACCGAAGTTATACGGCGCAGAATGCATTTCATCTCGCAACGAGCATCGCAAGCTGTGCTGAACCGACGCATCGATGGTGCGTGACGATACACTTTCTTACGAGACACTTTCTCGAAACGTTTTGGCTTTCCTGCGAATCCTCTCCGGGTTAGCGGTTGTTCTCTCCGCCCCACGCGCTTTGATGCCTTCGATTGGAATGCTATTCATGCCGCTTACGATTAGGTAATATCAAGCGGTGGAACCAGGAAACAGAAAAGGGCCGGTACTAACTGAGGAATTGACGGGGCTTAAAAGGGCGGCTCGTACAGGCAGGGCATTCCAAGTGAATAAGCAGAGCAAATCGAGAATTGCCAAAGTTCGGTCTGACGCCAAGCGGGCCAAGCATCATGTCACCATACGCGACGTAGCCAAGGCGGCACGAGCTTCCGTCTCCACCGTTTCCGCCGCCCTGAATAATTCGGACTACGTCAGTGCCGATACTCGCAGCCGGATTGAGGAAGCGATCAAGACGCTTCGCTATCGGCCGAATGATCTCGCTCGGGGACTTCGCCTGCAGCGTACCCACTCAATCGCCATCGTGGTTCCGGACCTTTCGAACAACTTCTATATTGAGCTGGTTCGAGGCGCAAAGGATTATTCAGCCTCCGCCAATTACACGGTATTAATTGGAGACTCCAGAGACAACTGGGAAGAAGAGCGCAATTATCTCGATTCATTTCACCGCCGGCGGGTTGACGGAGTGGTTCGTGTTCCGGCGATTAATGCGGCTGGGGGAAAAGCCAAATCTATCCTGGGGAATCTGCCCGTGGTGTATGCCGACCGGTATCCGCTGGCGAGGGACTCTTTCGTCGGGAGAGTGGGAGTCGATAATTCACGGGCGGCCGAAAGCGCTACCCGTTACCTGGTCAGCTTAGGACATCGCCACATCGGGGTCATTGCAGGCGATCCTTCGAGCGGAACGTCGGTCGACCGCCTGGAAGGATTCATGCGCACCCTGCGCAGCGCACACATCCGCCCACATGGTTCGATGGTTCACACCGGCCACAATGACATGGAAAGCGGTCACTATTACGCCATGCAGTTCTTGACGCGAGCGCAGCGGCCGACGGCGTTGTTCTGCACCAATAACATGATGGCGTTGGGGGCGCTGGCGGCGATCCAGGAAATCGGGCTGGCCTGCCCGGAGGATATCAGTTTGCTGGGATTCGATGACTTCTACTGGGCCACGCTGTTACGACCGAGATTGACGGTGGTCCGCCAACCTGCCCGAGAGATCGGCATGCTTGCAGCCCGGCTACTCATCGATCACATCGAGGGACGCCCAAGCGTCCCCTCGCCTGCGCTGCTTGAGACTCAACTCATTGTTCGGGATTCGTGTTGTCCTCCCAAGAAGACATAAGAGGCATCATGGTCGCGCAGCGGTTGATGCGAGACTCCGCAGTTACTGTGCTGTCTCCGGCGATGCCGGGTGATCATTTTTGGTTCGCGCAAACGGCCACCACCCGGCGGCATTCGCTCGAAACAGATAGACTCCCAATCCCAGTAACAAGAGAAACAGCGCGGTGCCCAGGTACTGGCGCTGCTCGGGAGTAGCAGCGACATAGATCCACCCAGCAAGCGCGACCAGCGCGGGAATGGGATACAACCACATGCCAAACGGGCGATGAATCTCTTTGCGATACATCCGTATGGCGAACACAGCGAAAATCTGCGGGATGAACTGGAACACAATCTGGATGATCATGAGCGCCGACAATAGCCTTCCCAACGACAACCAGCAAAGAGGAATGGCCATGGCGTTGATTACCAGCAGAGAAATCGTTGGGAAGCGTCCGGTCGGGTGCACATGGCCGAAAATCCGAAACAGGTTTCCTTCCGCGCCCGCCGCATACAGGATTCGGGAATAGCCCAAGGTCATCGTGAAGATCCCGCCCAGCGTGGCGACGAGGATTAAACAGGTCATCACCCAAGCTGCACGCCCTCCATACAGCCTGCCGATGAATTCCGAGACAACCGCGTTCGAGACCGCGGCCTCGCGCCAGGGAATCGTCCCGATCACCACGACACTCATAAGTAGATAGAGAACGGCAACGATCAGAACGGAAAATACAATCGCCCTGGGAATGTTCTTCGCCGGTTCCTTCACCTCTCCGCCGAGATACGTAATGTTGTTGTAGCCGCCATAGTTATACATCGCAATTAAGGTCGCGGACGCCAACCCAAAAAAGAACGGCTTTGAGAGATGAAAAGCACCTGGAGGAAAGTCGAATGCCATTCTCGGATTTATGTGAATCAGGCCAGAAATGACCACCCACATCATGGCTAACAGCACGACGCCGAGCATCACGACTGACATGCGCCCGACCGTCTTGATGGGGCGATAGAGCAAGAAGGTCACAAGAACACAGGCACCTGCCGCAATCGCACCGACTTGGGTATGGCTCAGGTTTGGGAAAAAATATTGAGTGTACTCAGCGAAGCCGACGCAGGCGGCGGAAATGCCCAAAGGCGCTACAAAAATTGTCTCCCACAGAAATAAAAATGAAAACAAGACGCCCCAGCTACGAGGATTGAAGGCTTCACGGAAATAAATATAGGCGCCTCCGGCACCCGGCATCGCTGCGCCCAACTCGGCATACACCATGCCATCGCAGACCGAGAACAGAGCGCCCAAAAACCAGCCAAGCACAGCCTGCGGCCCACCCATCGCCGAGAGAATCACGCCGATAGTAATAAAGGGGCCGACCCCGATCATCTCGAGCATGTTTACGGCTGTGGACTGAACCACGCCCATCCCGCGGACGAGCTTTTGAGAAGCTCCGGCGATCTCCGGGGGAAGCGGCGGTGCAGGCATGTCGGCCAAAGCGGGTATCCTCGAAGGTCCGATCGATTCAAGGGCGAGCGGGCACTATAACAGCGTCCTCAGCAAGCGAGCAAGCATTCCCACATAGAACAATAGCGAAACGTTTCGGTATCGTGTACGCGCCGCAGATCTTGCGATCAAAATATTTCGTTGTCGGTATGCGGTCTGATCCGAAATGAGCATGGACAATTCCGGGAGGCATGCGTTAACCTGCAGGCAACTTCCGAGGAACAAGCCAATCATGCCACAGTGGGGACGGCGAGATCTGTTGCGGGCCGGACTTGCACTACCCGGACTCGTCGGATGGGTACGAGGCAGAACTCCGGGAGGCGAGCAGTCTGCGCAGCCAAAACGATTCGAGGAGACTGCCGGTTTCGAGGTGGCAGATGCGGTGTCCCACACTCGTCTCGCGATTCAGCCCTTGGGCAGTCTTGAGTTCCACGGTCCGCACAACCCCTTGGGAGCGGACTCGATCATCATTTCGGGAATTGCCGAGAGAGTAGCTACACGGACCTCTGCTCTGTTGTTTCCCACGATCCGCTTCACCCAGTGCCCGGCGCAGACGGCTCATTTTCGCGGAACGATTTCACTTCGACCCGAAGTGATGACCATGTACTTTGCGGATGTCCTGCGTAACATTGCCCTTCTGGGCTGCCGCAAGATTTTGATTCTGAATGGTCATGACGGCAACATCGGCCCGGGGCGCGGAGCCATCGCGCAAGTGGCAAATGAGTTTCCAGACGCCGCGCTCATGTTTGTCAGCTGGTGGGAGTACGTGTCCGGTGAAATGCTGAAAACGCTGGCCCTGTTTCATCAGTCGAACGGGGGGCACGGGCACGGCGGCCCACTCGAAACTTCGGCAGTAGCGGCGTTTCGTCCAGATCTGGTGCACCTGGATCGGGCGAAAGATTTGCCCGAACCGCCGGACTTGTCAGGTGGTGCGCCCTATTTCTTACAGAAATCCACGGCGGTCGACTGGCCCGGTTATTCCGGAAGAGTCAGCGAAGCCTCGGCGGAGAAGGGCAAGCAGATCGTCCAAATCAGTGAAGACGGGATCGTTCGACTCGTAGAGAATTGGTTGCAACATGACCAGGCGCCGGGGAGTTGGTAGGCGGGACAGATGAGATATCCCGACGCACGTGAAAACTCCGTTGCAACGAGCACGGCGCCGGAGAAAACCAAGGCGACCGGGTTGGGGCGATGGAGAGCTACCATCCTGATCGTTGCGCTATTCACTGCCACTGCGCTCCAGCCGGTCGCCCAGCAGGCTTCGACGTCGGGGAAAATCCGCTCGGCCCAAAGTGTCGGGCCGCTCGCCGAAGCGCGATCCGCCCTGTCCCGGGGAGATCCCGCCCAAGCGATCGAAATTCTCTCCGACCGCCTGCAGTCTCACCCCGCAGACGTTTCGGCGCGGCTTTTGCTCGGCGAGGCATACCTGCTTACGGGACAGGCCGACAAAGCTGAGGCGGAGTACCAACGCATCCTGAAGGACAGTCCAACCAACAGGAGTGCGCTTACAGGACTGAGTGAAGTCTATATGCGGGCGGGTCAATTCGAGAAGGCTGAGCCGATGTTGCACCTCGCGGTAAAGGCCAGTAACGGCGATCCGCGAATTCGGATGCAATGGGCAGTCGTGCTGGCGCGCTTGCACCAATATCGAGAAGCACACAGCGCCCTGGCTTCCCTGGCGCCGCCGTCGGAAGTGGAGCAGCGCATCCAGTTCTACCGGTTGAAAGCATCGATAAATTCAGGGCTGGGAGATCTTCCGACGGCGGCGGCCGAGATGGAGAAAGCGTTGGCTCTTCGGCCGCATGATACCGCGCTGACTCTGGCCACCGCCGTTGCCGAGTTGCAGTCGGGGAATGGACGCCGTGCCGCAAGCTTGGCCGATCCGGTGTATTCCCGCACGCATGATCCGCAGGTCGGCCAGGTGCTTCTCGAAGCCCGCTTGATCACCCACGAAGACTTCCATGCAACCTTGAGCAGCATACGCGCGACACCTCTGCAACCTGCGGAGGAGTTGGCCTTCAGGCAGCGGATCGCGGAGGTTTTAATCGAACACGGCGAATATGCTGCGGCCCTCGAAGACCTGGCGCGAGTTGTGGAACTAGCTCCGGGGCGCGGTGACCTGATCTACAACCTGGCCCTCGGGCAATTCAAGGCTGGTCTCACAGATGACGCCCTGAAAAGCGCGGAGAAGTGCAAATCGCTCGGGGACACGGCCGAGGTAGAAGATTTGCTCGGCGACATCCAGGAGGCGCGCGGCGACAGCCTCGACGCAGCGCGCAGCTATCAGGCCGCGGTAACTCTCGCGCCCAACGAGGAACAATACCGGCTTTCCCTGGCCGTGGAGTTTCTCCGCCACGACAACTTCGATGCTGCTCGCGTGGTCCTCAAGCAAGCGGAGACGGTTTGGCCGAAGTCCTGGCGCATCCAGCTCGCGCTGGCCATGGTTGAGAACTTTGCCGGTAGCGACGAAGAGTCGAGCCGTCTCCTTATGCATGCCGCTGCTCTGGCTCCAGAGCCAGAGGTGCCTCTGGAATACCTGGGGAAACTTCAGATGGATCGGGCTGCGGCTCCGACGCTCTCCGCGATCGCACAACTCTGTGAGTGTTCGGATCAGCATCCCCAGAATGGAAAGATGCAGTATTACTGCGGCGCTTTGGCCTTCCGCAGAGATCACACTCTCGGAGACAAGAGTCATGCGAACGAGATTCTTCACAGGCTGCAGGTCGCCTCAACGGTTCTTCCTAGCGATGCCTCGCCCCACTGCCAGCTTGGCGCGGTGTACCGCTGGCTCGACCGATGGCATGAAGCGGTCCAGGAGTCCGAAACCTGCGTACGCATGGATCCAGATTCTGCCGATGGCCACTACCGGCTGGCGCAGCTTTACCAGCATCTGGGAGAACAAGCGCGCTCGCAGCAGGAAATGAATCTCTTCCAGGCCGCCTCGAAACGCATCGCGGATCAGAACGCGCGCCGCGATGAAACCATGAAGACGTTCCTCTACACGATTCAAAAAGAAACACCGGAGCATAAATGAATAGGCTCCGGTAAGAGTGCTGAACGCCAAGCTCCAATCAGAGTCCGCCCTGTTTGGAAGCCGCCTTGTGACCGGAAGCTGAGCCCGATAGCTGCGGATTCTTTGCCAGACTCAGCATGTTGGCGAAGAGCCGATATGCACCCGGCACCCCTTCTGGCAGTTCGCGGTAAAACGCATATGCGTTGTAGATATAGACTCCCTTGCCATACTTGGCGTAGAGCAGGCCGCCTTTTTGAGGAGCCTGTCCGGGGTCGTGCGTTTCCAGCAGCGGCTGGTAAGCGGCGTCCCAGGTTGCCAAAAACTTTGATCCGCGCTCCTCTACCCAATTTTCAAAATCCTTGTCGCTTATTTTGTTGGGCCAGTTGAACACTGGATTCGAGGACGCGAGGATTTCCATCTTGGAATGTTCGTCGGTCACTTCCTCCGGATTCGATCCCATCGTGTAGGGATACGGACCATAGTTGTGATCGTATTCCTGGGTGTTGTACTGAACGATGACCACGCCGCCATTCTTCACGTAATCCAGGATTCGCCCGTTGTAGATTTTCAAATCTTCGCGCGCCGCATAAGCCCGCACGCCTAGAACGATCACGTCGAAGTGGGAGAGGTTCCCGCTGGCCAAGTCGCCGGCGGAGAGGAAATGCACCGTGATTCCAAGACTGGCCAGCGACTGAGGGACATCATCCCCCGCGCCGACGATGTATCCCACGTTGAGGCCAGGAGCCACTTTCACATTTACACCGGTGGTTTTGTAGACCGACGCTCGGTAAAGATTGTAGGGACGCAGACCCGGGTAGCCCACCGTGTGGTACCCCTCGCGGTACTCTTTGCCGTCGTAGGTTCCCACGGCAGTAATCGTGTAGGACTTCTCTTCCATTTGCGTTGGGATCACGTGGAAGTTGAGTGTCTGATCCTCTCCATCCTTTTCGGTAGAGAATGGCTGCTCGGGTGCTTTCCAGCCTTCCGGCAATTCCAGTTTCACAGTTCCCTTTGCGGGGCCTTTGACATTGCTGTGGACGGTCACGCTCAGATCAAATGCCTTGGCGCCCAGGGGCACAATTCCCAACTGCGGCGCGATGGAAAGCGCAATTGCCGGCCCGACAATCAGTGGTTCGGCAACAAACCCAGGGCCCGTAATCCGAGTGACGGACTGAACGACCTGGGAAACTTCGAAGGACGCTCCGTTGTATGAGAATCGTACGTGGGCTACGACCGGGTAGGGGCTGGTCGGCAGATTAAGATACTTCGCATTCTGAATGTCGTAATAAGGCTGCTCGATGTCCGGTCGCGTGAAGTACGGCCGCGTGAATCCGGCGTTCGGCGCGGCACTCACCTTGAACCGAAGATCAGAGGATTGATTTCCCTTCAGAGTGTCGCTGCCCTGCTGAGGGGGATCAACCGACCACGACTCGCCCGCGGGCGTCTGCAACGTCACGCTGCCCACTTTTACCGGAACATCGGTGGGATTGGTGACGTGTACCTTTACCCAGAATTCCTGGCCAGGAATGGCGACTCGAAACGTCTCGGGATTCCGAAAGAAGCGCGCGAATGGGCCGGTCGGCTCTTTCTCCGGAGCTACGGTGCTGAGCACCGAGATGCCTAAAGATTCGGCCAGTGCATTCTCGAATTGCAACTGCTTGACTCTGAGTTCATGCAACACGTCAAATTTGGAATCAGCAGTCAAATTACTGGCCGAAACATTCTCGATCAGGGTGTTCGTGGTGGTAAGGCCTTCCGCAAGCGTGGGAGCTACCGCTTCCGGATGCTGTGGCGAGAAGTCTTTGATCGCTTTTTCGACAAGGGTATTGATATTGCTCAAGCCTTCTTTCAACGAGGTCGTATCGCCGCCTTGTGCCAGGCTTGCGATGCCCATAAGCGAGACATCGATTCCGTCAAAGAAGGACGACTCTTTTTCCGGCACGTCGATCAGGGAGGCGAAGCGATGGTAAGGACTGGTGCGGTCCTCGGCCTCGGTCAGTCCTGTGCCACCACTTTGTGATTTTTGATGCCCCAGTCCATTGCTGGAAATTTGGGCGAACGTCAAACCCAAAAGCGGATTGTAATCGCCTTCCGGGATTTCCACCGACGGTGACAGAGCACCTTTGATGACCGTGCCATTGGTGTAGTTCTGAAACTCCGCCGGATAGTATTTCCCGTCGGCATAGTCATAAATCCCTTTTTCCGTCACTGGCGAAAACGGGACGCGCGCGTAATCCTTGACCGGCTTCCACGGATGCAAGCCTTCTTTCAGTTGGTCGGGGAACATGCTGGGATCGCCGGCTGCCTTGAAAACCTCCT
>Ga0126371_10003108_pt1 | contig 14465 bp, 10 predicted proteins | sample PanSoiMetaPlot_4_FD_110145 | JGI IMG/M metagenome (GOLD analysis project Ga0126371, IMG submission 110145) | Tropical forest soil microbial communities from Panama - MetaG Plot_4 | ecosystem: Environmental > Terrestrial > Soil > Tropical forest > Bulk soil | place: Panama | collected 2016-02-17 | reverse complement strand
TGGCGTGCGGACGGACCGCTAGTCGACGTATGCCCGTCAACGGGACATTGGCTGACGGGACGGGCCACGGGAAGCTGACGACCATGAACATGAGAGGCATCCCTTCGGTTGCGGTTCGAGCGGATCGTTTTCAGCTTCGGGCTTTCTGGCCCGTAGATCGTCGGCCAGACGGCGCACGCGCGATGCCGAGAGGGTCGTAAATCTGCGGGCCTAGGGCGGGCGCGCGGACCACGCGGATGACGGGGCGCCGACGTTGGTTCGCGGCGGGCATGTTTGGCCGCATCGGCCAGCACGGCCTCTGACCACTGGTTCGACGAGGCGGGTGCAGCCGCGGGCGATGCGAAATACGCGCGTCCCGCGACGGCGTACGCGTAATCGCTGATGTTCGGGCAGCGCCGGTGGCTCACAGTGAGCCTCATGAAGGACACTGTGAACGGGATATTGCGAAGCCGTGCGGGAGCTGACGTGTACGCCAAGCAGCCACTGCCGGGCGGTGCCGAGACCGTCGCGCACAACCTGCCGCTGCAGCTGACTAGTTTCATCGGGCGTGCAGGCGAGATGCACGAGGTGAGCATGCTCCTGGCAAGCACGCGGCTGGTGACTCTGACCGGAGCAGGGGGGGTAGGCAAGACACGTCTTGCCTTGCAGGTCGCGGCCGATGTGCTGCCTAGGTTTCCGGCCGGAGTCTGGGTAGTGGACCTGGCGCCGCTGACCGATGAGGCCGTGGTCCCGGTCGCAGTGGTCCGGGCCCTTGGCCTGCCGGACGAAGCCGGGGTGTCGGCAACGGGAACGGTTGCGGGGTTCATTGGAGCCGGTCGCGGGCTAATGGTTCTGGATAACTGCGAACACTTGCTCGAGGCCTGCGCGGTGATCACCGAAGAGCTGCTGAGTGCATGTCCTGGGCTGGTCATCCTGGCCACAAGCAGGGAGCCCGTCGGTGTGGCAGGCGAGGCGATGTGGCGGGTGCCTTCTTTGCCGCTAGTAGACGAGGCAGTCGAGTTGTTCACCGACCGGGCGCAACGCGCACGCCCGGGTTTCGCAATCACGCCGGAGAACGCCGAGGCAGTCGGCGAGATCTGCCGTCGCCTGGACGGCATCCCGCTCGCGATCGAGCTTGCTGCAGCACGGCTGCGCGCGTTCTCGCCGGCCGAGATCGCCGCTGGGCTGCATGACCGGTTCCGGCTGCTGACAGGCGGGTCGAGGACCGCTGTGCGCAGGCAGCAGACGCTGCGAGCCTCAGTGGACTGGTCGCACGCTCTGCTTACCGAGCCGGAGCGGGTGCTGTTCCGCCGGCTAGCAGCGTTCGCCGGAGGATTCGACCTGCGGGCCGCCGAGACCGTGGGCGCGGGCCACGGCCTGGAGCGGCACCAGGTACTCGACGAGCTGGCGCTGCTGGTCGACAAGTCGCTGGTCGCCGCCGAGGAATCGCAGTCGGCGACGCGGTACAGGCTGCTTGAGACGGTCCGCCAGTACGCGCTGGAGAAGCTCGGCGAATCCGGTGAGGCCGACGACGTGCGAACCCGCCATCGCGATCATTACATGGCGGTGGTCGGCCAGCTCAACATGCCCGCGGCCGCCGTTGACCCACGTCCGATGATCAGGAGCCTAGAGGCCGATATCGACAACCTGCGCGCCGCCTTTGGCTGGAGCCTGGAGCTAGCAGACGCCGAAGCCGCTGTGCGACTGGCATCGGCCCTGCAGCCGCTGTGGCTGAGCCGGTGCCGCATGCGCGAGGGCCTTGCGTGGTTCAACGCCGCTCTAGACGGCCAGCCCCCTGGCGCGGCGCGCGTGCCGGCCGACGTCCGGGCCGGGGCGCTAGCCGATGCGGCGGTGCTCTCAAATTGGATGGGCGCACCCTCGCGCGTGGCCGAGGCTCAGGAAGCCGTCGCCCTAGCCCGCCAGCTCGGCGACCCCGCGCTGCTGGGCCGCGCCCTGCTGGGGGCTGGATGCGCGGCCGGCTACCACGCCGAGGACGGGCGGCCGTACTTCGCCGAGGCGATCGCCCTGGCTCGCCAGGCTGGAGACGCCTGGACGCTGACCCAGATCCTCGGGCGGCAGGCCTTCGCCGCCTACGTCTCGGGCGACCCGGTCGCCGGGCGATCAGCGGCCGAGGAAGGGATGGCAATTGCCCAACAGGCCGGGGACGACCACTGCGCGCGCCAATGCAGGACGTGGCTGAGCGTGGCGTTGATCCTGCAAGGCGACTTGCGCCAGGCCCGGTCTATGCTCAGCGACTTGATCTCGGAAGCCGAGGCGGAGCGAGCCCCGCTGTGGAGAATGTTTGGCCTGGCGTTCTTCGGCTGGACGCTGGCGATCATGGGCCAGCCCGACGAGGCGCGCGAAGCCGGTCAGGCCAGCATTGCGATCGCCGATGACCTTGGGCTCCCCATCCACAAGAGCTTCGGCTACGACTGCCTCAGCGTCGCGGCCTTCTCCTGCGGGGACGCGGACGCGCTGCGCGAAGCCAGCCAGGCCTACTGGCAGGCCGTGAACTTCCAGGCGGAGTTCAGCGTGCCGTACCACATGCACATGGCCGAGGCCGAGTTCGCAGTCGGCGATCTGCCTGCCGCCCGCCAGCACGCCGACCAGGCAGTCGCTGCTGCGTCCAAGCTGGGACTGAAAATGCAGCTGCTGATCTCGCTCCTGTCGAGCGCGCGTGTGGCGGCCGCGACAGGCGACGCAGGGCGCGCGCACGAGGACGCGCACCAAGCGCTCACCATCGGCCGCGATACGAAGTCGCAAACCGGAATCATCATGGCGCTCGAATCCCTTGGCGAGCTGGCCGGCGTCATCGACGACCATGACAAGGCTGCCCGGCTACTCGGCGCCGCCGACGCGCTCAGGCACGTCATCGGCTTCCCGCGCGCCCAGCTGCACCAGGGGGGCCACGACGCCGCGGTCGCCGAGCTCCGCGCATCAATCGGCGACGCCGCATTCGACAAGGCATGGGACGAGGGCGCCGCCCTGGGCATTGATGACGCCGTCAACTACGCCCTGCGTGGCCGAGGCGAGCGCGGCCGCCCGCCGATCGGGTGGCTGTCGCTGACCCCAGCCGAGCGCGACGTCGCGCGCCTAGTCGCCGAAGGACTCGCGAACAAGGACATCGCCGCCCAGCTCTTCGTCTCACCTCGCACGGTGCAAACCCACCTCACTCATGTGTATGGCAAGCTCGGCATCGCGTCTCGAGTGCAACTCGCCCGCGAGGCCTCCCGTCACGCCTGACCCCTGGCGAAATCTGGCCGCCCGCGCCCGCCGTTCAGGTCGCCTGGTGGTTGGGCAGGCGGACGCCGAAGCCCTTGACCGCGAGCTTGAGCAGGACCTGTCCAGGCGCTTGCAGTTCGGTCACCTTGGCGGCGCTGAGTTCCTCGAGTTCGGCGAGCCGGGCCACATATGCCCCGGCGCCGACGCGCCGCGCCCGGCTCAAGCTGATGGCGTTGGCCCACACCTTCTGACGTGCCTCGCGCAGGAACCGCTTCGTGCCGCGCTGGTTGAGCGGCTTGAGCACACGGTCAACCAGCGAGCCAGGTCCGCCGATGCTGACCAGCGCGTCGTCCTCGGCCGACACCCGGGAGGCAAGGATTTCGTCAATCGCCTTGTGGTCCGCTTCGCGCCTGGCGATCAGCTCAGGGTCGTCGAACTCCTCGTCGGTGATCACCGCGAGCAGAGCCTGCGGCAGGTCGTAGTTGATATGCGCGTTCATGCCGAGCAGCAGACGGTTCAGCACGGGCAGGCCGGGCGGCGCGCCGAACGCGACCGCCCAGGGCCGCGACGGCTGCTCCCCGGCCTGCAGCTGTTCTAGCGCCTCGAGATACAAGTCGGCGAACGCGACGTCCCAGCGCTCGGTCCAATCCGGGTCGACGAACCCGCCAGGGCGCTTGATCTCCTCGGCGACGGCGACCGTGGTCCGCAGGTAGGTGGCGTGGAAGATCCGCTTCGGATCACCAGCGGCTTCCAGCGGCTCAAGCAGGTCCCGCATGTGCTCGATCAACGCGTCGATCATCCGGTCATTATGACGGTTCTATGCCCGGGACGAATCCGATGCGGCAATTCATGATCGGGCGCCGCCCGCAGCGGCGGCCGCCACCCCACGCTCGGCGGCAGCCCGGATCGGCCACGCATCACGTGGGCTTTCCGTGGGTCTTCTGTGGTCGTCACACATGGTGCGCGGCGCCGCGCTCAGCGACAGTCGAAGGCCAGCTACCACGCCGGCCGACCGGCCCGTAAGGAAACGGAACCGCGATGACTTACCACGAGGTAACGGCAGACCGAACGCGCCGCGTCAGAGGATTGGTCGCCTGGAGTGTCCAGGAGCGGCTCAGGCTGCTCTGGTACTGGCTCCGGCTCGAATTCAGCGACTATAACTATGCATTCCGCCGCAGCATCGAACTGCGGCTCGATTTGCCGGCCAGCCCGCAATATCGGCCGTCCCGGCGGAACAGACCAGCAGGGCGATCGGAATGCGAGCGCTCACAGCCGGAGCGGCGGCGGGCCGGATCAGCCGAAGCCGCTGACCGCGCTGACCATGAACAACAGCCCGAGGGCGCTGAGCATGATAGTGATCAGCCACCCGCCCGCGGCTAGGCGGCCCGAGATGGCAACCTGCGGCGCGATCGCCAGGACCACGTACAGCATCGGGCCCACCAGGACGCTGACCCAGGACAGCTGATACGCGGTACGCGCCCCAACGGCCGCGGCAGTCCCGACGTTGGTCGGATCGTTATCGGACGCCCCGGAAATCAGCTCAGGACCGATGTCGCGGATTCGTCCGCGCCGGAGGCGAGGCCGCGAACTGCGGCCCCGTGAAACCATCCGGTGCTACTGCCGCAGTTCCGCGCCGGACTGGGCCATCGAGCTTAGGTGCCCAAAGCGGCCACGGCTCTTAGGCCGCCCTAGCCAGCGAGTGCCCGCCTTCTCACACATCCCGGCATCTTGACCATCCGGCGGATAGCGCGCTTCACCCGGTGAGCGTGAAGCGCATGAAGTCTGCCACGATCACTTCAAGGGATCGGACGCTCCCGGTGTCCATCTCGGCCGGGGTCGATCGTCGCCCATGCGAAGAGCGAGGAAGCCAGCCGTGCGAGAAGCGAGGTTGAGATGAAATACGTGTCTTTCATCTGGGCGGACGGCATGCCGACACCACAGGTTCTGGCCGCCTTGCAGCGCGAGTTGCCCGCTTGGGCCGAGGAGGTGGATCGCCGCGGCGTGCGGCTGTTCGGCCGGGAGCTCGATCTGCCAGAGACAGCCGTGACGGTGCGCATGCGCGACGGCGAGAAGCTCGTGACCGACGGCCCGTTCGCGGAGACCAAGGAGTTCGTCGCAGGGTTCGACCTGAATGAATGCGCCGACCTCGACGAGGCGATCGAGGTGGCGGCCAAGTGCCCGATTTCTTGGTTCCAAGCGATTGAAATCCGGCCTTTCACCGAAGGCTTGCGGCTAGATGAGAGGGCGTTCGCGTTCGGTCGCGGCGAGGACGGCGGCGCCAGCCCCTACCTGCTGAGCATGTGGACTGACCGGGCACCCGCGTCGCAATGGGACGATCAGACGGTGATGGATAAGGGCGAAGCCTGGCGCCAGGAGGTGCAGGCACGCGGCATGCTTGTCTTTGGAAACCCGCTAGGCGGACCGGAAACGGCCACGACAGTCCGCGTCCGCGACGGGCAGACGCTGCTCAACGGGCCAAGCGGCGAAACCGGGGCGTTCATCGCCGGCATCGAGGTCGTCAGCTGTGCCAGCCGGGAGGAGGCGATTCACCTCGCGGCCACCCACCCACTCGCCCGCTCTCACGCGATCGAGGTGCGCCCGTTCTATAGCGAATAACCACGTCAGCGGCCCTGGCAGCTCCACCGCCCACAGACGCAGCCGTCACGCGGTGGTAGTGGCGCCGTGTGCGCTGCTCGTAGCGGCTATCCACCATCAGCGCCGGCTCAGTCGCCAGATCGTCCTTGTCGTCGGCAGACATGATCACCGCCTCATCCCTATCTGGCATATCGCCACGGTGCTGCCCGTGCAGGGTCGGGCGGAAACCGGTGAGCCAAATCCCCTCGGCGCTGGGACACCTGCCCGCGCGGGCACCAGCGCGGAGCGGGTTACAGTGCTTCTGAGGACGACCCTGGCAGGAGAGGGGTGGAGCCGTGACCGAGCAGGATCCGCAGCGGGCGGCCATCCTCACTGTCGACGACGATCCCGGGGTGTCTCGTGCGGTCGCGCGGGACCTTCGCCGCCGCTACGGCGAAGGACACCGGATCGTCCGCGCCGAGTCCGGCGCGGCTGGGCTTGACGCGCTGAGGCAGATGAAGCTGCGCGGCGACGTGGTTGCGGTGATCCTGGCTGACTACCGGATGCCGGAAATGAACGGCATCGAGTTCCTCGAGCAGGCGATGGATGTGTACCCGGGGGCGCGGCGGGCCTTGCTGACGGCGTATGCCGACACGGGGGCGGCGATCGATGCGATCAACGTCGTGGACCTGGATTATTACCTGCTGAAGCCGTGGGATCCGCCTGAAGAAAAGCTGTACCCGGTGGTCGATTCGCTGCTCGATGCCTGGACGTCCGCCGATCACCGTCCGGTCAGGGAGACGAAGGTCGTCGGGCATCGTTGGTCAGCGCGGTCGTCGCAGGTGCGCGAGTTCCTGGCCCGTAATCAAGTTCCCTACCGCTGGTACAGCTCCGACGAGCCGGAGGGACGGCGACTGCTCCAGGCCGCCGGGACGGACGGACAGCGGCTGCCGCTCGTGGTCACGCCGGACGGTGAGGCGCTAGTCGAGCCGGCTGACCAGGAACTGGCGGGCCGTGTGGGACTCGCCACTACCCCGTCGGAGGCGTTCTACGACCTGATCGTCATCGGAGGCGGGCCTGCCGGGTTGGGCGCGGCCGTCTACGGCGCTTCTGAGGGGCTGCGTACGGTCCTGGTCGAACGGACGGCGACAGGTGGGCAGGCCGGCCAGAGCTCGAGAATCGAGAACTACCTGGGCTTCCCTGATGGCGTATCGGGCGCGCAGCTCACTGATCGTGCTCGCCGCCAGGCCGCCAAGTTCGGCGCCGAGATGCTGACGGCGCGGGAGGTCGTCGGGCTCGAAGTGCACGGCTCGGCGCGCCGGGTCGTGTTCGGTGACGGCAGCTTCGTGGATGCGCACACGGTCATCCTCGCCACCGGAGTCACCTACCGGCACCTAGCCGTGCCTGGCGTGGCCGAGCTGACTGGCCGGGGTGTCTTTTACGGATCGGCGCTGACCGAGGCGACCAGCTGCGCCGATCACGACATCTACATCGTCGGGGCAGCCAATTCCGCCGGGCAGGCGGCCGTCTACCTGGCCAGGACGGCACGCTCGGTGACCATGCTGGTGCGAGGTGACTCGCTGGAGAAGTCTATGTCGCACTACCTCGTGCAGCAGGTCGCCGACATTCCGTCGATCAGGGTCCGCACTTGCACGGAGGTAACGGACGCACACGGCCAACACCACCTGGAGCGCCTGACGCTTCGCGATGCGGCGACTGGCGCCATCGAGACGGTCGATGCGCAGTGGTTGTTCGTCTTCATCGGCGCCGCGCCGCTGACCGACTGGCTGGACGGCGTCGTACTTCGGGACGAGCGAGGCTTCATCCTCACCGGGCCGGATCTCGTCACTGGCGCCGAACTACCGCGTGGATGGCCGCTCGACCGGCCGCCCTACCACCTGGAAAGCAGCGTTCCCGGGGTGTTCGTTGCGGGCGATGTCCGCGCCGAGTCCGCCAAACGGGTCGCTTCTGCCGTCGGGGAGGGTGCGATGGCCGTGATGCTGGTGCACCGCTACCTGGAGAAGCTATGACAACACCGGCGGTGCCCTCGACATCGTCCCGGTGCGACGCGGCGGAACTGCGCGAGCTGTTCCTCTTCGAGAAGCTGTCAGACGATCAGCTGGCCTGGCTGTGCGAGCACGGCAAGGTGATCGTGACCGGCCCTGGCCAGGTCTACACAGAAGGCGAGCCAGCCAAGTACCTCTATGTCCTGCTTGCCGGCACGATCGTGATGTCGCGGCGGATCGGCGACGACGACGTCGAGGTCAACAGGACATCATTCCGCGGCGTCTATGCCGGTGCATTCCTCGCATACCTGGGCGACCGGGTTCCCCAGGTCTACAACAACTCGCTGCGCGCCGCAGAGCCGTGCCGGTTCTTCACGCTGGACGCAGGGTCGTTCGCCGGGCTGATGAACGACTGGTTCCCGACGGCTGTGCACCTGCTCGAAGGCTTGCTATTCGGGACCAGGAACGCGCAGGAGGCGATCGGCCAGCGGGAACGGCTGCTGGCGCTTGGTTCGCTCTCGGCCGGGCTCACCCATGAGCTGAACAACCCCGCCGCTGCGGCGGTCCGGGCGACCGGCTCGCTGCGGGAGCGGCTGGGGCGGATGCGGAGCAAGCTCGCCACGGTGGCCGCGACCGGACACGACGCGCCGTTCCTCGCCACCCTGGTCCACCTGCAGGAGGACGCGGTGGACCGGGCGGCGAAGCTGCCGTCTCTCAGCCCGATCGAGGCCGCCGACGCCGAGGATGCTGTAGTCGGATGGCTGGACGCCCACGGCATCGCTGGAAGCTGGGACTTGGCGCCGTCGTTCGTCCAGGCTGGCCTGGACACCGACTGGCTGGAGCAGGTCGCGGCCGCGAGCCAGCCCGACACGCTAGACGGCGCGATCCGCTGGCTCGGCTACACCGTGGAAACCGAGCTGCTCATAGCTGAGATATCGGACTCGGTCACCAGGATCTCCGCCCTCGTCGGCGCGGCACGCCAGTACTCGCAGCTGGACCGCGCGCCGTACCAGGTAGTCGACATCCATGAGCTGCTCGATAGCACCTTGACCATGCTCGACAACAAGATCGGCCCGGGCATCAGGGTGGTCAAGGACTATGACCAGAACCTGCCCCGCATCCCCGGCTACCCGGCCGAGCTCAACCAGGTCTGGACCAATCTCATCGACAACGCGGTCGCCGCGATGGAAGGCACCGGCACGCTGACGGTACGTACCGCCGCCGACAAGGACCGGCTGCTCGTGGAGTTCGCCGACACGGGCCCCGGCGTTCCTGACCAGATCAAGGACCGGATCTTCGAGCCGTTCTTCACCACCAAGCCTGTCGGCCAGGGCACTGGCCTGGGCCTGGACATCTCGTGGCGGATCATTGTCTCCAGGCATCACGGAGACCTGAAAGTCCAGTCTGTCCCGGGCGACACCCGCCTTCGGGTCTGGCTGCCGCTGACCGCCGACCAGAGCACCAGCTAACGTTACTGGTGGGTACGCACGGGCAGCATCTAGGCAGCGCTCGACGAACGGACGTGCTATGACTGCTGGACAACAAGATCGTGTTCGCACTGTCGGTGAGCGAGAGTCTCGCCAGGTGGCGGAGGAAGCTCGCGAGGCTGGGTGGTACCGGCCTAGTTTCGGCAAGCAGTTGTTTCTTGGTGATTTCCGGCTTGAATTGATATATCCGCATCCGCGCCCGAGTGAGGAAGCAAGCCAGCGCGGCGAGGAGTTCTGCGCCCGGCTGCGAGAATTCTGCGAGACGTCGGTCAGCGGCACGCAGATCGAACGCGACGCTCTCGTACCTGATGAGGTGGTCAAAGGCCTGGCGGCGCTTGGCGCGTTCGGGATGAAGATCGCGCCAGAGTACGGCGGGCTTGGGCTGACCAATCTGTACTACAACCGCGCCTTGTTGTTCGCGGGGTCGGCCTCGCCGGCTGTAGCCGCCATGCTTTCGGCGCACCAGTCGATCGGCGTGCCGCAGCCGCTTGCGCTGTTCGGGACGGACGAACAGAAGCAGAAGTACCTGCCGCGCTGCGCGCGCGGCGAGATCAGCGCCTTCCTGCTGACAGAGCCGGACGTCGGATCGGACCCGGCGCGGCTGAGCATGACGGCGACGCCGTCGCCGGACGGCTCGGAGTACGTGCTCGACGGCGTCAAGCTGTGGACAACAAACGGAGTCGTTGCGAGCCTGCTCGTCGTGATGGCCCGGGTTCCGGCCGGTGACGGGCACAGGGGCGGGATCACTGCTTTCGTCGTGGAAGCCGACGCCGAAGGCGTCACCGTCGAGCGGCGGAACGAATTCATGGGCCTGCGCGGCCTGGAAAACGGCGTGACTCGATTCCACGAGGTACGGATCGCGGCCTCTGCCCGGATCGGACAAGAGGGCCAGGGCCTCAAGATCGCGCTTACGACGCTGAACACTGGCCGGTTGTCCCTGCCCGCTAGCTGCCTCACGGCAGGAAAGCTGGCGACGAAGTACGCCAGGGAGTGGTCCCAGGAGCGAGTGCAATGGGGACGGCCCGTCGGCGAGCACGAGGCGGTCGCCAAGAAGGTTTCCTTCATCGCCGCAACCACGTACGCACTTGAGGCCGTGGTCGAATTGTCCAGCCTGCTCGCTGACGACAAGCAGAACGATATTCGGATCGAGGCGGCGCTGGCCAAGCTGTACTGCTCCGAGATGGGCTACAAGATTGTCGATGAGCTGGTCCAGGTCCGAGGCGGACGCGGCTACGAGACCGCCCAGTCCCTGGCCGCACGTGGCGAGCGCGGCGTGCCCGCTGAGCAAATGCTCAGGGACATGCGGATCAACCGGATCTTCGAGGGATCCTCGGAGATCATGCGCCTGTTCATCGCTCGCGAGGCGACCGACGCTCACTTGTCCGCTGCCGGCCAGCTGATCGATCCGCGGCTGCCGACCGGGGAGCGCGCCCGCGCCGCGGCGAAGGCCGGTGAGTTCTACGCCAAGTGGCTGCCCACGCTGATGGCTGGCAAGGGGTACAAGCCCGGGTCGTTCAGCGAGTTCGGCCAGCTCGCACCGCACCTGCGGTATGCGGAGCGTGCGAGCAGGAAACTGGCCAGGTCCACGTTTTACGCGATGGCCAGGTGGCAGGGTCGGCTGGAGCGCAAGCAGGGCTTCCTCGCACGGATAGTGGACATCGGCGCTGAACTCTTCGCAATCAGCGCCACGTGCGTCCGCGCGCAAATGGACCGGGCCGACCGCGCCGGGACCGAGCGCGGCGCGACCGCGTATGACCTCGCCGACTTGTTCTGCACTCAGGCGCGGCTGCGCGTGCAGGAACTGTTCGGTCAGCTCTGGAACAACAGCGACGCCGCAGACTCTGACTCAGCCAAGCGCATCCTCGGCGGCAGCTACGGCTGGCTTGAAGACGGCGTACTCGACCCGTCGATCCCAGGACCCTCGATCGCCCACGTCGATCCCGGGCCGTCCAAGACGGAAAACGTACACCGCACCATCATTTGACGCCCCTACGGCCCCAGTTCGGTGATGACCAGAAAGCTGGCGGGTGCGCCCATGAGCAGGATTTCCTATAATATTGATATGCAAACTTGCACTGATGTGGGCCGGCTTGGCAGCAGCATCCGTCGCGTCTACGACCTGCCCCGCTGAGTGCCAGCGTTCAACGAACCTCGCCACTGGCTTGCCGGACGGCCGCATCGACGTCCTTCGGGCTGACGTCAACCGCCATGCCAACGTGCTTTTCCGCCCTCAGGGCGGCCCTTTCGAGCGCCTGCTCCACGGTGCGCTCCCCCACCACGACCAGGGCGGCCTGCCCGTCATCGATGATCTCCCCAAGCTCCTTGACGTCGGACCGGGACATGCCGCGCCACAGATGGCCGCTGACCCCGCCAACGGCAGCGCCGACCAGGGCGGTCCCGATGACGGAGGGCGGGAACAGCAAGCCGACCACCGCGCCCGCTGCCGCGCCGCCCCAGGCCCCGTGCCGCGTGGCCATCTCATCCTTATTCACATGCACATGGCCGTTGTCCTTGGTCACGACGGCTGCATCGTAGGTACCGACGGCTCCGGCTGAATGCAGGTCTTTGACGACCCGGTAGTCGTCCCGCGCTTGCCCCTCATCGGGATAGGTGCCGATGTAGATGAAGACGGACTCCTGTTTGGCCATGTTCTGCTCCTTCAGTTCGTGGCCGATGTGGATCGGCGTAGCAGGTGCCAGGCTGCCTGCCGCGCCGCGCGGGCGCATCACCCGCCGAGGACGACCCGAAGCGCGGGGCATCAGCGGTCTACCGGTCGCGGGGGGTTGCGTGCCGCTGCCGGCGGGGCAGGTTCAAAGGAGAGGAGGGAGGTAGCGAAGTGCCAACCACAGCATGGCGATTCAGCAGTACAGAAGGAGCAGATGAAGCGGTACTGCGGCTGCAAGAGCTGGACAAGCAGAACCTCATCGAAGTTCAGGATGTGGCCGTATTGCGCTGGCCTCGCTATGCCGCGGAACCAACCACCGCGGAGCACGTTACGCAGGAAGGCGGCATGATCGCGGCCCGCATGAGCAAGATGAAGCACGGAGCAATCGAGCGCTCCATGCTTGACGCGGTCAAGGGCGACATGATGAAGGGGACCTCAGCGTTGGTGCTGCAGAGCAAGGGTGCTGAGGTCGAGAAGGTCGCAAGCGTATTCCAGGGTCAAGAGATGGAGCTCATCCGGTCCGATCTCTCGGTTCAGCAACAAGATCAGATACGAGCCAAATTCGGCAAGTCGGCCAGCTGACGTCGCCGGTCTGGTGACCTCTACGAAGGTCACGGGAGCAGGACTCATCTCGTTCTTGCCACTTCGCGCTTCGATTTCGCTCTGGCAGTCACCCACAGCTCGGTAACGATCAACCTTCACCCCGTCTGGGCGATGGCACTCCCCTGCGCTCAGGTTCGAATTGAGCCTGGCGACGAAGCATGGCAATGAAGCGGATAGAGGCGGCGGCTGTTGACAAGCGTTGACCTGGCGCGGTGGCAGTTCGCGTTCGTGACGATCAACCATTTCTTCTTCGTCCCTGTCACGATCGGGTTGGCGTTCCTGACGGCGTTGCTGCAGACAGCGTGGTATCGCACCAAGCGCGATGAGTACCTGCGGCTGACCAAGTTCTTCGGCACGCTGCTGGTTATCAATGTGGCCATCGGGGTGGTGACCGGGCTGGTGCAAGAGTTCCAGTTCGGGATGGACTGGGGGGCGTACTCGCGACTGGTGGGCAACATCTTCGGCGCCCCGCTCGCGATGGAGGGGCTGGCCGCGTTCTTCCTTGAGTCGACGTTCCTTGGATTGTGGCTGTTCGGGTGGGACAAGCTTCCGCGGCTGATCCACCTGCTGACGATCTGGGCGGTGTCGCTCGGCACCGTCCTATCTGCGCTGTTCATCATGGCGGCCAACTCGTGGATGCAGCACCCGGTCGGCTTCGTGATGGTCCACGGGAAGCCGCAGCTCAACGACATCTGGGCGCTGTTCACCAACCCGGTGTTCTTGTGGGCGTACGCGAAGGTCCTGCTGGCGTCGCTGGTCACTGGGGCAGCCGTGATGCTGGCGGTCTCGGCGTGGCAGCTGCGGCACGGCAGGGACAGGGACGTGTTCGTCAGGTCGGCCAGGATGGCGCTGATCGTGCTGGTCCCGGCGATCTTGTTCACGCTGCTGGTTGGCGATGAGCTCGGGGTTATCGAGGCCAGGTACCAGCCAATGAAGATTGCCGCCGCCGAGGCGCAGTGGAAGACCTGCCAGCCGTGCTCGTTCTCGCTGTTCCAGATCGGCGGCGGGAACAATGACCACACCCCGACCCAGATCCTGGAGATCCCGCACCTGCTGTCGCTGCTGGCCACCAACCACTGGAACGGCAAGGTCATCGGGCTCACCCCGCTGCAGCACCAGTACACGGCCAAGTACGGGCCGGGTTATTACGTGCCGAACGTGTTCATCCAGTACTGGAGCATGCGGGCAATGGCCTACCTGGGTGTCGTGGTCCTGCTTATCGGCGTATGGGGGCTGTGGCTGATCAGGCGTAAGAAACTCGCGACATCCCGCCGGTTCTTGTGGGCCGCCGTCTGGGCGGCGGTATTGCCGTTCTTGATGAACACGGGTGGCTGGCTGCTGACCGAATCCGGCCGGCAGCCCTGGGTCGTGCAGGGCATCATGCTGACCAAGAACGGGATCTCGCCGTCGCTGCCCACGACGTGGATCGCGATCAGCCTTGGAGTGTTTGTCGCGGTGTACGCCGTGATCGCCACGGTCGACCTATTGCTGATGCTCAAATATTCGCGCCGGCCACTCCAGCCAGCGCGCGCCGACGCGGACTACGACGCGCCGGTGCCGGCGGTTCAGTACTAGGTGGGCACGGTGAGCAGTCTCGTCCCGTTCTGGTTCATCGTGATCGCGTTCCTCTGGACCGGATTCTTCATTCTCGAAGGCTTCGACTTCGGCGTCGGCATGCTGCACGACCTTGTCGGCACCGATGACGCCGGCCGCCGGGCCGCGATCAACACGATCGGGCCGCTGTGGGACGGCAACGAGGTCTGGCTGATCGTGGCCGGGGCGTCCATGTTCGCCGCGTTCCCCGGCTGGTACGCCACCATGTTCTCGGCCTTCAACCTCGCCCTCGTGCTGATACTCGTCGCGCTCATCGCCCGTGGCCTGGCGTTCGAGTACCGCGGCAAGCGCGACGCGGTGCGCTGGCGCCGCAGC
>Ga0126371_10003107_pt1 | contig 14468 bp, 11 predicted proteins | sample PanSoiMetaPlot_4_FD_110145 | JGI IMG/M metagenome (GOLD analysis project Ga0126371, IMG submission 110145) | Tropical forest soil microbial communities from Panama - MetaG Plot_4 | ecosystem: Environmental > Terrestrial > Soil > Tropical forest > Bulk soil | place: Panama | collected 2016-02-17 | reverse complement strand
TTGATCGTTATCCGGGCGGTTCTAACTCCTGTCCCTCGATGCCGTGCCGTACGGATATTGTGGACATTGTATGCAACGGGATACCCGCCCATTGAAGATGGCCCCCGGTGCCCCCGCCCGTGAGCGCCGGAGTCGAATGGACGACCCCACCCTCGATCAATTTAGCGGGAACATCCCTAAAGAACGCAGCTACGCGTTCTGCGAGACTGTGCCCATTTTTGTGCCCACCACCAAACTCTACCGAGTGTGACTGAGTATTTCGGCACCGCTGGAAAGCCTCGCTGGACAGGCTTCCGTAGCAGTTCGTCGCAATTCGTATCGCTCGATGTAAGTCGTTGAGTCTTCGTTCGTCGGGAACTTAGGATCTGGCGGGTAAAACCGTGGGGGTTCGAGTCCCCCCTTTCGCACCATCTCAACCGTTTGCTAACGCAACACCGCCCTACCGTCGCGTCCCGCGGTTTAACTGAGCGGCTCTGTTCTTCGTAGTCTTGAGAAGCTCGCGTTGCAGGCGGATTCGGTACGCTTCGGCTTTCATCTGTCGGTCGTTGGCGCAGGCCAGGACGTACGCATTGGCGAGTCCTCTGAGATTGTGAGCGTTCGCGCCAGTCGACATTCGCTCAACAGCCACGAGCATTTGAAAATCCAAGTCAAGTTCTTCGTCTGCCAACAAAAATCCTCGGCTTCCATTGGATTAGGGGGAATGGGTTCGAGCGGGGCCTGCTAACAACGAAAGCATGCCACAGGAGAGCAATTCGTTCGTTGCCCGGAAGCAATTAGCATTTGGTCGCAAACCGAAGCCATCGGGAGATTGCGCGAGCCGCACTGAATTGCGGGCGCAAGCTAGAGTTCGCAGTGCTCGAGCCGCATCGCTACGCGAGTCAAAAAGTGCGCTGATGGAATTAAATGCGCCCCGATCTTCTAGTCGGACTTCCCTCGGCTCGCCGGCGGCACGACCCCGTTCATCCGTAGATACTCCACCATCTGTCCGTAGTGATTATAGGCATGGGCGACGGCGAACTCCGCCCGATGCAGCCGCGAAGATTTGCTGCTTGCCGGATTCTGCAACATATTTTCTGTGGTCAACGTAGCCGCGGCTTTATGACCCAATGCGAAAGAATCCCTTAGAAACTTGATGATTTCGGCCTTGGTTTTCAAGCCCGCTGGACCGTTTCCGTCCTTCAGATCATCCGGCAACTTGTCACCGGTCAGTGGCGACCATAAGAAGTAATTGGACGCGCCGATGTGCTTCACTTGCACCGCAAAGGACCGTACGCCCTTGTAGTCGCTGCCTGACACATTCAGGCTTTCGGGAGAGAAGTTGAATTTATAGTCTGGCATAGCTTCCGCAGCATCAACCACCAGCTTTTCGACGGCGCTGATCTCGCCATCGACGGATGCGGCGATTGTCGGCGTCTGCTGCTGGGGTTGCGCCTGAGATGCGGTCACTCGCGTTGCGATTCCAACTATCGTTCCAAACAGGCTCACTGCAAGGATGACCATGACCGCCGCGATGACGATTCGTTTTTGTTTCATGACATCAGTTTCCTCGAACCAATTTTCCCGGCAAGATTTCGTCCGACCGATTCCCCCGACGCCCAGCGGGCATCATCGCTTTAAGACTGCTGTTGGTTCAATTTGTTAGCGTGCAGAGCCCAATTAGGGCAGTCGCGGACCGTGGCCTAAGTCTCGCTAAGCTGTTTTCTTCAAGGCCACAATGCGCCCAGAAGCGCGCAGATATTCGAGCAGGTGGAGATTCGGTACCGAAGGAGTTAGATCGTCGAGGGTGACATCGTCGCTGTTGGAGTTTCTCACCTCAAGTTTTCCCGGCAGATTTCCCAGCGCCGCTGGAAAGGCCTCTCGCGGCATGGGAGCTACATAAAGCTTCACGTTGGTCGCCAGCAGTTTTCCGATTCCTTCAAGCAATGCCCCGGCCAGATCCTGATAAAAGGCCTCGTGCATCGTCTTCGCCATGGCTGCAACGCTCATGATGAAGCGCACAGGCTCGGTAGTGTAGCGTCGCAGATGGCGGCTCAATAGATAGGTTTCGGGGTAATCGGTTACTACCACGAATCCGGAGGGTGCCAATTGCTCAATGCACGCCAGCATGTCTGGCGTGGCAAGGTTCTCAGGACTGCTGGCATGGTGAATCGTCATTTCAAGCAGCTTCGCGGGATCACGCTCGGGCGTGCCTTCTGCCATGAGTTGTTGCTCTGCGGTTTGAAACAAGCGCGGACTGAACAGTTCAGGATGGCTGAAGCTGCCGCGCATCACCAGCAATGGCCGCTTGCGCAGCACGCTCGATGGTTCCACCACCTGCGCCCCTGCATTGAAGACAATGGCGTGCGCCATCTCATGACTTAAGAGTTCCAGGCACCATTCGCGCCCGTCCTGGCTCTTAAACGCTGGACCTCTGATCTCAAGCACGTCGATCTCAATGCGCCTTCTGGAAAGTTGATCGAACAGTCCTCCAAGAAAACTCTCGATCGTCGATCTTTCGTGAAACGCGGCGAAGACGAGATTCACTCCAAGAATTCCGATGGCCTGTTGTTGCAATTGCGCCGTCGAATCGCAAAGATTGATGTGCAGCAGCACGTCACTGGTTCCAGCCCCCGGTGTGTCCTGGAATCGAATGCCCATCCATCCATGCTGCTCGTTCGTGCCCTGGTAGTTGCGGGTTGCAACCGTATCAGCGAAAACAAAGAAGCGCGTATCTTTCCCGCGCGTTGCGTTGAGCCGTTCGAGCAGCAGTGTGTACTCGCGATCGAGCATCGCGTGCAGGCGCTCCTTCGATACGTAGCGGGTACCCGAACCATAAATGTCGTCGCTGAATGTTTTGTCGTAGGCGGAAATCGTCTTCGCGACGGTACCCGACGCGGCACCTACACTCAAAAACCAGCGAGCCACCTCCTGGCCTGCTCCGATCTCCGCCAGCGTGCCATAGATCAGAGGATCCAGGTTCAAGGACAAAGCCTTGCTGTGCGGGTCGCGTTGTACTTGGGAAGTAAGAGAGGCCATAAGTGGAGTTGAATCTCCGGCCTCATTGCGTCGGCGAGTACTGACAGAACGCACAGTTCCTTAGTCCGCGTAAGTAGAACCACGCAAGACTAAACTGTCCATTGTGATCGCCATATGTCGTTTCGCGCTAACTTACTGGCAGGGTGACGCAATTCGTCCAGCTTCTGGACATGGGAACACGTACCTGCATTCTCGCGCCGCGGGCTGCTCCCTCTGTCAATTCTTACAGGTGTTTCTTTACTGCCAAGGATGGAAATATCGTTGCAAAATCAAGCTGGATCGCCCCGGGGGCTGTCTTGGACTCTCTTACCCAAGCGGCCCGATTTTCATCTGTACTCAACTGGATCCATCGAGTAATACAAAGCCGGACGGAATTGTCGATCAATGGCTTCCGTAAACAGGAAGCCAGATCAGATGATTCATCGTTTTGTCATTCGTAATCGCAGCACAACGAGTATGCTGGTACTCCCTAAAGGTACTCGGTTACCTGCTTCATACCATGGAGTGGTAAGGATGCTTCAAAATCAGGGCTCAACTGCTCCTGGAACTCTCGGGACTCGGGGATCTTGGCTTCGCGCAACGGTCGCAGTGTGCACCGTATTTTTCCTCTCCTACTTCGTCGCCATGCTCGGCGGCGTGCTCGTCGTGCGTCCGCAAATGGTCTGGCCGTTGTGGCCGGGTTGCGCCTTACTGGTGGCTGTGCTGCTCCAGACAGAGCGGCGAGTGATTTGGCCTGCGCTTCTGATGGCGGGACTCGCAGGGTTCGCGTTGTACGACTTCGGCGTGGGTCTCCCGATCCGCACCACACTGTTGTTCCTGCTCGCGGACACGGTTGAAATTCTTGTCGCCACCCTTGGTGTGACCTGGGCGTTCGGGGGCAAGCCTCGCTTGAATAGCATCAAAGCGCTGGCGAAGTATTCGATCTTCGCCCTGGTTCTGGCCCCAGCGTCTGTCGCGTCGCTCGGCGCGTCCGCGACCAGAGGAGGCTACCGCCTCGGCTGGGAAGTTAGTTTTCTCACAGAGGCCCTGGCTCTTCTGACTCTGACGCCTGCCATTCTGAGCTGGATTGACATCGCCCGTTCCCGCCCGAACAAGCCGTGGACTCGCTACGCGGAAGCTGCACTCATGCTGGTCGGATTGGGAATCGTCGCCCATTTCGCGTTTGTGACCTTCGGTGGCGCCAATCGTCCGGCTCTTCTGTATGCGCTGGTACCGTTCCTCCTATGGTCTGCACTGCGTTTCGGCATCGCGGGAATCAGCAACTCGATGCTCGTTGTGTGCTTCTTCGCCATCTGGGGCGAGACTCACACCGAAGGAATCTTCCAGGGAGCTTCCCAACTGAGTGGCGTTCTCGATCTGCAGGTTTTTCTGCTCTTTGCAACAGCGTCATTCATGGTGTTGGCAGCCGTTGTTGAGGAAAGGAGGGAAGACGAGCAACAACTGCGCGAGAGTGAACAACGGTTCCGCCTGGTCGCAGATAGCGCCCCAATTTTGATCTGGATGTCCGGTATCGATAAAACCTGCACTTGGGTTAACAAGTCATGGTTGGATTTCACAGGCCGGTCTATGGAACACGAACTTGGGCACGGATGGACTGCAGCTATCCATCCGGATGACCTAAAGGAGTGTTTCCAAACCTACTCACGCAGTTTTGATCGGCGGGAAAAACTCGAAATTGAGTATCGCGCGCGTCGGCATGATGGCGAGTACCGCTGGATCCTCGATATTGGAGTGCCGAGATTCGATCCAGACAGCTCGTTTGCGGGTTACATCGGAGTCGCGGTTGACGTGACGGAGAGGAAAAACGCAGAAATCGTACTTCTCGGCATGAATCGCAAGTTGATCGACGCTCAGGAACAGGAACGTTCACGCATCGGCAGAGAGCTTCACGACGACGTCACCCAACGACTTGCGATGATGGCCATCGAACTCCAGCAACTGCAGCACACACCTTCTGCGGTCCCGGGCCGTCTACAGGATCTCCTGAAGCAGACAACGGACCTATCTGCCGATGTGCAGGCCTTGTCACATGAACTGCACTCATCAAAACTGGAGTATCTGGGTGTTGTTGCCGGCATACGAAGCTGGTGCAATGAATTCTCTGAGCGGCAGAGGATGGAAGTTGACTTTCGAAGTGACGTGCATACTCCTCTTCCATCCGATATCGGGCTTTGTCTTTTTCGAGTTCTGCAGGAAGCGATGCATAACGCCGTCAAGCACAGTGGCGTCAAGAGAGTTGAGGTGAAGATCGCGGAGTACTCCAACGAAGTTCAGCTCGCGATTCACGACTCCGGCAAAGGGTTCGACGTCGAGGCCGCGAGACAAGGCAACGGCCTCGGTCTCACCAGCATGCAGGAGAGAGTGCGGCTTCTTAACGGCACGATTGCTTTTGCTTCGCAACCGTCAGGTGGTGGAACCTCTATTCGCGTTTCTCTGCCTCTCAAAGTAGAGGACTGCGCACAACGCGCGGCCGGATGATGGATTTCAGCTACTCCACCGTCAAACTGAATTGCGAATCCGCCGTACCTACCTCGCGCAGAACGTAAATGATCTTCCCCGACAATTTGTGGGTGTCAATGATGGTCAAGAACTGAAACCCGGGTCCACCCGAATCAGACAGTCGAAGCCCACTGGTCCCCGCGGCAAATTCGGCATCCGTTCCGGCAAACAAGGCGAGATTGGTGCCTGCTGTTTTGTTTTCGAAGACGATCTTCAGCACCGTGTGAGTCTTTGTGTCTACGGGCATACCACTCACGAGATACTTCCCGCTACCGCCCACCGTGCCAGTCAGGTTGATCATGATTGTGCTCCATCTCCTCAGGCGTCGAGGCACACCCCAGCTTTCGCAGTGACCTCAAACCGTTTCTGCGGAATGGTGTCGCGAGGATGGCAGGCGTTTCACGAAAACGAAACGTCCAAATCTTGATGGCTTGCAGGGATTGCAAAATCAAAACAGGCGGGATCTTCAACAACCATGACGCCAGCCCACGCATTTTTCAGCGAGGCCGGCGTCAAAGTTGCAACAGTCGTCGGGGGACGGAAGAGAGCTTTGTTCGGGGCGCTCCGGATTTAGAGAGCGCCTCGCAATCCAAGAAGGATCGCGCCGCACATTACCGTGTAGTACACAACTACAAGTGTCCAGGCAGTCAATCGTTCGACGATCATGGGGAGCCTCACTTTCAGGTTGATCCTGGTCCATGGCCGTCTCCCAAAAACCATCAGCGGAGAGGGGACGCCCGCGGCTAGGACCTGCGCTACATCGGCATTTCACCGCGAATTGTGAAAACGGGCAACGGCACCGGAGTCCAACGCCGTGGCACGCAGCAGGACCATTCGGGACAATGTCCAAATGGCCGTCTTACCTTGAGGTTACGTGGCCCGCCCTGGTCCATTGCCGGAATCGGGCACTCAAAAACTCGCATTTTTAGCGGCTCCGGACCACATCGACTCCATCCATGGCTACCTTCCGTTCACCGGCAAACAAAAACTCGGTACACTGAGGTCCCTATGGCCAACCCAACTCAGCCCAACGTGAAGTTGACGAATACCTCTGATTATCGTGAGAACTACGCCAACAGCGTCCAGATCCGAGTCAACGTGTGGGACTTCTTCCTTGTTTTCGGAACTATGCAGCAGCAGTCCGAAACCCAGGTCGAGATCCAGAATTTCCAGGGAATCTACCTTTCTCCACAACAGGCAAAAGCCCTGCTCGGCGTCCTGCAGCATAATGTCGCCGGATACGAGACCGCGTTCGGCGAGATCAAGCTCGATCCCCGGATGATGCAGAGCGGCCCTGTTCACTAACTCAGGCGCCAGTGTCCCCGCTCCGATGCCACTAACGTCTCCAGAGAGCGTCCGCTCGAGTTTCCGCTCCACCGACCTGGTGTTCGGCCTCATTTTCGCGGGCAGCATTCTGCTTCATTGGCCGCTTCTACGGCTTCCCTACTTCTGGGACGAGGCGGGGTACTACGTTCCCGCCGCCCGCGATTTCCTATTGACCGGAAGCGTCATCCCGCACTCGCCTCCGTCGAACGCACACCCACCGCTGGTCATGATTTATCTGGCCGCGTGGTGGAAGATCGCCGGCTTCTCCATTCCAGTCGCGCGCATCGCGATGCTGACGATGGCAAGCTTCGCGCTTCTCGGCGTCTACCGGCTGGCACGGACCGTCGCCAACACTGAAGTCGCAATTGCTTCCACCTTCTGCACGGCACTCTACCCTGTGTTTTTCTCGCAGAGCACGATGGCGCTGATTGATCTTGCCGCGGCTGGGTTCGCCTTCTGGGGACTCGCTGCTTATCTCGACAATCGCTTGCGTGCTTCGGCCGTGTGGTTCTCGGTTGCCGTACTCACCAAGGAAACCGCCGTATTGGTTCCGGCCGTGCTTCTGTGTTGGGAAATCATCGCGCCCTGGTTGAGCCGGAAGTTAGGCCGCGACATCGCCTTCCGCAAACTAGACCGCGCATCGGTCATTCTCATCGTGCCGATCATTGTTTTGGGAGTCTGGTATGCCTTTCACTACTCGCGGACCGGATACGTTTTCGGCAACCCTGAATTCTTCCGCTATAACGTGCAGGCCACCATCAACCCGTTGCGGATCCTGCTGGCCTTCGCTACCCGCGTCTGGCAAGCCGTCGGCTATCTCCATCTGTGGGTGCTCACCTTGCTGATGATATTCGCGATGAGTCAACCGCCTCTGCGCGATGGCGACATCGAGCGGCGAAAAATCAGCATCCCCACCCAGGCCGTCCTCGGCGTCGTGATTCTCACATGCGCAGTCGCTCTCGCGATCGTCGGCGGCGCCGTGCTTGCACGCTACATGCTGACTGCCGTGCCGCTTGTGATCATCCTCTGCGTCTCAACTCTGTGGCGCCGCATTCGCGCATGGCGCTGGCTCGTCGCCGCGGTTGCTCTCGCGTTCGTGGCTGGCTGGTTCCTGAACCCTCCTTATGGCTTCTCACCCGAAGACAACCTTGCCTATCGGGACTTCGTCCAGATGCACGTAGACGGGGCACGTTTCCTCGAACAACGATTCCCTTCCACCCGCGTTCTCACAGCGTGGCCGGCCTCCGATGAAATCACGCAGCCCTACCTCGGCTATGTCACGCGCCCTATGCGGGTAGTGCGCATCGAGGACTTTACCGTCGAACAGGTGATGTCCGCAGCCGAAGTTCGCTCCCAGTTCGACGTCGCGCTCGTTTTCTCCACCAAGTACGAACCGCCGCGTCCGTTTCTGGCACGCTGGCACGCGTGGCAGCGCGTGAAGACGCGGCTTTTTGGATTCCACGTCGACCTACCCCCGGAAGCAGCGGCTCATCTGCTCGGGGGAAAAATTCTCTTCACCGAAGCGCGCAATGGCTTGTGGGTCGCGGTGATTCAGATGGAACGCATCGAAGAGGTCCGCCTGCAGATCGACCGGCCATCACACTGACATCAATTGGCAGGAGTAGGTCTTCACGATCAACCACACGCTGAGCCCGGGATACAGTTGCAGGGCATCGCGTGCCGCCAACGTCACGTGCACTTCCATCGTTACGCCGACGTCGACCAGCACGGCGATCATAACGTCCCGCCGCTCGAGCTTCAGAATCTTGCCGGGAAAAATGTTGCGCGCACTGAGCCCTTCGGGAGGCGAAGTCGCCAGCAGAATGTCGCCTGCCCGAATTCCAACGCGAAGCTTCACACCCTGGCCCACGCGAACCATCGGTGTCTCCAGCGGCACCCCGCCAGGGAGCAGTCGGCAGCTCATCGTCCCTCGATCCTCGTGCGCGTCGCCAACATCCACGTCGAAAATGTTCTCGAACCCCGCGAGCTGCGCAACCGTCTCCTGCCGTGGCGCGCTCATGACTTTGTGCGGGCTTCCCTCCGCAACAACACGGCCTCCCTCGAGAACCACAACTCGATTGCCCAGCGCGAATACCTCTTCCCTGCTGTGAGTGACGTAAAAGATTGGGATGCGATGCTTCTCGTTCCATTCGCGAAGATCGTCAAGAATCCGCGACTTGGTGGCGAAATCCAGCGCCGCAAGCGGTTCGTCCAACAACAACACACAGGGATCAGTCACGAGCGATCGGGCCAAAGCCACGCGCTGACGCTCGCCTCCCGAAATCTCATCAGGCCGTCGTTTGTGCAGGCCGGAAATCCGGAAGGCTCCGAGGATTTCGGCGATCCGCCGTTCGCGCTCCGCGGCCGAATGATGCTGCAAGCCGTAGGCGACATTCCCATCAACCGTCAGGTGAGGAAACAGCGCGAGCGTCTGGAAAACGTAGCCCACATTTCTGCGCGAAACCTTCACATCGATCTTTGCGGCGTCATCGAAAAAGACGCGCTTCCCCAGGCGAATCACTCCTGCATCAGGACGCACCAGGCCCGCGATGCAATCCAGCAATGTGGTCTTGCCTGCCCCCGAGGCTCCAAACAGAATCGTGAAACCCGCCTCGGCCGAAAATGCGACGTCCAGCGAAAACTCTTCGGCCACCGCAAAACGCTTGCCTACTTTCAGCGTTAATTCCGCGCTTGGCGTCGCGTGAGACGGCGCGCCCGCTAGAGCGCTTTCAACCGCCCGATCTTTCGCAACCGATTCCATCGAGGCTGAGATTCTAAACCGCCCCGCTCTCCCACGGCTGTCGATTGGGGATGTCCAGGCAAATCGACCATCAGCACAGTGACGCGCGCCACATTCTGAAGGCTCGCCTCCATGATCGAATGCAAACGGAGTTGCCATGCACTGCTGGGACTCGGCAGTGCAGGGCTGTATCAAAGGTAACTAGTTCATAGCATGGATGTTGCGATACCTTGGCGATCAACGAGAACGCTCGGAGAGACTCCCAAATCTATTGAAAGCTGACAGGACATGAGAAGACGTTCGTGCCAATCCGTGCACGCCCTAGGGCTGTTGGCGTTTCTGCTGGGCGCACTCCATTCTCTGTGGGCCCAGGGTTCCAAGCAGAACGAACCCGAAACCCAGATCGAAGATAAGGATCGTGACTACCCGCGCGCACGCGATGAATGGTTCAGCCGCGGCCGCACGGCTGCCAGCGGCGAGTCCCCCGCGTTGCTGCGCTACCGCGCCTACCAGCAAAAGCTGCAACTCAGAACCCGCACCTTTTCCGCGCGAACCGTTATTGCGAACCCGCGCATAGCAAACACTGGCGGATGGGCGCCACTCGGCCCCGCGCCTTTAGCTTCCGACGCAACTGGCGTTGGAGCACAGGACTATCACCAGGTCTCGGGACGCGCGACCGCCGTCGCCATCGATCCGGCAGATCCGACCGGAAACACCGTCTACATCGGCGGGGCGCACGGCGGTGTCTGGAAATCGAGCAACGCCGGCTCGCTCAGCACGAGCCCTTCTGGCGTCATATGGAGTCCGGTTCTCGACTACGAACCGACGCTTGCGGTCGGCTCGATCGCAATCCAGCCCGGCAACGCGAATCCGGGCCAAAGCGTAGTTCTTGTCGGAACTGGAGAGCCCAACAGCTCGGCGGACTCCTATTACGGTTTGGGCATCCTTCGCTCGGCTGACGGAGGCCAGACCTGGACTCTGATTCCATCCGCGAACGGCGGAGCGCGCTCATTTGCCGGAATGGGCTTCAGCAAGATTGCATTCAACAGCACAACGGGAAAAACGAACGTCGTGGTGGCCGCTGCTGCCGCGGCCGAATCCTTCGGCCTCGACACTACCGGCGTGAACCGCGGTCTCTACGTTTCACAGGACAGTGGGCAGACCTGGAGCTACGCTTCTGTAAAAGACGGCAGCACCACTATCGACGCCGGTTCCGCGACCTCGGTCGTCTACAACAAGGCGATGGGAGCGTTCTATGCCGCGATGCGCTATCACGGCATCTACACCTCCACCGACGGCATCAACTGGGCGCGGCTCGCCAATCAACCCGCGGGTTTGACGGCGGCATCGTGTCCCTCGCTCCATTCGACAGCCTGCCCGATCTATCGCGCAGAACTCTCCGTCGTGCCGGGACGCAACGAGATGTACACGTGGGTTGTGGCCCTGAATAGTTCCGGAGAGGTCGACGGCGGAATCTGGTCGAGCGTGAACGGCGGCGCAAGTTGGACACAGATGGCCGACAGCGGAATCACCAACTGCGGAGACCCCGGTCTGAGCGGCTGCGGTGTGCAGCAAGGCACCTACAATCTTGAGATCGCCGCGGTTCCGAACGGTACTGCGACTGATTTGTATGCGGGCGCAATCAACATCTACAAGTGCACGTTGAATAATCCCGCCTCGCCGTCGTGCAGCTTTCTGAATCTGACCCACGTCTATGGCTGCAACCCCGCTTCTTCTCTCGCGCACGTTCATCCCGATCAGCACGCGCTCGACGCGCTGGTAGTTCCCGGCGGCACAACGACCGTGCCGATGTACTTCGCCAATGACGGCGGTATCTACCGCACGCTCGACGGATACACCAAACTCACTACGGGCAGTTGTAGCGGATCGAATGGCTTCGACGATCTGAACCTGACTCTGGGATCGATGACGCAGTTCGTATCGTTCTCCGTTCATCCGACGGACGTGAACACCTTGCTCGGTGGCACGCAGGACAACGGCTCCCCGGCGACCGCGTCGGCGGAATCGAGCAGCAGCTGGTTGAACGTACTCGGTGGAGACGGCGGCTTCAACGCGATCAGCACGGCGAACGGCACCGACTGGTTTACCGCCAATCCCGACATTCCTCCCGCCAGCCTCAACGTGAACTATTGCGGTGGCGGCATCAATTGCCGCAGCGGATCGTTCACGCAGGTGGTCCAAAGCTCACAAGTTGGCGGCGATGACGGCGCCTTTTACTTCCCGTACATTCTCGATCCGCAGGCAGCCTCGCGTCTGATTATCGGCACTTGCCGGGTGTGGCGTGGGGGCCCGGCCACCAGCACCGCTGGGACTTATTCAACCCTTAGCAACAACTTCGAGAGTGGCGGGACTAATGCGTGCGGGGGAACCGAAATAAACCTCGTGCGCTCGCTGGCTGCGGGTGGACCAAAAGATACGAACGGATTTTCAAAGGTCGTTTACGCCGGGACTGATGGTTTGGGCGGAGTCACCTCCCCGGCCGGCGGACACGTGTTCGCCACCACAAACGCCGGTGTGACATTGATGGCTGACGTCACGAAAACGATCAATCCCGATCAGTACCCCGTTTCTGGGATCGCAATCGATTCTTCGGATGCAACGGGACAGACCGCATACGTCACGATCATGGGATTCAACGTCAGCCACGTCTTCAAAACGACCAATGCCGGACAGACGTGGACCGATTTCACCGCGAACCTACCGAATGCCCCGGCAGATGCCGGGATCGTTGATCCGCAGGCGCACATCGTTTACGTGGGAACAGACGTGGGTGTGTTTTCGAGCAGCACCACCAGTGCAAGTTGGACCGAAGTTGGGCCCAATGCCGGCGCAGGCGTTTCCGGATATTTGCCGAACGTTCCGGTTACGGCGTTGCGGCTTTTCGTGAATGGCGCGACCAAGTTGCTGCGCGCCTCGACCTACGGACGCGGCATCTGGGAGTACAACCTCTCGCCAACAGCAGATTTTCAGATCGCTGTCTCGAACAGTCAGCTTACTGTTTTCCCGACACAGACCGCGACTTTCAATGGAACGGTGAAGTCGCTCAATGGATACAGCAGCCTGGTCACACTGAGTTGCTCGGGCTCCGTTCCGGCGACATGCACGCCGAGTCCTGCCACGGTGACACCGAGTTTGACGGGAACGCCCTTCACGGTGGCCACCGCAGGCGTGGTTGGAGACTACTCGTTCAACGTTCATGCCGTCGGCAGCGACGCAGCCACGACCACTCATGACGCACCGGTCACGCTGCATGTCGTCGATTTTGCTCTGGGCGGGCCAAGCCCCGCGAGCGTCAGTGTTTCGCGCGGATCGAGTTCGTCGACAATCGCGTTCGTCGTGAGCGCTCTCGGATCGTTCACTGGAACCGTGACTTTGGCGTGTCCGGCCAGCGGTATGCCCGCGGGGGTGACCTGCACCTTCACGCCGTCCGCGTCGGTTTCAAGTTACCCGGCGACTGTTAACTTGTCGTTCAATACGACGTCGAGCACTCCACTTGCGACCATGCCGATAACCATTTCCGCCACGACTTCGGGCGCGCCGGCTGCCAAGACACAAAGCGTGACTCTTACCGTGACGACCCCCACGCCGGACTATTCCATTGCGATCAGCAATTCGCCAGCCTCGGCGACGGTTGGCCAGTCCGCCGTGTTGAATGGAACGCTCACGGCGCTGAACGGATACGCCAGTACAGTGAATCTCAGTTGCGGAAGCGGCGCGCCGCCCACATGCACGGTCTCACCGACTTCCGTGACGCCGACGATTGCGGGTGCGCCCTTTACGGTCACTGTGCAAAGTTCTTTGGCGCAGACTTACAACTTCAGCATCAACGGAACGGGCACGGATGCGTCGCACATCGCGCACTCGGCGACCGCATCGTTCAATTCCCTTTTCACCCTCACGATCGCGGACACCACGGTCACACAAACAGTCGCGGCAGGACAGACGGCCGTGTACAGCTTGACTGTGACTCCGATCGGTTCGACAACCTTCCCAAGCCCGGTGACTTTCTCGTGCAGCGGATTGCCCGCAGGAACAACCTGCTCAAACCCGCAAATCAATGCGGGCGCCAGCGGCGCGCAAACTGCAACCCTTAACATCACCACACTCGGTCCCAACCAGACGACGATCCGCCCCGTAGCTCAAAAACACAGCGGAGCTCCACTGCTGTTGTGGGCATCCGTTGTCGGTATCATGTTCGGAGGATTTGCGAAGCGGTCTGGAGGCAAGAGTCGCGGCACATTGATCGCGATGATCCTGGTTACCTCGCTTCTGCTTGCTTCATGCGGTGGCAGTGGCAGTGGCGGAGGGGGCGGCGGCGGGAACAGCGTCGCCGTCAGCGTGAGCCCCAGAACTGTCAACCGGTTCCCGACGCAACAGCAGCAATTCACGGCCGCCCTGACTGGGACCACCAACACTGCCGTCGCGTGGCAGGTAAACGGCGTGACTGGTGGGAGCGCGGCGGCGGGAACGATCGACGCGAACGGCAATTACACGGCGCCGGGGGCAGTTCCGACGCCGGCCAATGTGACCGTCTCCGCGGTCTCGCAAGCAGATGTGACGAAATCGGGCTCTGCGACCGTCACCATCCAGGCGCCAACGCAAACGGGGACCTACGCGATTACAGTGACCGCGACCGCTGGAACCCTCAGCCATAACACCACGGCGACGCTGATCGTGCAGTAAGCTCACGCCGAAACATCGTACGAATCGTCAATAGGTGCTTTTTCAGCTCAGATTCATCGTAACTCACTGTAATTATCTATAACTAATTGATAATATCGGTAGCTCGTTGAATATTGTCAGGCGACAAGCGACTCGGGGAGGCAGCCCAGGTTCAATGGTGGCCAGGATCGCTTCCGATCTCTGG
>Ga0126371_10003105_pt1 | contig 14472 bp, 12 predicted proteins | sample PanSoiMetaPlot_4_FD_110145 | JGI IMG/M metagenome (GOLD analysis project Ga0126371, IMG submission 110145) | Tropical forest soil microbial communities from Panama - MetaG Plot_4 | ecosystem: Environmental > Terrestrial > Soil > Tropical forest > Bulk soil | place: Panama | collected 2016-02-17 | reverse complement strand
GCTGGTGCAGGATACGGCGGCGAAGCTCTTTCAGACCGCGGCCTTCCTGCTGGGAGACGGCGATGATGCCGGCCGACTGGTCGAAGAGACCCTGGCCGGAGCAGAAGTCGATCCCTGCGCAGACGGCAGCCGTGCAACCACCTTGCTTCAAGGCCAACTTGTTCGGGCGGGCATCCGCAAACTCGCACAGCGCCAGCCCGGCTCTTTTGCCGCAGCGGAAATCAGCGGTAGCAATGCGCTTTGCATCGACGACAATGATCTCGCGGCATCGGGCGTCTCGCCGTCACAGTTGAGTCAACTTCTTGATGAGGGGCGCAGCCAGCTCCGCGATTGGCTTGAACAACTGCCACCCGCGCAGCGCGCCATATTTGTAGAGAGGGCCGTCCTTGGCCAGGATAACGCTGCTACAGCCGAGATGCTTCGGTCTGCGGGAGACGAAATCGCCGCTGGCTGGACCGCAGACAAGGTCAGCGGTATCTTCCGTCAGGCTCTGTGCTCGCTCGCCAACTCACTGGCGCATTCCGGTTCAAGCGTCTCAGTTGCTTAGTTCTTCTGTCTCGTAGCGCAAATACCCTGCACGTTCTCTGCGACGGCGAGGAATGGGACCAGTCGCAAAATCCATGTGTGCAGCGCGTGTAAAATAAGCAGGTTCGGCGCGCAACGTCTTGATTCGCCGTTATTTTCTTGAATTTTTCCGGAATCTACGGCATCCAAGAAACGTAATCATTTTTCGTCCTGTGAAACGGTATTCCCGCGTCAACAAAGGTGAATTGTACGTGCGTGTAACCATAAAGCGCTGGCGGAGGCACATTCATTCCGGCCTGCTGGCAGGCAGCATTTTTCTCGTGCCCGCGGCGAATCTGCTGGCGCAGATACCGGCTACAACAGGCGCTAACCCTACGTCGATTCCCAGCCCATATCAGATCTCGACGCCGCAACAGAGCGGCAGTGGTTTTCAGGGGAGCGTGGTTGAGGACAAGCCTGTTGAGGGCGTGCTCCCATTGTCGCTCGATGATGCCATTCAGCGTGGCCTGAAGCACAATCTGGGTTACATTCTGACGGCCGAAAACACGACATCCGTGAATGGTTCGCGTCTGCAAGAGCTGCAGGAGCTTCTGCCGACAGTTAAAGCCAAAGGTGAGGTATCGGTCCAGCAGGTCAATCTTGCAGCGGAAGGTCTCCGCGTTCCAGGGTTCCCGACCATTATCGGTCCTTTCGGCTTCACTGACATACGCGCTTCGCTTGATTGGTCGCTGCTGAACATTGCCTCTCTGCGGAACTATCTTGCGGCGAAGCACAATTTCGAAGGCTCAAAACTCTCCGTCGATGACGCTCGCGACATGGTTACGCTGACTGTAGGCAATACCTACTTGCTGGTCATCGCAGACAAATCACGTGTGGAAAGCGCGCAGGCGCAGGTGGACACGTCTAAAGTTTCGCTCGACCAGGCAGTACAGAATCATCAGGCCGGCACTGCGCCCCTGCTCGATGAATTGCGTGCCCGAGTTGATTACCAGACGCAGCAGCAAACGCTTATTACAGCGCAGAACCAACTGGAAAAAGACCGGATCTCGCTCGCCCGTGTTATCGGCCTGCCACTCGAACAGAAATTCGAGCTGACAGACCAGGCTCCTTACACGCCGCTCGACAACATCGATCCTGATACAGCGGTCAAAGAGGCATTCAACAATCGCAGCGACCTCAAAGCCATGGCCGAGCAGCTAAAGTCCGCGGAAAAGGCGCGCGCCGCAGCGACCGCGGAGCGTTATCCAACCATCAGCTTCTCCGGCGATTATGGAGACATCGGTGTCAACCCTGCAAACTCGCATGGCACCGGCGACGCCACCGGCACGATGACCATTCCTGTGCTTGAAGAAGGCAAGCTGCGTGGCGATGCGCAGCAGGCGCAGGCCCAGCTTGAAACCAAACGCGCGCAGTTCAGCGACCTGCATGGGCAGATCAGCGCAGACGTGCGCGACAGTATCCTGGATATCCGTGCCGCGCAGCAGCAGGTCGAGGTCTCTCGCAGCAATGTACAGCTGGCGAATGAAGCATTGAGTGAAGCCCAGCAGCGCTACGCCGCCGGAGTATCGGACAACCTCGCCGTATCGCAGGCGCAACAGTCCGTTGCCCAGGCAAACGATCAATATGTGAGCAGCCTTTACCAGCACAATATCGCGAAGCTTTCGCTGGCGCGCGCGCTGGGTGTTGCTCAGAAGAGCTACAAGAGTTATGTGGGAGGAAAGTAAACGTGGCCGAGCTAGCGGAACAGACCGCGGAAAAAAATCGCATCGACCAGCCTGAAGATCAGGCGCCGCAAAAGTCGAGCAAGCGCTTCATCGTGATTGGCGTTGTTGCTGTCCTTGTCATCGTGGCGCTTCTCTGGTGGTGGCATTCCACTTACTACGAGGACACAGACGATGCGCAGGTCAACGGGCATCTCATTCAGATCAGCTCCCGCATCGTCGGCCATGTGATCAAAGTCAACGTGGATGAGAATCAATACGTGGAAGCCAACACGGTGATTGCGGAACTTGACCCCAAAGACTTTGAGACCGCTGTCCAGCAGGATCAAGCCAATCTCGAAAGCGCGGAAGCCAGCTACGAAGCTGCGAAGGTCAATGTGCCCGTCACGCACATCAGCACTGGCAGCACATTGACTTCCGCCAGCGCGGATGTTTCCAGCGCGGACGCGCAGGTCGTGCAGGCGCAGCACCAACTCCAGGCCGCACAGGCGCAGGTTGTGCAGGCCGACGCCAACAATACCAAGGCGCAGCTCGATCTGCAGCGATACAAGCCGCTGGTTGAAAAAGATGTGATTTCCAAGCAGCAATTCGACGCTGCCGTTGCAACCGCCGATGGTGATAAAGCGGCGCTGGAACAGGCCAAGGCCAATCTTGCTGCTGCACAGGCTGCCGTCAAGGTGGCTAACGATCGCGTCGCTTCCGCGCAGGCGTCTTATAAGAACGCCCAGACGGCCCCGCAGCTGGTCGCAATCCAGAAAGCCAAAGCCGACCAGGCCGCCGCCCAGGTGCAGCAGGCCCAGGCAGCGCTCGATCAGGCAAAGCTGAACCTCAGCTATACCAAGATCATTGCGCCGACGGCAGGCATCATCACTCGCAAGAGCGTGGAAGTAGGACAGAACGTGAGCGTTGGGCAGAACCTGGCAACGCTGGTCTCACTCGACGACATCTGGATCACAGCCAACTTCAAAGAAACGCAGCTTGAGCACATGCGTCAGGGCCAGCTTGTCACGATCAGCGTTGACGCCTATGGCGGCCGTAAATACGACGGCAAAGTCACACAAATTGGCGGTGCCACCGGCTCGGTCTTGAGCCTCTTCCCGCCGGAAAACGCCACTGGAAACTACGTCAAAGTTGTGCAGCGCATTCCGGTGCGCATCGACCTCACGAATCATGAGCAGAACTCCGACCACCTTCTGCGGCCCGGCATGTCTGTCGAGCCGAAAGTCAGAGTGAAATAAGGAAAACCCCAGCGTGCGATTTGTTGCGCTGGGGTGACCCGTGCGGAAATAACGCAGTTGCTGACCAAACCCTGACAATCCTGTGACAAGCTTTTCAGCAACGCGGGCAGATACTTGTGCGTGAATGCCATGAGCGGAAGACCAGAAGAATACGCCGGTCCACGCTGGACAGATGATCATCTCGATTCGCCATTCCCGCCGGAAATAAAAGAACCATACTTTGACGACAGGCTGGGAGCATGGATCCTGAGCAGATACGCAGATGTATCTACTGCTTTCCGCCGCCCGGACCTCATCCCCACAGGCGCAAAGGGCGGCGCCAACAACACAATGGCTGACAAAACAGCCCAGATGAAAATGCGCGCAGAAACGAAGACCGCGCTTTCCCCCAAACATCTTCGAGAATGGCAGAAGATCCTCGCGCCCCATGTCGGCACGTTGGTTCAAGGCATGCCTGCCGGCAAATCTGTTGACCTTGTCGCAGATTTTGCGCACCCTGCTTGCCGTGTGCTTGCCGTCGCAATAACTGGAGCCGATCCAGACGATGCAGAGCGCCTTGAAAAACTGGCCCTCCACGTCTCCGCCGCCGCCGCCGAGCCCTTCAACCCGGAAATTGGCGAGCGCGCGAAAGCGGCAAACACGCAGCTGCGGCCCTGCTTCCATTCTGGCCCGGAGTCTCTGCGTGACTCCGGCTTCGTCGCCCTTACTCACACTTTGCCTTGTCTGCTTGCCAATGCGTGGTTCGCTCTTCTCGGGCATCCGCCGTCCTGGAAACGCCTGCACAAGCAGCCCACCCTCCTGCCGCAGGCCGTAGAAGAGCTTCTGCGTTATGCCGGGCTTACGCGCCTCCTCTTCCGTCGCGCAGGCGAAAATATAGACCTCAATGGCATCCAGATTCGTAAAGGTGAACGTGTCATTTTAAGGATCACGGTCGCCAATCGAGACACGTCGCACTTTCCTCATCCCCATCATCTCGACTGGGCGCACCAAGGCAAAGGCCATCTTACCCTCGGCGGTGGATTGCACTCGTGCGTGGGCGCTAACCTCACCCGCATGGCGGTCATCACCATAACACGCCCATTGCTTGAGCGCTTTGCCCGGGCAGAGATTACCGGGACCGTGGAATGGCGCGGCGGGCCTGTTTTCCGAGCCCCGGCCATTTTGCCTGTGGTTCTGCACGAGGAATCATAAGCGAGAGCTCAAGCCCAGGCTATTTGTTTACCTCTGCGTAAAAAATCCGTAATTTTTCACGTAAACCCCTGTATCTTCAGGGTTATTTTCACAATCGAAGCGCAGCCCACAGTCGTGCCAACTGCATCTAAAATCCAAAGAGTGGAGGATCGCAGAATGAGCAAGACCGCGCTGAAGGAAGTTAGCAGGAAAGCAGACAACATCACACCCCACTGGCATCAGCACGCCAAAGAAATCCAGAAGTTCGGCACTGTCATCAGCGACATGCCCATCGGCATCAGTGAAAACGCGCGCCTTGAGATCACCGGACGCCTCAACGTTCTTCTCGCCGACACCGCCAGCCTGCGCGACCTTTATAAAAAGTCGCATTGGCACGTCTCCGGCCCAACTTTTTACCAGCTTCATCTTCTCTTCGATAAGCATCTTGAGCAGCAGGTCGAGCTGGTCGACGGACTCGCCGAACGCATCCAGATGCTTGGCGGCGTCTCAATCGCCATGGCACACGATATAGCGGAAACCACGCGCCTTGAGCGCTCGCCAAAGGGCCGCGAAGAGGTCCCGGTAATTATCTCGCGCCTGCTTGAGGCGCATCGCATCATCCTCGACGACGCCCGCAAGCTGGCAAAAAAGGCAAGCGATCTCGGTGACGATGGCACCAACGATCTGCTCATCAGCGATGTCGTCCGCACGAACGAAATGCAGGTCTGGTTCATCAGCGAGCACTTGGTGGAGATGCCGCTGGTCCTTGCAGACAAGTAATCCAGACACACTTCATACATAATCCTGATAAACCAAAGGCCAAGTCTATTCAGCAGACTCGGCCTTTTTTGTTTCGCGCTGGTGACTATCTAAGGCAGCGTGCCGTCCATTTGAGAGGACGAAGTCTACGCGCCTCCGCTACAGCCATTTGGAGGACTAGACTGATCCGTCTGAGAGGCAGCCACATGCCGTACCGCAGAAGTCTTACTCTTTCCGTGTTGTTCCTGTCGTGTCTCTCCGCTGTCGCCAAGGACAAGAAGAAAGTCGCGCTGCCGATAGACATCCTTCAGGCGCATACCGCGTGGGTCATCATCGATCCGCACGCCGGTATGGACGTCACAGATCCCAACGCCAACCGGCAGGCGCGTGCCGACGTCGAAGCCGCATTGGCAAAATGGGGAAGGATCAACCCAGTGACCGATCCCGCGATGGCTGACCTCATCATCGTCGTTCGTAAGGGCAGTGGAAAGCTGGTGCAGCCAACGATCGGCAACGCACCCGGAAACGCTCCCCCTCCGGTAATCGCACAGCGAACGGATTCCGGGATTAATATTGCGGCCCGCCAGGGACCGCCGCCCGAGGCATCCGATCCGCATCCGCAAATGGAAGTAGGCAGCACGCAGGACACGTTTGTCGTCTACCGTGGCAATCTTGCCTCCAGCAACACTGGCATCCTCAATCCGCTCGACTCACCGCCTGCATGGCGGTACACAGCGAAAAATGCCCTTGCATCCCCAGGCGTTCCCGCTGTGGACGCGTTCCGAAAGGCAATCGCAGACTCAGAGAAGGCGCTTGCTGGGCCGTAGCTCACTCGACTCGCAGCATCGCCACAGGATCGATCCGTAGCGCCCGCAACACTGCCGGTATGGCGGTAATTAGCACAGCGAAAAGAATCGTGAGGCAGGGAAATGCCAGCACACCAGCATCCGTGACCTTTACCTCGTAAAGAAGCGACTCGACATACCGTACCGAAGCCAGCCCGAACGCCAGACCCGCCACTGCGCCCAACATCACTGCAACAGAAATCCCTGCCATAACACGCCGCGCAACGTCACCCACCCGTGCGCCCAGCGCCATGCGAATGCCAATCTCGCGCTCCCGCTGCTGGACTGAATAGTTCAGCACCCCATACAGTCCAATCCCGGCAAGCAGCAGCGCAACAGCGCCAAAAAAGAAAGCCAGCGTTGCCAATAATCGCTCGCGGATGGTTTGCGCCTGGTTCAGTTCCAGTTGTGTCCGCACATCCGTAACCCGAAACTCTGGGCGTGTCTTCGACACTTCCTGTCGCAGCGTTGTGGCCAGCGCGAGAGGGTTGGCCGTAGCCGTGCGCACGACGAAAGTTTCGTAAGTGCTAGGCTGCATAACTCCCTTAGCATCCTTTTCATGAAACGGAACAAAGACGACCGGCAGCATAGGCTCGCGAACACCACGGTATTCGGCGTCGCGCATCACGCCAACAATCTGCATGCGTTCGCGGCCACCACCATCGCCAGCCTTTTCAAAAAACCGGCCAATCGGATTCGCATCGTTCATGTATCTTCTGGCAAATGTTTCATTCACGATTACGCTGTCCGGATATAGGTCCTCGTCCCGGAAATCTCTCCCGCTGATCAGAGGAATCCGCATCGTCTCTAAAAAACCCGGTGAAACATTCAGAAAATAAGCAAGATCAACGCTCGGCGGCCCGCCATTGACGGAGATGGAATCATTCCACCCATTGCCTTCCAGCAAGGCCCAGGCGGTCTGCGATACTCGTTCTACGCCTGGCATCGCGCGCAGATGATCGGCTACCTGGTCCCAGATAAGGGGCGATTGTGGAGGCCGGCTCATCGTTTTCAGCAGAAGAATTCGATCAGAGGAAAATCCGGTGGGCTTGTTGGAAAGTTTCTCGAATGTAGTGACAAATAATCCGGCCACGAACAGTATCAGAAAACAAAAGGCAACCTGCAATGCGATCATTCCATGCATTAACCGTTGCCGCGAATGCGGATCGTCTCCGCCCTTCAAAATACTTGCAGGCTTTACCGACGAAGCCCGCAGAGCTGGCAGCAGCCCAAAGAGCAGCACCACAATCAGAGTCAGCACCAAACCAAATCCAAGCACCCGCCAGTCGGCAGGCAGAATCAGCCGTAACGCGTTATCCGGCGGATTAATCATGCTCACCACGAACGGCGCCGACCACCATGCAAACAATGCTCCGCTCGCAGCAGCGAGAGCCGCCAGCAGCGTACTCTCAACCAGCACCATCTGCACCAGCCGCCAGCGTCCCGCGCCAATCGAAACCCGCAGCGCCATCTCGCGCGCACGAGCTGCTGCCTGGGCCGTCATGAGGTTGGCAACATTCGCACAGGCGATCAGCAGAACCATCACAACCAGCACGGCAATAGCAGCCAAAGCGCGGCTGTAATCTCTTTGCAACCCGGACGTTCCCGTAGGCGCTGGCTCCATCAGCAGTTTGTTGTTGAGTACATTCTTCAGCGTCTGCGACGGCAAGCCAGTCTCGCCGCTGAGCCGGTTTTTCTCGAATGCATAGGTGGTTGCTGCGAGCTTCGCGCGAAGTGGCTCAATGGACACGCTTGGTTTTACCATGGCCAGAGTTCGAAACCATGTGCAATTAGGACGTGTCGCGCAGCGGTGCATCATCGTCGGGACGAAAATGTCTACGACAATCCCCGGCTCCGTCCCGGTAAATTTCTTCTCGCTGACGCCAACAATTTCGTAGACGCCATTGCCATAATGGAAGGTATGCCCTATGACATTAGGGTCGCGCGCAAAACGGCGGTTCCAGTAATCATAGGAAAGCACGGCGTAAGGAGACGCCCCAGGTTTTAGATTGTCATTCTCTGAAAGCAGCCGTCCCAGCGCCGGCTGGATGCCGAAGGCCTGGAACATATTTCCTGAGACATACTGCACGTTGGCCTTTTCTGTCTCCTGGTCAGTTTTATAGGTCACATCCGAGCGGTCAGCGTACGAAATCGCGATCAGCTCAGCCTCATTTTTGGCCGCGGCTCGCATCAGTTGAAAATCCGGATACGCCCATGAGTCATACGAGCCGAATCTGCCATCAAACCCAAAGCCCTGGCGCGACAGAACGTAAAGCCGTTCGGGATGATCGATCGGCAGAGGCCGCCACAGCAGAGCATCAATCAACCGAAACGCCGACGTGCAGGCCCCAATCGCCAGCGCCAGCGAAAGAACCGCGGCAGACGATGTAACCTTGTTCCGCTTTAGCTGCCGCCATCCAAAGACCAGATCGGCACGAAGCGAATCCAGCCATCCAACGACGCGCGCCTCATGGCTCGCCTGCCGCTGACGCGCCGCCGCTCCCAGCGCCCGCCGCGCTTCCTCTGCATCGCGTCCGGCCTCAATGGCCTCGGCAATATGCGATTCAAACTCTTCCTCGATCTCGCGATTCAGGCGCTCGCCGCGAAACACATTCACCACTCGCGACCACAGAGACATATCACACCGTCCTCAAGATACGGTTAACCGCCGAAGTTATGGCTTGCCAGCGCGATTCTTCCATTGCCAGTTGCTTCTTTCCTGTCGCTGTCAATTCATAGACCCGCGCCCTTCGTCCCGTCTGCTTTGTCACCCACTCAGCGCGAATCCATCCCGCCTCCTCCATCCGGTGCAGCGCCGGATTCAACGATCCCTCCTCTGCCTGCAGCACATCGTCCGAATATTCGCTAATGGCCGCCATAATGGTGTAGCCATGCAGCCGCGGCGTTCGCGAGAGAATTTTCAGCACCAGCAAATCAAGTGAGCCCTGCAGGGAATCAGCCCGTGGCATATTAAGACAACTATACATAGATATCTTAATAAATGCACTCAATTGTCTGGAATTTTATGGGTTCGTTGTGCATCTCTGCCGCAAGAGAAAAATGGGGTCCTTTGCTGTACTCAGGACGGCAAATCTTCTTTGACCTGTTCTTCGTCTGTGAAAGGTGCGTTTATTGTCAGCAGGCCTTCGGGGAGGGTCATTTCGATGCGTTTTTGATCGAGATCGATTTTGCTTAGATAGGCTTTGGCAAAGGGGATCAGAATTTCTTCTCTGTTGGTTTCGGATTGGACGATCAGTAGCGGAGTGCTGGCTGTTTCGCAGTCTACATCGACAATAGCGCCGATATCACTGGTGTTAGCGGAGCCGATGTCGATGATACGGCAGCCGATGAGATCGTCGATATAGAAAGAATCGTCTTCGATCGGGACGCGCTGGTCGCGCGGGATGACTACATCCAGGTTGCGGAGGGATTGGGCCTCGGAAATAGAGTCGATCCCGGCGAATTTAAGGACGATGCGGCCCTTGTGCAGCCAGTAATTCTCAAGTTCGACAGGGCGCGAGGCTTTTCCGTCAGGTGAAAGCACCCAGAGATGAGGGCGCTCGGCGAAGCGTTCAGGGAAGTCCGTGAGGATGTCGGCTATAAGCTCGCCATTCCGCCCTTGGGGTCGGACGAGATGCGCGACGAGCACCCAGGGCTGTTCAGTGGTCATAGCACCGATTGTACGGGCAGTACCTTTGGTAATCGCGATGATCGGAAAAGGGTAACCTGAATATGGTTACGACCGGTAGGTAAATCAATCAAATTCTGAGGCAGAAGCCTCTTTTTCATTTCCAGCTTTGTTCACGATGCTAAAAGCCCGGTGTCTTTACCTGAACACCATCGATAAAAATATCTGCTAAAAGAGGTTATAAGCAGGCAAAACCCGCCGCATATGGAGCCGCCATGTCCGGCGCAGATCAAGCGAGAAGCAATGATCGGTTAACAGCTTCGAGAAGCTATTCGCCGACTGCGTGCTTTTCCAGGTGCTCTTCGAGGATGTCGAGCGTATAGCGATGATGGTGCTTCATACTGACAGCACCAAGGATCGTGCGCATCGAGCGCGCTGTCCGGCCCTGTTTCCCAATGACTTTGCCCACATCCCCGGGGGCGACGCGGAGCCTCAATACAGTGCTCTCATCGCGCGCAACGGCTTCAACGTTTACTGCACCTGGATCATCCACCAGAGCCTTCGCGATCTCGGTGACCAGTTCCTGCATATTGTCCGGCATCTCTTCGTACGTCATTCGACCCCCCATCAAGAACACACTTTCTGTCTCTAGGGCTGGCCAATACTAACAGCAACCTGAGGGGGTATAACAGTGCTTTCTGGTGTCCTGTTTTAGTGTTACTTCCGGAACTATCTTGGAGATAACCCGATCATGCCGCCGGAGCAGCAGCCGGGGTCTTGAGCAGCTTGGCGACAGTGTCGGAAAGCTGGGCGCCTTTGCCGGTCCAGTAGTCGATGCGCTCACGCTTGAGATCGACGGTGGCGGGATTGGTGCGGGGGTTGTAGGTGCCCACCACTTCGACCGAGCGGCCGTTGCGGGCACGATCCTTCTCAATGACAACGACGCGGTAGTAAGGCTGCTTGCGGGCGCCAAAGCGCGCCAAACGAATCATCAGCACAGGTAAATCTTCCTTTCAATCCTGGTTGTAGGCGAGGGATGTGAAGAGGCGGCAGCGACAGGCGCGGGCACACACAAATCCCCAAGGGTTAAGTATAGCAGGGATTGCGGGCTTGCATGTACTAGGCTCACCTTCCAGGTTGCAGGCAGGCCATCCTGAAACTCGTCAATGAGTGACTCGGTGACGATGTACTCATCGACAATTCGGAATCGGTCCTTCCCTTGTGCTTCGGCAATATGGACTGTATTGTTTATGTCGAAGCAGCAGGGGAAAGAATCGATGACTGAAGAACGGCTGGAACTCCCACAAGGAACATTGGATTTGCTCATTCTGAAAGCGCTGGCATTGGAGCCGATGCACGGCTGGGCCTTCTCCGAGCGGCTGCAACAAATCTCGCGGGAGGCGCTGCGGGTGCAACAGGGGTCACTCTATCCTGCGCTCCATCGTCTGGAGCGTCGCGGCTGGATCAAGGCGCAATGGGCAACGAGCGAAAACAATCGTCGCGCAAAGTACTACCGGCTGACGCCGCGCGGACAAAAGCAACTGGAAGCGGAGACGGCGACATGGCGCAAATTGGCCGCTGCCGTAGGCCATGTTCTTGATATGGCGTAAGGAGATTCCTGATGCTCAGTGACCTGCTGTACCGTCTACGCGCGCTGTTTCGCGGCAAAGAGATGGATGCCGAAGCAGAAGACGAACTGCGCTATCACCTTGAACGCGAAGCGGAGAAGTATCGCCGTAGCGGCATTTCTTCAGAGGATGCGTCGCGTCGCGCTCGCCTGGCGTTCGGTGGAACAACACAGGTGGAGCAGGAGTGCCGCGAATCGCGCGGCACAAAATTCGTTGAGGACCTTTTGCAGGACCTCCGCTACGCGATCCGATCGTTCGCAAAGACGCCCGGTCTTTCCTTAATGATTGTGCTTTCGCTGGCTATCGGCATCGGGGCCAACACGGCGATTTTCAGCGTGACCAGCACTCTGCTGCTCAAGCCATTGCCGTATCCCCACCCGGACCGGCTCGCAATCCTGTGGCTGCGCTCGCCCGGCATCGGCATTCCGCAGGATTGGCCTTCGCCGGGGCAATATCACGACATCGTCACCCAGAACCATGTCTTTGAGGAAACGGCACTGGCCATTGGCGACAACTTCACACTCACCGAACACACGAGGGCCATAAAGGTTGACGGCATCGAAGCGACGTCGAGTCTGCTTCCGATGCTGGGCGCAAAAGCAATGCTCGGGCGCATCTTCTTGCCGGAGGAAGATGAGCCGGGAAGACCGCAAACCGTGGTGCTGACGTATGGCTTTTGGCAACGGGAGTTCGCGGGCGACCCGAACATCGTGGGGCGTTCCATCACACTCGACGGCCATCCACATACCGTTGTCGGCGTTCTCTCACCTGACTTTCGCCTGAACCACGAAGTGATCCCAACGGTTGCAGGTATCGACAAACCTGAAATTTTTATGCCGCCGAAGGAAGAGGCCAAGAACCCTACCAACTACGGTTCGGAGAACTACAACATTGTGGGGCGGCTCAAGCCCGGCGTCACAATGCAGCAGGCCCAGGCAGATATTGATGTAATCGCCGCCCGGCTTCGCGAAGAGAAGCATCGCGATCGCTCGTTCACGATCAGCGTAGTTCCGCTCATGGAGCAGGTCGTGGGCAATGTACGCACTGCGGTACTGATCCTCTTTGGGGCAGTCGGTCTGGTTTTGCTGATCGCGTGCACCAATGTGGCCAATCTGCTGCTGTCGCGGGCGACAACCCGACAGCGGGAAATCGCTATCCGCGCGGCGCTGGGAGCAGGACGCGCGCGGGTGATACGTCAGCTCCTGACAGAGAGCATTTTGTTAAGCCTGATGGGCGGCGTGGCTGGACTGGGCCTTTCGGCACTTAGCATCTTCGTCGCGCGCAGGATGCATCCAGGGAACATTCCGCGACTCGACGAACTCGGGATGGATTTCCGAGTGCTCGTCTTTACCTTCGGCGTAGCGATTCTTACCGGAATCGTGTTTGGACTTGCCCCGGCATTGCGCGCCTCGCACGTCGATTTGACGGCAAATCTGAAGGCGGGCGGCAAGGGTTCCTTGAGCGGCGGATTGAGCGTCCGTCACGACAAGCTGCGCGGGGCGCTTGTTATCGCCGAGCTTGCCATCTCGCTGCCCCTTCTGGTCGGGGCTGGCCTGCTCGTGCGCAGTTTCGTGCGCCTGGCTAACGTGCCGCCCGGATTCAATCCGAAAGATGTGGTATCGATGGACATTGGTGCGTATGGACCGGAGTTTAAAGACCCTGCCACACCCGTCCAGTTTTATCAGCAATTGGCTGAAGGGATTGGCCGTCTCCCCGGGGTTACAGCTACAGGTGCAATCTCTGCACTCCCGCTCACCTCAGCTGTTGGTTGGGGTGGTATGCATATCGAAGGCTATGTGCCGCCTGCCAACGAACCTGAGCTGCAGGTTGATGTGCGAGCGGCCACAACCACATATTTCAGCACGATGCAGATTCCACTGATTCGTGGGCGCATGTTTGCTGAAACGGATACGGACAAGATGCCGCCAGTTGCGATCATCGATCAAAAGATGGCCGATCGTTTCTGGCCGAATGGCGATGCGATTGGTAAGCGCATCCGTCGAAGCGATGACTCTCCCTGGACCACGATCGTAGGCGTGGTTGGCGTCGTCAAAGAGTATGGCCTCGATACGGACACCCGAATGGTTGTCTATTATCCGCATACGCAGATAAGAAACGGAACCCTGTATGTTGTTGCCCGTACATCATCTGATCCTGCTTCCACCATTAGCGCGATCATTCATGTGGTGAACACCATCAATCCAGGAGTGCCGGTGTATGACGTCGCCACGATGGAGCAGCGTGTCCAGGACTCGATGGCGCGTCAGCGATTCGCAATGACCATGCTGGGTGGTTTCGCTGGCTTTGCGATGATTCTCGCGGCCATCGGCATTTACGGAGTGATGTCGTTCCTGGTCACGCAGGGTACAGCCGATATCGCGATTCGCGTAGCCCTGGGTGCGCGACGGGCGAGCATCCTGTCGCTCGTCTTCCGGCAGGGCGTGGGGTTGGTTTTACTGGGCATCGTCGCCGGGCTCATTGGAGCTCTCGGGTTCACGCGCCTGATGAACAGCATGCTCTTCGGCGTGAAACCCACCGATCCGCTTACTTTTTTCTCGGTTCTGGCACTGCTGCTTTTTGTCGCTGTATTCGCATGTCTGGTTCCCGCAGGACGGGCCATGCGCATCGACCCCATGACTGCTCTGCGGACAGAATAGGCAGGTGGCGGTGACGATTCCTCGAAAGCGGTCAGCCCTTTAACTCAGGAAAAGCCGTAATTCTGAGCTTGGCCGCAGCGTAAGGAACCAGAGTGACCATTTCTTCCGGCTCGTCGCTTGCGACCGGGCTTTGCGGGACGGGGTTGGCTACTCCGTCTTCGGCCAGCCATGCGGGGAGCCTTCGGCCTTTCACTTCCAGCTTCACCGGCGCACCTTTGAGGGTGAACGGCCCTTCTGCTACTGGCGCTTCCCTGGCCTTGATGGATTCGGTGCGCACGGCATAATTCCATTGCGTGGTGGG
>Ga0126371_10003104_pt1 | contig 14473 bp, 8 predicted proteins | sample PanSoiMetaPlot_4_FD_110145 | JGI IMG/M metagenome (GOLD analysis project Ga0126371, IMG submission 110145) | Tropical forest soil microbial communities from Panama - MetaG Plot_4 | ecosystem: Environmental > Terrestrial > Soil > Tropical forest > Bulk soil | place: Panama | collected 2016-02-17 | reverse complement strand
GTGTGGCCCAAGCCCAATCTTCCCAAGGTGCCGCCCCAGGTGATGGCTGTGAACTATCTGCGCTGGGATGTCATCGGCAACGAGACCTCGCAACCGTGGGGTGCGCAAAGCGTGGATTCGCCCCAGGTGCGTATCACATCCATGAATGCGGTTGAGCGTCCCGACCGCGTCGTCATCATGGGCGAGGTCGAAAATGAGGACACAGTTCCTGCCTACGTCAACGTGAACGCCACCTTGCTGAAGCCGGACGGTTCTGCCATTGATCAGGAGGGCAGCTTTGACCTGATCTCGCACACGCTGCTTCCCAAGCAGGTCTCACCGTATCGCATCGACTTTCCTGGCATCCGGATCTCTCAAGTGAAGAGCGTCCGCATGGATGCGCGCGCTCTTCTGGTGCCGGCCAGCGCCGACCCTGTAATTGCCGTCGCAGATCAGGCGATGAGCAAGGATGCTCTCGGGCGCAACGTCTTGAAGGGAGACCTGCTCGATCAAAGCGGCGAGACCGTCAACATCTCGCAGGTACTCGCTACGTTTTACGACAGTAGCGGCAAGGTGATTTGGGTCTCCAGCGGCTATGTCGATCAGGCGCTGCTGCCGCAAATCGCCACGCCCTTCTCAGTTGACGTTCCAGACGACGTGGTAGCTCGCATGAAGAACTACCACGTGGTCGTTAACCACTACATCAGGACAAGCAGCTGATGATGCGCGCACTCTGCAGCTATTTCGTCAGCCTGCTGGCAATGGGAGCGCTCGCAAGCCAATCTGCTGCCGCTGCCGCCTTGCACGCGCCATCATCCGTGCAAGCCGGCCAAGCTTTTGTGATTCAGACGGAAGGCTCCGGGGAGGGCACATTCTACCTGCTTGGCCCAGGCAGCGCGATTAAGCGAAGCGTTCAGCTGGGCTCGGATGTGTCGATCGCTTCAGACGAAGTGGCCACTGCCGGGCGATATCAGGCCATCATTTGCGCGGCGAACGACTGTACTCACACTGCCTTCGACGTCGTCTCGGGCCCGCCGGCGAGGGTCAGCTTCTTTCTGCACCCTTCGCGCGTGCCGGTTTCGACGCCGAACGTGATTGATGGGACGGCATTCGTTTTTGACCGTTACTACAATCCGGTACTCAACCCCGCCAAAGTCGACTTTCAGATCGCTCCCGTGTCTGGCGCTCCATTCTCCCGTGTGGACGAAAGTGACCGCGGAGTGGCGTGGATGCGCATGGGATCCAGTGGCAAAGAAGGCCCGCTACGGGTCACAGTCGAGATTGGCAGCGCAAAAGAACCGCGCGTCATTCAGCAGGTCGCTGCCGAAGCATGCCAGCTGCGAGTCAAGGCGACTCCAGGGAAGCGAGGCGTGATCTTCGCAACCGACCCCGTGCGTGACTGTAGCGGCAATCCTCTTCCGGACGGCACCATCGTTTCCTTTACGAAGATCGACGCGTCCGGCATGACAACCGTAGACACGCCGATCAAGAAGGGAATTGCGCTCACCGAGTTGCCCGTGAAGGGCACCGCCCGGGTGACGGTTGCGTGCGGCGTTGTTCTGGGGAATGAACTATCGGTTGCGGGAAACAGGTAAACGATGACTCTCCGATCTCACATTGTGTGCTCGAGTTTGTTGGTGATCGCGATCGCTCTGGCTGCAAGAGCGCAGTCTCTCCCGCAGGTCAGCCTGAATGCGGACAGCCTGGGTCCTCGCCCGATCGAGCAGCTGACCGGCACCAACATTACGCGTAACTATTCGATGGCATGGCATGCGATGGCGCTGGCCTTGGAACAGAACCGTGCCGACTTGCTGAATGACCAGTTCACCGGCTTCGCCAAAGATCACTTGACCCAGCGAATCGCGGACCAGCAGCGCAACGGCCTGCGCGTACAGATGATCGACAAAGGTCACCGTGTCAAAGCCCTGTTCTATTCGCTCGATGGCGGATCCATGCAGCTGCTTGACGATGCTCAGATCGAAGTCCAGGTCTTTGATGGTTCACGGCTGATTTACTCGGACGACGCGCCGCGTCGCTACCTCGTCCTCATGACTCCCGGCGCCGACCGCTGGTACGTCCGATATCTCGAGCGTGCGCCCGACAAGGAGCGATGAAGCTTCTCGCGCACCCAACGCTTGGGTTGGATTGAGAACATCCCTGGCCATGCTCTCTCGTAGGAGTCTTCGAGATCCGAAAATGAAGATCGCTCGATATGCCCTGATGGCGCTGGTAATTGTGGCAAGTTATTTGCCAAGCGCCTGCAATCGTGCCAACGTGCACCACTCACTGTTGAAAGATTTGCCCGACGCGAGCGAGACCCCCAAGATCCTTGCTGACTACCAGCCTTGGTTCGGAGATCCCAATCACATTAACGTGGGCTACAACAGCCAGGATCCGAAAGTTTTGCGGGAACAGATCGCGCACGCCCGCAACATGGGTATCTATGCCTTTGTGGTCGACTGGTACGGTCCGCGCCAGCCCTTCCTCGACCGGAGCTACGCGCTTCTCCAGCAGGTTGCCAGTGAAGAGCACTTCCACGTCGCGATCATGTATGACGAAACCCAGGAAGACAATGGGCACGCGACCGACGATGCCCTCGAGGCCATGCAGCTTGCCTACAAGAAGTACATCGGCCCCGGGGCCGAGGGTCGGGATGCATATCTGACGTACCAGGGGCGCCCGATTGTCTTTGTCTTTCCTAAGAAAGGAAATACCGACTGGAACCAGGTTCGCCAGCAGGTGAGCTCTTGGGAGAGTCCGCCCTACCTGCTCTACGAAGATGATCCTCCGCCGCAATATGCAAGAGCCTTCGACGGCCAGTACGCCTGGGTATACCCCGGGTCCAAGGGCTGGAAGCCGGACGGACAAGCCTGGGGCGAGGACTACCTCGACAGCTTCTATACCAAGATGCGCACCAAGCATCCCGACGAGATCACGGTGGGCGGAGTGTGGCCGGGCTTCGACGACTCCAAGGCTTCCTGGAGCCTGCATCGCCGGATCGATCCGCGTTGCGGAAAGACCTTCGAGGACACTCTGCGCCTGTTTCGCGAGCACGATGATCCACGGCATCCCATTCCTTTTGTATTGATTGCTACCTGGAACGATTACGAGGAGGGAACCGCAATCGAAAGGGGCATTCCTCGCTGCAATACGCAGTCGGCAACTCTCAGTCACAAGGACGCGGATCATGACTAACCGGAAGTCAGGAGTTCGCCTGTTTGACTCGCTTGCGGCTCTGCACCTCGCGGCGGCCTCGCAAGAGGCTGGCTGTGCCGACCGTCTGCATGCGGTGCTACGCACGATCCACGAGATGACCGATGCACAGTTGGAGGAACTACTATCGTTCGCCGAATTGCAGAGAGTACAGGTCAGAACGCTCACGATTCTGGCGAATGCGGCCGCGGAATGTGAGGGTCGCCGGGACCTGGTAGAGCAGCGGTTGAGCCAGGAATTAGCGCAAATGCAGAATGCTGTTCTCCAATGGAGTCGCATTGTCGCCGCGCTCGAGGGTTACGGGATTTCCGTTATGGTAATCAAGACCCTCGATCACTGGCCCGACATAGGCAGCGATCTCGACCTGTTCACCATGGCTCCCGCCGGCGAAATATGTCGTGTCATGACCGGTTCGCTGGGAGCAAAAATTCTTCCCCAAAGCTGGGGTGACCGGCTGGCTTGCAAATGGAACTTCAAGGTGCCTGGTCTTCCGCAACCGGTCGAGATCCATGTGCAGCGACTCGGCCAGACTGGCGAGCAACGCTCGCTGCCTCTGCACCTTTTGGAAAGCAGCGTCCGCCGGGAAGTTTACGGTCAGTCCTTTCGAGTGCCGTCCCCTGAACACCAGATTGCGATCGTCGCTCTGCAGCGCATGTATCGTCATTTCTATATTCGCCTGACGGATATCGTGAATCTCGCGAAGCTGCTTCGCGAATCCGCAGTGGATTTCCAGCGGCTGCGACAGATCACCGAACCGATCGCACTGTGGCCGGGCATTGCCACACTGCTGCAAATTGTTTGCGACTATAGCGAGACCTACGGGGCAACCCCGCTGACTGTGCCGGCCGACGTACACGCTGCCGCTTGCTTCACCGAAGGCTCAACCTACGTCGACCAGCAATTTCTGCGGATCCCCATGATGCCCCAGGCGACTGGTTTGTACTGTCGCCAGTGGGGAAAAACTGCGGTGTCGCGAAACTTTCGTTCTTTGTCCCGGCTAACTCTGTTACCTCTGCTGGCAGCGGCGGCCATGGTGTCGTTTCGACTCACCGGCAATGACAAGGGCATCTGGTAGCTACCGATGGACCGGGTGATACCAATAAAACTCAGGCTGGCTACGGGATTTTCGGTAGCAGTTTGAGCACGAATCAACCGCTTGTGATCTCTACTGTTTTTCATTTTCGCTGTAACCGGTCTCCTCGTGGTTCGCATCTCAGGGAGACCAGAGAACCTACGTAGATGGAGCCATCCTTGAATCATCGAGCTTCGACCGCCTTGGCCTCGAAAGAACTCCCCAACGCAGTTCTATCTGGAGACCAGCGACCAGCCTGGACCCCTCGACCCCGCGATCGTGCGTTGTTCCTGACGCTGGTGCGCAAGTTGCGCGAAAGCGAAATGGCTCTCCGCGTGATGCGCGAAACCTTCCGCCTGTTTCAGCGCATCGGGATCAGCGTCAGCCCTAACCACTACTACTGGCCGGTGCCTGATTTCCAGGATCTCGAACGACGGCCTTGGCCAAAAGATCAGGCGCCGATCGGTTTTGACCTCGCGATCGACAAGCAGCTTGCCTTCCTTCAAGAAGTCGTCCCGCAATATCAGTCCGAGTGGAGTTCCGACTCGGCAGCGATCTATAGCGTGGGTTACGCACGCAACAACGGTTTCTTCGAAACGATCGACGCCGAAATTGCGTACTGCCTGGTGCGTCACCTCAAACCGAGCCGTATCATCGAGGTGGGAGGCGGCTACAGCAGCCGAGTCCTGGCAGCTGCCCTGAGCATGAACTCCAAGGTCGATGGGGTTCATGGCGAGATCGTCACCATCGATCCTTACCCCGACCGCTATCCGCGCAGGGCATTGAGCGATCGCGTCCAACTGATCGCTGAGCCCATTCAGAATGTCGGTCTCGATGTGTTTCTCAGCTTACGCAGCGGCGACTTCCTGTTCCTCGACTCCAGCCATGTGGTGGGCATTGGCAGCGATGTGGTGAAGGAATACCTGGAGATCCTTCCCAGAATCGAGCCCGGCGTCGTCATCCATGCACATGACATCTTCATTCCCGCGGATTATCCGCGGGCCGCCGTTCTCAAGAATCTGGCCTTCTGGTCTGAACAGTACCTGTTGCAGGCGTTACTGATGTTCAATCGCCAGTTTGAGGTGGTGTGGGGAAGCAGCGCGATGCAAAGCTATCACGCTGCGGAACTGGAGGAGGCGTTCCCACACTGGAAGTATAGCTACCGCGACATGCCGCGCAACAAGCGACGCTTCCTGCCAACCTTGGATGGCAACCGGGTATGGCCTTCGAGTTTTTGGATTCGCCGGACCGCGAACCAACCGGATGGTTGGCCCTCGCGGCAAGCCGATCAATAACGTCACGGCTTGGATTTCGGCAACAATTCTGTCAACCGTTCCAGGATCGTCGGTCACGCTCGGATACGGTGAAGTTATCGATGTGTGGGAGAACTGGGATGAATCTCAGTCGCGGGAACTACTCCTTTTCCTTCCAGAACGGCATAGAGGTGGTCAGCAGACAGGTTTCTTAGCACATCGGTTGCTCCCGACGGCCAATGAATCTCCACGCTGTCAATCCTGGTGGCGTCTCCCAGGCCGAAGTGCACTCGCAAATCATTCTGTGACAGGTAACTGCCACCACTGCGGATCTGGTCGCTCTGGGTCACTCCACCCGCCGAGAGCTTGACCCGCGCACCGATAGCGAGCCGGTTGCTTTTTGTTCCTGCGAGTTCGAAGCTCACCCAATGACGCCCTGCAATGCCGTGATTGCGAAGAATTCGCGGAGCACCGTCGATATCTTCGATCACCACGTCCATTTGGCCATCGTTGAACAGGTCCCCCACCGCGAGCCCGCGCGACACTCGTCGTTCCATCAATGCGGGTCCGGCTTGCTGGCTGGCATCGCAGAAGGTTCCGTCCTTCTGGTTGAACTGCAGAATGCCGGGCTGCTGATAGCCTCCGCCAGAGGGTAGAGTCGCGACTTGCGGGTACACGTGTCCGCTGACCGCGATCAGATCCAGCCATCCGTCGTTGTCCAGATCGACGAACGCGTCTCCCCATTTGACAAATGGCATCGAGGGCAGCGCTACTCCCGACTTGTACGAGACGTCGTTGAACTGCCAATTGCCCTCATTGCGATACAACGTGTCGTATTCGTTTTCGAAATTCGTGACGTAAATCGAAGACAGGCCATTATGCAAGTAATCGCCGATGGCGACTCCCATACAGGCTTGCTCGGTGCCATCCTCGCTGACGGCGGTGCCGGACTCCAGCCCGATATCGGCAAATTTTCCGTTGCCTAAATTCTTGTAGAGATAGTTGGGAGTGGCATCGTTCGCGATGAAAATATCGGGCCGGCCTGTATTGTTGAAGTCGACCCAGGTCACGCCCAGCCCAAAGTAGCCAGGAGGGTCATCCACCCCGGCAGTCTTGGAAACATCGGTGAACGTGCCGTCGCCGTTGTTGTGATAGAGGGTGTCCCCCGCGCCTTTCAGTCCGCGAGGACCGCACTGCACATCCAGTCCCCGGTAGGTGCAAATCGGAAGCTTGCCGAAGCCGGGAAGGTTGTCCAGACGGAAATCCACGTAGTTGGTCACCATCAGGTCAACATAACCGTCATTGTCGTAGTCGCCGAAGGCAGCGCCGGTGGAATTGCGCTCGTCGCCAACTCCAGCCCTCGCGGTCACATCGGTAAAGGTGCCATCTCCATTGTTGCGGTAGAGGACATTTGCCCCCATGCAAGTAAGGTAGAGATCGGGCCAGCCGTCGTTGTTGTAGTCGCCGACCGCGCCGCCGTTGGCAAAGCACGGCGTCGCGATGCCCGCTTTGTCGGTCACGTCCGTAAAGGTGCCATCGTGATTGTTGTGGTAAAGAGCGCCGCGGGCTTTCTGGTGCTTCAGCGCCATGTCGATAGTGGGTGCGTTCGTGAAATAAATGTCGGTCCATCCATCGCGATCGTAATCGATGAGGATCACGCCGCCGCTCATCGACTCCGGAATGTACTTTTTATCGGGCGAGTAGGTGTGTCGAAAACTGATGCCGGCCTGGGCGGTGACGTCTTCCAGTTGCGGCACCAGACGATTCGCGCAAACTTTGTTCTTGAGGCCCGGCGGTGGGGGAGGCGCTACATCATGACCCCCCTGCGCGAAAGCCAGCGTGACCACCTGCGAGGCAAGCAGGCTCCACAAAAGGAATTTTCGCGAAGTTACATTCATAAGTATTCAGTTCGGTTGAGGCGAGGTTTCGCCCTGCGCACGGGGTGGAGGCAGCGTAATGTTGCGGCTTTTGGCCTTGAGTTCGCGATAGATTTTCGCCTCCCGATCTGCGTCCTCCAGCCTTCCCGCTGCCCGATACGCGGCCTGAAGCTGATAGTGAACCGGTTCAAAACTGGGCTTCAATCGCGCTGCTGCTTCGAGATAGGCAATGGCATCCACGGCGTCCCCGGACCGGAACAATTGCTTGCCGAGTTCGTAATTGGCTTCCGCATGCTCCGGATTACGAGCCAGGACTTTCCTCAACCAGCCGACCGCTTCTTCATCCTGAGACTGTTGAAGCAACACAAATGCGAGGTTGTATTGCGCCTCGACGTTGTTTGGGTCCAGTTGCAGCTCGTCGCGAAATTCTTGCGTGGCATCGGCGGCGCGGTCCTGGCGAATCAGCGCAAGCCCCGCAAGATAGTGCGCGGTGGGCAGCTCCGGATCGGCTTCGAGTGCGCGATGGCAAGCCTCGACTGCCCGTGGGTAAACTCCCATTTGCGACCATGCCTGTGCAACCAGCAGAAGCATCTGTGGAGAAAGTTGGGTATTTGCCATCCGGTCCAGCAACGCGGTAGCGTCCGCATATTTGTTGATCCTGACCAGCGACTCGGCCAAGGCATAGGCCACTTCTGGATGCTGCAACACGGAATTCCCGAGCGGACTCAGGGTCTTTGCGGCTTCCGCAAAGTGGTTCACCGCGAACCATGCCGAGCCGAGGGCTGCGCGCGCCACGGCGTCCTGAGGATTTGCGGCAATCACCGGCTGCAGAGTGCGCACTGCTTCCGCGTAGTCCGATACCCTCATTGCGGCGATGCCGATATTGCGCTGAAGCCCCGGTGTATCCGGCTGCCACCCCTCGGCCTCGTGAAAGTGTGCGAGGGCGAGTGCAAATTGTTGCTGTCGAGCTTCCGCAGTCCCCAGGTCATTCAAAGCGCTGGCGACAATCTTGCGAAGTTCGGCTTGGAGTTTGTGGCGCTGGTCCGCACTCGGGGAAACTCGGTTCGCCGGCTTCGACGTACTCCAGTAACCCGCGTCATCGAAGATCAAATCCGAATCGGATGGCGGTAACCCGATACTACGGTGCGCGAGGGCGGGGTCGATCTGGGCCGCCAACCGCAGTTCGCGCGCGGCATCTTCCGTGTATTGCGCATCGCGATAAGCTGCGGAGATGCGTCCGTGCATCCAGGCGCGGTTCGTACTCTGATTCAGCAATTCTTGAAAAATTGCTTTGGCCTGCTCAGGTTGCTTGGTTTGCAGCAGGGCAGCACCCAACCAGTACATCGCACCGGGAGTAGATTCAATCTCGAGCGAATGCCGAAACGACTCAATCGCGTGTTCGTAGAGCTTCTTCTCCATCCACACCCGGCCTTGTAGATACCACCCCTTCGCATTTCCTGGGTTGGCGGTCAGAATTTCCGTGGCCGTTGACAGGGCTTCATCGAGCCGTTTGGCCGCCAGGTAGGAGACGGCAAGGTCCAGGCGGGCAGCCGGCGCATCCTCGAAGTCCAGCGAACGACGAAACGCATCGATGGCCTCAGTTGGAGACTGTGCTTCCAGTTGGACTTCACCCCACCGGCGCAGGCCGACGGCAATAACAAGACGCGCACTATTCCCGACGGCAGCCGCATCGCCGCCTTGCTTAGCGGCTTCCAACGCCGCCAACCGCTCTTGTAGCTCCGGCTCTCGATTGGTCTTTGCGATGGCAGTTGAACGGACGCTTCGTGTCTGCGATGCCGCGGCCGTTCCTTGTGCCAAGAGACTTCCGTGCAGAAACGCAAGAGCAATCAGCAACCGCGATGTTCGTGAGAGTATGCCGGCGCCGGCTGGAACTCTAATCAATCGCCCGGCAAGAACGAGCGTGCCTCTTGCGGAAATCACAAGACATCCATTTCGAGCCTTGACAATAACCGGCAGGAGCCGCCGAAGCAAGCCCTGCCGGTTGTCGATCTATCGGACTGCAGTGCGGCCTAGAAGGTAACCTTCAGGCCGTACTGGAATTCACGATCGTTGTTGGTGACGATCGCCGTCGCGTTCAGGTTCGAACCTGGCTGCTGCGCGGTGATCAGGCTATTTGTCGGGCTGCAAGGCTGATACAGGCCGCCGGCATTTGCGGTCCCGCAGTTCACAGCCCCGATCGGGTTGCCCGGATTCCCGCCGTTTGGACCGGGCGAGAAGTTCGGATGATTAAAGAAGTTGAAGGCATCCATACGGAACTGCAGGTTCACCCGCTCGGTAAGCTTCCACGTCTTCTGCAGACTGAAATCGTCGTTCAGGAAGCTCGGGCCGGCACAGAAGCCCGGAGACTCGTTGCCCATGGTCCCGATATCCTGGCCGACAACCGTGAATGCCGCCGGATTGTAGATGTTGTTGGAGTGACGCCCAGCCGTGCAACTGATGCCTGTCACGGAAGGACGACGATTGGCACCCGGCGCCCACGGCGGTCCCATGTTCCCGGTGCCGTACAGCGAGTTAAGGCCATTCTGCTTGCAACTCGCCGCCGACGAACCGCCATCGGCCGTCGTGCACCCCGCGACCGCAGCCAGGTTCTCGCTCAGGCCGGGGGTGAAGATGGTTGCCGAAGGACCGGACATCAGCGACAGAATGGTGCCCACCTGCCAGCTTCCAAAGGCATGGCGCACGATCGCGTTGCTGCCCTTGAGATCCGGCAATGGTGCCACGAAATTCATGACAAACATCTGCGGACGGTTAATCTGGGTGTTGCCTCGGTCAAGGTTCGGATTCCCCGCCCAGGTAATGGTCTGGTAGTTCGCGGTACCGTTGGACTCATCCAGAGGCACATTGCCGATGGAATGAGAGTAGGTATAGGTGGCGTTCATCAGGACACCCTTGATTCGTCCTTTGAACAGCACCTGCAACGCATGATAGTTGGCGTCCCCGTAGTGCGCCCACCACGTCAGGAAGCCATAGTTGTTGTACGGGCGGAAGTAGTTGGGCGAGGTAGTACCTGCCGGCAGGTAGTTGCCGCCGGTGCCGTTGGGATTGCTGAAAGCTGCAACTCCCCACAGCGAAGGGGGCACTTCGTTGATGTCGGAAGTCGTCAGCTGATGGATCGCCTTGTTTCCGACATACGCCACCTGCAGACTGGTTTCCTTCGCCAGGCTACGTTCAACGCTCAAGTTCCATTGCCACGAGTTCGGCATGATGTTCCGCGGATCCGTGCCGCCGCTGGGCGAGGTTGCCAGGCTGCTGAATCCGCTGAACGCCGCACCATCGAGGGTTCGTTGCTGCCCGCTCGCAGTCAGCGCAAATGGAGCGTTGCTCGACATGGTGTAGTTGGCGGTCCGGTCGCGCTGGAAGAACTGGCCAATGCCGGCACGGATCGCTGTGCTGCCATCGCCGAACAGGTCATAGGCAATCCCCAGGCGAGGAGCAATCATGTGATAGTTCTGGTTGCGGAGATACTTGTTCGGCCCCGGTACACCCGCACTAAAGCTGGTGCCGAACTTGGTGTTCATGGCAACGCAAGGATTCGTTCCCGGTACGATCCACAAACCGTTGCACGCATCCGTGGCAGGCTTGGTCGGATCATAGAGCGCCGGATTGAAGCTGGTCATCTGACCATTGACCTGATACGGCGTCATCAAGAACGAATAGCGGAGACCGAAATCCACGGTCAGTTTGCGGTTCACCTTCCAGCTGTCGCCGCCGTAGAACTCATAGTCGCGCCAGCGCATCTGGTTGTAGATATCCGTCGAAACCTCGGACAGGTTCGAAAAGACATTCCCCGCGATCATCGCATTCGCCAGCGGCATGCCCGTCTTGATGCTGGCATAGGAATCCGCCGTGTTGAAGTTGGTGCGTTCGGCGGTGGCTCCGCCCGTGTCTTCGTTTTTCAGGTTGAAGCCGAAGAACGCGCCGAACTTCAGCGTGTGCTTTCCTTTGATCCAGGACAGGTCGTCGCGAACGTTGTAGAGGTCCTGCTTGTTGCTCCAGGGCGCGATCATCTGCGTAGTGGCACCGGTATTGCCGGTATTGAGCGCCGGGATGCCGATGGCATGCGTCTTCAGATCAGCCGGGAACAATGTTGGGAAATCACCGTTCAACGTACTCGCCAGGCCCGGATTCGTGCCGCCCGGAGTGATGTTGATGCGGTTGTTGGAATAAGAGAATTCGAGCGTGTTGATCAGGTTCGCCCCGATCGTCGAGGTCAGCTTCCCGATCAGAGACTTGGACGGTTGCGCCCAGTTGCTCTCGAGCTGCGGGAATTGATCGTCACCCCAGTAGCCCAGGACGGGGGCTGGGTTGGTCCAGCTGTCTTGCGTATACCGGAACGTCAGCATGTGCGTCTTGGTCAGGTTGAAATCCACGCGGACGTTTTCCTGACGATAATTCACGTGAGAGCTGGGGTTGGACAACCAGTTGTTACAACCGGCAGAGCCGGAAGCTGGCGTGTCCTGTCCCGCCGGAGTCAGCGGGCAGGGCAGGTTGGGCAGTGGGTACTGTCCCATCTGGTCGATCATGCCCTGCAGCGGCGAAGCGATCTGGTACGCGTTTCCGGCCGCCTGGTACTGCGCCGGAATCGAGGTCAGCGTATCGCCGCAGCTGACGCCACCCGAGAAATCGCCGGTTCGTTCGCCGGCCGTGGGAACGCAACCGCTGCGGTGCACGCCGCGCACCTCGCGGTTCCACTCCTGGCTCCAGAAGAAGAACAGTTTGTCCTTCTTGATGGGCCCGCCCAGCGAATATCCGAAGTCGTTGCGCCGCAGGATCGGCTTATCGGCATTCGGATTGGAATAGATGCTGTTCGTGCTCGGGTTGAACACGTTGGCTTGCCGGTCCAGGGTGGCTTGCCGCGCGGAGAACCAGTCATATGAGTTCAACGCGTCGTTGCGCCCAAAGTAGAAGGCGCTCCCGTGCCAGTCGTTGGTTCCGCTCTTGGTCACGATGTTCACCACCGAGCCCGAAGCTTGCCCGTATTCGGGACCGTAGGCGTTGCGCAGCATCTTGAACTCAGCAATCGACTCGAGCGACGGATACACAAGGATGGTCCGGTTCGAGCCCACATCGTTATTGTTGGCGCCATCCACCAGGAACAAGTTGTTGGACATGGAATTGCCGTTGACGGAAAAATCCACGCCACCCTTTAGTCCCTTGCCCACCGCGTCAAACGATCGGGCAGCCGACACTCCAGGCTGCATTTGCGTCAACTCGACGAAGTTGCGGCCATTGAGCGGCAGGTTACGTACTTGCTGCCCGTCCACCACTTCGCCCAGTTGCGCACTATCGGTTTGCACCTGGATGACGTTGGCTTCCACCGTAACCTGCTCGGTGGTGTTGCCCATTTGTAACTCGATATTCACGATGGCCGTGCTGGCCACGTGCAATTCGACATTGGGGACGACGGATTCTTTAAAATTCGCTTCCTTGGCCAGGATGCGATAGACGCCGTTGGGCAGATCCGGAGCGCTGTATTCCCCCAATTCGTTGGTTGTAATGTTGCGGGTCAAAGCTGTATCCACGTTGGTGATGGTGACCGTGGCGTTCGGGATCACCGCCCCCGACGGGTCAGTTACCACGCCGCTGATCGTGCCGGTGGTCTTCTGCGCGACTAGCGGAGTGAGTAGCCCAAGGAGAGTGCAGGCAACTGCTATGAATCGTCTGCTCCATCGTTTCATCGTATGACTCCAGAAAGCGTCTCTGCACACCAGTTAGTATGCTGAGGTAATAGGGTTTCCGAGCGAGTGCCGTTTGCCCTCGCCCGGCGGAACAACAGCAGGCAAAAAGAAAATCGATTTTGTACAAGAGTCAGCAACGTGCCATTAGGCGCGTGCCCATATTTGCTGTCAACGGAAAACACAGGGTTTAGCTCTCGTTCCTTCGGAAGTTCTCCCGAATTGGGAGGACCAGCAAACTGCCTCGGGGCCTACGAAAAAATGAAGCTGGTGTGTGGGAAACAGGAGTGCAGCCGCCGAGCAGATACACGGAGTTATGTAAAGTAACATTCCGTCTCCGCATTTCTGGAGTTGATTTCGCCGGCTTTGTGTACGCCGCTTATTGTGCTCGATACGGGACACCGAGCATCTCCACACACACCTGGCACACATACCGGACGAAGAAGTCTGCTCCTCTCGGCGAATTCCGGCTAGGGTACCTGTCACAGCACCATGGGTGATAGATCACAGCCTTAATGGTCATGCTGCCGATAAGCTCGACATCGCTGTGAGACCCCCGTGGAGCCGGCGGTTCGCTTGCTTTGACCAGGTCGCCCTCGGAAACGATGGCGCTCGTGCGGTCGTGCGCGTCGGCGACATTGCGATCGGTGCGGGTGAATTCGTCGTGATGGCGGGCCCTTGCGCGGTCGAGTCGGAACAGCAAGTTCGCGCCACGGCCGAAGCAGTCGCCGCTGCGGGAGCCCGCATCCTGCGCGGGGGCGCCTTCAAGCCGCGCAGTTCACCCTATTCCTTCCAGGGGTTGGGTATCGAAGGCCTCCAGATTCTCAAGCGTGCCCGCCTGACGACCGGGCTCGCCATCGTCACCGAAGTGATGTGCCCCGAGGACGTGAATCTGGTGAGCGAGTACGCCGACATCCTGCAAGTAGGCTCCCGCAGCATGGAGAACTTCGCCTTGCTCGAAGCCGTCGGGCGCAGCGCTCGTCCGGTTCTGCTGAAGCGCGGAATGACCGCCACCCTGGAAGAGTTTCTGCAATCTGCGCAAGTCGTGGTGATGAACGGCAACCCCAACGTGATCCTGTGTGAGCGCGGCATTCGGACTTTTGACTCCGTGACTCGAAACACGCTTGATGTAGCAGCAGTCCCAATTCTGAAATCGGTGTCACGCCTGCCTGTGATCGTGGATCCGAGCCATGCCGCCGGAGCGCGCCTACTGGTGCCTCCCCTGGCTCGCGCAGCAACGGTCGCCGGCGCCGATGGTCTCCTGGTCGAAGTGCATCCTGCCCCGGAGACCGCCTTGAGCGATGGCGTGCAATCGCTAACCTTCGACGAATTCCGCCGGTTGATGGGCGAACTGCAGCCTTACATTGCCCTCGCCTCGGGCTT
>Ga0126371_10003103_pt1 | contig 14473 bp, 15 predicted proteins | sample PanSoiMetaPlot_4_FD_110145 | JGI IMG/M metagenome (GOLD analysis project Ga0126371, IMG submission 110145) | Tropical forest soil microbial communities from Panama - MetaG Plot_4 | ecosystem: Environmental > Terrestrial > Soil > Tropical forest > Bulk soil | place: Panama | collected 2016-02-17 | reverse complement strand
GTCGCCCGTGGTGTCGAGTTCCCCGATCGCCCCATTGCTGAATCCCGCCGCCGTGCCGCCTACGAATTCGCGTCTCCCCCATCGATCGCAAATGTACGGCAACTGAAAAGCACTAACCAGAAGCAATCCAGAATCTCTTCATGCTGCACGCCTCCTTCTGGATAGGCGCAGTGTAGGGAAATCGCGATATTTGGATTTGGCCGCCTAGGATGGTTTCGCGACTGTCACAATACTGGCATCTGCTGCTGAAGGAAAGCCTCGCAAGCCCTCAGTTCGGCCGCAGATGCCTCCGATAGTAAAGGGAAAGGTATCGCGCGGCAGCCCTTCGGAAGTTCGCGTTGGGTTAGAACATCGCACACTACGGCCGAGGCCTGTTTGAGGCCACGCTGCCAGTTGGGCTCCCGGACGTCGCGCAAGAGCAGGCTGTCGGAATGAAATCCTGCAGCGTTGAGCATGGCCCGCGCAATTTTCAGAAACTCCGGCCAGCGCGATGCAACGGCAACCAGTGCACTGGAAGGCGCGGGCAAATACCCCGCAAGAGATGCCGGAACCGAGCTTACCTGTATAGCCACGATTTCTGTTCCCGCCGGAAGGATTTGACGGAGGGTCGCCACGCGATTCGGCAGCGCGACGGGAACGACTCCGTCGGGCTTTTTCGGACAATTCTCGAGTCCAGAGGATCGCACCGGAAACGTCACGACTCGGCTGACTTCCTCGAGCAGGATTCTGCGCAACTCTTCGTCAGGCTCAACGATGAGAAAGCGGTCCGGCGGTTGCAACTCCAGCCATTGCCTTAAACGTGTCCTTAGCGTGGGAAGGGAAAAACCCATCTTTCTCGCCGATCGAAAGAGCCGCGCGATCATTTGATCGAGGGCAACTGCTGTGGAAGCCGGCGTTTCAGGCTTGCTTGCGCGAACATACACTCCACTGCCACGGCGGAACTCCACCCAGCGATCGCGAGCGAGTTGGCGATATCCCGCGCTTACCGTGTTGGGATGGAGCTGAAATCGACGCGCCAGATCGCGTGTACTGGGCAGGCGTTGCCCTGGGGCCAAGTCATCGCTCAGAATGCCGAGCACGACTTGCGTGACCAATTGCTCGCGGATTGAGACTTCGCTGCCCCGGGCAAACCAGAATTGCATGGCCCAACATCATAAGCTGAGCGGTCTGCAAAAGGGTGTTTTGTCGAGTTAGGTTTCAGCAGAGGCTCGGTCCGTCTTGTCCGATAGCGTCCGGGCCCGCATTTTTGAAGGCCGCCCAACTGAAAACAGGTTTGTCATAGGTTGGTCATCGGATGCATTGCCGCGTGTCCTTCTTGGGCAGTATGATGGTTCGCATGAGCTTTTCCGAGACGATCTTCCTGTTCTTTTTGGCCCTCGTGATTTTTGGGCCTAAGAAGTTGCCGGAGATCGCCCGCCAAGTTGGCAAATATCTTAACGAATTCCGCCGCGCCTCCAACGAGTTCAAGGCCCAGATCGAGCAGGAGATCGCTCACCTGGAAGTGGAAAACAACAAGCAAACGATTCTCCCACCAGCTCGACCCGTGGAGGGCACAACCAGTCGCACACTAGAGGCGGCCAAGACTGAAGTGGCCTATGCCGAAGCGGATAAAGCGGACGACCCAGCGCCAGCTTCCGAGGCGACCCTGGCTGTTCCCAGCCAAGAACCCGCGCCCGCGAACGAACCAGCTCCTGTGGCCACCGAAGCTGTTCATTCCCCTGACGTTGTGACATCCCCTGCCTCCCAGGAATCGCATGCCTGAGATGGCAACTGCGCCCGAGCGCGCCGAAGACGAAAAAGAATCGATGCCAACCATGGGCTTCCTCGATCACCTCGAGGAGCTCCGCAAGCGGATTATCTATTCCATCGTGGCGGTTGCTGTAGGGTTCTTCGCCTGCTGGTGGAAGGTCGAGGCGATCTACGACATCATGCAGCGTCCCATCATGGACGCCCTCAGGAACAACGGGATGTCGGAAAAGCTTGTCTACCTTAACCCGACCGAGCCTTTCAACCTTTACTTGAAGATCGCCGCATTGGCGGGTCTATTCCTGACGTCGCCTTTCGTCCTCTATCAAGTTTGGATGTTCATCTCCCCGGGGCTTTACCGAAAAGAGAAGAAGTACGTCGTGCCATTCATGGTTTCGACGATCACTCTCTTTGCCGCTGGCGGGATTTTTGGTTACAAGTTTGTTTATCCGTATGCACTCACGTTCCTGATCAATTTCGGCAAGCAGTTCCAGCCCATGATCACGGTGGGCGAGTATACACAACTCTTTTTGAGCGTTGTGCTCGGCATGGGATTGATTTTTGAAATGCCGATCCTGGTCTTCTTCCTCGCGCTGATGGGCATCATGAGCGCGGGATTCATGTGGAAGAATTTCCGCTATGCGATTCTGGTGATCTTCATTATTGCAGCCATCGTCACGCCGACCACCGATATCCTGAATATGTGTATCTTCGCCGCGCCGATGATTGCCCTGTATGCGGTCAGCATCGGAGTCGCCTGGCTGGTGCATCCAAAACAGCGCGCAGCCCGTCGTGAAAAGCAGGCAAAATGAGCGGTGTAAGAATGCTTTCAAAGATTCTGCTGGCTTCAGTATTGACCCTGCTCGCTTGCGATCATGATAAAGAAGCGGCCCAGAGCAAGAAGTCTGACGCACCGCCGGCCGCCGCCCAATCTTTCATAGAGCCTGTCTCATTTCCAGAGAATATCGGTCCACCACCCCAAATCAACTCCGCACGCGCTATGCAGTACGTGAAGGAGATCGTCCAGTTGGGCCCCCGGCCGCTCGGCAGCCCAAACCACAAGAGGGTCGAAGACTACCTCGCCAATCACCTCAGAGGTGACAAAGTCGAAGACGATACCTTTACCGCCAAGACTCCTGTAGGAGACTTTCCGGTGCACAACATCGTCGCGAAATTTCCTGGTACGAAAGATGGGATCATAGTCGTTGCGAGTCATTATGATACGAACTATCCTTTACGAAACACTTCATATATAGGGGCGAATGACGGCGCTTCCACCAGCGCATTGCTGTTGGAACTTGCGAACCAGTTGCGCGGCAAGATTCGTGACGGCTACAGCGTGTGGCTGGTCTGGGACGACGCTGAAGAAGCGATGATTCCCGACACCCAAATGGATTTCATGGCCGATAGCCTCTACGGGATCACGCATCTCGCGGATAAGTGGAAAGCCGATGGGACACTCCAAAAGGTGAAGGCCTTCATACTTGCCGATATGATCGGCGATGCCGATCTGGATATCGACCGCGATCTGAACTCAACACCCTGGCTGGAAGATGTAGTCGGTGAAGCGGCGAAACGGCTCGGATATCAATCCCACTTCTTTGCTCGTACGAACAAAGTGTCGGACGATCATCTGCCATTCATGGATCGTGGAGTTCCCTCTGCCGATTTGATTGACTTCACCTACGGCTACAACAATGTCTTCTGGCATACGCCGCAGGACACGATCGACAAGCTGAGCCCCAAAAGTCTGGAAATGTCGGGCAACGTGATCCTCGAAACCATCCGCATCCTCGACAAGATGGAGCCATTCCCGACCAGTAAAGGCAATTAACCGCCAAGGACACGGAGGTTTACGGAGAAGATATTGAATTCCTTCGTGCACCTTAGTGTCCTTGGTAGTTTTGTCTTTTGCGCTTTTCTGGTATTTCATTTCTAATGCCTGCAATATGCGAACCGTCAGGGCTCTGCTTTGTGTTTGCATTTGCTCCTTCAGCTTCGCCGCCAATCCTCCCGCCGATGACAGTGCCGTCAATCAAGTGATCCAGACCGCGCTTCAACCTTCACCTCTCCAAGACAATCTCCGCCGCTTGACGGACGAAATTGGCGGACGCGTTCCCGGTACGCGTGCCATGCAGCACGCGGTGCAGTGGGGGATGCAGTCATTCAGCGCGGCCGGAGCAGATGTCGTGCACAGCGAAAGCTTCGAGATTCCGTATTCATGGTCTGAAGGCGCCACGGAGATGACTGCAACGACTGCGCATCAGGTCAGTTCGACGGGTGTAGGAGGCGGCACCGTCCTCTCGTCATTCCGTGTCCGCGCAGTGTCGGTGGCCTGGGCACCCGCTCTGGAGCCTGTGAAGCATGTTCCGATGGTCGATGTCGGGGTGGGAACTGACGCCGATTTTCAGAAGGCAGGAGACATCTCCGGCAAGATCGCGCTCGTGCATACGACCGTACTGAAGACTTGGGCCGATCTGTTCGCAGAGTATGCCAATGCTCCGCCGATCATCACTCGCGCGGTGAAAGCGAAGGTTAAAGCACTTGCGTTCATGGCGACGCGAGAGCACGACATTCTCTATCGCCACACGAACTCGGGAGCCGGGGAGATCGACCGTTTACCCATGGTGATCGTTGCCCGCGAAGATGGGGAACGCATCGCCCGCCTGCTTGCGTCGGGGAGCCTGGTTTGGGGGGACTTGACGATTCCCAATCAGATCGGACCGCCGGTCAAAAGCTCGAACGTTGTCGCCGAACTGCGCGGCAGTGAGAAACCTGATGAATTTATCATTCTCGGTGCCCACCTCGATTCCTGGGAACTGGGCACGGGCGCGCTGGATAACGGCTGCAACGCAGCTCTCGTTGTCGATGCGCTCCGAGCAATCAAAGCATCCGGCGTTCCTCTGCGGCGAACGATTCGCTTCATTCTCTTTTCCGGCGAAGAGCAGGGGCTGGTCGGCTCGCGTGCCTACGCAACCAATCATCGCACCGAGCTCGATAAAGCCGCAGGCGTTGTGATCTACGATTCGGGCACAGGCAAAACCACCGGTTTCTCGGTCGGCGGACGGAAAGACATTCTCCTCATTGCTCGAGCACTCATCGCGCCGCTGGCGCAATTCGACGTAAAGGACCTGAAACCGGACATGGAGTGGGGGACCGATCATTTCGATTTCATGTTGGAAGGTGTGCCCACCTTTGTTGCCGACCAAGAAGAGGCGAACTATCTGGAGAATTACCATGCCGTCTCCGACACGTACGACAAAGTCGACTTTTCCCAGCTGAAGAAACACGTAGCCGAAGCTGCCGCCCTCACGCTAGAACTGGCGAATTTGCCAGAGAAAATTGGTCCGCGGTTGACCCACGACCAAATCGAACAGACGATGCGCGACAGTAACAGCGTCGAAATGATGAAGGCAGACGCCATTTGGGGTGACTGGGTCAGCGGCAAGCGAGGAAGACAGAAATGAATTGCTGATTGCTGATTGAACCATCGCCTCGATCAGTGCTGTTCAATCAGCAATCAGAAATCAACAATTCTTAAACCGCCAGGAATGCTGCTTGCTGTACTTCTGGATCATCTTCAACCTTTTCGCGCTAGGCCTGCTGGTCGTGGACCTCAGAGTATTCCATCGGCCTGGCCATGTCGTGGGTTTTCGAGAGGCCCTCGGATGGAGCGCGATGTATGTCTCGCTAGCTACGCTCTTCGCGGCCGTCCTGTATTTCTGGCAAGGGCAGCAGGCCACACTTGAGTTTGTCGCAGGCTACGTTCTCGAACTTTCTCTCAGCGTCGATAATCTCTTCGTTTTCCTGCTGATCTTTAACTATTTTGCGGTTCCCGATCAGCAGCAACACCGTGTGCTGTTTTGGGGGATCCTCGGCGCGTTGGTCCTGCGTGGCGTTTTTATCGGAGCTGGCGTCGGCTTGATCCACCGCTTTCATTGGGTTCTGTATTTGTTCGGGGCGCTGCTGATCTATAGTGGCATTCGTGTATGCACGACCGGCGACCGTCAGGTGGATCCATCGAAAAACCCTGTGGTGAAAATGGTGCGGCGTTGGGTTCCAGTGACCTCCGACTATCGTGACGGAAAATTCTTTGTTCGCGTGGCGCAAGGAAATGGAAGTCTATACGCTACCCCCTTACTGATTGTGCTTTTGGTTATCGAGACCACCGATGTGCTGTTCGCGGTCGATTCGATACCGGCGATTCTCGCCATCACCCTGAATGCATTCATCGTTTACACGTCAAACGTATTCGCCATTCTGGGATTGCGGTCGATGTACTTTGCGGTCGCCGGCCTCATGAAAATCTTCCGCTTTCTGCACTATGGGCTGGGGATCGTCTTGACGCTAACGGGACTGAAGATGCTGGCGGTTGACCGCTTCAGGCCTCCAGTCTCGATCATGTTGACAGTCATCGCGGGAGTTTTGTTTATTTCGATTATCCTCTCGATCGCATTTCCGAAACCGAGCCAGAAATGATCGCCTACAAGTAGCGTCTCAATCGGAAACTGGTTTGTTCTGCGACCTCTGCGGATGTTCTCTGCGTACTCAGCGGTGAAAAGCTCACCGCAGAGGCCACTAAGAAAATGCCGCCGAGGACGCCAAGCGAGAGTTCCCTCTGGCTAGGGCTCTGCCTACATCGGAAACAGGACCTTATCTCCACGAATCACCGAGTGTCGCAGGAAACGCTTGTTCTCATGATCGGAATAGTCCATCCGATAATGAGCGCCGCGACTTTCTTCTCGAGCCAAAGCTGACCGAGCCACTAGTTGTGCCGCCAAGTGCAGGTTAGCAGCTTCGTAACCTCTTCGGGTCTTCGGCTTGTTCAACTTCGGCGTCATCTCGTCTAAAGCCCTAAGCGCTTTCTGCATACTGGTACGCATGCGCACAATTCCGACGTCGTTCCACATCAAATCTTGAACCTGCCCGATGAGTTCCTCGACGCCTACTTCGACTGGACCATTCGAGTAAGCAGCCCTAGGTTCCGACGGCGGCGCTGACGCTGATCTCTGCGCAATACGCATTGCCTTTCCGGCGCGTGCGCCATAGACCAGGCTTTCCAGCAGGAAATTGCCTGGCATTCGATTAGCACCGTGTACGCCTGTGCACGCGACCTCTCCCGCCGCGTACAGACCGGACAGGCTGGTTTTCCCATCCAAGTCGGTGCGCACGCCACCAACGCTGTAATGCGCCGCCGGGCGCACCGGAATTAGGTCCTCCGTGATATCGAGGTTGTAGGCCATACAGATCTCGTAGATGCGGGAGAAGTGTTTCTGCACCCGGCTTCCGTTCAAGTGGGTCACATCGAGATACACGAAAGGATCCTTTGCGCGGCTCACTTCCATCTCGTGAACGATGGCACGGGAAACGAGATCGTGCGGAGCCCGCTCGGCCAATGGATGGTATTTGCCCATAAACCGATCCAGTTCGAAATTGCGCAGATATGCGCCTTCTGCCCGCAAACTCTCATCGAGCAGAAATCGCGGCACTTTCTTCATGTAAAGTGCCGTTGGATGAAACTGGACGAACTCCAAATCACTGGCCTCCGCCCCGGCACGGAATGCCATCGCCAGGCCGTCCGCGGTCACGCTCTCTGAGTTGGTGGTATTCCGATAAATCTGCCCTAGTCCGCCGCTTGTCAACAGAACTACAGAACAGGCTATTTCTTGCGGCATCCCCTTCTCGTCGAGCACGGAAGCGCCCGAGACTCTTTGGCCATTTGTTCGAATCTCTGTGACAAACGTCCGTGGCGCAATGGCGATGTTCTTCAGCGAGTGCGCTCTTTCGAACAGGACCTTGAGAATTTGCTTTGCCGTGGATCCATTTTGCGCATGCAGAATGCGAACTCGAGTGTGGGGATTTTCTAGTTCGAACGTCAGGCTGGCCTCGGCTGGCTTCGCCCACGTAGTCAGTTCTTCAATTCGCTCGGCGCCCTCTTCGACCAGAACTTTTACGGCTTGCGGGTTGCAGAGTCCGTCGCCGGCGTCGAGCGTGTCCTGCAGATGAAGAGTTACATCATCCTCATCGCTTAACCACTCTGCCTCGCTCTTTGCGTCAGTCTTCTTGAAATCAGGGACATCGTTCTTCGATAACACGAGTACGCGGCCTGCATCCGCCAATTCAATGGCTGCTCGCAGTCCGGCCACACTGGTACCAATGACCAGAAAATCGGTTTCGGCTGGTAAACCCTTCATAAGCCGGGGGACATACTACCACCGTCGGGGTAGAAGCGGTCCTGGGAACGCATACGCTATCATGGGAGGGCAATGGCGCAAGCGACCATCCATGTTCTTCCGCGGCCCTATCAGGCCTGGATCGAAAACGGAATCCTGAACCGTGCAGGATCAATTGTGGCAGAATTTCTGCCCCAAGCGAGCCGTATTTTTGTCGTCACCGTCCCCCCAGTTCGCAAACGCTGGGGTTCGAAGGTCCTCGCGTCCTTGAAGTCGGCCGGCTTTGCCCCTGAAGTCATTGCCATGCCTGATGGTGAACCCTCCAAGCGTCTGGCTAACGTCGAGGCCATGGCAGAAAAACTGGCTCGGCTCGGGGCGGACCGCAAAGCTGTGATTATCGCCTTAGGTGGCGGCGTCGTCGGGGACGTCGCGGGCCTGCTTGCGTCGCTCTATATGCGCGGGGTCGAATTGGTTCAGGTTCCGACTACTGTGCTTGCTCAAGTGGATGCCTCGGTTGGAGGCAAGACGGGCGTCAATCTGACTGCTGGAAAGAATCTGATTGGGACATTCCATCACCCGCGCGTCGTGCTGATTGATCCCACCGTGTTGAAGACGTTGCCCGACCGGGAATTTCGGGCCGGACTGTACGAGGCGCTCAAATGCGGAATCATCGGCAACGTCGAACTTTTCATTCGCTTCGAGCAAAACCGTGCCCGTATTTTGAAACGCGATCCAGGAGAACTAGAGTGGCTGATCGCGCAGTCGGTGAGACTCAAAGCTGAGGTTGTTTCTGCCGATGAGCACGAGGGAGGTCTGCGCCGAGTGCTCAATCTGGGACACACCATCGGCCACGCACTGGAATCCGAGACCCAATACCGCACGCTGCTGCACGGCGAAGCCGTGGCCTGGGGCATGATTGCTGCCACCAATATTGCCCTCAGCGTGAACCGTACCGATGGCGTGACCGCCGGCCGCATTGCGGATGCAGTTTTAAGCTTGGGCCGGTTGCCGGAAGTGAATGTAAGCGCACGAAAGATCCTGGCAAGGCTGCAAACCGACAAGAAGACCCAAAACGGCGTCGTGCACTTCATCCTTCCGCGCGAGATTGGCAAAGTGGAAGTCGCGAGCGATGTGTCCGAAAGCGCCGTTATTGACTCTGTGGAAGAAATCCGTCGTCTCTCGCGCGGCGGATGGGTTTGGAAAAAGTAGAAAGTAGAGAGGTTCCTATGCAAGAAACAGCGGAGCAGTACATCCATCGAATCCTCGGCTACGTTGAAGGCCAGGACGCGATCAAAGTGCAGAAAGGCACTGTCAGGCGGCTGAAGAAGGCGATTTCCGGACTCACGCCCCCACAATTGAAGTGGCGGCCTCAGCCCACGAAATGGTCGGTTGCCGAGATCATCGCACATCTCGCCGATGCAGAAATCGTGGCCAGTTGGCGCATGCGGTCCGTCATCGGTGAGAACGGCGTCACGATTCAACCGTTCGATCAGGATGCCTGGGCCTCCACCTTCAACTATCGAGGTCGCGACGCAAAGCACTCCCTGGAAGTGTTTCAGACCCTGCGCGAGAACAATCTCTCTATGTTGAAGGAAATTCCTAAGGAAACGTGGGACAACTACGGGATGCACCTGGAACGCGGAAAAGAGACCATTGCCCATTTGGCCCGCATGTTTGCCGGGCACGATACGAACCACGTATTGCAAGTGGAAGGAATCGTGAAGGAACTGAAGAAGGCAAATTGGAAGAAGCGTCGTTAGCCACTCCAAGCATCGTGCCCAGGAACAATGCCCCAGTCATCGGAGCAGCGCCGGAAGGCGCTCGCGATCAGGATTCCGCTGCACGTGCAGTGCGCGAGATGTTCACCTCCATCGCGCCGCACTACGATCTGCTGAACCATGTCCTGTCCTTCAATGTAGACCGGATATGGTGGCGTCGCACTGCGCGAGCTTTCCGCCACATCCTAGAACGCCGGGATGCCCGAGTACTGGATCTCTGCTGCGGGACTGGCGACATGACCTTCGCTCTGCACCGGCAGGCAGGACAGGAAACACCGCAGATCGTCGGTGCAGACTTTGCTCATACGATGCTCCAGCGCGCGGTTGCCAAATCAGCCAGCGTGAACTCATCTCGCCCGTGCTGGATCGAAGCCGATGCCCTCAGACTCCCATTCCCGAGCGAGCACTTCGATTTGGTGACTTCTGCCTTCGGCTTCCGAAATCTGGCGGACTACGATGCCGGCCTGCGAGAGATTGTTCGCATGCTTCGTCCCGGAGGGGAATGCGGCATTCTCGACTTCTCCGAACCGAAAGGCATGATGGGGGCGCTGTATCGCGTTTATTTCAAGCAAGTCTTACCGCGGGTCGGAACGATGATTTCTGGTGTTCGCGGACCGTATGCTTACCTGCCCGCCTCGGTTCAAAGATTCCCTGAGCCTGACGAAATGCTGCATAGAATGAAGCAAGCTGGCTTTGCTGAAACGACATGGACGCCTTACAGCTTCGGAATCGCCGGATTGTACCGAGGGAAGAAAGTTTAGCCCTCAAGTTTGGGGCGACTATCCCGCATTGCGCAGAAGCTTGCTCAGCGCATCCACGTCGGCGGCGCTCACGTCGCCCACCACGAAATAGCGTAGGCCGTTCTTCGTCCACGTCTCAAACGTAAACGAAAGCATCGACGTAGGGTCCGATGCCCAACCCGCCATCTGAGCCCCTCGATCCTGGAAAATGAAAACCGAGACTTCGTGCTTTCTGAGTCGGTAGATCAACTGCGCGCCCGGAGCCTGTCCCATGTATGCAACCCTGCCACCGACGAGTTCGAAGTCGGTGCCTTTCAGTTCCGGCAAGTTGAAGGTGAAGGGAATTCTTCCTTCGAACCAAGGCTTGACGGTGTGCTTGTCGCTCGAGACTACGTCGACGGGCATAGCGCTGGCCAGTGTCGCCACGTGCAGGTCGGCGAGTTCGCCATAAACACGTTCACGCTGCCCCTTCTCGCGGCTCACGTAGAAGCTCATCGCGAGCGAAACCAGCAGCACGAGCGCAGCGGGAAGTGCAACCACCTGCCATCCCCAAAAAGAATCGCGTTTGGACGGCCTCGGCATAATGCCCTGGATTCTCTTTCGCAATTCTGCGCTCGGTTCATAACATCGGCCAGCATCAGCGACAGACCGCTTCATCTGCACTCGCTCCAAAGCTTCCGACGCACAGCCCGAGCACCCGCGCAAATGCGTCCCCAGTTCGTTCGCCTCCGCAAGCGAGAGTTCACCGTCGACATAGGCGTCGAGCTTGTCCGACCTCAACTCACAAGCCATGCGCTCCTCCTTTGAACTTTTCGATCAGCAACGCCCGCAATGCTCTTCTCGCACGATGCAGCCTCGACATGACCGTACCGACCGGAATCGCCAGGACTTGAGCGATCTCTTCGTACGCCATCTCCTCGACCTCGCACAACAGCAGGATCTCTCGAAACGGAACCGACAATTCCTGCAGTGCCTGACGCACAATGCTGCGGTCAGCCTTGCCGATGAGAATGGCTTCCGGCGACGGATCCACCGACGCCAAAGCCTCAAGCTCTTCTTCGCCGTGGCCGGCGACCTTCAGCCCCGTCCGCGAAGTCAAGAAGCTGTTGCGCAGAATCCGAAAGATCCACGCCCGGAAGTTCGTGCCGGGCTGAAATCCTGAAAACCCGCGTAACGCCTTGGCGTAGGTCTCCTGCACAAGATCTTCGGCTTCGCTTCTGTCTTGCGTTAGCCAGTGCGCGAAGTTGTAGAGCTGATCGAACAGAGGCATAGACAGCTCTTCAAACTGTGCGTCAGGCATGCGTCGTTCCGGCACCTTTAGAGGATAACTGTTGCAGCTTCAAATTATTCCCACAGCACGCAAGAATATTTGCCTGTGCGGCGCTGGAATGATCCGCGGACCCGTCGGTTTTCCACTCGGCAAGCCGGAAACACCGGAAGAACACATGAAGGAAACTGACCGCAGATCATTTCTGAAAATTGCCGGGTCGTCACTTGGGATAGGCGTTCTTTATTCGGCGTACCCCACCGCAGCCCTTGCCGCCGAAGGGAAGCCTCGGCGAGCCTTCGGTCTATGGTGGAGGAGAGGCTCCGCAGATAACAAAAACTCGTTAATTGGCAGACTTGAAGCTGTCCGCGAATGCGTCGGTAACCGTGTAGCGCAGCACGTGTTCGTATTCCGGGCCTAGAAAGCGCCGCAACCGGTCGGTATTCATGATGTACTCGCCGGTCATGTAGGGAAGAGCTTCGGGCGGAATCGCCGAAATCCTCTGCTTCCACAGAAAAGCGAGCACTTGCCGCATTACCCATTTTCCGGGCACGCGCACAAGCTGGGCGTGCGCCATCTCGATACAGCGTGCGAAACTGAGCGGCTCTCCGCGTCCGGCTACGTTGAGTACGGTCAGTCGCTGGGTCTCAGGTTCCCGTTGCAGGATATGCCGGATCAATCGCGCCATGTCGTCGACGTGAATGAACTGTAGTTTGTTCTCCAGATACTTTTGCCCGCGCGGCAGCATGCATGGAAGTCGCTTCCCCTCAGTTCGCATCCTTTCTGCCCGCGTGCTCTTGCCATTCGGAGTTCCGCGGAAAGCGCCCATCAGGTAGTTCTCGACGCTGGCGCCTGCGAAAATGTGGGGTCGCAGAATATAGACGCTGCATCCACGCAGCGCCGTACAGCGGTGCTGTACCACTTCGTCCGATTCTCTCTTGTGAATCGCGTAGGGAAGCGTGTGTGCCGCGAGCGCAGTTTCTTCGGTTGCCGGTCCCGGCAAATCGGGTCCATAAGCAGAAACGCTGCTCGGAAAGATGAACTGCCTGATGCCATCTTCCGCAGTGCGATTTACCTCCGTAATGGCCTCCATGACGCGCGCGGTGCCCGCCACATTGATCTGCCACATGCGATCAATGTCGAGCACGCTGGTACGCACAGGATCGATCACAAACGCCAGGTGGACCACAGCAAAAGGATGGGTATCGCGAAGTAACTCGTAGAGGGCCCGGGTAGAGGATTCCCGCCCCAGATCCATGCTCTCAAATTGCAGCTCGGAGTCGGTATGGGGTGGACTCACGTCCACCCCAATCACCGAAAAGCTTCCCAGCATTGGCACCAGTCTGGACCCGAGGTTTCCCGAGACACCAGTTACCACTACAACAGGTTTGGCCATCAGTTTTTCGGCCCAGCCTGGGACGCCGGAGCTTGTGCCGGAGCAGGCGCTGTGTTGCTGGCCGCACCTGGCCCCGCCGGCGGCATTCCCGGCCGTGGACGTGGCATATGCGGCGGAGGCGTAGGTCCTACCCCGCCCGGCCCAAAGTATGCTTCATTGGTTTCAACCTTGAACGAGTTGTTCAGCAAGTCCATCTTCTCGCGCATACGATCATTCTGCATTTTGCCGTGGATTTCGTTCTTGGCTTGGTCAAGCGGCATTTCGGTCTTGCTGTTCATTTTGTAGATATAGTGCCCGCCGGCATCGCTAATGACCTGCGAAACTTCGCCTTGCTTGAGGTCGAAGATGGCAGCGTGCGCCGGAGGCAAACCAGTGCGGCGGACATTCGGCAGATTCACAGTGGGCGATTCAATCTTCATGCCCGCCGCGTCGAAAGCCTCTTTCTGCAGCTTGGCCATATCCTCGCCAGCAGTTGCCCGAGTGCGCAGATCGTCAGCAAGCTTCGTCATCCCCTGCTCCGCTTCGTCTGTCTTTGCCTTCTCAGCCGCCTCTTTAACTTTCTTTTGCTCGTCTGTAAGTTTTTCGTCCTTTTCGTCTTCTTCCTTGGCGTCGGCCTCAACCTGCTTCGTTCGCGGGATGAAGATCCGGTCTACGTTGTACTGCTCGAACGCCTCCGGATGATCTTTGTAGTATTTCTCAATCTCTTCGGGCTTGATGTCGGCGGCTTGTTCCTGAATCTTGCGCTGCAATTGATTCGTCAAGACCTGCATCTTCACAAACTTGACGGTTTCGTCGAACTGCGGAGTCTTGTCGAGGCCCTCTTTTTTGGCCGCGGTCGACATCGCGATGACGCGCGGCAGTACGCCCGCCAGTTGTTTCTTTTGTTGCGGGGTTGGGTTCGGAGCCAAGGCACTGACCAGTTTCTCGAATTCTGCCTTGGTGATGACTGTTTTGCAGCCGCTCGCCGAAGCCTTCGCATCGGCATCTTTCGCGCCAGCAGTGGCTGGCGTCGCAGTAGCACCTTTGGCGGCAGGTGTCTTAGGTTGCGGCGGGCAAACGCCATCAATCGTCAATACGGCGGCACTTGCCGGCACGGATGCCGAGGTGTCAACCGGCGGCTTATTCTCGTTCGCCATCGGAGCCTGCCCAGGCTGCGGTGGCGCTGGCGCGCTTGGGGCCGCTTGTCCCCAAGCGAGCGTCCCCAATAAAACACACAGCAGCCAACTCTTACGCATAACTCATATCCTCCAGGATTGGTCCACCAGAAAGGTGAAATGCCAAGCAACAAATCCTAGCACAACCCGCCTTATTGCCGCCCAACAGATCGATGCATTCCGAAAGATTTAATCATTTAGTCATTTCGCCCTTTCGCC
>Ga0126371_10003102_pt1 | contig 14475 bp, 13 predicted proteins | sample PanSoiMetaPlot_4_FD_110145 | JGI IMG/M metagenome (GOLD analysis project Ga0126371, IMG submission 110145) | Tropical forest soil microbial communities from Panama - MetaG Plot_4 | ecosystem: Environmental > Terrestrial > Soil > Tropical forest > Bulk soil | place: Panama | collected 2016-02-17 | reverse complement strand
GTCACCCGTCGTCAATTGTGCGTGATCGGTTCCGTAGATTTCTTTGACGAGCACGGCGCCATCCGGAAACTTGCCTGTTTTGCGGTAATACGCTGCTGTGCCGCGCGATGCGTAGGTCACGTGCATTTGGTTTCCTTTGGGATCAATCACGGTATACGTCCCAAGCAATTCAAATCGGTCTCGGTAATCGGCAGGCTTGCGAATGTTCGCTTGTTTGTCGACCAGTTCAAAGCCGTTAAAGCCTTGGGTGTGTTGAGAACGGACTGGCGAATCACCGGCCAAGACAAGGACCGCCAGAATAAGACCTGAGATGTAACGAATCATGTACGGCTCCGACAGTTCCGCACCAGCCTGAGTCCTCAGCGCTAGGTTATTGCCCTGAAACGAAGAAATCTATTGGCCAAAGGTGAACTCAGGTAACACTTTCGTTTACGACAGCACCTCGGAGGGGTCTTTCAGCTGCCCCATCATTCTGACGAGGTCGGGAAGAGATTGCGCTTGCATCTTCTTCATCGCTCGACTTCGATGAACTTTAACGGTGTTTTCCGATTTCCCGAGTTTGTCAGAAACCTGCTTATTGAGGATGCCAGAGACGACCATGGAAATTACCTCCTTGCTCCCGGCGAGTGAGAGACTCGGCCCGGTCCTTCTCGCGCGTAATGTCCAGAAACGTCCGTTGATAAAGCTGTGACTTGGTTTATCCCAACATCTTTCGGTAGGCTTTATTCGCAGCGAAGATGCGGCCTTTAAAGTCATCCATCATTATGCCTATCGCTGAGTTTCGAATGCGGCTCGCCATCGTTGCTCAGTTTCCTGCTGCGCCTCGTTGCTGAGGTAATGCTGGTGTTTCGCGGTCATAATGGCAAACCAAGGAGAGACAAGCGCGGGCTCTCCGCCTTACTCCTGCAACGTCAGCTGGCTCTGGCACGTTACGAGACGGCGTGGATGATGCTGCACAAGTTCCGCCGGGCCATGATCAATCTGAAACGCGACCCGCTGCGAGGCGCGGTGGAAGTTGATGATACGTGGGTTGGCAGTACCCAAGCTGGCTTACGGGGCCAGCCGCCAACTTAAGGGACGGAAAGCGGCGCTGGTTACTGGTTGCCGTAGAGAAGCGGGGCCGTAACATGACCGGTCGCGCGCGCATGGAAGTGATTCCGGACTTCAAAAGCGAGACTCTGACGGCCTTCCTTAAAGACAACGTTGCGCCAGGTTCTACGGTTTACACCGATGGCCTGAAAAGCTTCACCGGGTTGAACGAGGCTGGCTTCCAACACGTGCCTCGCAGCCAACCGTTACGAATTGACCTGCGAAAGGGCGTGAAGTCCGTTGTGCCACTCGCGGACCGGGCAATTGGCAACCTCCAGCAGTGGCTGGTTGGAACTCACCACGGCGTAAGCCGTGATCAGCTCCAGGTTTATCTGGACGAATTCGTATTTCGACACAACCGGCGGAAGACGCCAATGGCAGCCTTTCAAACGCTCCTCGGCCTTGGCACTGGTCACAAACCGACCAAGTATGAGGAGATACGGGGTGCGTCCGATTGGCTCAGCGACCTCTGCGGGCTGAAAATGATCAGGTTGCCGGTTTGCTGAAACAACCGGATAAGCAGAAGCTACTTAGAGTACCATCCGGTTTGAAACTTGTTTAGATCCCTGCGAAGTCATCCGGTCCCCGTGTCCTTTTTCCGGTGTTTTAAGGCTGACCGAATATTCTTGAGCAGCTGCTCGTCACTAAAAGGCTTGTCCAGGAACGCTACAGCCCCAGCTTGCATTGCCTGCTGACGAGATGTTTCGTTCCGGTAGGCGGTGATGAAAATAATAGGGATGGAACAGCCCTTGGCAGCAAGCTGCCTTTGGAGCTCTAGTCCACCGATCCCGGGCATCTGAACGTCGACGATGAGACACAAAGTTTCGTGCAGTTTCCTGGACCTCAGCAGAACTTCACCAGATTCATAAACTGCCGCTTGATAGCCAAAAGACTCGATGAGCCGTTTTGTAGTCCTGCGAACGGACTCATCATCATCGACCACGGAAATCAGATTGCTGGCCATAGTGAATTCCCCGCAAGGTTTAACGTATGCCTGTTCGAAGAAGGAGTCTATTGGGCTCTCGTGAACCTGTATTCCCCGAAAGGGGGATGCGGATAATCCCTTCGTTTACGACTCTCTTTCCGGGAGACTCCTAATTTCTTCCATCATCACGAGTTCGGCGATATATTGACGCGCCGTCCAAGTCGCGAGATCCTCGGTTCTTTATTTTAGCAATCAAGATTTGTGCGCCTCGCGCCAACTGTGCGGCTGGGTCATCGGAACCGGCCAAGGCTAAGACTTGCCCCATGCATCCGACCGCTACTTGGCGGAGAAGGGCGTTCGGCAGGTGCCCTGTCGTTGTTTTAATGCCGGTCTGTCGAAATGTTGACGACCGGCGCGATCTAAGGAAGCAGCACTCTGAAACCGCATCCACTTGAAATCAACCATTTAAGGCCACGGTGCTTTTGGTACTGCTCTTGCCTCTCTGTTGTGGCGAGGGCCCAGACAAAAGCCTTCGTGGCCACAGCCTGAGGCGAGCTTCAACTGCGCAGAGCTGACAAGGAGGTACCGACCATGAAACCACCAACCATCATCCAGTGGTATCGCATCTTGCGTGCACACCATCACTGGACCGTGTTCCAGTCCATTCGATACGCAATCTGGCTTATGCGTTAGCCACTTCTCGGCATGCTCTCTCACCAATCCCAAGATGCCGGCGATGACGCGCCTTATTCGGCAGCCGACATTTCTTGCCGAGGAATACGTCGCTGGTTCGTCCTCCTAGTCTGGTTTGTTGTGCCTATCTCATTGTGGGCCCAGGTGAATTGCGTGCCCGGAGCCGGGCCCATCCATGGTTGGTCCACAGTCGTCTGGAGCAGTCTCGAACGAGAGATGCGGTGTCCCCATCAAACCTGCTCAAGGCATCCACATAGATATGGACCTCGCCTTGGTCAGTGTGACCGTTACTGATCCTTACGGCCGATCCGTGAGTGGTCTCGAGTCCAGCAACTTTCGCGTGTTTGAGAACAATATCGAGCAGGAAGTCGTCACCTTTTCCTCAGAAGACAGTCCTATTTCGGTGGGCGTCATCTTCGATAACAGCGGCAGTATGAACGACAAAATCGGCAGGGCCCGCGAAGCGGTCATACAATTCTTTAAGACCGGCAATCAGCAAGACGAATTCTTCTTTGTGAGCTTTAACGAAAGCGCCGAACTCATGAGCACGTTTACGAACAGCATCGAAGACCTTCAGAGCCATTTGATACCGACTGCGCCCAAGGGCCGCACAGCACTCCTGGACGCCATTTATTTGGGGCTCCGCCAGATGCGCGGCGCACACAGTAGCAGACGCGCGTTGCTCATTGTGTCTGACAGAGGCGATAATCACAGTCGCTACAGCGAGAGCGACCTAAAGCGTCTCGTGAGGGAAGCGGATACCCAGCTCTACGCTATTGGCATTTTTGATCCCCTGGAATACGTAGCCGAACGCCCGAGGAGCTCAACGGGCCGTCCCTCCTGTCTGAGATTACGGAGATGACAGGTGGCCGCCTCTTTGCAGTAGAGAATCTCAATGAGCTTCCCGATACCGCCTAAAAAATCGCCATGGAGCTGCGAAATGAATATATGCTGGGATATCGGCCAAGCAACAAAGCGCACGATGCGCGCTGGAGAAAAATCAAGGTCAAACTGCGCGCGCCCAGAGGGCTTCCTCCTCTAAACGTTTTTTCGAAGAACGGTTACTACGCGCCAAGCCATTAGCTCTGGTTTCAATCAGCGTCTCCGTGCTTTGTCCTATTCTCTATCGCTTCCGTGCGCCATTGCCCTCTCAGGTCCCGAACTGCGCTCATCGGTGGGAAAACAGTCTCGAAAGCTAGGGAAACGACCTAGTCCAATTCCCTGTCTCTTTCGGATCCCCGATTTAGTTCCATTAAGAAATAAATTTTACAACTGGAGATTTTCTCGCTATTCTTGATACCTGGCGCGCACCCGTCCGGCCAACCCATCTTCCGCGGACTCGTCTGTTTAGTCGAGACCAGGCATCCACCAGTCAACCTTGTAATTGAGGGCCCAGACGCTACCCATTAGGTGCTGACATGGCCCGGAAGACCCAGCCGGCTGTGCCGAACAAAGCGCGCCACCAAAACGAACAGAAATGGCGAGCCGCATTCGAGAACTCTGCAATCGGCATCATGATGGCCGACCTTGGCGGGCGCATTTTAGTTGCGAATAGAGTCCTCCGCGACATGTTGGGCTATACGGAATCAGAGCTGTGTCAACTGACGTTTCTGGACCTTACCTATAAAGAAGACCGCAACACCAACATAAAGCTGGTGAGAGAACTGATGGAAGGCAAGCGCCAATGCTTCCAATTGGAGAAGCGCTACCGCCGAAAAGACGGCACTCCACTGTGGGTGCGTTCGAACGCAACCTGTGTTCCCGGAGTGGGCGACGAAGGGTCGTTCTGGTTTAACGTCGTCGAAGACATCACCGAGCGCAAGCGCATGGAGGACCAACTCAGGTCGCAGATCGTTCAATTACACGAAACGGAAGCGCGACTACGAGCGTTTTTCGAACACAGCCCGAACATCATTTTCTTGAAGGACCGCGAGGGCCGCTATCTGTACGCCAATAAGCAGTTCAACAGGGCATTGCGCACCACCGAAGATCAGATCATCGGGAAGAGGGACGATGAGGCTTTCTCACCAGAACAGGCCGCCGCCTTTCAAGCCAATGATCGACAGGTGTTGGAGGCTCGCCTTCCGATGGAATTTGAGGAGATCGCCCTCCAGGAAGACGGAAAACACATGAGCATCGTCCATAAGTTTCCCCTGTTCAATGAAGAGGGAGAGGTTTGCGCGATTGGCGGTATCGTTACCGATATTACTGAACGTAAGAAGGAAGAAACCGCACGGCGGATCAGTGAAGAGAGGTACTGCGTCCTCGTCGAGACGGCCAATGACGCCGTACTCAGCATAGATGAAAGCGGGGCCATCCTGCTCGCCAATCCCGCCACCTCGACAATCTTTGGTTATGACTCAACCGAGTTGATCGGGAAGCCTCTGACGATGCTAATGCCGGAAGCCATACGTAAAGCGCACGAGACTGGATTCAGACGGTATTTGACTACTGGTCGAAGGAGCGTGAACTGGCAAGGCTTCCAGGTGATAGGCCTCCGCAAGAATGGACAAGAATTCCCAGCGGAAATCTCATTGGGGGAGCTGACCCAGAACAGCGTGCGGGTATTTACGGGTTTTATCCGGGATATCAGTGAGAGAAAACAGGCGGAGGAGATGCGAACCACTGCAGCTGAGTTCCTCACTAAACCATTCCGCGACCAGGATCTCCTGGATGCAATTCGCATCGCGCTGGAACGGGATTACAGCAGGCGCGAACGTGGGAAACAAGTGGTGGAGCTACGACGGCGCTTCGAGACGCTGACTCCCCGGGAACGGGAAGTGATCTCGATGGTCGCTTCTGGCATGCCCAACAAGCAGATTTCTAGCCAACTCGGGACATCAGAAAACACTGTTAAGGTTCATCGCAGTCGGGCGATGCAGAAGATGCAAGCACCGTCTCTTCCCGACCTCGTCAGAATGATCGACCAGCTCAAGGGCTCTTCGTAAAAGCCATCGTAAACGAAGGCTTATCCCGAGTTCACCCATTGTTCCAATAGATTTTTGTTTACGCTGGGAATAAGTTCCAAGTTCCTATTGCTCTCACTGCTGGCCTAAACCACTCGACATTAGAGCGCCGAGACTCCTCGGATATGCAGAGGCGCGTGGGTGCAGTCCTTAAGGGGGGTGAAAGATAAGGGGGTGAAAGATGACCCAGCCCGCCAAATCAAAAAAAAGACGTTCCACTCGAGAGTTCGATTCCAGAAGGCGGTGCTTCTTTGGAATCGATCCTGTGCACGGAGGAGTTGCATCATCGCCCGTCGCGCCCGCCAGGTTATGCAAACGAGAATGCCGCGCTCGTGGCCTTGGTAAGCGCACTAGCCGACTCGTCGCGCACGATCCTTCAGAGACTCGCTGAAACCATCCTGGCTATTACGCAATCTGACTCCGCTGGCCTCAGTTTGCTGACGAAGGATGATGCGCCATGCCCGGTGACGAAAATGATGGGAATGTGCATGCCGGCGTCCCTCAGTTGCTGCTGAAAATGCAGGCCGCTAATTCCGGGAAGGCTTACGTCCAATATGAGACAACTAGGACTGTCCGGAGGCATTCGCTTTAGAGACTGTTCCGCGGTCTCGAAGGATTCGGACCGCAAGCCCACTGATTTCAGTAGGCCCTGAATCGATTCACGTACGCAAAGTGTCATCATCGATGACGAACACCGTGGCAATAGCTGCTAACGCCATTTGGAACCCCAGTGGAGAGGCTTCGACTTCGGCAGAGGGAATGGGGAATCTTCGATCCTCCGCCTCATCATTCTTGTTCTGCTTCCGAATGCCGGTTCCGCGACCTCACGCGCCACGCCTATCCTGGCACCACGATAGAGCACAGACCGATGACCACTTTGAGAACACCATGATAGCTCACTGCGAAGGTTCGAGAGATTAGAAGCGGGCTTTAAGGCGATCGGAGACGCGATCCGCTCAACCTGAAAGTTGCCCAGAAAGAGGGAAGGTTGCGCGCGGTCTAGAAGCTTTCGTCAAATATCCCCAAACATCGCGGATCACGAAGCGTAAACTGATCTCTCTTCGGTTGTATCGCAAATCTTGGCGTTGCTTGTTACCTGCGAAGCTCCACTTCAATAACGGCCAAGCCGTTTGCGGAGAGATTGAGATCCAGTGAAACGTTGTTGAGGTTGGTTAACTTTACGTCTGGGACCTCTGCGACCCGATTGATCTCTTGGACTTGCCCCTGCGTTGGATAGCGCGGGCTTCCCAGAGCCCGGTAAGCCGCTAGCGTATTGCTGTGCCAGCTGTCGACGTATCGAATCGAAACGGCAGCGTTCGGGGATATGCCTCGAAATTTGAATCGAAGTAGCTTGCCAGGGCCTTGTTGATCGGGATCAACGAGATTCCAAGCCGCGATGACTAGCTTCCCATCCGCGCGACGAGTGATCAGGAGATCCGAAGCGGAATTGGCGAGGCGTTTATTGCCAAGCTTGTGGAGCAGGGCGAAAGCTGCGTAGCTTGGCTTCTTGATGCCGCCCAGAGCAATCAAGCCAAAGCCTCCATCAAATGGCTCGTGCTTGGGCCCGCTTTCCTCAAATACATCGCTGAACGTCCAGAACGACATCATGTCCACTAAGCCGTCGCACTGGCGAATGTCATCCGCGAGCGCAGCTCCTACGTAGATCGTGTCGCGCGCATGCAGCTTACCAAAAGACGGAACATTCCATTCCGTCCACATTAGCGGAACATTGGGCCAACGGGACGTGGCGATCTGCGAACGCACTTTCTGAATCGCACGGCAGACTCTTTTATCCATGGGAATATTTTCTTGGGTATGGAAAAGATTCTCCACAGTGTCATCGGCGTAGCCGTGGCTGCTCACGAAGTCGACGGGGACATTCTCTTTAGCTACGTGCGCAAGGAATGCATCGACCCAGTCAGCTGCGGCTGTCGCCGGACCACCGACTCGAAGGTGGCGGCTCACAGACTTCAATGCACGCGCTGTGTGGTCATACAGCTCAAAGTACGTCGCTTGCTTAGGCACACCAGCCCAAAAGTCAATGTTTGGCTCGTTCCACACTTCGAAATACCACTGCGCAACTTCTTCTTCCCCGTACCGCTGTACAAGGTGGCGCGCAAACGCTTCGATCAACTGGTCCCACTTGCCCCAATCCTTGGGTGGAGCAACATTCTGCTTGTACCAAAATGGATGCAGTGCACTGGGATCGGAGGAGAGCTTCTGCGGCATGAAGCTCACCTCGACGAACGGTCGTACCTTGTTTTCTAGAAGACCGTCATAGATCTGATCGATGTAGGAGAAGTTGTACACGGGCGCACCGTGCTCGTCCTCGTTGTAAAGCCCAGTTTCATCATGGAAGATTGCGTGGAAGCGCACGTATTCCAACCCGGTAACGTCCCTTACAGCACGAAGGTCGTTGCGGTAGCTCTCGCGCAACGTCAGAACCGCCCGCCCCGAGCCAAACATTTTTTCCCAAAAATGCGGAAAAGCTTGTGCTCTCGCATTGGCATCAATCTCAATGTCTTTCGTAATTGTCGCAGGCTGATCTGTTGATTGGGCTCTTGTCTGCACAGCCACCAAACCTGCGAACGACGCCCACAGCAGAAATAGAGCAAAACGCGATGGCTTAGGGCAGGTCGGCAGGCACATTCTTTGTAGAGTGTTCATCGAGTTGTCAGGCATGATTGGTTCGAGTCTAGCCGAGCTCTTGGCTAAAGACTAAACCGGGCCTCCAGCCACACTTCCAGCCAGTCCGTTGTCGTGGGATCCGTCACCGAATACTCCAGATGTCAGCCGTAGCAGCTGAAAGGGGTCGCGACCAAGCGACGGAAGGCTCTGGATTTCGTCACTCGTTGGCGTGCTGCCGATCTTCCCCGTCTCTGTATCAATTGTCGGATCGGTTTCAGCTTGCACTGTAATTGTCTGATTGATTGCTCCAAGGTCAGGCTGGATGTTCACTGCCTGCGGTTGTTCGGCAAAAACGGTCAGATCTTCCAAAGTCTTCTTCCTGAGGCCCCTACTCTCCACCGTAATGGTGTAGTGGCCGGGCGCAAGGCTGAGAAAATTGTAGGCACCATTGACATCATTTTTCACTTGACGGATCACGTTTGTCTCTTAGTTCGTGAGTGTGACGGTAGCATCCGAGATGACAGAGCCTTGCGGATCACCGATTACACCTTGGAGTCCAGCGCGATACTGTGCTTCGGCTGACATGGCAAACCTAAAGATTACGACAAGCAAGAATTCTATCCAACGAATGTTCGTTTCACCTTGGAATGTTTCTTGGAATAGCAATTTCGTGGCTGCCCCACGGGTACTCATATCTCAAAGCGAACCTCCACTCGCAACTCGACTGATACCGGTTGGCCATCTAGGGAAGTCGGTTCGTATTTCCATTGCAATACGGCTTTTATGGCTGCAGGTATTAGCAGAGCGGGCCCGCTAACGGCGTGCGCCTGGACAACGTTGCCCCGTTCATCGACCAGAGCATCAAGTATCACTGTGCCTGAAATGTGAGCTTGGCGTGCCAAGGGTGGGTATTCTGGATTTATGGAAGAGATCTGACGCGGGGCCTTGAAAGTTGAACCAACTCGCACTATGTGTCTTGCTGGTCTAGGCCGGGGTGGAGGAGGGGGAGGCGGAGGTGGCGGCGGCGCGGCAGTCCCAGTTCCGCCAAAAGCACCACCCGCCAAACCACCTAATTCACCTTGAGTGAACCTGCCGGGAACACCACCCGCGACGCCACCCAAGTCCGGCACAGTTGTAGGGCTGGAGCTCTCTTGCGAGACCTGCCTTGGAACCGGCTTTGGTATGGCGAACTTTGGTACGGTATAGGTGAGCCGTGGCCGTGAGCGCACGACGCGCGGGGCACCCGGCCCCATTGTTGGAGGCGGTCCTGGGGGTGGCGGCGGAGGCGCCAACGGGATTTCTTCGTATTCTTTCAGATGAATTGTCCCTGTCGTGTACAACGGCACGAGCAGGTTTCTGACAAACTCTGGAAATCGGAAAACACCGTTAAAGTTCATCGAAGTCGAGCGATGAAGAAGATGCAAGCGCAATCTCTTCCCGACCTCGTCAGAATGATGGGGCAGCTGAAAGACCACTCGTAAACGAAAGTATTACCTGACTTCACCTTTGGCCAATAGATTTCTTCGTTTCAGGACAATAACCTAACGCCGTTCCAAGGATGGATATCAGCAAGAGGCAGTTGATCGAGTCGGTCTTCGCCGGAGGCGGCGAGATGGGCGCACGTATGCGCGCGCTCGACTGGTCAACAACTGCATTGGGCCCGCCGGAGCAATGGCCACAATCCCTGCGAGCCTGCGTGCGAATTGTGATGGGCTCGGGTTATCCGATGGCCATCTTGTGGGGGCGGGACTTCGTCATGCTGTACAACGATGCCGACCGCCCGTTCTTTGGAGCAAAGCACCCTTGGGCGCTGGGCCGTAGCTCCCGCCAGGTGTTTCCCGAGTCATGGGATTTCGTCGCACCGCTGTTTAACAGGGTCATGACGCAGGGTCAGGCCGCCAGCTTCCTGACCGACCAGCTACCTAAACACCTTCTTAACGACTGGCGAACCCGGGGAAATGTGTCATGAAGACCCCTACCGCACCGACCTCTTTTGCCGCTGGCTCGACACCCTGTACCTATCCGCACATCTGCGCGTTTTTCAGGTGGAGGGCATGCTTACTCTTGGGCCTGTCGTTTGCCTTGCTCCCAGCTTGCGCGTGGCCCCAAACGCAGCTTGCGACCGTTTTCGGTACCGTCACCGATGCAAGCGGTGCTGTTATTTCCGGAGCCCAAGTTACGATCCTCAACCAAAGCATTGGACTGAAACGGGACACCTCTACCGACTTGACGGGCCAGTATCGCATCGCTGGTTTGCCAACAGGAAACTATTCGGTTCGCGTAGAGAAAGAAGGGTTCCAAACACAGGTTCGAGAAGGAGTTGCACTCACGTCGGCTTCCGAAATCGTGATGAATCTGTCGCTAAGCGTAGGCGACCTGAAACAGCAGGTGACGGTCAGCGCGGACTTTGCAGCGATCGACAATACCACCTCGACCGTCAGTGGACTCCTTCCAGAGCAAAGCCTAACCGAACTTCCCCTCAGCGGCCGCGATCTGTTTAATGCGGCTATCTTGGAGCCTGGAGTCGCCCCAACACCCAGCAGTGCTCCTTCGTTGCTCTCGAGCGGCAAGGCGGGGCAAGTGTCGATTAATGGTATGCGCCCGAGTTGGACGAACGTTCTGATCGACGGCATGGATGCAAATGACCCGGTCTTTGGCTATTCGCCAGCAGGTGCCTCCGGCCTTTTTCTCGGACTCGATGAATTGACGGAGGTCCGCGTCTTAACCCAAACCTTCAATGCGGAGTACGGCGGGAATGGAGGTGGCGTCATCGAGCTGGCAACCAAGTCAGGAAGTAATGAGTTCCATGGATCGCTATTCGAATTGCACCGAGATGCTTCCCTCGATGCGAAGAACTATTTCGATCTGGCTAACGCCCCGATCCCGGCATTTGTGCGCAACCAGTTCGGTGCTGGAATCGGAGGGCCGTTGGTTCATGACCACACCTTCTTTTTTGCAAACTACGAGGGGTTCCGTGAAGTACAAGCATCCACGGCAATTGCCACCGTGCCTAATGCGCTTGCCCATCAAGGCTTGCTGCCTTCTCCCGGTAACCCGGGGGGCTGCAGCAACGCCAGTCCGAACGGGTGCGTTGCCGTCGGAATTGATCCTCGCGTACAGCCGTTCCTCGCGCTACTCCCTCCCGCAAATGGAGCAGACAATGGGAACGGAACCGGGGACCTGATCACCGCCAACGAGGGCGTCACAAATGAGCACCATGGCATGGTTCGTGTCGACCACAATTTCTCCAACACACATTCGCTATTCGGACGTTACATCATCGACGACAGCTCTTCCCTGGTACCCTATTTTGGGACACCACCGGGAACTTACGTCCCCGGGTTCCCGACGCTTCATCAAGCCCGCAATCAGTACTTTAGTGTTCAGGACCGCAGGAATCTCGGACATGAAATTCTTAACGAATTGAGATTCGGTATCAACCGCACAACCGCGTCCAGTTCAGTCGCTGATACTCATCCGGGGCTGTCGATTTCTTTGGTGCCTGGCAGACCGTTCGGAATGATCGACATTGCGGGTATGAGTCTGCTAGGCAATAGCCCGTTAATACCGTTGGGCGATTTTTCGACTGTTTATCAAGTTGAAGATCACCTTTCGCGTACAATTGGTCGCCACACCCTTAAATTCGGTGCGCAGTTTCAAAGGATTCAGTCCAATGGCCCGGTGGATTTTGGGGTGAATGGGCTGTATGCGTTCCAGGATCTCAGTCCCTTCGGGGTTCCAGCACACAGCAACAATCCGGCTTTGGAATTTTTTCTGCAAGCCCTGCCCCTGTCGTACGTTGGTTCTCTTCCTTCAACGTCTGACTCGGACCGCGGCTATCGACAGAGTGTGGTTTCTGGGTTTACGCAGGATTTCTTGCGAGTAACTAGCCGGCTTACCTTGAACGCCGGATTGCGGTACGACTTCTATTCGAATCCAAGTGAGGCACAAGGGCGTCTCTCGGTTGTTCGTAATCCAGCCACGGATTCCGGCCCAACGGTGGGCAAGCTATTTGCGGGGACACCTAGGGACCTGTTGTCACCCCAGGTAGGCTTTGCATGGAACATCTTCGGTGATGGCAAGACTGTGCTGCGGGGCGGAACCGGCGTCTTTCGCGATCAGCTTCCGATTATTTTGTTTGGTGCCGAGCGGTTCCTACCTCCTTTTTTCGGCGTAAATTCCTATGTGTTTCCTATCTTCCTCAACCCGCAAAGTGCTCTCTTGACGCAACCGATTTATGTTTTTCAGACGACTTACCACCCAAAGTTCCCATATGCGTTGCAATACAATCTCAACTTGGAACGGCAAATCGCGATGGGAACGATCCTCAGCGTTGGATATTTTGGTGCGCGAGGGAATCACCTCCCTCGCGAAGTAGAAGCCAACCCGTTCGAACCAGCCTTGGGTCATCGCTATAATCCGAACTTGCCGTCACCTCTGTTGGAGGATCTAACCGATGCACAATCTTTCTATAACTCATTCCAACTGTCCGTTTCGAAGCATAACAGCCGCAACCTTTCCTGGCAGGTGTTCTACACGTTCTCCCATTCCATAGACGATGCTTCGGACAATGCTTCCATAGAAGCCGTAAACGAACCGCCTACGACTCAGGACCCCTTCAATCGCAAAGGGGACCGAGGCCGGTCCGGATTCGACATTCGACATAATTTCGTCGCAAACGTTGTTTATGAGCTACCTTTTGGACGCGGAAGCCACTTCGGCGGCTGGCAGATCTCTGCGGTTGCCAGCGTTCACAGCAACGTCCCTTTTACCCCGGTGCTTTCCTTTGACAATGCCGAGTTGCAATCCCTATTGACTTCTGAAAGGCCAAACCTTGTCGGCAATCCTTACACAGGTAATTGTCCAAACGGCAGCAGGGTGGGCACTCCGTCATGCTGGTTTAATCCAAGCGCCTTTGCGTTACCACCGCTCGGTCAGTTTGGCACTGCTGGGCGTAATATCCTGCGCGGCCCCGGGTTCGCGCAATTTGACCTGGCGCTGCAAAAGGGCTTCCACTTGACGGAAGGCACGAAGATTACATTTGGAGCGGAAGCCTACAATCTGTTCAACCATCCGAATTTTGCGGTTCCCAGTAATACCCAAAGTCCGCTCACTCTGGGAGGGAACGGAGACGCCGTTTTCGTCAACAACGTCGGCCGAATATTCACCACCGTGGGCACTGGCCGTCAGATTCAACTTGACGCACGGCTCAATTTCTAACGTGCGCCGAACTATTTTTTATTCTCGTTTCCAGGGGATCTCGGGATGGATCCCAGCAAGACGCAGTTGATCGAGTCGGTGTTCGCCGGAGGCGCCGAGATGGGCGCACGTATGCGCGCGCTCGACTGGTCGACTACGGCACTGGGCCCCGTGGAGCAGTGGCCGCAATCGTTGCGAATGTGCGTGCGCATCGTGCTCGGATCGGGTTATCCGATGGCCATCCTGTGGGGGCCGGACTACGCGTTCTTGTACAACGATGCCTTCCGGCCGATGATGGGACAAAAGCACCCTTGGGCGCTGGGCCGTAGCTGCCGCGAGGTGTTTCCCGAGTTATGGGATTTCGCCGGACCGCTGTTCGACAGGGTCATGACGCAGGGTCATGACGCCACCACCCTGACCGACCAGCTATTCCTAATTAACCGCAACAACTACCTCGAAGAGTGTTACTTCGCCTCTTCGCACAGCCCCATTCCGGATGACAAAGGCGACGTGGGCGGATTGCTCAGCATCGCCCTTGAAACCACGGAAAGGGTGCTCGAGGATCGGCGCCGGCAGGTGCTACGTGATTTAGCTTCGCGAACGGCAGGAGCGCGAAATGAAGAAGAAGTCTGGCGCGTTAGCGCGGAAACCCTTGGCCAAGATCGCTTGAGCCTCCCGTTCGCATTTCTATATGAGTATCGACCTTCCGAACATCGAGCGTATCTGGCAGGCGTCAGCGTGGAGACCGATGGGGCTTTGCATCCGGGGGTCATCGACTGCCGCAGCGAGAACCTTTGGCGATTTGACCCCGCACTGACAAGAGATGGGGTTGTCCTCGAACTTGGGAATCGCGCATCGCGTGTGTCCGTGGCCAATTGGCCGGCCCCTCCGAAAGAAGCAAGCGTCGTGCCGATCCGGCTGGGCGAATACAGCGAAGCGCTGGGTTTCCTTGTCGTGGGAATCCATCCTGGCCGG
>Ga0126371_10003101_pt1 | contig 14476 bp, 15 predicted proteins | sample PanSoiMetaPlot_4_FD_110145 | JGI IMG/M metagenome (GOLD analysis project Ga0126371, IMG submission 110145) | Tropical forest soil microbial communities from Panama - MetaG Plot_4 | ecosystem: Environmental > Terrestrial > Soil > Tropical forest > Bulk soil | place: Panama | collected 2016-02-17 | reverse complement strand
TGCCGACGCCGATCCGATCGTTGGAGCCGAGGATTCGCGCGTAGCTGCTGGCGGAGTTGGCCAGGGCGGTGCCAACAAAGGCAGCGCCGGTGAGTTTTAGAAAGCCGCGTCGTGAATGGCTTCGCCGTCGCATAACACCCCGCAGCAGGATTGTACGTCCGCATTCTATACCCACACCTATGTGCGCAGGGGAGTTTCATTTCGTCAATCAAGGGAGACCGGTGCGCTGACCCGTTTTTTTTTGAATTTGCTTGCTGTGCGCTGTCTTGATATATCTCGAAGGCTTATGGTTCTGGATCATTTTCGATTGGATGGAAAGAATGCACTGGTTACCGGTTCTCACCGCGGGCTGGGAGCCGCCATTGCCATCGCTCTTGCGGAGGCTGGCGCCAATGTCGCTTGCCATGGGCGCAGTCTGGAACCCGGCGAAGCACCGGACAAGATTCGAGGGCTGGGCCGCAAATCGGCCTATTTTGCGGGCGATATAGGCGACGCCAGCGTTTGCGTTTCATTGATTGAAAAGACCGTCGGGGAATTCGGCTCCATCGATATTCTCGTGAACAACGCTGGAATTATCCGGCGCGCGCCCGCTGCAGAGTATTCGGCGGCGGATTGGGACGAGGTTATCGCGACGAACATGACTTCCGTCTTTCACCTCTCCCAAGGGGCAGGGCGGCAAATGCTGAACCAGAAAAAGGGCGGAAAGATTGTGAGCATCGCGTCGGTGTTGTCGTTTCAGGGAGGCGTTTACGTGCCGGCATATGCCGCGGCCAAGGGCGGGCTTGCGCAACTGACTCGGGCATTTGCCAACGAGTGGGCGGTGCATGGGATCAACGTGAACGCGATTGCCCCGGGTTACATGACGACGGACAATACGGCAGCGCTACGGAACGACGTGGCCCGGAACAAGGCGATCGTAGATCGCATCCCGGCGGGGCGATGGGGAGATCCGTGGGAATTGGGCGGAGCCGCTGTCTTTCTTTGTTCAGCCGCCAGCAACTATGTGCACGGGCATGTTCTGGTGGTGGATGGCGGTTGGCTGGGCCGCTGAGCAGGAATTGAATTCCAAAGCGAATCCTGAATCCAAAGGTGCGAGCGTAGATGCGAATTACTGACGCGAAAGTGATTATTTGTAGTCCGGGGCGGAACTTCGTGACGCTGAAGATTACGACCGAAGACGGCGTTTACGGGCTCGGCGACGCGACGTTGAACGGTCGCGAATTGGCGGTGGCGAGCTATCTGGCCGATCACGTGGTTCCCCTTCTGATTGGACGCGATGCGCGGCGGATCGAGGACCTCTGGCAGTACTTGTATAAGGGTGCGTACTGGCGACGTGGACCGGTGACGATGTGCGCGATCGCGGCCGTCGATACTGCGCTGTGGGATGTCAAGGGCAAGGCCGCGAACATGCCGGTGTATCAGTTGCTGGGAGGTGCGTGCCGCGACGGAGTGCTGGTGTATGGACACGCGAGCGGGAAGGATGTTGCCGATACGGTGCGGTCGGTCGGCGAGTACATCAAGCTTGGCTATAAGGCCATTCGCGCGCAGAGCGGGATTCCGGGACTAGAGAGCACGTACGGCGTGGGGCGAGGAAAGATGCATTACGAACCCGCCGAGAAGGGGCTTCCGCCGGAGAATTTGTGGAATACATCGCTCTATCTGAATTTTGTTCCGTCGCTGTTTGAACGGCTGCGGCTGGAGTTTGGGCAAGAGATTCAGTTGTTGCACGACGTACATCACCGGTTGACGCCGGTCGAGGCGGCGCGGCTGGGGAAATCGCTGGAGCCGTATCGTCTGTTTTGGCTGGAGGATCCGACCCCGGCGGAGAATCAGGAAGGACTCCGGCTGATCCGGCAGCACACGACTACGCCGCTGGCCGTCGGAGAGGTATTTAACTCGATTTATGATTGCCAGCAAATCATTGAGGAGCAGCTGACTGATTACATTCGCTGCACGGTGGTGCACGCTGGTGGAATTTCTCATTTGCGGAAGATCGCGCATCTGGCGGAGTTGTATCAGGTGCGGACGGGTTGTCATGGCGCGACCGATCTAAGCCCGGTATGTATGGCGGCGGCACTGCATTTCGATTTGAGCATCCACAATTTCGGGATTCAGGAATACATGCGGCATTCGGAGGAGACGGATAAAGTATTTCCGCACTCCTATCGATTCGCAGACGGAAGAATGCATCCCGGCGAAGCGCCGGGGCTGGGCGTGGACCTTGATGAGGCGCTGGCCGCCAAATATCCATACCAGCGCGCATACCTCCCGGTGAATCGGCTCGAGGACGGCACAATGCACAGTTGGTAGTAAGGCCAAAATTCGACGTCCCTCGCCCATCACCTCATTTCTGACTGTGACTTTTAACAATGCTTGCCGCTGCTACCAGGGCATAGCTTCTCGAACGTCGTGAGGAGGGGGAGGGGTGTGTCATGCCAACTATCGCTTCACTAGCGGAAGCCGAACGGCTTCGACAGAACCGGGAAGGACTCGCGCCATAGAAGAAACGGGGGCCGTATCTCAGCGAACGGAAAGGGGGGGCGGTACGGGAAGGACTACGGCACCGACTGAAACTTCTTCGTCGCGCCATACACTGGCCGCCGCCCTCGGTTAGCCGGATCCCGCAAGGAAGATCCGCACTGGCGCGACTACATCCTGTTTTACGAGTATTTCCACGGCGACAACGGGGCCGGAATTGGCGCCAGTCACCAGACAGGGTGGACGGGGCTTGTGGCGCGATTGATCCGGCGCTCGGTAGGATTCGAAGCAAAGCGGTTGTTGGACACCGAACATAAACCCGTATTGGGGAAGAATTCCGGAATCCAGGTGGGCGTGGCGGCAAGGAAGTCCTGACAGGCGAGCGGTCCGGAAGCCAATCTTTATGTTAAAAAATATTAAAATCAAAAAATGACCGCAGAGCGGCAGCGCGTTTGTTGTGCTGCCGCGGTTGAGGTTTACTGAGGAATGGAGCTCAGAACGGGGGGTATCGCTCTGAGCTCCACACTGCCAATGGAGGTGTGTCCAGACTTGTGGGTGCCTTTCTATGCGACTGACCCCGGTCAGGCAACTGTCAATAAATACAGTATGGAGCCGCTCGGGCGCGCGATTCCGTATACGAAACAGGCTACGGACGCATGCATGAGTTGCGGCGTATTGTGATTCTTTAACGGAATTTCCGGGTCTGATCCGAGTCCCGGAGTGAAAGTCGGCGCCTTCCCGAGCTATTCGACCAGATATCAGCAATGGCGGCCGGACTAAGCTAGCCCGCCCGCTTGCTGCTCGCTCGCCCGGACTTCGGCTTGTTTTTGAGCATGAGATTGAGCGCCACTGCGGCTCGGATGAGATCTTTCAGGGCCCTCTCGTTGATCTTGTCACCTTCGCGGATGTCGATCGCGCGTCGGATATTTCCGTCGAGGCTGGAGTTGAATAGGCCTGAAGGGTCCCTCAACGCAGCCCCCTTGGCAAATGTCATCTTGACGACGCTCTTGTAGGTTTCTCCTGTGCAGACGATGCCGCCGCGGGAAAAGACCGGAGTCCCCATCCACTTCCACTCTTCGACGATTTCAGGGTCTGCCGCGTGTATGAGTTCGCGCACTTTCGCCAGCATCTTCCCGCGCCAGTCGGCAAGTTCCTTAATTCTCTCGTCGATTCGTGCAGAGGCCGATTCCACCGGGACGCGCTTTTTCATATGCAGCTCCAATTCTCGCGCTTACTTTAGCTGCCCTGAGCCTAACCCGCAACCTGCAACCGCGTTATGCGCCGATCGAGGATCACAGGATCTGTGCCACTAGGCAGTCTTTTCGAAATAAGTTGTCGAAGGACAGGGCCTTTCCAAATCCAAAGGGTTGAAACGGCCATCACGGGAACGAAGACCATCCGAGTAGCGGGGACGTAGTTTGGAATCTGGCCAAACGGACTGTAAATATGTCCGAGGATCGGAGTAGTACTAGGGATAAGGTGAGTCGTGCGTAGCACCGACCGTTTTGTACTTTGATGCATGATCTGCCTCGATTCACGATTTTTGAGGCGCTTGAGGCGGCCAGTTGGGCGCCTCAATACCGAACTGTTTGGCGTACTCGACGTTCAGCCGCTGCCAGGCGCCGAACTTCATGGTCCCGGGGCCGACCATCCGCCCAATGCGCTCGCCGGAGAGAAGTTGATCCAGGACATCCAAAGCAATGTGCCACCCGGCAGCACCCATAGAGATAAAGCGGCGACCGATGTTGATCCACAGCGTCAGGCGGGTGCCGTTACCAACCGCTTCGAGTTCCCACCGCATTTCGTTGCTGCCCCAGTTGTACTCCAGCGTCTTGGGAGCGTCGGCCCGCCGCACTGTTGTTTCTGTAACATGCGGCTTGGGTGCTCCGACTGTTGTAAGCCTGACCGTGGTTCCCACCGTACCCAGGTCCCCATCGGCGTCATACGGAGCCCATTCGCGCAGATGCACGGGGTCGGTAAGCGCACGCCACACTTTTTCCGGTGAGTGGCGCAGTTCTCTGACGAGAATGAGCGTCCACTTTTCACCGTCCTTTCGTATCTGTGCGCCGAAGGCCGGACCAGTGGTGTACTGATCGCGATCGGTCATGTGCTCCTCCTTGCCTTGCTGCCTTTCCGCCGTGACCGGGTGGGCTTAGTAGCGTGCAAGCTGGCTGAGCTGAATGAGGTTACCGCAGGAGTCATTCAGCACCGCAATAGTAGCGCCGGTCACGCTGGTGGGCGGCATGGTGAACTCAGCGCCGCGGGCCTTGATCCGTTCGTAGTCGCCCTTGACATCGTCGGTGTAGAACATCGCTGCAGGCTGGCCCTGTTGAAAAATCGCCTGCTGATACGTTTTCGCCGCTGGGTTGTTATTCAGCGACAGTTGCAGCTGAGTGCCGTCCGACTCCTCGGGGGAGCCCACGGTCAGCCAGCGGAAGGGGCCTTGAGTGAAATCGGCCTTCTTGGCAAAGCCCAGTACCTCGGTATAGAACCGCAGGGCCTTGTCCTGATCGTCTACGTATACGCTGGTCAATTTGATTTTCATTTCGTTTCTCCTTTTTCGCCGCGGTTAGGCCGCGTTGTCTTCTGTTTGCCTTTCTTTTCGTTAGTTGATGGATCCATGCGGTCGAGGTGGCGTTCAAGTGCATCCACACGAGCCGACCAGAACTGACGGAACTGAGCCAGCCAGGCATCCACCTCCTGCAGTGGTTCAGGCCTCAGTCGGTAGAGACGGCGCTGTGCATCGATTGTTGATTCTACAAAACCGGCCTCCCGCAACACCCGCAGGTGTTTTGACACCGTCGGCTGCGGCATGTGAAGTTGCCGTTCGATGTCTCCAACCGACTGTTGAGACAAGATCAGGAGATTCAATATGGCGCGGCGGTTCGGCTCTGCGATGACTTCGAACACGGATTCCATGTCCTATATATACTCTAAGACGCATATACGCGTCAAAGCATATTAAGCATAGCTATTGAGAGGGTGGGGAAAGATTTCGATAGGATTAGTTCAACCCGCCGCTCTAACTCAGCGGTTTTTTCTTTTCCCTCTTCGCCCAGCGAGCCCTTGCTGCTTTCCTGGCAAGTTCTTTTCTTTCTTCTGAGCTGAGCGCAGCCATGCGTTTTCTTCCGCCTTTGCCGCCGGCCGCCTTGCCGCCCTTCTTGCCCATTTCCCGCATCACTTTGGAGATAAGATCTCGTCGCATAGCGCCATTTTATGAGGAAAAGTCCACCGACTGCTAGTCTGGCCTCTTGACACTCAAGCAGTGGTTTGAGAGACTTCTGTGTGCAAGTAGCGCTACTGGCATAATGTTGGCGCTGGCAGGCTTTCAGCGGGACGCGTGGGTGCTAGCACCAACGCGCCCCTAGCCATCATTACCTGTTAGGAGGCAACGATGTCTAGTTCTGAAGGTATCGGTTCCCCCTTCCCGAGGCAACCATCGGCACGCTCTAAGAAGCTACGCATCTACGAAAGTCTTTTCTTGCTCAACCAGGGCTTCGATCATGTCGTCGCCCTTTTGCGCGGGATGCAAAAGTTTTCGATTGTTGACCAGGAATTGATGCAGTCCACGTTGGCCGAGATCGAAGAAGTTCGGGCCGGCGTGAACGCCGATTTCGTCGAGCCACTTGGCGACCGTGAGCGTTTCGACGAGAACCGTTTCTGGAAGCAACGATGCGCCATTGACAACAAGTGGCGAGACCCAGATGACGTGTATCTTGAGGTCGAGCGCCGTGAGCAGGAACGAAAGAAACAGGGATTGCCGCCCCGGATCGGCATTGTTCCCCACTCTGTCGTTGTGGAACAGGAACAATACTGCGAGCCCCGACAGAACAAAAAGCGAAGGCAAAAGCCTCTTAGGAAAAATCGGTGCTGATTGCGTCTCTGTAGGTTCGCCGTTTCCTGGGTTGTTTCCTTAAAGGAGTAGATACGTCTGATTATGAAAATATATCGTATTTGGCGTGACGATTATAGGACACATGTGTCCTATTATAGAAATAAGACAAACGAGGGTCGAGGATGAATATCGCGAGGCAGCTGGCAAATTATGAGGGAAAAGGTTTTACACCTGACCGGGCACGGGTCAATGTCTTAATGGAAGGGGCCGCCACTGCGATCTTCAGAGATTTTCCGGAGGCCTTTGTGCTCTTTGGTGGAGCGACTCTGATCCTTTACCACAACAGTGTCCGACATTCCGCAGATCTGGATTTGCTCTCGCGAACGTCCGAGCCGCCCTCAAAAGAGACAGTGTTGAAGAGCCTAGAAAAAGACTTGCCGTCTCTGGCTGAGGCTATGGGGATAGGAAGGCTACAATTTGAGCTCGACGAATCGAGTGCGCTAGTGGGAAAGATTTACGTATCTGGAAGAGAGAAAGAGCGACTCTTTCGTGTCGATCTATCAAAACTCGGGTCGCCAATCGAGAATGAGATAGAGAGCCATCCAGTCAACGACGAAGCCGGGCGCGTAGCGGTAATTAAGTCGGCGACAAAGGAGCTGCTCTTACTTCAAAAGGCGGAAGCGTTTTTGTTGCGCCGAAACGTAAAGGCAAGAGATGCCTACGACATTCATGTTCTAAAAAGCCTAAAGGCGGAGCTCAATTCCAATCTCCGAGCTCACTTGGAGGATGCGCTACTCTGGAATGAAGTGGATTCGGACTTCATTTTAGCGCGGATCGAAAAAGTGGATTTCAACCGTTGCCGCCTGGAGCTCAAGCCGATACTGCCGCCCGATATTTATGCCGGGCTTGAAGACGTAGAATTTGAACGACTGCGGAACGCCTTGAAGGAGCTGTACCAAGAATGGCTGTAACTGGACGTATTAGAACGCAAATCGACTGGGCTAACGTGCTAAGGAACGAAGCTCGATTGACAGATGTGGTTCTGACAGGCGATATCGCTGCAAGATATAAGCTGCCGACGGGTTCCGTACGGAAAGCGCTTGCGCGCTTAACGGGCCGAGGACTGCTAAGCCGGGTGACAGACGACGTGTATGCCAACAAACTCGTCCGGGATATTTCCGCAACAGACTTCATAAGAGTCCTTAGACCCAGTTCTTATGTTTCATTGGAATCTGCGCTCAATCACTGGGGTGTGAGCACACAGAGCCCACAGGCACTCACCTGTGTGACAACTGGGGTGCCGAAAGAATACCGGGCAGCCGAATTCTCGATTTCGTTTCGAACGATCTCGGAACGGTTGTACTGGGGCTTCATTGAAAAGCAGACTCGTTACTCGAAGTATTGGATAGCGGAACCGGAGAAGGCATTGCTGGATTGGATTTATCTTTCTTTGAAGATTGGGGCAAGACCGAGTCTTGACGAGCTCGACTTCAAGCCGGTGGATAAGAAAAAACTCGTGCAATACATGGAGAAATATCCCGATACAGTTCGGGCTGTGCTGACGCACTCGTTAGCCTTCGAACATTTCGCGGTATAGAGGACGACCTCAAAGCACGCCGCGGAAGGGTATTGCAGGGTTAAGGCACAAACAAACACACAAAGTTCTCTACTTCCGTTCTCGGAAGTAATTGAAAAGAATGCTGCGATGATGGGACTCGACCCGGCAGCTTGCCGTGGTTTCGGTAATCTCACCCAGACTGCCCGTCAGACCTGGACAGGCGGCGCACCTCCCTCGACTCTTGGAACAAAGTAATTGTTCCTTGCATACACAATTGAATCTAGGTTTATATGTTAAGGACCGCCGGTTGGCCGGCGGTGGGGCATGATTTCCCGTTTGCAGAACCTGCATTGCTGGATCTTTCTGATTCTTGTCTGTATCGCCAGCCCTTTGCCGGCGCAGGACTCAGCTTCACAATCAGCCGCCAAGCAAAACGTTGCGAGTGTGCCGCACTTTGCCGATATCACTGCAAAGGTTGGTATTGATTTTCGCGGCATCGCTTCCCACACATCCAAAAAGTATTTGCTCGAAACTATGGGCTCCGGCGTAGCTGTTTTTGACTACGACAACGATGGCCGATTGGACATTTTTGCCGTTAATGGGGCGTTGCTGAGCGATCCGACTCCTCCTGGCACGATTCCACTGAAAACGGGCCCGCAGTATTGGAATCGTCTGTACCACCAGAAAAAAGACGGAACGTATGAAGATGTAACCCAAAAAGCGGGGCTGCAGGGAGTTGGCTATGGATTCGGAGTTGCCGTGGGGGACTACGACAACGACGGTTACGAGGATCTGTACGTGACCGCGTATGGGAGCAACAAGCTCTATCACAACAACGGAGATGGAACGTTTACGGACGTGACTGAAAGCGCCGGTGTCGCGGGGAGCGGGTGGTCTACCAGTGCGGCTTGGGTGGATTTGGACAATGACGGATTGTTGGATTTGGTCGTACTTCGCTACGTGCAATGGGATTTCGACGAGACTTGGTGCGGCGAGCACCGCGAGGGTTATCGGGCATATTGCCATCCGGACATCTACAAGGCCATTTCGCCCCTTGTCTACCATAACGACGGCAACGGTCATTTCACTGAAGTCGGAGAGAAGTTTGGTCTGGCGAAACCAGGAAAGGGCCTGGGAATTGCGGTTGCAGACTACGATCGGGATGGTCTCATTGATTTGTTTATTGCCAACGATTCAATGCCGGAGTTTCTCTACCGCAATAAAGGGGGCGCGAAATTCGAGGAAGTCGCGCTGCTGGCAGGTGTTGCTGTCGATGCGGATGGTCACGCTTATGCCGGGATGGGCGTAGAGTTTGCGGATTACAACAACGACGGTTTTCCGGACATTGTTGTGACCGATCTCGCAAGCCAGATTTACGCACTCTATCGCAACAGTCGAAACGGCTTATTTGAGTACGACAGCTTTGCTACGGGACTCACTCGAATGACGATGAACCACTCTGGCTGGGGTATTCGCTTCCTGGATTTTGATAACGATGGATGGAAAGATCTACTGGTCGCGCAGGGACATGACCTCGACACGATTGAACTGACCTTCCCCAACTTTCATTATCGCGAGCCCATGTTGCTTGCGCGAAACAACCAGGGAGTCTTTTCCGATGTGTCCTCTGAAGCAGGCACTGTTTTCCAACAAGCGTGGGTCGGCAGGGGTTTGGCTATCGGTGACCTAGACAATGATGGGCGATTGGACGCGGTGGTAACGACAAACGACGGACCACTCTACGTACTGCATAATGAAACTGTTTCACAGAATCACTGGTTACTTTTGAAACTGGTGGGCCACAAGAGCAATCGCGATGGAATTGGCGCAGAAATTAAGGTCGTCACAGCGGCCGGCCCGCAATACCAAACTGTGACAACTGCGGGCAGTTATTTATCGTCAAGCGATAAGCGGGTTCATTTTGGATTGGGTGGAGCAACGTCAGCACAATCGATTGAAATTCGCTGGCCAAGCGGTCTTCGGCAGATACTCAAGGACGTCCCCGGTGATCAGATCCTGCAGGTGGACGAACCACTTTCTCATTAGACGCTGGATGGGTGTAGTTCTGCGCCGCAATTTATTTCCGTGGAGGTCGAACAGTCGAGGGCCTGTTCTTTTCGACCGAGACTTCCTTGCCTGTACCTTCCTTGAGCGTTTGAATGGTATCCACTGGAAGTTCCTCGAATCGCTCGGTGAGTCCAGCGGGCCAACGGACTTCCGCGAAATCGAGTTTTGCTGCCCCGCCCAATCCAAAGTGCAGTCGCATGTCGTTCTGCGATATATAACTCGAACCACTCCGTACCTCATCCACTAAGATGCGATTCCCAGCGTGCACGGTGATCCTGGCTCCGATACCGTCGCGATTGGATTTTGTTCCGGTAAGTTTGAATTCAAGCCAGTGATTCTTGGTGGGAAGCAGGTTGACGAGCAGGCTAGGTTTTGCGTGCATGTTGTTGATGACGATGGACTGTTGCCCGGTGTTCCACAAGTCTCCTACGGCGAGACCTCTCGAGGAAAGCGGCGTTGCGATTCCGGGTCCGGCGGCTGTGGATACGTCAGTAAATGTGCCATCACCGTTGTTACGATAAAGGACCCGAGGTTCCAGGTAAGAACTGCCGAGATGAAATTTATCCACTTCAGGATAGACATGTCCGTTGGCCAGAATAAGGTCCGGCCAACTATCATTGTCGAAATCCAGGAACATTGTGCCCCAGCCGAGATATTGCGTGTGCGTACCGAGTCCCGCCGCATAGGTCACGTCAACAAAGATTCCATTCCCTTGATTGCTGTAAAGAGTGGGCGTGTCGTCAGAAAAATTCGTCTTGAAAATGTCCAAATGGCCATCACCATTGAAGTCGCCAATCGTGGTGCCCATGCCAGCCTGCTCTCGGCCATCTTCGTTGTAGGCAACCCCGCTCATCACGGCCACATCGGTAAATGTTCCGTCGCGGTTGTTGTGGTAAAGGACGCTTGGCGTGCTGTCATCGGCGACATAGATGTCGGGCCAGCCGTCGTCATCGTAATCGAAGGTAGAGACGCTGAATCCGAAGTGTCCGTTGGTCTGATCAATGCGAGCTTGTTTCGTTACGTCCGCAAAAGTGCCGTCGCCGCGATTTTTGTAAAGAATGTTTTTTGTACCGTGAAGTCCCCGCGGGCCACACATGACGGGAACACCCTTCCACTTGCATGACGAGTTTTCACCCGGAACTGGAGTCGTTGCTAGATCTAGATCCACGTAGTTTGCGACGAACAGATCCAGGCGGCCATCGCGGTCGTAGTCCAAAAAGGCACAACCGGTTCCCCAAGCCTTTCCGTCTCCGTCAACTCCCGCCTTCTCCCCGACTTCCGTGAAAACGCCGTGATCATTGTGGTACAGACGGTTTTTGCCGTAGTAGGTAACGAACAAATCTTCCCAGCCGTCATTGTCGTAGTCCCCGACACAAACACCCTGACCCCAGCCGGTGGCAACGAGTCCTGCTCGTTCCGTGACATCGGTGAAGGTTCCGTCGTGATTGTTGTGATAGAGATGGTTTGTCGGGGGAGGGCCGCTAGGCAGGCCTTGCAGCATGGTGCCATTCACCACGAAAATGTCTGGCCAGCCGTCGTTGTCATAATCAAAGATCGCGATTCCTGTGCCAGTGGTCTCTATAATGTATTTCTTGGTGTCCACACCACCGAACAAAGTGACTCCGGTCAGACCGGCTTTCTCGGCCATGTCCACAAAGTCTGCGACTGGTGACGGCCCACCCGTCTTTGGTTGAGCGGAGTGCTCCTGAAACTGCGTAATGGTTACGAAGATCGCAATCCCCAGAGGAGCGACGCTTGAGAAACGCAGGAATTTTTTTGCGAGGGAAGAAAAAGGCAGAGCCCCATTAGTAAGCTTCATTTAGTGCACATCCTATGGTTCCCCAGAATTGCGGTCAAGATGGTCGGAGAGACTACTGGGTCGCCTCTATCACCGATCTTCGGGCACCTGCCATTTCGGCAGAAAGAAATCACCCACAAGATCTCCCTCTGCAGTAAGAGTAATGCCCGACGAATTCTCCGCGTACTCTTCGGCCCTCTGGGAGTCTCCGATCCGTCGGTATGCCTGGCTTAACAGCCTGCGTGCTTGTACATTTCCGGGGCTTAGCCGCAAGGCTTGCTGTAGTCCGTCGATCGCTTCCTTTACCTGTCCAGCTGCAAGTTCTGATTTTCCGAGCCCCAGGTAGGCTTCGGAACTATTCGGGTTGAAGCGGACGGCTTCACGAAAAGCGGCGGCGGCTTCTTGCCGTTTCCCAACACGATCCAACGCCAAGCCTAGAAAATAACTCAGCAGGAAATGCTTGCCGATCTTCTCCTGGGCTCGACTGAGAACCATGACCGCGTCTTCCGCCCGTCCCTCGCGCAGCAAAACCTGTGCTAAACCAACATAGCTGGTGGGAAACGGATCTCCGGCATCGACCAACGCCCGAAAGGACGCTTCTGATTCGGCGTATTTGCCCGCGGCAAGCTGCGACGCTCCGAGGCGCAGCTGCAATGCGTAGGACTTTGGATTTGCTGCGATGGCTTCGTGTGTGGCAGAAATTGCCTCCGCGTAGCGGTTGGCCTCCATCAGTTCACGCGTCAGGTTCAGCCAATTTTCTTCATTGCCGGCCTCGAGAGTCGCGGCCTTGCGCAAAGCCTGAAGAGCTTGGTCGCTTTGAGCAAGTCGAGCGTAAGAGATGCCCAGCAACGACCAAGCCGCGGCGCTCTCAGACTCGTTGTTCTGTTTTGGCCTTTGCAGCTCCACATAATTGCGGGTCTCGGCAATCGCTTCGCGATAGCTTCCCGCTAGCAGATATGCCAATGCAAGATCGAATTGCGCCCAGGCGAATTCTCCTGGCCCACCCGAGTGGGCTGCTGTCTTGAGAAGTCCGATGGCTCGCTCATACTCTCCAATCGCAACTAAGAGTGAAGCCGTCTGGGCCATTTGTCCCGGACGCAGAGGTTTTCTCGCCAGTTGGCCAAGGCTCCTGCGAGCCTCGTCCTTGTTTCCGAGGGCGACATATCCGCGCGCCGCTTGCAACTGGAACTCCGGATCCTCCGGCCATGGGACGCCGGAACGATGCAACTCGGGAAAGGCTTGGGCGAATCTCTGAGCCTCCAGTTCGACCCGGCCCAGGTAATAATGAGCAAACGAATCGTCTGGGTTCAAGGAGATGGCTTGTGCAAGCGCCTGACGCGAATCATCCAAGCGGTGCTCTATCCACAGGAGGAAGCCAAGGTTGCGCCAGGCGTCTTCAAACTGTGGATTGAGGCGAATCGCTTCCCGATATTCTGCCTCGGCGTCGGATATTTTCCCAAGTTGGGATAAGGCAATACCCCGGAAATTGCGAATGCGCGGATCATTGGGTTGTTCGATTTCAGCGGTTGTGAACGCTTCGAGTGCCCGCTCAAACTGATTTTGCTTAAGCGCGGTCAAACCGCGTTGCCAGGCATCCTCCTGGAGTCCTGGCAAGGCAGCGCGGCCCATGGAGGCCACGGACCGTTCTGAAGCAAACACGCAAATCGACAAAAACGCAACAAGAAGTCGAAAAATCGCCGGCAGTGCAGAAACCATTCGCTTTCCACTGTTCATTTCAGTTATGGCCGTCTGGATCTTTTGTGCGCCTGTCCGAAGCAGCGAATGTATCAAAAACCAACCTTTATTCCCGGGTCCATTGGCCGATTTGATTGAGACGTTCAGTTTGTCTTTCAAGTCGCTTGTGGGATTCTTCGTTCATTGCCGTGGAAAGTGCAAATTGCTGCGCGGCCTTATCCTTCTGGCCGAGCGCCTGGTAAACGCGGGCGAGTTTGTAGTGAACCGAACCATCGTGATCACCAGCGAGCGCAGATTGGTACTCCGCCGCGGCTAATTCGTATTTGTGGAGATCGCTGTAAGCAGTGCCCAAATCCCGATGAAAGTCTGGATTGTGCGGCTCCAGAGCCGCAGATTGTTTAAGATACGGCAATGCTTTCTCTGCTTGGTGTTCCAACAAATAGGTGTCGCCAAGTTCGTTCAATGCACCGGGATGTCGTGGATTGATATTTAACTCTTCTTGAAACTCCTTGCGCGCATCTGGGACTCTCATGTCCTTCCAATAGACGTGTCCTAGACTGTAATGCAGATTCGGAAGGGTCGGCTTCAAGGAGATGGCAGCTTGGTATTCTTCGATGGCTTTGGTGTCGTCGTTCCGCGCGGCCCCCAGGTCTCCTAGCAGTTGATGCATGCGATAGGAATTCGCCCCCGCCTGGTACAGATGAAGGTAAGCGGCAGTAGCGAGTTTCTCGTAAGCACGAGCGCGCCAGTACGCGGCTTCCGGCGAAGCCCGCAGCGGCACGGGCAATTTCGAGAGTGTATCCAGCGTGGCTTGGTAGTCGCCGGTCTCGAACAGGGTGTAAGCCACTTGCATGCGAAGATCCGGTTTCGATTGGTTATTCAAAACATGCAAGGCGCAGTCTTTCGCCTCCGTCAAACGTTCCTCGTTCATCAGTTTTCGGACTGCAACTTCCGTGCAAGCGTTCACTTCGCGTTTAGACGCGATCTTCGAATGAGCTTGGACGAGTTCTTCGGCCGCAATTGACAGATAACCCTGTTGCGTGGC
>Ga0126371_10003100_pt1 | contig 14480 bp, 11 predicted proteins | sample PanSoiMetaPlot_4_FD_110145 | JGI IMG/M metagenome (GOLD analysis project Ga0126371, IMG submission 110145) | Tropical forest soil microbial communities from Panama - MetaG Plot_4 | ecosystem: Environmental > Terrestrial > Soil > Tropical forest > Bulk soil | place: Panama | collected 2016-02-17 | reverse complement strand
CGTGCAGGTGATGTTCGACAACATGCCGTCCTCGCTGCCGCACATCCAGGCCGGCAAGTTGCGGGCCTTGGCGGTCACCACGTCGCAGCGCTCGGACGCGCTGCCCGACGTGCCCACCGTCGCCGACACCGTGCCGGGCTATGAGGCGAGCGCCGCAACCGGCATCGGCGCGCCGCGCGGCACGCCGGCGGAGATCGTCGAGCGGCTCAATCGCGAGATCAACGCGGCGTTCGCCGATGCCGCCATGAAGGCGCGGCTCACCGACACCGGCGGCATGCCGCTGCCCGGCACGCCCGCCGAGTTCGCCAAGGTGCTGGCGGACGAGACCGAGAAATGGGGCAAGGTGGTGCGGTTCGCGAGCGGCGGCGCGAAATGAAGCAGGGCTCAGCCGGATGGCCAGGATCGCCCGCCAGAGCAGGCCTCATACCCCCGACTGCGAGAGCATGATCCCGAAAAGTGGACACCGGTTTTCGGAAAAGATCATGCTCCGACAATGACCTAAAGCGTGATGACGATTCGAAGAAAAGTCATCATGCTTTAGTCGAACTCCGCAGCGAGCGCCGAGTCGTCCGATCCGAACCGGTTCGGTCCGTCGGTTCCACGCAGGCAGAAGAAAACGAGCAGGATGATCCACCCTATCACCAGAAGGAGTAAGAGGAGCATCCACCACCCCGAGCGGTCGGTGTCGTGCAGGCGCCGCACGCTTACAGCGAGCCACGGCAAGAACAAGGCCAGAGACCCCAGTGACGACAAAATCCCCGGTCCGCCCGCGGCTGCGATGACCAAATCAATAATGGTCAGCCCGATGTTGACCAACGTAAGAAACAAGTACCACCACCAATATTCCGGCCGGCGCGCCCGCCCTTTGAAGTCCGCGTATTTGCGGAAGCAGGTCTTTATCGCCTCGCCGAAGCCCATGCTCCTGGGTGCATGATAATAGGCGGCCTGGACCGGGCGTACGTCCTGATAGGTGCCGGCGTTCAGTCCCGTGCGCTGCACGGACGGCGCAACCGGCGGCGGCCCCGGTCGACGAGGCGGCGGCGCGGCCTGGTCGAACAGGGGCGCGAACTCGCTCACCTGGCTGGCGGCGCGCCAATCCGGCATGCCGGCGAACCACACCATCGTGTCGCGGCGGATCGTACCGTTGCGGATGAAACGCGCAACTTCGTCAGGCGGGACCGGTCCCTGCTGATTGCGCGCCGCGTCGAGGTAATAGCAATCGGCCACCGCCGCCTCTCGTTACTCGAACTCCGCGGCCACTGCCAAGTCATCCGATCCGAACCGGTTCGGTCCATCGGTTCCGCGCTGGCACCAGAAGACGATCAGGATGATCCCTCCGACCAGCGGGATGAGGAGGAGCAGAAACATCCATCCGGAGCGATCAGTGTCGTGCAGGCGCCGCACGCCCACGGCGAGCCAAGGCAAGAGCAAGGCGAGATACCCGAGCAGCGACAAAATCCCCGGTCCGCCCACGGCTGCGATGACCAAATCAATGATGCTCAGCCCGAACAGAACCAACGTAAAAAACAAATACCACCACCAGTATTCCGGCCGGCGCGCCCGCCCTTTGAAGTCCGCATATTTGCGGAAGCAGGTCGCAATCGCCTCGCCGAAGCCCATGCTCCTGGGTGGATGGTAGTAGGCGCCCTGGCCCGGCCGTACCTGACCGTGATAGCCGCCGGCGTTCGGTACGGTGCGCTGCATGGGAGGCCCAACCGGCAGCGGCCCCTGTGGACGCGGGGGTGGCCCGGCCTGTCCGAACAGGGACGAAAAGTCGCCGACCTGGCCGGCCGGGCTCCACTCCGGCATGCCGGCGGACCACACCATGGTGTCGCGGCGGATCGTTCCGCCGCGGATGAGACGCGCGATCTCGTCAGGCGGAACCGGACCCTGCTGGCTGCGCCCGGCGTCGAGATAATAGTATTCAGCCATCGACGATTCCCTCACAACCTTTGGTCCAGGTTCGGCAAAGCGCCAGTCGACCTTCGCGTCAGTCGAATTCCGCCGCCACAGCCAAGTCATCCGATCCGAACCGGTTCGGTCCGTCGGTTCCGCGCTGGCACAGGAAGACGATCAGGATGATCGATCCGATGAGCGGGATGAGGCCGAGCAGCAGCATCCATCCGGATCGGTCGGTGTCATGCAGGCGCCGTACGCCGGCGGCGAGCGTGGGCAGGAACAAGGCCAGAATCGCCAGCAATGACAATACGCCCGGTCCGCCGGCGGCGGTGATGACGGCATCGAGAATGCTCAGGCCGATGAGCACCAGGTAGTAGAACAGGATCCACCACCAATATTCCGGCCGGCGCGCACGCCCCTTGAACTCCGCATATTTGCCGAAGCAGACCTTGATCGCCTCGCCGAAGCCCATGCTCTTGGGTGGATTGTAGTAGGCGCCCTGGCCCGGCCGTACCTGACCCTGATAGGTGCCGGCGTTCGGAACGGTGCGCTGCATGGAAGGTCCACCCGGCGGCGGACCTTGTGGACGCGGGGGCGGCGCGCCCTGCCCGAACAGGGAAGCAAAGTCGCCGACCTGGCCGGCCGGGCTCCACTCCGGCATACCGGCGGACCACACCATGGTGTCACGGCGGATCGTGCCGCTGCGGATGAGACGCGCGATTTCGTCAGGCGGGACCGGACCCTGCTGATTGCGCGCCCCGTCGAGGTAATAGTAATCGGCCACTGATACCCCCCTTGCATCCCTTGGTGGTCGCTACCGCGATAATCTTGCGGCCGCAGGTCCGGTTTGGCAAGCGGCGACCAACGGCTTTCCTACGCGAGCCGCAGCGCCGCAGCGCGCCGCGAGGTGAACGGCTCAGCGCGACGGCCGCGGCGCCTCCTGCTTCAGCTTTTCCAGCGCGTCGGGCATCATGCGGCCGAACAGCGTGCTCAGCATCGCCGTCGGAATGAGACCGCCGCCGCTGTTCTCCTGGCCCTGCGCCCCCGACACGAGGAATTGCGGCACCAGCGGCTGGTTGATCTTGGTCAGCGCGTCGGCGAACCGGGAGAAGTTCTGCTCGGCGAGGCGATATTCCGGGCCCCCATAGGCGTCGACCGAGAGCTTGGTGGCCTGCGCGCTGGCGGTACCGATGGCGAGCGTGCGATCGGCCTCGCCCTGGCCTTCTAGGCGCGATTTCTCGCCGCTCGCCGCGGCGGTCACCTTGACGGTCTCGGCGTCCTTCTGGGCGCGCGCGAGCGCGGCGGCGCCTTCGTTCTCGTGCACCTTGATCTGGATCATCGACTGGGTGAGCGCGGACTGCGCCGCCGCCGTCGCCTTGGCCTCGTTCAGGGCGCGCTCCTGGGTGGCCGCCTTCTCCTGCTCCTGGAAGGTCTCGATCTGCTCGCGCGCGACCTGGCGCGAGCGCAGCTGGATCAGGATGTTCTCGATGGTCTGATCGCCGACCGCCGCGCGCGGCGTGCCGATCAGGACTTCCTGCAGCTCGAGCGAATAGGCCTCGAACTTCGACTTCATTTCAAGCGCCGACTCCTCCTGGATGGCAGCGCGGTTCTGCAGCAATTCGATCAGGGTCATTTTCTGCGCGATGTTCTTGAAGAACGCGCTCACCATCGGGTCGAGCGTCTGCTCGACGAGCTTCTTCACGTCGCCGAAGCGCTGGATGATCATCGGCGCCTTCTTGTAGTCGATGTGCATCACCACCGAGAGCGGCAGCGTCGGCTCGAACGCGTCCTTGGTGATCAGCGAGATCTCCGACAGATTCTCGTCGAGCCGCATCTGGCCGGTCTCGCCGCGCACCCATTTGAGGATGAAGTTGACGGTCGGGATGACCTCGATCTTGCCCGCATAGGTGTTGAAGGCGTACTTGCCGGGCAGCAGCGGATCGCGCCACACGCCGCGGCTGCCGTTCACGACGAGCTCGCCGTGGCGATACTGATCGCCCGAGACGTCCTCGGTCTTGGGGCCGGTATAGAAGATCACCACACCGACATTGCCGACCGGAATGACGATCTTCGGCACGGCCTCGATAGTGGCGAACAGGCGATTGACGTACCAGGTGCCCTCGAGCAGCACCTGCAGCTGCCTGCCGCGAAAACCTCCGGCGTGGAGGAATTTCTCCGGCTCCTGGAAATTGTTGTGGAACGTGTCGGGTTGACGCACGTCGGTGCCGACCTCCGGCGAGATGATCTCGCCCGACGGCAGCGAGGGGCCGTCGTGCACCGTGACGATGCCGACCAGATCCTCGGCCGCCGGTAGCGTGATCGGCACGAATCCGTTGCGATCGACGATCGTTTGCTGCATGGCGTTGAGGACGCCCTGCTCCTGAGCGCTGAGCGCATGGCCGTAGACGCGCTCTTCGGTGATGACGGCGAACTGCGTCGTGTTGATCGCATAGGTGCCTTCGCGCAGGATCTTGCGCTGCGGTCCCTTCTGGCCGCCACCGAGCAAAAAGCGGCGCGCGTCCTGGAAATCCGATTTGTCGTCCGTGTCGTTGGCGGCGAGCACCTGCGAGGGGGCGAGCGGCGCGCCGTCGCGCGCGAACACGTAGGCGATCCGCCCCTGTCCGACCGTGACGAGATCGGATTTGTGGATCCGGTACATGAAGGGAAAGAAGACATGAATGCCGCCGCGCAGGATCTCGGGCTCGAAGCCCGCCTCCCCGTGCAGCGCGATGAAACCCGAGCTGATCGAGCCCTTCGGCGCCCACATCTTCTCGACGATGCCGACCTGGCTGTTGGATATGTAGCGAAAGACATTCGCGACGCGGATCAAGACGAGCAGCAGGACGATGACTACCGCCCAGATGCTGATCGTGACGACGCTGTTCAAGATCGGATCCATGATCATCGGGTCCATGATCGCTCCCCTCCGCCGTTGGAAGGCCATTTTAGGTGGAATGGACGCGGTCTGACTACCTTATCGCGCAGTCACGGCCAGATTTCTCCGCTCGCCCGTGTCGGGACGCGAGGTCACCGTGATCGCTGACCTCCGCGCGAGGACATCGCCTGACGGGGCCCCGAACCTACGCGCTCATGCCGAGCAGCCGCGCCGCGTTGCCGCCGAGGATCGCGATCTTCTCCTCGTCGCTGAGCGTCGTGGTGGCGAAGACGTGGTCGACCGGATGCTCCTCCCACGGGATCGGGTGATCGGAGCCGAGCATGAGCTGGCTGGTGCCGACCTGCGCGGCGAGGTGGCGCAACGCCTCGGGCGTGAACACCAGGCAGTCGAAGTAGAGCTGATTCAGGTATTCGGTCGGCTTCTTCTTGAGATGGACGTCCGGATTGCAGCTCACCGGCGACACGAAGCAGGCGTGGTCGGAGCGCGGCGCGTAGGACGGCAGATAGCCCCCGCCGTGCGCCGCGATGATCTTGAGGCCCGGGAAGCGATCGAGCGTGCCCTCGAAGATCAGGTGCTGCAGCGCGATCGTGGTCGCGAGTGGATTGCCGATGGTGTTGGACAGCCAGCCGTTGCCCTTGAAGCGCGCCGCGAGCTCGGGGGTGCTCTGCGGATGGATGAACAGCACGGCGCCGAGCTCCTCGGCCTTGGCCCAGACCGGGTGATATTTCGGGTCGGAGAAATTCTCCCCCAGCACGCTGTCGCTGATCGCGGCGCCGCGCAGGCCCTGCTTCTTCACCGCGGTCTCGAGCTGCTCGACGGCGAGATCGGGGAACTGCAAGGCAAGCGACGCGAAGGCAGCGAACCGGTCGGGCTTGGCGGCGCAGAGCTCGGCGAGCTTCTCGTTGTTGATCTTGACGATCTGCGCCGCGGTGTCGCGGTCCTTGCGGTACCAGAACGGGTTGATCGACAGCACCTCCATGTCGATCGCCATGGCGTCCATGGCCTTGAGGCGCTCCTCGACCGCGATGAACATGTGCTCGGAGCCCTTGGTCACCGGCCGCGCGCGGTTGGCCTGGTCGCCCATCAGGGCGAGCGATTCGTGAAACAGGCAGTGCGCGTGCACGTCGATGGTCTTGACCCGCTTGCCGTTGACGGCGACCGGCAGGGCGCGCGGCGCGCCCCCTTGTGCGCGGGCGGCGTCGAGCAGCCCGCAGCTGCAGAACACCATGCCGGTGGTGGCGGCGTGCTTGAGGAAAGCTCGGCGTGTGGTCATGCGTCCTCCCTGAGATTGTTGGAGAGGAGGTTAGCAGGCAACACGACGCGCAGGTAGGTCTCCCTCCCCCGGTTGCGGGCGAGGGCGGGGAGGGGGAAGCCACAGGCGCGGAGCAAGCGGCTTCCCCCTCTCCAGCTCTCCAGCCGAAGCCGGATTTATCCGACTTCGGCCGACCTATTATGCCGAAATCGGGCAAGCCCGATTTCGGTGCAAGCGGGGGAGAGGGCGCAAGAGCCGCATACGCATCAGCCGCGCAATGATTTGAGGTCGATCCGCCCGCGATATAGCCCCTGCGCCAGCTTCAGCGCGGTTTCAATCTTCGGCTTGTCCCACCCTCCATGGCGGCAGCACAGCGCGAATTTCTCCTCGATGTCGGCGCGCGACAGCGGCTCGTGCGCGCCGCCGCGGATGTGCGGCTGGCGTTCCTCGACCTCGCTGCCGTCGGTCATGACGGTGCGGATGTGGCCGGTGAAATTGTTCGGATAGGGATTGTGCGGGTCGATCACGTAGCGGACTTTCGCCGCCACCTCGCGCACCGCCGCGTCCTGCACGGCCGCGTCGGTGAACGAGTCGAGGCCGACGTTGCCGTGTACGAAGCCGGCCGCGACGCAGTAGGGCGTGGAGAACTTCGCCGCGTAGCCGTTGGGCGGGCGCTGCTTGTCGGCGAGCGGCTCCCACAGGCGGTGCACGGTGCCCTCGCCCACCTCGCAGATCATCTCGCGGATGTCGGCCGCCTTGACGCCGCGGGCGCCGAGCCGGCGCGCGCAGTCGATGTAGGGATGCGTCATCGTCCCGCACGGATAGAGCTTGAAGGCGAGCGTCTCGGTGACCCAGCGCGCAGCGAAATCGCCGGTGAGCAGCTCGTATCTGCCCTCGGTGGTGTGGGCAAACCCGTGGAAAAATCCGTGCGTGCCCTCGAACACCGTGCGCGGACCCGTGAAGCCGTTGCGCGCCATGAGGGCGGCGCGGATACCCGACTGCGCCGCCCAGCCGGCGTGCATGCGCTTGGTCCAGGCGCCCTCGGCCAGATACTCGATGATGCCGGCCGCCATGCTGCCGGCGATGCCGAGCGCGTCGATCATCTGCCGGCGATCGAGCCGCAGCGCGGCGCCGACGCCGGCGGCAGCCGCAACGGCGCCGAACACGGCGGTCGGATGGAAGCCCGCCTTGTGCACCAGCTTGGGCGTCACCAGGCCGAGCCGGCACATGGTCTCGACCCCGACCGCGATGCCGAGCAGCGCGGACGGACCATCCGGATTGTGCCGCTCGCAGGCGGCCAGCACCGCCGGCACGATCACGGCGCCGGCATGCACGGGACCGCCCTCGAAGGTGTCGTCGAAATCCTCGCCATGCGCCGCGGTGCCGTTGACCAGCGCGGCGCCGGCGGCGCTCAGGGTGCGGGCGTGGCCGATCGCGGTGCACGCGCCGTCATCGTCGCACGCGGCGAGCGTCGCCTGGACGTAGTCCTCGTTGCGCGCCGTGACGCACAGCCCGAGCACGTCGACGACGAGGTCCTCGCACCGCGCGCGCAGCGAGGCGGGCAGGCCCGTCGGATCGAGCGCGAGAATGCGGTCGACTAGCTGTTCGGCGACCGAAACGTCCGGAACGTGAGCAGGCATGAAGGCTCTATCTTTGGAGCATGATCTTATCCGAAAGAGCTCAGTTGTTGCGCAGGCGGACGTTGCCGCCGAAGCCGGGCAGCCGGTTGATGGTCACCACCACGGTGAACGTGATGATGAGCATGATCAGGCCCAGCACCGCAATGGCGCCGAGATCGCCGCTCTCGTTGAGGTCGAAGATCAGCACCGAGATCACCTTGGTCTCGGAGGTGAACAGGATCACGGCCGCGGAGAGCTCGCGGATCACGCCGACGAAGATGAAGCACCAGGTGGCGATCACGCTGGTGCGCAGAAGCGGCGTGGTGATGCGCCAGAGCGTGCGCATGCGGGTGGCGCCGAGGATGCGGCTCGCCTCCTCGAGGTCGGTGTGGACGACGCGGAACGCCGACTGCAGCTGCTGGTAGGCGGCCGGCATCGCGATGGTGACGAAGGCAACGAGCAGGATCCACAGCGTGCCGTAGAGCACGAAGGGCGGGCGGGTGTAGCTCAGAAAGAGTCCGACGCCGAGCACGATGCCGGGCACGGCGACCGGCGCGGTCGCCAGGAACTCGAGCGCGCGCCAGCCGGCGATCGCACGACGGGTCGTCACGTAGGCGATCACCACGGTGAGCACGGTGCCGATGGTGGCGGCGAGCGAGCAGAGGATCATCGTGTTCTTGAAGGCGAGCGAGGTCGCCGACACCTCGAAGAACGCGAATGTGATGTTGTGCAGCGTGGCGGTCGCCGGCGTCACGAACTGCGAGGCGACCGGCGCGAAGGCGGCGTTGAGCAGCGCGCCGTAGGGCAGAAACACCGGGCAGCACAGCACCGCGAGCACGACGGCGAGCGCGACCCAGCGCCCGGCGCCGAGCGCCACCAGGCGTGGGTCGCCCTGGCGGCCGCCGACCACCGCGTAGCCGCGCCGACCGAGCACGAAGCTCTCGCCGCGCACCAGCACGATGGTGAGCAGCAGGAGCGGCATCGAGGCGGCGGCCGCGAGCTGCAGCTTGGGCGGATACTGAAAGAGGCTCCAGATCTTGGTGGTCATGGTGTGGAAGCCGGCCGGAATCGCCAGGATGGCGGGCGAGCCGAACAACGTCATCGCCTGCAGGAAGGCGACCAGCGCGCCGGCGATCAGCGCCGGCATGGCGAGCGGGATGGTGACCCGGCGCGCCGTGGTCCAGGCGCTGCCGCCGAGGATCGAGGAGGCATCCTCGAGGTCGCCCGGAATGCGGTCGAGCGCGTTGGCGAGCAGCACGAACACATAGGGAAACGTGTAGCAGGAGATGACGAAGATCAGCCCGCCCAGCGAGTAGATGTTGAACAGGTACTCGTCCTGCGGCGCGCCGGTGACGGCGCGGAAGATCTTGTTGAGGAGGCCGCTGTTGGGCGCGGCCAGCAGTTCCCAGGCGATCGCGCCGAGGAAAGGCGGGGTGACGAACGAGGCGGTGACCAGCGCGCGCACGAAGCGGCGCAGCGGCATGTCGGTGCGCGCCACCAGCCAGCCGATCGGCGCCGCGACCGCGCAGCAGATCGCGGCCGAGCTCGCGGCGAGCAACAGGGTGGTGCCGAGCGGCTCGAGGAACACCGGATCGGTGGCGAGCTGGATGAAATTGTCGAGCGTGAGCGCGCCGGTGCGGTCGGTCAGGCTGAAATAGACCAGCCACGACATCGGCAGCACGATCAGCACGACCAATACGGCCGCGACGATCGCCAGGATCGGCCACGACATGTCGAAGCGGACGAGGCGGCGAGAGGCGGGAGTGGAGAGCGCGATGGTCATGCGGAGGAAATTACACTCTGAACAGCTTCTGGTAGCGCGCCTTGATCTCGTCGGACATCTTCTCGACGCCGGCCGGGTCGTCCTTCATGAGCTTGATCTCGGACAACTTCTTGTGGCTGGGCTTGTCGGTGACCTGGGCGTGCACCGAATGCTGGCCGGTGAAGTCGACCAGCACCTGCTGGCCCTCGCGCGAATGCAGCCACGCTTGAAACAGGCGCGCCGCGTTCGGGTTCGGCGCGGAGGCGAAGATGCCGCTCGGCCCCGTGATGGTGGGCGTGCCCTCGGTCGGATAGATCGGCCTGACCTGGCGGCCCTGGTCCATCAGCTGGAGCAGATTGTAGTCGTTGCCGTCCGCCATCACGGCGCGCTCGCCGAGCGCGAGCTTCTTCGGCGGATCGGTCGCGGACTGCACCTGCATGACGCGCTGGGTGGCCAGCTTCTCGAAATAGCCCCAGCCCAGCTCGCGCACGATCTGAAAGGTCGCCGTCATGATGGTGCCGCTGTAGGCCGGATGCGCCTTCACCATCTTGCCGGCCCACTTCGGATCGAGCAGGTCGGCAAAGCTCCTCGGCGCTTCCTCGGCCTTCACCAGCTCGGCGTTGTAGCCGAGCGAACAGAGCCACACGCGCGTGGTGACGAACAGGCCGTCGGGATCGCGATACTGCGCCGGGAAATGCTGCGCCATCTCGTCCGACAGGTAGGGCGCGAGCCAACCCTCGCGCTTGAACGCGATGAAGTGCGCGGCGTCGGCGCTGTTGATCACGTCGCAGGCGTGGATGTTGCTCGCCATCTCCTGCGCGACGCGCTGGAAGATGCGCTCGGAGCCCGAGCGCTCGACCCGCACCGCGATGCCGGAATATTTCGCCTCGAACGCCTTGGCGAGCTTTTCACTCACCGGCAGGTCCATGGCGGAGTAGAACGCGACCTTGCCCTCCTTGCGCGCGGCGGCGATGAGCTCGGGCGTGACCGCGCCTGCCGCCGGCGCCTGCGCGCGCAGCGGCGCGGCGAACAGCGCGGCGCCGGCAGCGGCGGCGGAGGATTCGAGCAACTTACGCCTCGATAATGTCGACTTTGTCATGTCGCCCCTCGCCGCGTCATTGCGAGCGAAGCGAAGCAATCTCGGCCAAGCGTGCATGCGTGGCGGAGATTGCTTCGTCGCTTCGCTCCTCGCAATGACGCGTGTGAATTCACACGCGGAAGATCTTCACGTAGTGCGCCTTGATCTCCTCGCTCAGCTTCTCGACCGCGGCGGCGTCCTCGCGCATGGTCTTGATCTCCTTCATCGGCTTGCGGCCCGGCTTCTCCTTGGCGAGCGCGTGCATGGAGCGCAGGCCGCCCTCGTCGATGACGAGCTGCTGGCATTCGGGCGTGAAGCAGTAGGCCTGGAACAGCCGCGCCGCGTTGGGATTAGGGGCCGCCTTGAACACCGCGTTAGGCCCGACCACGATCGGCACGCCCTCGGTCGGATAGACCGGCGCGACCGGGCCGTGCTTCTCCATGATCTGGAAGATGTTGTACTCGTTGCCGTCCGCCATCACGGCGCGTTCGCCGAGCGCGAGCTTCTTCGGCGGATCGGCCGACGACTGCACCTGCATCACGCTCTGCTTGGCGAGTTTTTCGAAGTACTCCCAGCCGAGATCGCGCGACATCTGGTAGGTCGCCGTCATGATGGTGCCGCTGTAGCCCGGATGCGCCTTGACGAGCTTGCCTTTCCATTTCGGATCGAGCAGGTCGGCATAGCTCTTCGGCGCCTCCTCGGCCTTCACCAGGCTGGTGTTGTAGGCGACGATGCACAGCCCGACGCGGAAGCTCGCGAACATGCCGTCGGGGTCGCGGTGCTCGGCGGGATAGTGCTTGGCCACGTCCTCGGGTACGAACGGCGCGAGCAGCCCGTCGCGCTTCCACACGATCAGGTGCGAGGCGTCGGACGAGTTCACCACGTCGACCGCGTGGATGTTGCTCATGTACTCCTGGCCGATGCGCTGAAACACGCGCTCAGCCCCGGTGCGCTCGACCCGCACCGCGACACCCGGGAACTTGGCCTCGAACGATTTGGCGATCTTCTCGGCGATCGGCAGGTCGATCGAGGTGTAGTAGACGACCTTCCCCTCTTTCTTCGCCGCCTCGATCAGCTCCGGCGTGATCGCGGTCGGCGGCGGGGCGGCGGCGGACAGCGGCGACGCATTGACCGTGCTGGCCGCAAGCGCTGCCGTGCCCTTGAGGACATCGCGCCGGGAAAGCCTGTAGGATCGCATCGCTCGTTTTCTCCTGATCTCGACGTTCGTTCGCGCTGAGGGTGCGCGCCGTCCCTGTCGCTATCCGACCAGCGCCCGGCAGCGCTCGGGCGGCAGATGCAGCCAGACCTTCGCGCCCTGCGGAACGTCCGCATGCGGCGCCGTGACGGCGCGGATCTGGGTGCCGTCGGCGAGCTCGACCATATAGTCGCGGCTGTTGCCGAGAAAGACGTTCCGCGTGACGGTGCCCGGCAGCATATTGTCGCTGGCCCCGGCGGCCGGCGCGGTGGCGAGTTGCACCTCGTGCTGACGGATCGAGATCGCCGCGTCGCTGCCGGGCACGAGGACGGCGCCGACGCACCGCAGCGGCGCGCCCGCCACCGAGACGTGATCGCGGTCGAGCGCCTTGCCCTTGAGGATGTTGGCGGCGCCGATGAAGCGGGCGACGAACTCGGAGCGCGGCCGGTCGTAGATGTCCTCCGGGCTTCCGAGCTGCTCGATCTTGCCGAGGTTCATCACCGCGATCAGGTCGGCGGTGGTCATCGCCTCCGACTGGTCGTGCGTGACGTAGACCGTGGTGTAGCGGTACTGGTCGTGCAGCCGGCGCACCTCGAAGCGCATCTCCTCGCGCAGGTTGGCGTCGAGGTTGGACAGGGGCTCGTCGAGCAGCAGGGTCTCGGGCTCGACGATCAGCGCGCGGGCGAGCGCGACGCGCTGCTGCTGGCCGCCCGACAGCTCGCCCGGATAGCGGTCGGCGAGCGGGCCCAGCCGGGTGGTGGCCAGAATGGCAGCGACCTTCCTGGCGATTTCTGCGCGCGGCATCTTCCGCAAGGTGAGCCCGTAGGCGACGTTGTCGGCCACCGTCATGTGCGGCCACAGCGCGTAGCTCTGGAAGATCATCGACATGTTGCGGTTCTCGGGCGGCAGCGTGCGCACCGGCGAGGACACGACCTTGCCGCCGACCGCGATCTCGCCTTCGCTCGGCTCGACGAAGCCGGCGATCAGCCGCAGCGTCGTGGTCTTGCCGCAGCCCGAGGGGCCGAGCAGGCAGACCAGCAGGCCATGCTCGATCTTGAGCGAGACCGCGTCGACCACCGCCACCGACCCGTAGCGCTTGGTCAGACCGCGCAGTTCCACCGACGCCACTGAATGCCCTCTTCGGATCGCTGAAATCGTCCGTCAGGATACCAACCCCGCAGCCGGGCGGGGCGTCCCACGATGCCGCAGGGACGCGCGCCTTCGGTGTCTGCGCAGGTCGAGTAAGGCGCTCAGGCGCCGGTGAAGGCCGGCTTGCGTTTCTCCATGAAGGCGCGGCGGCCCTCGATGTAGTCCTGGCTGTCGAAGCAGCGCTTGACCAGGTCGGCGCAGCGCTTGAGGTCGCGCTTGCCCTCGTCGGCGACCGTCTGGTTGGCGATGAACTTGACCGCGTTGACGGTGAGCGGCGCGTTGCCGCCGATCGTGTCGGCGTAGCCCTTCACGTAGCCTTCGAGCTGATCGGCCGGCACCACGCGGTTGACGAGGCCCATGGTCTGCGCCTCGGCGGCATTGAACTGGCGCGCCGTGTAGAAAATCTCCTTGGCGAACGACGGCCCGACCAGATCGGACAGCCGCTTGATGCCGGGGTAGCCGTAGCCGAGGCCGAGCTTGGCGGCGGGAATCGCGAACGTGGAATTGTCGGAGCAGATGCGCAGGTCGCAGCACACCGCGAGCCCGAGCCCGCCGCCGATGCAGTAGCCGCGGATCATCGCGATGGTCGGCTTGGGAAAGTTGTACAGCGAGTCGTTGGCGCGCGCGACGATCTCGTTGTAGCGCGCCTGCGCCTCTTCGTTGGCGCGCTCGCTCTCGAACCGCGAGATGTCGGCGCCCGACACGAAGGCCTTGCCGCCGGCGCCGGTGATCACCACGACGCGGATCGCGTCGTCCTTGCCGAAGTCGCTCATGATCCGGCTCGCCGCGTCCCACATCTCGAGCGAGACCGCGTTATGCTTCTCTGGATTGTTGAAGATCATGTATCCGACGCTGCCCTCCTTGCGGGACAGCATCTTGTCGGTCTGGGTCATAACCAATCTCCATTCGATGTCATTGCGAGGAGAGCGAAGGCCGACGAAGCAATCTCAATCCACGGCGGGAGATTGCTTCGGCGTGCTTCGCACGCCTCGCAACGACGCTTTTCTTCAAATCGCATTCGCCTTGCGCAGCGCGGCGATCTGCTTGGCGCTGTAGCCGAACTCCTTGAGCACCTGATCGGTATGCTGGCCGAGCGCGGGCGGCGGCGCCACCAGCTGGCTCGGCGTGCGCGACAGCTTGACGCCCTGGCCGACCAGCGTGAGGTTGCTGCTCTTCACCTTCTGCGCGATCGCGAGGTGCTTGACCTGCGGATCGGCGAACACCTGGTCGATCGAATAGATCGGCCCGCACGGCACGCCGATCTTGTTGAAGCGATCGACCCAGTCGGCGCTCGACCTGGTCACGGTGATCGCCTCGATCTCGGCATTGAGCGCGTCGCGGTGCTTCAGGCGGACGGCGCCGTTCGCGTATTCGGGACGCTTGGCCATCTCGGGGACGCCGAGCGCCTCGCAGGTGCGCGCCCAGATTCTCTGCCCGGCCGCCGCGATGTTGATGTGGCCGTCCGTGGTCTTGAACACGCCGGTCGGGATGCTGGTCGGATGGTTGTTGCCGGCCTGCGGCGCGACCTCGCCCTTCACCAGGTAGCGCGAGGCCTGGAAGTCGAGCATGAAGATCTGCGCCTGCAGCAGCGACGTGTCGACATACTGGCCCTTGCCGGATTTGTCCCGCT
>Ga0126371_10003099_pt1 | contig 14481 bp, 8 predicted proteins | sample PanSoiMetaPlot_4_FD_110145 | JGI IMG/M metagenome (GOLD analysis project Ga0126371, IMG submission 110145) | Tropical forest soil microbial communities from Panama - MetaG Plot_4 | ecosystem: Environmental > Terrestrial > Soil > Tropical forest > Bulk soil | place: Panama | collected 2016-02-17 | reverse complement strand
GACCGGCGCAATGGGCGAGGGAAACACGTTGAAGCCACGGCCGAGAGCGGAGGCGGTGGCGTTCAAAGAGTCCGCGTCGAGCGAACCCCATACACCCGTGTCGAGGCGGAACAGAAGCGACTCGACGGCGGTGATGGTTTCGGCGGGGGTGAAGGCGCAGTGGCCGGCGCGATGGACGAAAGTCTGCCGCAAGAACGCGGAATCCCCTGCTCGAGCGACGACACTTTTGTAGGTGGATTCGTTTTGAACAACGACCAGGCCATCACCGTCGGTGTGCATGGTGAGGACGGGGATGTGGATTTGACCGTCGAAAATGATGTTGGCTTCAAGATAGTGGACCGCTTCGGGGTCGGCGGTGATGCGCACCGCGTCTTGAAGTGTCTGGAGATCGGCGTCAAGGCTCAATCCCGCTCGGTGATAGAGAGCAGACACTTCCTCTTGATCGATGGAACGATTAAGTTGCGCGCGGTAATTGACGCCCGTGTTCGACCAGGGGTTGCCCTGGGCGCGGAACTCCAATTCCTCGCGAAGAGCAAAAAGAAAAGGGAAATCCACATTTTGCGCCCACAGGAACTGGTTGAATTCCTGCCGTGCAAAATCCTCTTCCGGCGGCTCGGGAGACAAGGACTCGAACCACCCAGGGCCGTCTGCGAGAGCAACGACAAGAGCGAGACGGGCGCGGCCCTGTGGGGTGGATTGCGCCACGGCTAGCATCCCTTCGGCAAGGTCAAGATTGGCAACCGGGTCGGCGATATGGACAACCTGCAAGCCGCTGCCTGGTGCCAGCAGGGTCTTGAAAGCGAAGGCAGAATCGAGCGCCGAGTTCCAAGTGGCGACCCCACCGGTGAGAACTCCGCACATAGGCAGGGCGGCGTCAAAGCGGTCCGGATAACGCTGGATAAGGCCCGCGGTGATCATCCCGCCAAGAGAGTGGCCCCAAGCGATGGTGCGGCTCGGCGTGCCAAACGCTTGGTTGAAAATATCGAGGACCGCAATTTGATCCAGCAGACCTTCTTCGACGGCCCAGCCAGTATGAGCGTACGACGATCCGGCAAGCGCCAAACCACTGGAAAGCATGAACAAGCCTGTGGCTGGGTCACCCACCTCCCGTGCGGGGTTGCGACTCCCGGGAGTCACGTAGCCGTGGCTATAGAGGAATAACGCGCCGTGCTGCCAATTAGCTGGAACTTGAATGAGGTAGGTGGCGCCGTCGGGCAGAGTGCCCGTCCGCGTGGTGACGGTCAGTTGCGCATCGGCCGCCGGCGAGAATGAAGCCAGAAGAATTGCGAGAAGAGACAAAAACAAAATCCGCTTGATGGAGAACGACATGATGAGGGCTCCCTTCGCTTTTCCGACGGGAGGGGTGCCTACTCTATGCCAGTTCGCTCCTGTCGCACAAGGGAGAGGAGGGCACCAAAGCGCTCCCGCGGCGCGGCGGTGGCTAGCAGGCAGCGACGCGGTACATGGTGATGCCACTGAGAAGCTTGGGATAAAAGTCCGTGGATTTCTGCGGCAGGACTTCGCCGGCAGTGGCGATTTTCATGACTTGCTCGACCTCACATGGATTTAGAAGGAAACAGATCTGCGCGCGGCCGGAGTCGACGGCGTCGAGGGCAGCGGTTGCTTCGCGTTCGTAAGTGAGATGGGCCTCAGCGGTGATGGCCTGCGGCGTGATGCCCAGAGCGGGCTCGAGGATTCCTTCGTGGAGCAGGACGACGTCTAGTTCGCGCCGGGGCGGCGAGACATTAGGGAGAAGCTCGGGCAGATTGACGCCGGGGCGGAGCGTGAGAAGGTAAAAGGCGCGTCTCGCTGAATCTGCTGCGGGGTACACGCCGATGGCGCGCTGCGAGCGGGCGCTATGGAGGTAGGAGAGCAGTCTTTTCGACTGTTCGGCGTTGTTCGCGTGGTTCGAGAGGGGAAACTCCTCGGCGGCAAACCACGGTTCAAGGTGGCGGCGAAAGGCAGGCCACGAAAAATCTTGAATGTGCGCGACCACCCGGTGCGTGGCAAGAACCGTGAGGCCCTCGCTCGAGCTGTTGATGAAGGTCATCATGACGCGTTCGAAGGCCGCGTCGGGGTTAATTTTACCGGCGCGGGCGCGGCATTCGTCGCGGTAAGCAAGAGCGGTTTCGTAGCGGTGGTGGCCATCGGCAATGACCAGCTGCCGGTCGGCCATGGCGAGCCGAATTTCAGAGATGTGGGGGGAAGTGGAAACCATCCACAGCCGGTGGATGACGCCGTATTCATCGCAAAGCTCGGTGTCCGGGGTGGAAGATTCCACTTGGGCGAGGATTTCGTCGACGCGTCGCCGAGGGTCGGTGTAGAGCATGAACAGCTGGCCCGTGTGCGTCTCGGTGTGGCGAAGGAGTTCGAGGCGGTCGGCCTTGGGACCGGAAAGGGTTTGCTCGTGGCGAAAAACCACGCCGGCGGAATATTCTTCGAGCCCGCCAGCGCCGATAAAGCCGCGGCGGAGGCGGCGCTGTTCCGTTCCGGGGACCGCGTATTCCTGAGAGTAAGCGTAGAAGCAAGGCGCAGGATCCTGCCGCAAAATGCCGCTGGCAATCCAGTCTGAGAGCGCGGTGGCGGCGCGGGTGTAGACGTTGTTCTCGGGCGTATCGCCTGAATTGCTGCGGCCCTTTTCAACGGTTACGAGGTTGTGGGGATCGGCAGCGTAGTATTTGTCCTGCATGGCTCGGGAGATCTTGTCGTAAGGCTGGGTCAGAACGCGTTCGACCGGGACGAGCGCTGGATTGTAGCGAAGGGCGCGAAAGGGAAAAACCTGAGCCATGGGGTCTCCCGGAACACGAACTGGCCAACTCGAAAGCCTTTCAGTTTACGCGAAGAGCGGAGAAATCCGAAAAATGGTAGACGCCGGAAATGGGGTGTTCTTTCAATGTTATCCTAGTGCTCAGAATTATTGGCCAACGCTGTCTGCCGTGTCGCCCGAAATCGAAGTACGTCGAAATTTTCGGCCAAGGGGGAGGCTTCCTGACCCTAGGTCAAATCGCCAGGTTGTATCCTTTGAACGGTTTGAGCGACAAGTCTTCGTGATTTTCTCTTCGGCGCGGTGCTCCTGGCCGCGAACTCATTCTAGCGCTGCCATATTAGAATAAATTCTCTATGGCCGCTTTGGATTTCTCCGCGGTTCGCGCGCTGATCTTTGATTTGGACGGCACGCTGATTGATTCGAAACAAGACCTAATCCACTCCGTCAACGCGATGCTGGTCGAGATGGGTCGCGAGAAGCTGCACGAAGACACCATCTCCGGCTATATCGGGCACGGTGCCCCGAAGCTGGTAGCGCGTGCGCTCGGCGACGGGGCTAGCGTGGCGGAGCGCGAACAGGCGCTCAAGTTTTTTCTGGCGCACTACGAAGAGCACAAGCTGGATTCGACGGGTCCGTATCCGGGGGTTGCGGAGGCGCTCGAAGACCTGCGCGAGTTTCCCATGGCCGTGCTGACGAACAAGCCCGTGCGCGTGAGTAGAAGGATTCTCGAAGGCTTAGGCCTCGGGAAATATTTCCGCGCGGTATATGGCGGGAACAGTTTTGAAACCAAGAAGCCCGACCCACTGGGCGCAAGAAAAATTCTGGAGGAGCTTGGCCGGACCGCCGGAGAAACCATGATGGTCGGCGACTCCGAAGTGGACGTGCAGACGGCACGAAACGCAGGGACGCTGGCCGCCGCGGTTAATTATGGATTTGGCACTCACGACCGCGCGGCCTATCCCGCAGACCTTTATTTGGATCGGCTGACGGATCTGACCGCGCTGCTTCGCGACGACCACAAATAGCGCTTTGCCGCGCTCGCGCGGGAAAGGCGTGCTCCTTGCTCGACGGGGTAGCTAATGGACGGTGCCCGGGGAAAGGCGTGGGACCCGAGCGACGTCCAGCACGAAGGCCAGTTGACGCTCGGTGAGGACCAAGAGACGTTTTCCGTCATCGGAAAAGTGCGAATAGGCGATTTCGCCGGGAAATAAAAGCTGGTCGAGCTTTCCTCCGGTATGGGCATCGTAGAGAGCCAGCTTGCCCGCGCCTTCATTCAAGGCCAGCAGGTTGCTCGCGCCGTTCGCCGCGGGTTGGCCCCCGACGAGTTTGGCCTCGAGCGTGCCGTCGCTCAAGGAGAAAAGAGAAACCCGCCTTCCGTCCTTCACCAGGAACAAGGTGTCGCCTTCCGAGAAAGCGGCGTCAAAACTCGAGGCACCGTTTCCCACTTGGACAAGCACACCGCCAAGCGATTTGCCGGAGCGGGCGTCGAGGACCTCGAAAAAAGTGTCGTGTTCGTCCAGTGCGGCCTTTTTCAGGATCTGCTTGGCGGCGGGGAAATGACTGGCGGCCCGGCGGGCTTCGTGACTCTGGGCCCGCCAGCCCAGCACGAGACGCGTGCCTTGCGGGTCCGGGAATGGCACCGGAGTGTCTTGAAGAAAGGACCGCTTCCAAAGTACCTCTCCGGAACGGGGGTCGAGGGCAAACAGCTTATAAGGGACTCCCCGTGCCATGTTCAGCATTATGCCCTCGCTCAAGGAGTTGTCGGAGGCATATTCGAGAAGGATGGGTCCGCCAGAACGCAAAATCCCGGCGCCCAGCGATGCCACGGTAGAAGCAGTTCGCAAAGCGGTATCAAGGCGCAGAATCCTCGGCGGACTTTGCGGAGTCGACGACAGGGTCAGAAAGCTGGCTGAGCCGTCTCCTCCGTAGGCGGCAAGAAATCTCGGAAAATCTGCAATCCGGGTGCCCGTGGCGGTGGAAAAAACGCCGCCCCGGCCGTCGACCGAGAGATTGATGAATCTGAGATCGGAATCAAGCGAGGCGACGCGCAATTCCGGCAAATTGCTAAGCGGAAGATGGGCCATTTTATAAGGAAGCTTATCGCCCAGGTGATACAGGTGAAGTTCTCCGTCCTCGATCAAAAGGGCCATGACCGAGCCGGACACGTCAACGCCGATATTCTCGGGTATGTCCAGGAGGCCGTTCTCCTCCAGATCAAAAATGCGTGCGCCGGAAGTCCCCAGATCGTGCAGGAGAAGATAGCGCGGGTTGCTCGCGGTCTGGAACCAGCTGGCGGTGAAGGGTAGCGTGGACAGGGTCGCCCCGCTTTCGAGCGAGAAAATCTTGGGTCGGTGCGGTTTCTCCCGCGCAAGAGCCACTGCACGGTCCCGGTCGAGCCACGTCAGAGAGGAATGCAGGCGATCCTTGATGGTGCCGGGAAGATTCAGCTTTTTCTGAGTTTCGAGATCAATGCGAAAAGCGCCTCCGCCGGGACTCGCGGCGATCAACTCTTCGCCGTTCGGAGAAAAAAGCACAGGAAAAACGTCCAAACCGCGATCGACAAGGGGCGCCCAGGAATTGGCCAGCATGAATCCTACCGGACCGGCGTAGACGCCGCCCGTATCGAGTGGCATCAGGGTCATGGCACGATCCACAAGGCCCCGGTCGGGAGGACTCCTGTAAAGCTCTCCGCCCGTCGAAAGGTCAAAAACCCCGACAGAGAAATCGGATCCGGCACAAGCCAGACGCGTTCCCCTCGATGAGACGGCAACGCTCAGGCAGCCCTCCGTCACCGGCAAAGCCTTTAGATCGAGTTGTTCGAGGTTCTCCATCTTTCTGGTGGCCACGTGCAAATCCTGAGTAACCATCCGGATGGCCTGCGAATCCGGGGTAAAGGAAGCGTGATACGGGTTATCCGCCTCGAGGTACACCAGGACCTTCAAGGAGTCGGCGGAAAAGACAAAGGCTCCCCTGGCATCCTGCGCCAGCAGGTATTTTCCGTCCGGGCCAAACCGCAGGTTGAACGAGCCGCTCCGCAAGGGTGGCGTCAACTCGGCACGCGAGAGGACGCCGTGAAGGTTCTCTCGCGGCCGCCGGGCCTGGGGAAAAGCCGCGGAGGCGGGGCGCGCGAGCAGCCACGCGGAACCTAGGACGAAGAGCACCAAGGCAGGGAAGGGATGGCGAGACGGGGTCACCTGTTGCATAAGCAAACGCGAACGGAGTCTAACACCCGTCCAACGGCACGCCAAATCCTCTCGATTTATCTGCTCCCGCGCGAGATCGCGAAAGGGTCATTGCGGTCACGACCGCGCGGCCTATCCCGCCGATGTTCATCTCACGTCCGACCGACCTGGTGCTGCTGCTCGAACGACCGAAGAGACCAGAGAGGGTGCCTAATTCCTGTCAGAAACTCGAGCCCCGGGGACCGCCTTGGCGTCGAAGACAAATGCCGTTTGATCGTCAGTGAGCACCAGCAGACGCTTGCCGTCTTCCGAGAAGGTATAACCGGAAACATGGTTTGCAAAAGAAAGATCGCCCGCCGGCTTTAGGGTGCGCAGATCATAAATCACGAGATGTCCCGCACCATTGGCGAGGCAGAGCCGGTCGCCCGTGGGCGAAATCTGCGGGTTGTAACCGAACCACTTCGCTTTCCCCTCTCCGGTCGAGCTCGAATACAAGAGCACGCGGTTTAAATTGTCGGTGACGATGGTCCAGTCTCCTGCGGCATCCAGATTTTGCGGCAGGAAGGAGTATTTGCCGGTGTGAACGACTGCCCCGCCGACCGCAGTGCCGTCGCGGGCGTTCAGCACTTCGACAAAATAGTCCATTTCGCCCGGCCGTTCCCCGCCCCATAGGGCCTGAAGCTTCGCGTCGCGAGCGAGTTCCTCACGCAAACCGTCCACTTTTGCGTTCCAGAGGAAGACCAGCTTTCCGCTCGATGCGGAGCCAAACACACTGGGCCCCTGTCTAGGAAAGCTGCGCGACCATAAGGGTGTCAACTTGGCGATGTCGAGTGCCTGCAATTCAAAATTGCGCCGCGCGTACCGATTCTTTTCATTGTGTTTGATGCGCAGAACCATGTTGCCGAAGAAAGTAAGATCGTCCTCTTTGTCAACGTCGCGGGCCTTCGATTGCTTGGTGATGGGGTTAAGCACTACCATCTCGCGGCCTAGCTTGTCGAATTCAGGAAAGTCGAGATAAAACAGCGAATCGGGGGCGGCGTACGCACCTTGAAAGCTGCGGACCAGGAAAGGCCGCTCCCCGGAATCCAAGCCCCAAATACCGCCCCGCGTACGGCTAGACATGGCCAACCATTTCAAGTCCGAAGACGCCGTGAACGAACGTAAATTGCCCAGCTTGCCGATGGGAAGCTGGAGCACGTCGCTCGCTTTCGTCTCTTCGCTTTTGTACAGACCTATCTCGCCATTCACACGCTCGCTGACCGAGACGTCACCCCAAACATCGGTGGCGGACATGCGATTGGTGTATGCGAATTTCTTCTGCTCCAGGTCGAAAGCTCCAACCGGAACGTCCTTGAGGGGCCGCACAAGTACGTATCTGGGATTGCTTGCCGCAACCAGAGCGCCGCCTCCCAAGGAAATCCGTTCGAGCACTTTCCCTGATGTAAATTCGACCACGGGAGACTTTTCGGGCTTATACACATCCACTCCGACGATGCGGTCGGGCCCAATGAAAGCAAACGAATACTGCATGGCCGTTTGCACTTGCCCCGGAACATTGATTTTCTTTTCCGTGGTTAAGTCGATGACTACCTCTTCCTTGGTGCGCGAAGAGGCCGCGAAGTAGCGCGCGTCCGGTGAAAAGCGGAGGGTGACCACATCGTGATGGGTTACCAGGAAAAGAAGCTTGAAAATGGCAGCGTAACCCGCAAAGCCGGGATCAAGATCGAAGAACTTCTCTTTCTTGAAAACAGTTTCCCCGGTGGTGACATTGTAGAGGGCGAGTGCCAAGTCGTTGCCGAAGCAGGCGAGATATTTGGCATCCGGCGAAAGCGCCGTCTGACGGCAGCCGCGCAGGACGGGCACGTCCGTGACGCTGGTCTGTTCCTGATGACCGATGTCCCAGGTTTCCACGCGGAGACCAGAGCTAAAGAACACCACTTGACGGGAATCCGGGGAGAATTGTGCAGATTCAGCGTCAGCGGTGTCGATGCGAAATATAAACTTCAACGGATCGCGAGTGAGGACATAAATACCTCCTTCGTCCTGCGCCAGGAGATATTTGCCATCCGGACTGAAACGAAAGTTTTCGATGTCGCCCCGCAACGGGTCAGCCAGCTTCTTGCGCGTGAGTACCCCGGCGAGGTGCTCGGCGTGGCCGATACCCTGGTAGTGGAGCACTGCCACTTGCCATTGGCGAAAATCGTCGGACGGGAAGGGAGCTTTCCTGTCAATGCAGCCCGCCGGCAAAGTGTCCACGTCCTTCAGCGCTTCGCGCAGCCTTTTTGAATCGGGGCGGGTGAAGCCAAAAAGATCGGTAAACCAGTTTCCGGTACGCCCCTTCGTCTCCATCAGGCGATCCAAAAAGTTCGGGAACGCCTGAGTGGAATAACCAGCACGGGCGACCGCCTGAACCCCAAGCTGATCGGCAATCCTCTGACTTCTTTCTTCCTCAGCGTACGAGGGAGCGTGGATCCTTCTTAAGCGCAAGCTTTCCACGAATTGGTTATAGAGACCAAAAAGATCTTCGTCGGGGGAGAGGCTCTGGATTCCCAGGACATCACGAAACATCCGAGACATGTTCTGCGCCTGCTGCCGGGCAACCAAGTGTCCCAACTCGTGGCCAAGCAGACCGGCCAGTTCATCTTCATTCCGCAAATAAGCGACCATTTTGCGCGAAACATAGACGCTGCCTCCGGGCATGCTAAAAGCCTGAATTTCCGGTTGATCGTATAAAAAGAACTGGTAATGCAAGCCGGTCTCCGGAAGATGCCGGCTCACGCGCTGCCCGACAAGCTTGAGATGGCCGGTGACCTGATCCTCGTCGATCACGCGGAACCGGCTCTCCATCTGCTGACGGACGATTTCCCCAAGTTCCTGCTCCTGTTGAGGGGAAAAAAGAAGTTTCGAAGGGTCAATGGACGGTGCCTCGAGCGCATGGCAGTCCGTTTCGGCGTCAGCCACCGAACAGACCAGCAAAACAAAAACGATGAACAGGAAACTGCGCATGCCCATGGGATCCCGTCGCAATAGCGGCGAGGTTAACACTGGTCTCTGGCGTCGGCAACCGTTCTAAGCACCCTCGCGGAATCGGTCAATGGGAAACCTTGGCAAATCTCCGCTGAACACTGAGCACGATCGATAAGACATGGCTTGCCAAGGGGCGCGACAGTTGGCAGACTCAGCGCGTGGTTATAGGCCTGTTCCCAGAACTGGATGCACCCGGAGGGGTGCAGCGCGTGGGGCGCCATTTAGCGGCGGTGCTGACCGAGTTTGCCTCCAGCCGCGGGTGGGACTGCCGCCTGCTCAGCTTGAACGACACCCGAGAGCTGCACCGCGGGGCGGTGGGCGGCCGGGAATTTGTGTTTACAGGCTGCGAGAAGGCCAAAGGACGCTTCGCGGTGACGGCGATGCGGGCAGCGAAGCGCCACGCCAAGCTCGTGTTGGCAGGGCATCCGCATCTCTCGCCGGTGGTGCAGCTGATGCGCGTGGTGGCGCCAAAGATGAGAACCATTGTCTGCACGCACGGCGTCGAGGTCTGGGAACCCCTGGGACGACTGCGGCGAGACGCGCTGCGGCGCGCCCACGTCGTACTCGCGCCCAGCCGGGATACCGCCGAGCAAGTGGCGGTGCAACAAGCGGTGGCGCGCGAGCGCATTAGCGTACTGCCCTGGGCGCTCGACCCGCAATTCGAAGCGCTGCTGGCGGCAAATCCTCTTCCGAAGCCGCCGAAAAGCTTCCCGGCCGGGCGGGTCATCCTGGCTACCGGGCGTTGGGTGGCAACTGAGCGCTACAAAGGAATGGACACCCTGATTACCGCGATGCCGCGGCTTCTGACCACTTGGCCGGAGCTGCAATTGGTGCTTGCCGGAGCGGGAGATGACCAGGCGTGGCTCGAAGATTTTGCGGAGAAAAACGGCGTGGAGCGTCACGTGCATTTCCTTAGCGGCTTGAGTAACGCGGAATTGGCGGGGTGCTACGCCGCCTGTGAGATCTTTGCTTTGCCAAGCCGCGGCGAGGGATTTGGCCTGGTGTACCTGGAGGCGATGGCGTGCGGCAAACCGGTCGTCGGAGGAACGCACGGGGGAGCGCCGGAGCTGATTCAGGACGGCGTCACCGGCTATCTGGTGCCGCACGGCGATCCCATCCAACTGGCCACCGCCCTGCAAACCCTGCTGGCAGACCCGCAGCATGCGAAGGAAATGGGCGCCCGCGGGCGGCAAACGGTGGACCATGAATACCGCTTCCAGAACTTCGCGAAAGCCCTGAAAAAAATCCTGCGCGATCAATGCGAATCCTGAACGTCACGGAGACCTACGCCCCATTTCTGGAATTTGGGGGGCCGCCCGTGAAAGTGCGCGCGCTCGCCGAAGGTTTGGCGCGAAGTGGGCATTCTCTCACGGTGCTTACGGCCGATTGGGGCTTGGAAAAACGTGCCATCGCGACCGGAGTCGACAACCTAGCGGACCGATCTCCGTTCGGGTGGCGGCGCCGGGAAAACGGCGTCGCGGCCATTTACCTTCCGACCTGGCTGCATTACCGGCAGGTCAGCTGGAATCCGGCGGTGAAGCGGTATTGCCGGGCGCGGCTGGAACAATTCGACGTCGCACACATTTTTGGATTGTACGATCTGCTCGGCCCGGCGGTGGCGGCGGCCTGCCGGAAGCGCGCGATTCCCTACGTCGTCGAGCCCATCGGGATGTTTCTTCCGATCGTGCGAAATCTCCTGTTAAAGCGCGTGTATCACCGGCTATGGGGAACACGAATGCTCGAGGAAGCGAGCGCGGTCGTGGCCACTTCGGAGCAGGAGATGGAAGAGCTCATTGCGGGAGGGATTTTTCGTGCGAAGGTTGTCACGCGACGAAATGGCGTGGAAGGGCCGGAGTCCTGGCCGGAGCGCGGAGTCTTTCGAAAAAAAATGGGAATTCCAGCGGAAGCCAAAGTGGTGCTTTTTTTGGGGCGGCTATCCGCCAAAAAAAGCCCTGATTTGTTGTTGCGAGCCTTTGCCGAAGTTAAGAAACGGCGCCGAGGGATGCCGCTCAGATTGGTGTTTGCGGGGCCAGACTTGGGTGGAGTAAAAGCGCAGCTGGTCGAAATGGCGGCGCAGCTGGACGCCAGGCAAGAGGTGCAGTTTGCCGGGCCGCAATTCGGCCAGGACAAGTGGGCGGCGTACCGGGACGCCGATGTTTTTGTCCTTCCGTCACGAAACGAAAACTTCGGGAACACCGCGGCGGAGGCCGTTGCCTCGGGGACGCCGGTGGTTGTGACCGAACAGTGCGGGATCGCGCCGCTGCTCAGGAACCAAGCCGGTGTGGTGGTAAGCCACCAGACCCAGGATGTGGCTGACGCGCTTTCTCGCATTTTGACCGACGAGGAACTCCGTAGACATCTCCAAGCCGGATGCGCTAAAGTCACACTGGATCTCGGATGGGGGGAGCCAGTCCGCGAGATGGAGCGCCTGTACGCCGCGTGTGTCTCGGGAAGGGCAGGACAAGGAGGAGCCGAGGAACCGGTATAGGGCTTGTGCCTAACCCTCGCCATCCCATTTTTCTTGCCGTGTGGTGGAGCTGCAACCTGCTGCTCGCTGTTGCGCTAATGGCCTTGGTTTATTCCGGAGTCGGGGAATTCTCCGCTCGACGGTATCTCGACGGGTATTCCGATGCGATTGTTCCAAACTTTGTGCCGCCGGAGGCGCGCGTCGAGGCCATCCTAGGTTGGATGCGAGCAGAACCTTCGCGGGGCATCGCGGCGGACCCGGCAAACCTTCCGACGCGCGATCCACAAACCACTCTCAACTACGCGCAACTCTTGAAGGTGTGCGGCACGGCCACAAACGCTTTCTTGAATCTCGCACGAGCCTCTGATCTCGAGGTGCGCCGCTTGCTCTTGCTCTCGAACGATGGGATGGCCAAACATGTGGTGGCCGAAGTGTTGATTAACCAGCGCTGGATCGTAGTTGACCCTAGCTACCGGGTGATCATGAAGGATGCGAACGGGCACTTCTTGACGCGCAAAGAGTTGCAGGATCCTTCAATCTTTCGGCAAGCAGTAAGCGCCGTTTCCGGCTATCCTCCGGAATACGACTATAAGAGCGTGGCGCATGTCCGCCTGTCGCGGCTGCCGTTCAAAGGGCTCTATTTGCGAAAGGCTCTCGATTTCGTCTACCCGGGTTGGGAGGAAGCGGCAGACTGGAGCCTGCTCCTCGAGCGCGAATCGTTTTTCTACCTGGTGCTTGCCGGAGCGGCCTTTCTTCTCTTTCTATTGCTCCGGCAGTTCCTCGGGTGGTACGCGGACAGTCGCCTGAGGATCCCGCGCTTCCATTTCCGGGAACACGTGGTCCGCGCGGGAACGGCCTTCTTCTCAACGCCGGAGATCAAAGAATAGCGTGTGCGGGATTTGCGGCGTCGCCTTCACCTCAAGGAATACGGAGGCGGAAGCGCGAGTGCGGGCCATGACCCTGGCGATGCGCCATCGCGGCCCGGATGAACAAGGATTTCTCCTTAACGAACCGCGCGCCCCCGGACTGGCGCTGGGGATGCGCCGGTTGAGTATCATCGACCTGGCTGGTGGCCACCAGCCTATCTGGAATGAAAGCCAAGATGTCGCCGTGGTGTTCAACGGCGAGCTATACGGCTACCGCGAACTGCGCGAGCGCCTGATCCTCTGCGGCCATCGCTTCCGAACCCAATCGGACACGGAAATTCTCGTCCACGCATGGGAAGAGTGGGGAGAGGACGCACTCAGCGAACTGCGTGGGATGTTTGCCTTTGCGCTGCTCGATTTGCGAAGGCGTTACGCAACGGCGCCGATTCTGTTTTTGGCGCGCGATCCCCTGGGAATCAAGCCGCTCTATTACACACAAACGCCGGAGGGATTTGCGTTCGCCTCGGAAATGCGGGCGCTGCTGGCCGCGGGCGCCGCTCCCAAAAAGGTGTCGCAGGACGCGCTGACATCGTATCTGCTCTTTGGGAGCGTCAGCGAACCGGTGACGCTTGTTGAAGGGGTGTTCAGCCTGCCTCCGGGCCACCGCATGCTGCTGCACATTCCCGAGCGCCGTCGCGTACCGCGCGCGCGCCAATGGTGGGATCCCGCAGTTTCCCCGGCGGCGAAGGACACCCGGAAACCGCGCGATCTTGCTTCCGCCGCCAGGAAGTTGCGTCCGATACTCGAAGACGCGGTCGAGGCGCATTTGATCGCGGATGTCCCGGTGGGCTTGTTCCTTTCAAGCGGACTGGACTCGGGAGCCGTCGCGGCGCTCGGGGCAAAAGCGCGGACTGGAATTCAGAGCTTTACGCTGACGTTTCCAGGCACGGCATTTGATGAAGGTGAAGCGGCGCGAGTGGTTGCCAAGCGCTGTGGAACCCAGCACACCGAAGTGCCGCTGGACGGCGGGGCGATCGTTGAGCGCATTGATGAGGCCGTTGCGGCACTAGACCAGCCCACCATGGACGCCGCGAATACTTATTTCATTTCCTGGGCGGCGAGAAAAGTGGGGCTGAAAGTAGCGCTGTCCGGCTTGGGTGGCGATGAGCTTTTTGGGGGGTATCCGACGTTTGCAAATACGCCGCGGCTCTCCAGATTGGTTCGCACTGCATGGTTCGTGCCCTCACCAGCAAGACGATGGGCGAAACCCCTGGTGGCGGCCCTCGCCGGGAAGCGCGGTTCCCCGGATGTTGGAAGCAAGGCGGCTGCCGCATGGGTTTCACCCGATTCGCTCCCCCATCCGTATTTTTTTTCACGCACGCTTTTCCCCCCGGGAAGATTGGAGAAAATCATCGAACCTCGATTCCGCCCCAGCACCATCGGCCCTGACGGCGTGACGCTCGAACCGACATGGGTGGGATGGCTCGAAAGAGCCTCGGACGAGGCACGCAAGCTCGAACCGGTGGGGGGCGTCTCGTGGCTGGAGATGCGCAGCTACATGGCGAGCACGCTACTGCGAGACACCGATTCCGTGAGCATGGCGCAGTCGCTCGAAGTCCGGCTGCCGCTGCTCGATACGCCGCTGGTGGAATTCGTGAGGGCTTTGCCGTCGGCCTCGCGCCACCGCGCTGGCGTCCAGAAAGCATTGCTCGTCGAAGCGATAGGCGATTTACTTCCGCCGGAAATTCTCGCGCTAAAGAAGCGTCCTTTTACTCTGCCCTGGGAGGAATGGTTGCGCGGACCACTGCGAAAAAAGCTGGAAACGAGTTTCGCGGATCCCGCCGCACCTCTGGCGCCGGCATTGCGCCGCGGCGGAATCCAGGGAGTTTGGAGCGATTTCCTCGCCGCGAAGACCACCTGGTCGCGCCCTTGGTCTCTGTACGTTCTGAACGAGTGGTGCCGCCGGCATCTCGCCGCCTGAACCTGCCGGTTGAGGTACACTGACCCGGTCGCGTGATGAACATCCTGGGGATTAATGCGTACCACGGAAACTCCTCCGCGGCGATTGTGTGCGACGGCCAGCTCGTCGCCGCCGTTGAAGAAGAGCGGTTCAATCGCGTTAAATACGCGGCGGGATTCCCCGCGCAGGCGATTCGTTATTGCTTGAAGCGG
>Ga0126371_10003098_pt1 | contig 14481 bp, 12 predicted proteins | sample PanSoiMetaPlot_4_FD_110145 | JGI IMG/M metagenome (GOLD analysis project Ga0126371, IMG submission 110145) | Tropical forest soil microbial communities from Panama - MetaG Plot_4 | ecosystem: Environmental > Terrestrial > Soil > Tropical forest > Bulk soil | place: Panama | collected 2016-02-17 | reverse complement strand
GAAGTTCTTGACCCTGTGCACGTAGTCATGTTGGGTCTTCGGCGCGAACTTGCGGATCGTCATGTCTTCGATCATGCGCCGGCGCAACGGGCTCATCGCCTCGTCGGTCATGGGGATGCTCCTGTCTTGAGTGAAGGTTGCGAACCCCTCATCTCAAGACAGGACGCACCCATCCGCCATCCTGTGAGCTGCGCACGAGCAGGCCTAGCAGCACCCTACCGCGCGAGCGGTTTAGTCCTTTGGCCCATTGGAGAAGAGTCCCGCCGACGCCAAACGAGCCCGGTTACTGAGGTGCTGCGGCCATGGCAAAAGGCGGCCCGAAGGCCGCCTTGTTTTTCTCTGCGCGAATAGGTTCGGTGGACGGGATCACAGCAGGCCGGCACCAGCATGGTCGCGGAACATGTCGGCGTCGCGCACGTAGGCTTGCAGCACCTCCATCGATTTATGGCGCGACACGTCGCGCATTTTGAAAACGCTCTCGCCGCGGCGGGCTGCGCTGGTCAGAAAGCCGGCGCGTAAGCTGTGGGCGCCATAATCGGCGGCGTTGAGCCCGAGCTTGCCGGCATAGCTTTTGGTGAGGTCGCGTACGCTCTTTGCCGTGAGCCGCGATTGGCGCACCTTGCCGCCGTTGCGAACGGGACGGAAGATCGGCCCCTCAGAGATCCCAGCGGCATCGAGCCACGCCTTGACGGCCTTCGCAGGGCAGGATGTGCCGCCGCGGATGATGGCGATCGTCGCGCCTTGGCCCTCTTGGTCGGTTTTCGAGCGTCTGATCGTCACCCGCAGGCCGTCGTCGGTGAACTCGATATCGGCGACGTCGAGCGCCATCATCCGCGACGGCACATCGGAATGCGAGATCTATGCGTTGACGGTAGGAGCAGCGGCCCGCTTCCGTGGCGCACGGGACTGAGGGCGGCGTGGTCGCCGGGCTTTGCGTTCCGCACCAGGTTCTGTCTCACCCCGCAAGACGATTGCGATCACCATTTCGGGTTTTGTGAGCAGCAACTTGCGGCGGGTAATACCTTCCCCGTCGCGCCAGTCGAGCTGCGTCTGGTACGGCTTGGCCGGGTTGAAGTCTTGGGTCGGCTTAAAGCTCCTGACACGGAAGGAGACCATGCGATTGGTGGCGACGTTGTCATCCGGGATGAAGCGAAACTCGTTGGCTTCGGTTGAGTAGGACGACGCGGCCCTTCCACGGTTTGTCGGATTTGAACTGCGCATCAGTTGGGGTTCAAACGGCTCAATGAAGGCAATCTGCTCGACAGGTACGTACTCTTCTCCGACGGTGATGATGTTCTGCATGGGAACCTCCTCGGCAAATGTGGTGAGCGATGGCAATGGAGGAGTGAATTTTAGGACGAGAGACGCAGTGCTATGTCGCGAAAGGGCGGTAATGCCTGGGAGAGGTCGGGAAGCGCCGTTTAGGGGCGAGGTCTTCGATCTCAAGGATCGAGGTCGCTGCACCCGCATTGCCTACACCCCGCTATCGGAACCGCCCAGACAAAGGGCTCGCGTCGATGTTGCTTGGATCAAAAACACCACCGCCGCCAAGTCTTCGACCTGACGGTGTTATGTGATTGCGGGGGCTGGATACGGCTCCAGTATAGATGACCCACCTAATATTGGAATGGCTGCGGGGAAGTGCAACCAACGGTTCTTGCCATTGGTTGAACGTTCCATTCCGCGATTGGGGGCATGTCGGTCGGTCGCATCGCTGTTATGCCATCCCCTCACAGGTATCTTGCGCACGCTGTCCCGCGAAGCGAAGGTCAGGGGTCGCATCCCCTCGGGCGATCGGCCATCGTTATCACTCATTCAGGAGCATTGGGAGCGTCATTAACCCACACAATGAGGTAAAACGCACGATTATTGCTTGGAGAACTACGCCCAACAACATCTGTTGTAAAGAGGTATTATTCTAACAATTAAAATATGAGGATTGTTCTTTCTACATCTTCATGTTGTAGCCACAAAGACGTGCGATGTTACAAATGAAACAGAGTTGTGGACGTTCGTACTAGCTAAATTTCATACTAACTAAATAATATGACAACAAGCGTTTTACTAATGAACCTCTGCGCGGAGCGGGCGGAGGGAGTGGTGGTGCGTCCTCAATGTAAATGTATATGTTTATTGACTGCTTTCAAAACTTTCAAAATCGGGGAGGGTCGCAGAGGAAGGTGCCGTGAAAGCTGAGGCTAGCACCTATGCATGCGAAGGAAAGCAGTGTTCCGACGTCTACTCGACTGTCGCCGCGACAGCTGGAAGTTCTTACGTGGACCGCGCAAGGGAAGACCACTTGGGAAACTTCAGTAATCATGCGGTGCACCGAAGCCACAGTGAATTATCACCTGAAACAGGTTTTCAGAAAGCTGGAAGTATCGAACAAAACCCACGCAGTTTCAAGAGCATTCAATTTGGGATTGATGACTACCAATTCACGCTAGGGCTGGTGTCGCTAACGTTAGGTTCGCTCAGTTGTTGCGCTGCCGGATTTGGGCCGTTCAGCATCCTGTTTCATAGATCGTTTGGCGAGGGCCGTCGTGGCGACTGCCACGCCGTTGCAGCGCTGCAGCCCTATATACCTTGGTAGCTGCACAGGCGATGCTGTCTGTGGTTTGGTTCGTTGAACCATGCAGGTCACAATCGAGCAGCTCGCAAGATACATACAGAGCCTTCCGGTTCGGACTGATGCCGCCAGGACGCGCCGTTGTGCGCCATGAGGTCTTCGACAGCAAAATCTTAGCGGCTGATGAGGATGGAAAAAAGCATGCAACAGGGAAGCGCCTTCTCTGACGGTAACCGCCCGTCGGGGCACTTTCGGAACACAGCTTATGTGATCAAAGAGAGCAGGGCGCATTTTGACGCAGCCCATGCAGCCGGGCTCATGGCGGTCCATGGGCGCTCGACATCGGGGCGAGCCTTTGCGCTGGGCACCGGACGGCTTGACGATCGACCGCAGGCAATCGACTTCGTGCGATGCTCATATCTGGGTCTCGACAATCACCCGGTCATCGTCGCTGGGGCGATCGAAGCAATTGAGGCGCATCGGTCGCTGCACTGGTCATGCGCACGAACGCGGCTCAACTTCGATCTCCTGGCAGAGCTTGAAGAGACGCTGTCCGAGATGTTCTGCGCTCGCACGCTCGCGTTTTCCACCGTTATGCTCGCCAACCTCGGGGCGATGCCCATCCTTGCTTCGGGTCAACTGACGGGCGGAAGGAAGCCGGTTGTGGTTTTTGATCGAGTTGCGCATATCTCGCTCGCCTATCACAAGCCGGTGGTGGCCGATGAAACCCGAGTGGAAACGATCGCCCATAACGACATCAATGCGCTCGAAAGCTTGTGCCGCCGGGAGCCTGTCGTCGCTTATGTGTGCGACGGTGTTTACTCCATGGGAGGTCACACGCCGATTAAGGAACTGCGCCAGCTCCAGAACCGCTACGGGCTCTTTCTCTACATCGATGATGCCCACGGCATATCGCTGTTTGGCCGTCGAGGCGAAGGTTTCGCGCGCTCCCACTTTCCCAAAGAGCTTGGCGATCGTACCATCATCGCAGCCTCGCTGGGCAAGGGATTCGGCGCATCGGGCGGCATGTTGATGCTCGGAACAGCCGGCCAGGAAGCGCTGTTCCGAAGGTATGCGATCCCTCATGCGTTTTCGGCGGCCGCCAATCTCGCGGCGGTTGGGGCGGCGCTCGGATCCTGCAAGATTCATTGCTCAGCAGAACTTGGTCAGCGGCAGAGACGACTGGCGCAACGTATCGACTTGTTCGATCGGCGCGTCACCACCGCCGAGCGAGGCAACTCACTTCCGATCAGGATGATCGCCATCGGTTCGGAGACCAGGGCCGTTGCGGTTGCGAGAGAGTTTCTTGATGCCGGCTTTTATACCTCTGTTACGTTCTTCCCAACCGTTGCGCAAGGAAAGGCGGGGATTCGGGTGTGCCTCACTGCCGATCACGGGGTCCGCGACATAGAGCGGCTCTGCGACTGCATCCTGGAGAGGGTTCCTGATGCAGCGAGCAAACCCCACATGGCGCGGGCGCTCGCCTGAACGCCGGCGGCCGCCTGGGTGATCGGTGACAGTTCAGCGGAGAATTTTATGGAGCCGCACGATCTAATGAAGGCTCTGCCACGTGAAGCGGACAGGGGTGATGAAGACTGGCCAACCCTCGAGCCGTTGCTGGACTTCGACGGGGCACATGCACCCTTGAGCCACCCATCCTCGGCACGTACTGCCGCAAGGATGGATACGCTCGCCGAGCGCACTTACGCCCGACTGAGATATGCGCTTGTTGTCGGTCAGGTTGCCCCCGGAGAATGTATCACTCTCGGAACATTGGCTCGCCGGCTTGGGACCAGCGTTACGCCTGTGCGCGATGCGCTGTCGCGGCTTGCTGCGGCCAACGCATTGCATCCAAATCGTCAATCGAGAGTCGTCGTCCCGGTCTTGCGTCGGGCGGAACTTGATGAACTGCTGCAGCTCCGTCTGACCCTTGAAGGTTTTGCCTTCGCGAGCGCCGCACCGCGCCACCGCGTATCCGACTGGCGCGGATTCAAAGTCCTCCACACGGACCTGCGCAGGGCCGCAGAACGCGACGATCTCGCCCACTTTGCAGCTGCGGTGTGGTCAGTTCGAGGGGCCATCCTCGGGCTTGATCGGTCGAGCGTGCTGGCAATGCTCCTCGACCGGATTTGGTGCCGTCTCGGGCCGACATTCACCCATATGGCAGCCGATATCGAGAGGCGACGCTGTATCTCAAGCCATCTGGGCACGATTGTCGGGGCGATTGGGTGCCGTGACCTCGAACAGGCGCGCAAGGCCGTGGCCGAGGAGATAGCCGCAGGGATGGCGCCCCTCAGCAGTGCCGTTGCCAATGAACTGCCTGCGCTACCGCTTGTACCGATCCCTGCGTTTTCGTGCCCAAAGGCTCCGAGCCGCTGCGAATCCGGAGCCGACCATGTGTAGCCGCTGGAAACGAAGGCCCGCCGGCTCTAACTGGGGCGACTTCGGTCCCGATGACGAATTGGGGCGGCTCAATTTTCTTACGCCAGCGGCCCGCAAGCGAGCGGCCGGTTATGTCCAGGAAGGACTGACGTTCTGCCTGAGCCTTCCTTTGAATCTCCCCGGCGGCACCGTCGTCCACCGGTTGAGACATCCGCCCCGACTAGCCGCTCTGCCACGCGACCTGGAAGGTGCTCTCAATTATAACTATCCGCTCGCCAAGGAAAACGCACGTGCCACCGACATCGTCAGCGATGATGTTGTGACTCTGGCGACGCAGTACTCGACACACTGGGACACTTTCGCTCATGTGGGTCAAAGTTTCGATATCGACGGAGACGGAGTGGCTGAACCGGTTTACTATAATGGGTGGCGCGCGGGCAGCGACGTCGTCGCGCCGGACCCTGCGACGGGAGCTGCGCGCACGCGTCGGCTGGGCGTCGACACGATGGCACAAACCGGCCTGCAAGGGCGTGGCGTGATCATCAATCTATGTCACCATCTCGGTCGTGGCCGACGCTTGGTTGGTTATGATGATCTCATGCGGATACTCGAGGCGGATGGCATCGAGGTCGATCAGGGAGACTTGGTGTGCTTCTATTCGGGCTTTGGTGACTTGGTTCTTTCATCGGCTGGCACGCTCGATGCGGCCGATGTGCACCCCGCCCGCTGTTCTGAATTGGACGGACGGGACCAACAGCTGCTCCGATGGATCGATGCGACAGGGCTCGCTGCGCTAATCTCGGACAGCATCGGAATCGAGACGCTTCCCGCGCGGCCGACGGATGGTGCAAGACAGGCGTCATTGCCGCTTCACGAATTCTGCCTGTTCAAGGTCGGGATCGCGCTCGGCGAGCTTTGGTACCTTTCTGAACTCGCCGACTGGATGAGGCAACATAAGCGCACATACTTCCTCCTAACCGCACCCCCACTGCGCCTTCCCGGCGCCGTGGGCTCGCCCGTCACACCGTTGGCGACAGTTTGACCAAGCGTTGAAACCAGGGAGCCTCAAATGGGGCTAAGCGGTCAGCCCGTCGCCCTTATAACCGGAGGAGCAAGCGGCATAGGGCTTGCGATCGTGCGCCGGTTTCTGGCCGAGGGTTGCCGCGTCGCTTTTGTGGCGAGAAGACCAGAGCATGTGAAGCGGGCGCTCGCTGTCCTCGGCTGCGACGAGGATTGGCTCGTTGCCGAGACGATCGATGTGACTCGACAAAACGATGTGGCCGGTTTCATCGGTCGCATTCGGGAGCGTTGGGACGAGATTGCGATTCTGGTGAACAATGCAGGGATCTCTCCCAAGCGCACGGATTCGGATGCGCCGTGGCTTGCGCAGACCACGCTTGAGGAATGGGCCCGGGTCATCGATGTAAATCTCAACGGGCCGTTCATTCTCACACGCCTCTTGGCGCCAGCGATGATTACTCGACGCCATGGACGCATCATCAATATCGGGTCGTTGGCGGGCCGTACCATGCCGTTGATTGCGGGCCCGCATTATGCGGCGTCCAAAGCAGGCCTGGTCGGCTTGACCCGCGCGGCTGCGCGGGACCTGGCCCCACACGGCATTACGGTCAATTGCATCGCCCCTGGTCGAATTCTCAGCGAGATGACGGGGCCTCCCGAGGCAGCGGTCAACCGCGCCGCCCTCAGTCGCATTCCGGTCGGCCGGTTTGGAACGGCAGAAGAGGTGGCGGATATCGCAGCCTTTCTTGCCTCTCCGTCGGCGGGATTCATTACCGGCGCAACCGTCGACATCACGGGCGGCGAGTACGCCGCCTGAACTACCAACAATAGCGTTTTCGGGCAGTAGATACCCGTTCACTTCGGGAAAACGCCTCAAAACAAAAGACGAGAGCATCGGTTCTGATTCAATCAGAACCGATGCTCTCGATCGTGACCTCCATCACGTCGGGCTTATCGAGCGTCCCGTCATAAAGCGAAAGGGGCGGGTGCGCTTCCGGGGAGCTGATAACGTCGATTAGCCATGGGCGCCTCGACGCGATGGCTGCCTTCAGCGCCGGCGCAATGTCGCCGGGCGCGTCGATACGGATTGCATCACAGCCACAGGCACGCGCGATCTCGGCGTGAGAGACTACGCCCAGCTGACAAGCGGTCGTTGACCGGCCGAACTTCACGGTCTCGGCATCCTTCTGATATCCAAGAACGCCATTGTTGATGACAATCACGACCACCGCCAGCTTGCTGCGCACCATCGTTTCGATTTCTGCCCAGCTATGGGCGAACCCGCCGTCGCCCACAACGGCAATGACCGGATGCTGCGGCCGGGCAAGCTTGGCACCGATTGCCAAGGGCAGCCCCCAGCCGAGGCCGGCGAGACCGCGCGGTGTAATGAAGCGCATGCCACCACGCAAGGCGCGCAACTGGCCGACAATCCACATGGATGAATAACTCGCATCGGCGACGACCGTCGTTTCGGGCGTCAGCACATCCTGCACGGCCTTCATCACCCGCTCGGGGCGGATGGGCTGGCCGTTGGACTCTCTCAAAGAAGCGCGGTCGATATCGAAGGCCTGCCAGCCGGCGGCGATCCGTCTTTCGAGGTCTGATCGTCGACTCCGAAGGTAGCCGAGGTCACGGGCCCGCAATGCTTCCCACAATGCGTCGAGCGTTGTTGCAGCATCGCCGACTAGGCGGAGTGCCTCATAGTTGCGACCTATTTCTTCCGGATCGATGTCGATGTGAATGAGCTCCGCGGTCGGCGGGATCAAACGCCAGCTGTCAGTCCCGTTCTGATTCGTGCGCGTGCCAACAAGGAGGACGACATCAGCCTTGTCCAGAAGCGGGCGCATGTGCCGGCCGAGGGAACGTGGTCCGGTGAGGGCACCCAACACCCCGCACGACAATGGGTGGAACTCATCGACGCTGCCTTTGCCCATGTTGGTCGTGAAGACCGGCAAATGAGCAAGCTCCTGCAGTCGCGACAAAGCCAGCACAGCGTCCACTGAGACGGCGCCGCCGCCTGCCATAATTACCGGCGAGCGAGCCGCGGCGATCATGTCGGCAGCGCGCTCGATCGCCGCGGAGGTGGGCCTCGTACGATCGATCGGCCAAGTTCCGCAGCCCATGCTCCGGGGCCTGTGGGATGGAGCCGCTCGCTCGCGCAAGAGGTCGGCCGGTAAAAGCAGAACTGCCGGTCCGGGCCGCCCGGTGCCTGCGGCTATGAACGCACCGTCTACATAGTCGTCCGCACGATCGGCGGTGAGGATGCGCCGGGCCCATTTGGTGCAGGATGAGAACAGCGCACAATGATCGAGTTCCTGAAACGCGTTGCGGTCCAACTGAGGACGTTCCACGTCCTGGACGAGGGCCACCACCGGAGTGGAGGCTTTGTACGCCTCGGCAAGCGGCGGCACGAGAAGCGTCGCAGCAGGTCCGTTCTGCGCCGCTACGACCGCGATCTTGCCGGAGACGCGGGCGTAGCCGTCGGCCATTGCGCCGCCCATGTTTTCCTGACGATAAGCGACTTGGCTGATCCCGCTGGCTTCAGCCGCAAGGATTACGGCGGACGGCAGGCTCTGTGCAAAGATGATTTCGACGTCGTGGCGCCTGAGTGCAAGCGCAATGCGTTCGGCTACCGTCGCGCCGTCACACTGTGTCATTCCTGCCCCCATCCCAAATGCTGCGCCCGGCTCGACAGAAACTGTTCAAACACCTCCCCGATGAAGTCGATTTCGGCTTCGCCCATTGGCGTGGACAAGCATGCGGTCGCAGCATTTGGAAGAATGATCCCTTCGGCGGCAAAAAACCGGGTCAGCTCTTTCATGACCGCAGTCTTGCTCGGCGACCAGAAGGCCTCGCGAAAATCGCGCGGCGGTCGGCGCTCGGGATGGATGCGGAACAGCGATGCTGCACCGGTGACGGAAAACGGGCCCTGCCATCGCTCGATCGCGTGGGCCAATCGGGCGCGGAGCTTGTCGCCAAGGCGCTCGAGATGGGCGAACGCGGCATGGTCCAAGCACTGCATGGCGACAAGACCCGCGGTCATCGACATCGGATTGGCCGAGAAGGTCCCGCCTTGAGGGACCGCAGGCTTCTTTTCGTCTGCGTCGAACATATCCATTACGGCAGCACGGCCCGCGACCGCGCCGATTGGGAGACCTCCGCCAATGATCTTTCCCAGCGCATAGAGATCGGGCTCAAGCCCATAGCGGGCGGCTGCACCGTTAAAGCTCTGGCGGAAGTTCAACACTTCGTCGCTCACGATGAGGACCTTCTGTTCGCGAGCTACGTCCTGAAGCGCGTCGATGAACTCAGGGTCCGGTGCAATCAAACCCGCGCGGCTTGGCATCGGGTCGAGCACGATTGCGGCCAGTGAGGCGGCATGCTGTCTGATTTGGCGGATGGCACCTTCCGTATCATTGAAACGTAGCGTCACGACCTCGCGCAGCACCGATGCCGGCATGCCTCTGTAATAGGGCACTGACCGGGGCTCGGCGGGCGAGCCCCAATTCGCCGGTGTGCTGGCTTGGCTTACTTCGACCCAGTCATACGCACCATGATAAGAGCCTTCGACCTTCGCTATGGCGGGACGACCCGTCCAAGCCCGCGCTGCTTTGATGGCGAACATAACCGCTTCCGTGCCCGTGTTGCAAAAACGGATGCGGTCCATTCCAGTAACCCGTCCGCAGATTAGCGCGGCGAGTTCAATCTCCTTCTCCGTCGGATTGGCAAAACAGGTCCCGTCGCGGAGTTGCTGCTCAAGCGCTGCAACGACCGGCGCGAAGGCGTGGCCGTGGATCAGAGTGGTGAAATTGGCGTTCAGGTCCAGGAATTTCCGGCCGTCGGCATCGAACAGATACGCGCCGCGTCCGTAACTCATGTAGCGCGGAATAGGGTCCCGCTCGATCGTTACCCTCGTGGTGCCGTCGGGAAACACTTCGCGGGCTCGACGAAAGGCTTCACGTGAGCGGGGCCCGATAAGTGTCTCGTCTTGCCCGGCAGCCGGGCAAGGAAGGCTTGATTGAACCGTCATCATGGGATCTCGCAGGCTGAAGATCGGGCATGACTAGGTGGTTATGATGTTTGATGCAACAAATTTGTTGTATGCTATCGTCATTGTTTGATACAACCGGCGAGCCGCCGATAGCCGTCGCGGATATCCTTCTCAATCGCGGCCTGGACCCGCGCCTTATCGCGGGCCTCGAGCCCGGCCACGGCCTCCATGTGATTGCTGACCCCGATCCGGGAGGTGGCAAATTCCGGATAAAGGTCGTTGAGCGATGGGCCGATCCGCACCCACAGAGACTCGATCATCGACACCAGCCGAGGCATCTGCGCGCCTTCGTATATTAAGAAATGGAACGCCTTGTTGGCTTTGAGGGCGGCTGGGTAGTTTGCCGCATCGAGTGCCGCATTGATCTGCAACTGCAACGCCTTAAGCTCGTCCACCGTCTCCTTGGCAATCCGTTCTGCGGCAAGCCCCGCCGCCAATCCCTCAAGCAGCAGTCGTATCGACGTCACCTCATCGAGTGCCGCCATTGTTAGCGGCGGGACAATGACTGTCTTCGGCCCGACATTGACGAGGGCTCCCTCGCCAATTAGCCGCATGATCGCATCTCGCGCCGGCGTCGTGCTGACACTCAGTGCTTGGGCGACCGCCCGCACCGTGAGCTTCTGGCCGGCCGAGAATTCGCCGCGCACGATCGCTTGCTTCAGCGAACCATAGGCAAGTTCGCCAAGGCTAGTCTGGCGATCAATGGGCAGGAGAGGCATCTCAGACGGCGCTTTTGGCGACAGCGAGTCGGGCGATCCGGACAACATAGGCCGCACTGTGGCTGGCAGGTGTTCGGAACTCAAGCGGTTAGGCGCGATTGGTTTCATCATTCCTGTTGGACAGTTGGCTTTGTCGACGAGTGACTACAGCTCGAGTGCGTTGAGAAAACTCTTTGACCTACTTGACATTTGGTGTCTGATACATCAAAAATCAAGGGGACAGACAAATGGTCTCAGCGGTGACGGGCTCGTTTCGTATTGGCGTTGACATCGGCGGGACCTTCACCGACGTCAGTATCATCGACCCAGGTGGCAGCGTTCATGCCAGCAAGTCGTTGAGCCTGCCCTCCGATCCAGCGAAAGGCGTGATTAGCGCGTTGCATCAGGCTGCCGGCCAGCTCGGGGCAACGCTTCCTTCTCTTTTATCGCGCACGAGCCTCTTCGTGCACGGCTCGACGATCGCAACAAACACCTTGCTTGAGAGGACCGGCGCTGCGGTCGGCCTTCTCGGCACCCAAGGATTCCGCGACACTATCGAAATTCGCCGCGGCTGGCGCGATAACCCCTGGGACCATCGCACCCCCTGGCCAGAGCCCGTGGTACCGAGACACCGCCGTCTTTCGGTCATCGAACGGATGGACGCTGAAGGCAATCCCGTCGTGCCGCTCGATCCAGCATCAGTCCGCAAGGCGCTCGACCGGATGCTGGGCTTTGGTGTCGAGTCCATCGCCGTCTGCCTCCTTCACAGCTATCGCAACCCCGAACACGAGCACCTCTGTCGCGACATCATCGCAAAGCACACAGCTGATGTTTGGTTGACGCTCTCGAGCGAGCTCGCGCCGATCGCCGGCGAATATGAGCGGGCATCCACCGCGGTGATCAATGCCTATGTGGCGCCTCGCGTGGTGCCATATCTGGAGGGACTGGAGCTTCAGCTGCGCGAACTCGGGCTGCGTAAGCTCCTGGTGGTCCAGAGCAATGGGGGTGTTGTTTCCGTCCCGCAAATTGCACGGCGGCCAGTCGCCATGCTTCTGTCGGGCCCCGCAGCCGCGGCCGGGGCGCTCGCCCACTATCAGCATGAAGCCGAAAATCGCCACCTGATCTCGCTCGAGGTCGGCGGGACTAGCTGCGACGTCGTGATGATGAAGGGTGGCGAGATCGGCATGACCGATCTCCTCGATATCGATCGACTATGCGTCGCTGTGCCGTCCGTCGAGATCACAACTGTCAGCGCCGGCGGCGGATCGATTGCCATGGTAGATGAAGGCGGCCTTTTGTCGGTCGGTCCGCGCGGGGCAGGGTCCTATCCGGGCCCAGCATGCTACGAGCGGGGTGGCGTGCGGCCGACCGTCACGGATGCACAGTTGCTGCTTGGTCGTTTGCGGCCCGGGTCTTACGGAGGCGGAGCGATCGCACTGAATCGTTGGCTTGCCGAGGAGGCTATCCGCAAGCATGTGGCCGAGCCGCTCCGTCTTCAGCCGGTCGAAGCCGCCGCTGGAATCATACGCCTCGCTGAGCAAACAATGCTGCATGCAGTTGAGAACGTCAGTGTCGAGAAGGGCCTGGATCCGCGACGCTTCACTCTCGTGGCCGGCGGCGGCGCGGGCGCCCTCCACGCGGCCAGCATTGCCCGCCTGGCCGGCTGTCAAAACGTGTTCGTTCCTCGCCTCGCCGGAATCCTGTGTGCGTTCGGCATGTGCAACACCGACATTCGGTACGATCTCCAGCGTAGTGTGCTGATTGCGCTGGAACAGCAGCATGGGCCAGTCCTCACGCAGGTTGGCGATGCCCTGATAGGAGAGGCCACGGCCCTTTTGGAGGCGGAAGGGTTCTCCCCCGAGCATCGCCGCTTCGTTACGCAATGGAACATCCGTTACGTCGGTCAACAGTCCACAATACCGGTTGTGGTGGAGCGCGGCGAGCCGATCGCCACAATCGGCAGGCAGTTTGAAGCCGAGCATCAGCGACTATTTGGCCATACGCAGCCGGACGGCCGCCATCAGGTCGTTTCGATCAAGGTGAGCGGGTTCGGCGCGTTGGATGGTGAGCTATCGGAGGACCATATCAACCGCACGGCTTGTGCCGGAAAACCGGATGATCATCGCGAGATCTGGGTTGATCCGGATTATGACTGGCGCGAAGTGGCTGTCTTCAGCGGATCGTCGCTTGCGCCACGGGTCCTGATCGACGGACCGGCCATCGTCGAGGAAACGACCACCACCATTCTGGTCGGAGCGCGAGACCGGCTGCGCGTGACGACAGCCGGCAACTACATCATCGAGCTCCAATAAAGAGGCTGTGTCGTGGATCCAGTTTTGCTCGCCCTAACGCAGAAGCAACTAGACCATATCACACGCCAGATGGGTTGGGTGATGATGAAGACCGCACGGAGCCCGATTTTCTCGCAGTCGCACGATTTCTCATGCTTTATCGGCGATGCTAATGGTGCCGTCGCAGCGCAGGCTGACGGCATTCCAATCCACACCGGCAGCGGCGGATTTGCGCTTCGCGCGTTGAAGGCAGCCTTCGGTCAAGACATCGCAGACGGCGATGTGTTCCTCTCAAATGACCCGTACCTCGCTGGCAACAACCATCTGGCTGACTGGACGGTAATGCGTCCCGTGTTTGTCGATGGCGAGTTGTTCGGGTTCTCATGCAATCGCGCCCACCAGTCGGATATCGGCGGTGGTGTGGCCGGCACCTACAATCCGGCTGCACGGGAGATTTTCCATGAGGGCGTCCGTATCCCGCCTTTGCGCCTCGCTGAACGCGGCGTCGTGCGCAAAGACGTCGTGCACCTGCTGCTCGCCAATACCCGCTGTCAGGACCTGCTCGCTGGTGATCTTCACGCGATGCTTGGATCGACAAAAATAGGGGCCGAAAGGCTCGCCGCGCTCGCGCGGGACGTCGGAAGCAGGCAAGCATCTCGGCTATTTCCGAACCTGCTCGACTATGCGGAGCGCCGGATGCGCGCGCAAATCTCAAATCTGCAGCCAGGCCGGTACAGCGGAGCGGACATGAGCGATAATGACTGTTTCGGTGCGGCGCGCGTCACGGTCCAGGTCACGCTCACAGTGGAAGGTGACCGGCTCATGTTTGACTTCTCGGGCTCTTCGCCGCAGATCGAAGGCTTCAAGAACAGCCCTCTCGCCAATACGCATTCCGCCGTGTATCTCGCGGTTGCCACGTTCCTCGACGCGTCCTTGCCGAGGAACGAAGGCGCATATCGCGCGATCGAGATTATTGCGCCGGAAGGCTCGATCGTGAATGCCCGCCCGCCGGCTCCTGTCGGATTCACGACCACTCACCCTGCGCATGAGATCATTACAGCCTGTTGGCAGGCGCTGACCGGCGCTGCGCCCGATCGCAGTTGCGCCGGTTGGGGGAAGTCGCTCCATCCGGTCTCTGCGGGTGCTACTGCGCAGGGCTCGGTCTTCGTTCTCTACCATTGGCTCGGCTATCCGGCGGCCGGCGCGGTCGCCGAGCGTGACGGCTTCAACGTCCTGGGCACTGTCAACACGCTCGGGGGGCTCGTGCTGCCGAATGTCGAGGAGCTCGAGCTCGCGTATCCGATCGAGATCAGACGTCAGGAATTCCGAACCGACGGTGGTGGCGCTGGAAAGATGCGCGGAGGAACTGGAGTTTGCTACGAGGCGCGGCAACTCGTGCCAACCGAAACCACCTTCCGCGATGAGGCAAGCCGGCGGCCCTCAGGCGTCGGCGTGCTGGGAGGACACGCT
>Ga0126371_10003097_pt1 | contig 14481 bp, 14 predicted proteins | sample PanSoiMetaPlot_4_FD_110145 | JGI IMG/M metagenome (GOLD analysis project Ga0126371, IMG submission 110145) | Tropical forest soil microbial communities from Panama - MetaG Plot_4 | ecosystem: Environmental > Terrestrial > Soil > Tropical forest > Bulk soil | place: Panama | collected 2016-02-17 | reverse complement strand
GCCACGGTTTCGCGCCGGAGAAAATCCGCCACCGCGCGGCGGAAACCGGGGTCGCGGACCCAGTGGGCGCTATAGGTCGGCTGCGGCAGATACCCGCGCTGGATTTTGTGTGGGCCTTGCGCACCGGCCTCCACGCGCTTCAAGCCGCGGGCGATCGCGAAATCGATGGCGCGGTAATAGCACGCCTCGAAATGCAGGAACGGAAAGTCGCCGATGCAGCCCCAATTGCGGCCGTATAGCGTGTCGGGCCCGATCAGATTAAGCGCGCCGGCGACATAGCGACCGTCGTCCTTCGCCATTACCAGCAAGACGCGATCCGCCATGCGTGCGCCCAACAGGTCGAAGAATTCGCGCGTCAAATAGGGTGCGCCCCATTTCCGGTCTGACGTCGACGTGTAGAACCGGAAGAACGCGTCCCAATGGTATGGTTTCAAGTCACCACCGGTGAGCAGTTCGATACGCACCGCTGCGTTGGCGTCGCGCCGCTCGCGCTTGATCTGTTTGCGCTTGCGCGCGTTGAGCGCGCCGAGGAAATCGTCGAAGTTCCGGTAGCCCTGATTTTCCCAATGGAACTGACGGCCAACGCGACGAAGAAAACCAGCATTGACGAGTGCGTCGCATTCGGCGCGCGTCGGGAACGTGACGTGCAGTGATGACACCTCTGTCCGCTTGGCCACTTCGAGCAGGCCAGCGATCAGCAGACGCGTTGCGTCGTCGCCGGCTTTAGGCCGCAGCAGCAGCCGCGGTCCCGGCACGGGCGTGAACGGCACCGCGACCTGCAATTTGGGGTAATAGTGGCCGCCGACGCGTTCGTAGGCTTCCGCCCAGCCGTGATCGAACACGTATTCGCCGTAGGAGTGGCTTTTGACGTAGAGCGGCACGGCGCCGATCAGCTTTCCGTCGGCGTCCTCAAGCAACAGATGCTGCGGGCGCCAGCCGGTGTCGCCGGTGGCTGAACCCGATTCCTCGAGCGCTTGGAGGAAGGCGTGTGCGACGAACGGGTGATCACCAGCGCATGCATCCCAGGCGGCGGCCGGCACGTTCGCCAGGCGATCAACCACGCGCAGCGTCATCCGATCGGCGCCATCCATCAGCCGACCTCGAAGACTGCGTCGATCTCGACCGCGACGCCGCCAGGCAACGCCGCCACGCCGACCGCGACGCGCGAATGGCGGCCGGCGTCGCCCAACACCTCGACGAACAGATCGGAGCAGCCGTTGATGACCTGGGGCTGCTGCACGAAGTCCGGCGCGCTGTTGACGAAGCCGTTGATCCGAACGCAGCGGCGGATGTGGTCGAGATCGCCGGCTGCGGCGCGCGCCTGTGCCAGCAGGTTGAGGCCGCACAGCCGCGCTGCCTGCTGCCCATCTTCGAGCGAGATGCCCGTGCCGAGTTTGCCGAGGAACTTGCGCTCGCCGTTCCATTGGCAGACCTGGCCGGAAACGAACAGCAAGTTGCCGCCGCGCACGAACGGCACGTAATTCGCCAGCGGCGCCGCCGCGTTCGGCAGCTCCAATTTTAGTTGTTTCAGTCGCGCTTCGACTCGTCCTGCCATGGCCGCTCCCGGGTTTGGTTTCCGAGGATTATCGGCCGGACTGCGCTCTTTGCCCAGCCGCAGGCCGAAAAAATTGCCGGCCATCGGGGAGCGATGGCCGGCAGTCAACTGCGCGTGGCTCCTCGCCACATGGAGACGAGGGCACAAGGTGATAGGCCGCCGCCCGCCGGATATCCCCGCGGGCGGCAGCGATTTTCGACTTAGCCAAGCCGGGTGGTGCCGCTGGCGTCGGACAGGCTGGCTTTGATCTCGGCGGGCACCGGTTCAGGTTTGATGCCACCGTCGGCATGGCGGCTGGCCCAAATGCGTTTCTCGAAGCCCTCGACGGCGACTTTACCGCCCTTCAGGACCCGGTGCTGGACCGTGAAGCTGGTGCGGCCCCAGTAACTGATCCCACTTTCGACGGTGACGGCATCGTCGAAATGACAAGGCAGCAGGAACTTGGCGCCGCATTCGACCAGCGGAAAGCCAACGATGCCGTATTTGCCGCGGATCGCCAACGCCGACAGGCCGGTGCACTCGAACAGCTGGCCGGTGCTGGTGTCGAAGACGATGAAATATTGCGGATAGAAGACGATCCCAGCCGGGTCGCATTGCGCCCATTCGATGCGCAGGTCGCGGCGGTTGACGAGCATAGTGGTGTCTCGAAAAAGAGGGGGCGCGGTTTTAGCCGCGCCCCCCAATTTCTGCCTCAGTCACGGTGCCGGCCGGGAGGCTGTAGCCGGAGGACCGCGTTGCGATCAGCTACAGCCGCTGGTGCCGCCGCAGGTATCGCATTTGAGGCAGGTGCCGTTACGGACAAGGGTGAAGTTGCCGCATTCGCCGCAACTGTCGCCCTCGTAACCCTTCATTCGTGCTGCCTTGATATGCTCCAAACGGACATCCACTGTCTTAACCGGTTCGATTTCCATAGCGACGTCGTGGCCGACCGCCACGTTGCCGGCGGCGGGCATTTCGAGCGCGCCGGATTTCGCGGTTGCCGCTTGCGTGCCGCCCTGGATGGCGGCGCCGCCTTGCAACACGGTGAGTTTGTTGCGGACAAAGCCAGCCACGGCCGCGCGGCGCATCACCGCCGTCATGTCAGGCTTCGGTTCCTCCGGCAGGTTCGATTCTGCCGCGCCCTTGCCGACCGTATCGGGCGTGACGTCGGCGGGCTGAACGTGCGCTAAGTCGTTACGGCCGAGATAGGAGATCGCCAGCTCGCGGAAGATATAGTCGATCAGCGACGTCGCCATCTTGATGGTGTCGTTGCCTTCGACGATGCCGGCGGGCTCGAAGCGGGTAAAGGTGAACGCCTCGACGAACTCCTCGAGGGGCACACCGTATTGCAGGCCGATCGAGATCGCGATGGCGAAGTTGTTCATCAGCGAGCGGAAGGCCGAGCCTTCCTTGTGCATGTCAATGAACACTTCGGCGAGCTTGCCGTCTTCGTATTCGCCGGTGCGCAGATAGACCTTGTGGCCGCCGACGATGGCTTTTTGGGTATAGCCTTTGCGCCGTTGCGGCAGGCGGCGGCGCTCGCTCTTTTGCGCAATGCGCTCGATCACGCGTTCGACGATGCGCTCGGCGACAACCGGAACGCGCTCCGCCGGCGCCTTTTCCGCCAGCTCGGCGACCACATCGTCGCCCGCGTCGTCGTCGATCAGGGCGGACTGCAACGGCTGCGACAGCTTGGAGCCGTCGCGATACAGCGCGTTCGCCTTGAGGCCGAGCTTCCAGGACAGCATGTAGGCGTCCTTGCACTGCTCGACCGACGCCTGGTTTGGCATATTGATTGTCTTCGAGATCGCGCCGGAGATGAATGGCTGCGCCGCCGCCATCATCCGGATGTGGCTCTCGACCGGTAACGACCGCTTGCCGATGCGACCGCACGGATTGGCGCAATCGAACACCGGCAGGTGCGCGGGCTTGAGACCGGGCGCGCCTTCGAGCGTCATGGCGCCACAGCAATAGGTGTTGGCCTGTTCGATTTCGGCCTTGCTGAATCCGAAAGCCGACAGCATGTCGAACGACACGTCGTTCAGCTGCGCGTCGGTGAAGCCGAACGCCGCGCGGCAGAATTCCTCACCCAGCGTCCACTTGTTGAAGGCGAACTTGACGTCGAACGCCGTCGCCAGCTGGCTTTCCAGCGCCTCGATGGCGTTCTCGGTGAAGCCCTTGGCCTTGAGCATGGCGTGGTCAAGCGCCGGCGCATCTTTGAGCGTGCCGTGACCGACAGCGTAGCGCGTGATCGTCTCGATCTCGGCGCTCGAATAGCCGAGCTTGGCAAGCGCCTCAGGCACCACACGGTTGATGATGCGGAAATATCCACCGCCGGCCAGCTTTTTGAATTTGACCAGCGCAAAGTCGGGCTCGATGCCGGTGGTGTCGCAGTCCATCACCAGCCCGATCGTGCCGGTCGGCGCGATGACGGTCGACTGCGCGTTGCGGAAGCCGTGCAATTCGCCGAGCTGCAAGGCGTGATCCCACGCCTGGCGCGCCGCCTGGACGAGGTTGCGGTCCTGGCAATTGACCGCATCGAGCGGCACCGGCGCTACCGACAGGCTTTCATAGCCGCTGCGCTCGCCGTGGGCGGCGCGGCGATGGTTGCGGATGACCCGCAGCATCGCCTCGCGGTTTTTCGCGTAACCGGGGAACGGACCGAGCTCGCCGGCCATCTCGGCAGAGGTTGCATAGGCGACGCCGGTCATCACCGCGCTGATGGCGGCGCAGAGCGCGCGGCCTTCATCGCAGTCGTACGACAGGCCCGACGCCATCAGCAGGCCGCCGATATTGGCGTAGCCGAGGCCAAGGGTGCGGAACGCATAGCTAAGCTTGGCGATCTCGCGCGACGGGAACTGCGCCATCAGCACCGAGATCTCGAGCGCGATCGTCCACAAACGGACCGCATGCTCGAACGCTGCCGTGTCAAACGCACCGCCTTCGTGGCGGAACGTCATCAGGTTGAGCGACGCCAAGTTGCACGCCGTGTCGTCGAGGAACATGTACTCCGAGCACGGATTGGACGCATTGATGCGGCCGGATTCCGGGCAGGTGTGCCACTCGTTGATCGTGGTGTCGAATTGCAGGCCCGGATCGGCGCTTGCCCAGGCGGCATAGGCGATCTTGTCCCACAGTTCGCACGCGTCGACGGCCTTGTGGAGCTTGCCGTCGGTGCGGCGGATCAACTCCCACTTGCCGCCCTTGAGCACGCGGTCGAGGAAATCGTTGGTGACGCGCACCGAATTGTTCGAATTCTGGCCGGCGACGGTGAGATAGGCCTCGCTGTCCCAATCTGTGTCGTAGGTGCGGAAATCAACGGTCTCGAAGCCCTGCTGCGCGAACTGGATGACGCGCTGGACATAGTTCTCCGGGATCATCGCCTTGCGCGCCGCCTTGATCTCGCGTCGCAGCGTTAGATTGCGGTTTGGATCGAAGCGCGCATCGCCGAGCGCCTGCGCCGCCGCGCCGTGGCACGCTGCCATGATGAGATTGAGATGCCTCTGCGCTAGCTTCGAGCCGGCGACCAGGGCCGCGACCTTCTGCTCCTCGATGACCTTCCAGTCGATATAGGCCTCGATGTCGGGATGGTCGATGTCGACGGTCACCATCTTGGCGGCGCGTCGCGTCGTGCCGCCCGATTTGATCGCGCCAGCGGCGCGGTCGCCGATCTTGAGGAAGCTCATCAGGCCGGACGAGCGGCCGCCGCCGGACAGTTTTTCGCCATCGCCGCGCAGCCGGGAGAAATTCGAGCCGGTGCCCGAGCCATATTTGAACAGCCGCGCCTCGCGCACCCATAGATCCATGATCCCGCCTTCGTTGACGAGATCGTCGGCGACCGACTGGATGAAGCAGGCGTGCGGCTGCGGATGCGCGTATGCGCTTTTTGACGCGGTCAGCTCGCCGGTCTTGTAGTCGACGTAATAGTGGCCTTGCGCCGGTCCATCGATGCCATAGGCCCAATGCAGGCCGGTGTTGAACCATTGCGGCGAATTGGGCGCCGCCATCTGGCGGCACAGCATAAAGCACATCTCGTCGTAATAGGCGCGGGCGTCAGCTTCGCTGTCGAAATAGCCGCCCTTCCAGCCCCAATAGGTCCAGGTGCCCGCCAAGCGATGAAACACCTGCTTGGCGCTGCGCTCGCCGTCGCTGCGCTCGGCGCTCGGCAGTTTCTCGAGCGCGTTGGTGTCCGGCACCATGCGCCACAGCCAGGCGGGAACGTCGGATTCTTCAGTTGCCTTCAGCCGGCTGGGCACGCCCGCCTTACGGAAATATTTTTGCGCAAGGATGTCGCAGGCGACCTGGCTCCAATCGGCCGGCACCTCGATGTCGGGCAAATAAAAAACCCGCGACCCGTCGGGGTTGCGGATTTCACTGGTGGCTGACTTGAAGGTGATCCCTTGATACGGGTCTTGGCCGGCCGTGGTGAATCGACGGTCGATACGCATATGCTAAATCCCCCCGACGCCAACGTGACATTTCCCCTGCGTCGCGCCACACAACATGTTGTATGATCACAAACGCAGAATCAAAATGTTGGCAGAACGATCCGACACGTTCAACTAGATTTTGTGTCTCGCGCAGATGTGCCTCAAAATCTAGTAGGAGCAACGGCTTACCCACAGGCGAAAAGTCGGCGGCGCATACCCTGCTGTGGTTGCCCACGTAAAAGTCTTTTCTAATCGTGTCTTAGTCGACGTTCTTCAGACACAAAAACAGAGCGTTTCGCGGCCGGATCGGGACCGCAATTTCGTGTCGCTGGCGACGTTCATGTTGCGCGCGGATGATCGCAGCTTCAAACGCTTACGCCGCGAATTGCATTTGCGAACGTGCGTCGTCGCCACTACCCACGCGGATGCATCCTTGGTAGCGATGTCGCCGTGTCGTCATCGCGCCACGTGTCTGCGGCCGCGTGGCCTGGACGCGCAAGCGGTGCGGTGCCATAGTCGCGCGCGTTTCCGGCGGCTTCGCCGGATGTTTCGCGTTGTTTTCGGGACTGCAATGACCATCGGCACACGACTCTTCACTTGGCTCAAGGGCGCGCTCGTTGGCACCGACGCTTTCGGCAATCGCTATTACCGCGAACGTAGCCATCGGCCGCTCAAGCGCGGCGGTGGGCGCGACAGCCGCGAACGCCGCTGGGTGATCTATCAGGGCGACGAGGATGCCTCGCGCGTGCCGCCGGTGTGGCACGGCTGGCTGCATCATACGACCGACCAATTGCCGGCCGACGCCGACAAACCGCTTTATGCCTGGCAAAAGCCGCATCAGCCGAATTTGACCGGCACGCCGGCCGCCTATCGGCCGCCTGGTTCGGTGCTGAAAGGCGGGCCGCGGGCGCGCGCCACCGGCGATTACGAGCCCTGGACGCCAGAGTGATGTTTCGACAAGCTGCGAACCCATTCGGGCTGCTACCATCGTCCGGTCCGCGCAGCCCGCAAGGAGCCGAACTGCCATGAACCGCAATGCTGTCGAGACCATCATGGGTGCGGTCGTCTTGGTTGTAGCCGCCGTCTTCCTGTTCTTTGCTTATACGACGACGCAGGTGAACGCGACCGGCGGCACCGAATACACCGCGCAGTTCGATCGCGTTGACGGCTTGCGCGACGGCGGCGATGTCAAGATCAGCGGCATCAAGGTCGGCACGATCGAAGCGCAAACGCTTGATCCGAAAACTTTCCTCGCAACCGTCACGGTCAACATTGATCCGCGGATCAAACTGCCAGAGGATTCGGTGGCGGTGATCACATCGCCCGGTCTGCTCGGCGACAATTTCCTGTCGATCGAGCCGGGTAACGACGACAAGATCATTCCGGCGGGCGGCCGCATCACCCACACCCAGGCAGCGATGAACCTTCAATCACTCATCGGCCAGGTGATCTACAGCGCGGGCCAGAACAAAGGGCAGGGCGGCGGTGCAGCACCGCACGGCCAGCCGTCCAACCCGCCGAAGCCATGACCGCTGGCGACTCACGCGCGGCGGGGGTCGTTCCAGGCAAGCCGGAAACCGAGCAGCGCTGGGATCCCGAGCGCTACCGCCGCAATGCCGCCTTCGTGCCGGCGCTCGGCGCCGACGTCATCGCGTTGCTCGCACCGCGGTCCAGCGAGCGCATCCTTGATCTCGGTTGCGGTGACGGCGCGCTGACGGCGACGTTGGCAGCGCAGGCGTCGGTGGTGGGCGTCGACCAAAGCGCCGAACAGGTCGCGGCGGCGGTAGCGCGTGGCCTCGACGTGCACGTCGTCGATGGCGCGCGCTTGCCGTTCACAGCGGAATTCGACGCGGTCTTTTCGAACGCGGCGCTGCATTGGATGCGCGCACCGGACGCGGTGATCGACGGGGTCTGGCGCGCGCTCAAACCCGGTGGCCGCTTTGTCGCTGAATGCGGCGGCGCCGGCAACGTCGCGCACGTTCTGGCCGCGCTGCTCGCGGCCTTGGCGCGCCGGGGCGTCGACGGCCGCCCGTCGATGCCGTGGTATTTTCCGACCGTCGAGGATTATCGCGCGCGGCTCGAAAAACGTGGCTTCACCGTGCGGAACATCGTCTTGATGGCGCGGCCGACCGCGTTGCCCGGCGCGTTGGGCGATTGGCTTGAGACTTTCGCCGAAACCTTCCTCGCGCTGGTGCCACCCGCCGACCGCCCGGCGATGAAGACCGATGTCGAAGATCTGGCGCGGCCACATCTCCTCCGCGATGGAACCTGGACGGTCGATTACGTGCGTTTGCGCTTTGCCGCGGTGAAGCCCGGTGATGCCAAGCGCGATTGCGAGGCCGCATGACCAAGTTGACGCTACCGACATGGCTGACGCCCGAGGGCGAGCCGGTTTCGTGCCTCGACAAGATCAAGGTGCTCAATGAGAACCTCGAAGAAATCCAACAGCTCGCCCAGGATGCGCTGGAAGATGCGGTGTTGATGGGCTGCGACGAGACGCAATTCCGCCGCGTCATGCGCGAGTTGGCCGAAAGCCTGGATAATCCTTACCGGAAAAAGGCTAAAATGTGAGATCACTGCTGTTGGCTCTGGCCGCGCTTGCGACTGTCGTCCTGCCGGTGCAGGCGCAGCAAATTCAACTCAAGCCTCCGGCTCAGAGCCAAAGCCAGAACGGTCAGCCGCCACACGCCGTCGCGGCGGTGCTGCAGGGCCTCGACAAGATCACCGCGCGCGTGTCGCGGTTCGACGCGCCGATCGATCAGCCGGTGCATTTCGGCACGCTGGTCATCACCGCGCGCGCTTGCGTCAAGCAGCCGCCCGAAGAACCGCCAAATACCGCCGCTTTTCTCGAAATCGACGAAGTTCGCACCGACGTCAACGGAGCGGCGACCAAGCTCGTCTTCAGCGGCTGGATGTTCGCCTCGTCGCCGGCGATTTCGGCGCTCGAGGATCCGGTCTATGACGTCAACGTGCTCGATTGCAAGATGGCGGCGACCGCCGCGCCGTCCAGCCCGCCGGCGAAGTGAGCCTTGCGGCGCAATGCCACTGCCAGACGCCGGTGATAGTCGACGCGCGGAATCTCGATTGCACCGAAGCGCTTGAGATGTGGCGTGACGAACTGCACGTCGAGGAGCGCGAATTGCCCGCGACGCAGAACGGCGACGAGATACGCCAACGCGACTTTGCTGGCGTCGCGTTCGCGCGAGAACATGCTCTCGCCGAAAAAGACGCCGCCGAGCGCGACGCCGTATAGACCGCCGACGAGAACACTATCGCGCCAGCATTCGACGCTGTGCGCAAAGCCCCGACGGTTGAGCGCCGTGTAAAGCGCGACGATTTCTTGGTTGATCCATGTCTTCGGCCGTTGCTCCGTCGATTCTGCGCAGCCACGGATGGTGGCGGCGAAATCGCCATCGCAACGCACGTCGAACCGGTTCGACCGAACCGTGCGCGCCAGGCGCTTCGACAGGTGAAATCCATCCAGCGGCAGCACGCCGCGCAGTTCGGGATCGACCCAGAACAGTTCCGGATCATCGGCCGATTCCGCCATCGGAAAGATGCCGGCGGCATAGGCGCGCAACAGCAGGTCTGGATTCAACACGGGCGTCATGCGGTTTGGAAGCCTGGAACGCACCGCGTGCCGGATCAAGCCCGGCTTTCGCCCGCTTGTTCCTCAGGCCTTGCCGTTGAAGGTCCGCTCGAACCAGCCGATGTCGTAATCGCCATTTAGGAAGGCTTCCGACGTCATCAGCCGCTGATGCAGGGGGATGGTGGTCTCGATGCCCGAGATCACGAACTCCTCCAGCGCGCGCCGCAGCCGCATGAGACATTCGTTGCGCGTGCCGCCGTGCACGACCAGCTTGGCGACGAGGCTGTCGTAATGCGGCGGCACGGTATAGCCCTGATAGAGCGCACTATCGACGCGCACGCCCATGCCGCCGGGCGCGTGGTAGCGCTGGATCACGCCGGGTGATGGCGCGAAGGTTTCGGGATTCTCGGCGTTGATGCGGCACTCGATCGCATGACCCGAGAATTTGATATCGTCCTGGCGATAACCGAGCGGCGCGCCGGCGGCGATGCGGATCTGCTCGCGCACGACATCGATGCCGGTGATCATTTCCGAGATCGGGTGCTCGACCTGAAGCCGCGTGTTCATCTCGATGAAGAAAAATTCGCCGTCCTGGTAGAGGAACTCGAGCGTGCCAGCGCTCTTGTAGCCGAGCTTGCGCATCGTCGTCGCGGCGAGATCGTAAATCCGCTCCCGTTCGGCCAGATTGAGGCCGGGTGACGGCGTCTCCTCGAGCAGTTTCTGGTGCTTGCGCTGCAGCGAGCAGTCGCGGCCGCCGAGATGCACGACGCTGCCCTGGCCGTCGCCGAGGATCTGCACCTCGATGTGGCGCGGCTTGGCGAGAAAGCGTTCGACATAAAGCGCGCCATTGCCGAAAAAGGTCTGGGCCTCGGCCTGGGCGATGGGAAATTGCAGTGCGAGCTCGGCCTTGTCGCGCGCGACGCGCATGCCGCGGCCACCGCCGCCGGCCGCCGCTTTGATCAGGATCGGAAAGCCGACGCGGTCGGCCTCCTCGCGCGCCTGGGTGATGTCGGTCACCGCATGGCCGCCCGGAACCACCGGAATGCCGAGTTCCTGGGCGGTGCGCTTGGCCGCGACCTTGTCGCCCATCAGGCGGATGTGTTCGGGCGACGGGCCGATGAACACGAGATCGTGTTCGCCGACGATCTGCGCGAACTCGGCGTTTTCGGCGAGGAAGCCGAGGCCCGGATGGATCGCGTCGGCGCCGGTGATCGCCGCCGCCGACAGGATCGCCGGAATGTTGAGATAGCTTTCACGCGCCGGCGGTGGACCGATACACACGCTCTCGTCCGCAAGGCGCACGTGCATGGCGTTGGCGTCGGCGGTCGAATGCACGGCGACCGTGCGAATGCCCATTTCGCGGCAAGCCCGATGGATGCGCAGCGCGATTTCGCCGCGATTGGCGATCAGCACTTTTTCGAACATATCAGCTTATGCCCGTCGTCACGGCGTCCGGCATTGCAACGCGCCTACTCCAGAACCATCAGGACCTGGCCGAACTCGACCGGCGTGCCGTCGGCAACCAGAATCTCCTTCACCTGGCCGCCGCGCGGCGCCTGAATCTGGTTCATCACCTTCATCGCTTCGATGACCATCAGCGGCTGTCCCTCGCGCACCTGGTCGCCGACGTTGACGAAGCGTGCGGCGCCTGGTTGCGGTGCGAGGTAGGCGGTGCCGACCATCGGTGCCTTGACCGCGCCGAGCTGCTCGCTTTCTGCGATCGGTGCGCCGACGGGTGCCGACGGCGGCGGCATTGACACGGTCACCGCCGGTACCGTCGGCGCGTTGCGCACGACGCGGATGCGGCGATCGCCTTGCGCGTATTCGATTTCGCTTAGACCGGTCTCTTCGAGCAACGCGGCGAGCGCGCGAACGAGATCGCCATCAACTGTCAAATCACTTTGTTTGGTCATCGAACCCCGGATCAGTCGTTATCGGCTTCGAGCAGTCGCGCCATTGCATCGAGCGCGAGCAGATAGCCCTGCGCGCCCAGGCCACAGATCACGCCGGTTGCGGCGCGGCTCACTAGCGAGTCATGGCGGAAAGGCTCGCGGCGATGGATGTTGGACAGGTGCACTTCAATGATCGGCATCTCGGCCGCAAGCAGAGCGTCGAGAATCGCCACCGATGTCGTCGTGTAGCCCGCGGGATTGATGACGATGCCGTCGGCATTCTCGCGCGCTTCCTGGATCCACTCGACGAGTTGGCCTTCGACGTTGGTCTGGCGGAAATCGACCGTAAGGCCGAGCACCGAGCCGCGCTCCATGCACGCCTCTTCAATGTCGGCGAGCGTGTCGCGGCCATAGGTTTCCGGCTCGCGTACCCCGAGCAGGTTCAGATTCGGACCGTTGAGGATCAAGATGGTCGCGCCGGCCACCGCGGTTGCCCCCGAAATGCCTTGTCGGAAAAAGGCTTATAGCACGGGTTAACGACGCGCAATCACCCCGTTTCGCCGATCTTAACTTTCGCTTCATCGGATCGCGTTGGTAGAGCGGGAGTGTGGACAGGATGGCTTCGCCGTCGGCGGCGGATGCGGGTGGGCGCGGGGCAGGGCCTGTGAAGGGCTGGCTGCGTCTTGCGTGCCGGCTCGCGCCTTACGTCGCGATCGTCGTGATGTCGCGACGATCCGCGCCGACAAGCTGTTGTTGCGCATCACCATCGAGCGGCGCTGTGGCGTCGGCGAGGCGGGTTATTCGCAGGCGCAGATCGCGGCGTTGATCCGGAATCTTGGTATTGATCTGGTCGTGGAGCAGGACGGCTTTTGGGCCGACCTCACCGAGATGCGCCGTCTAGCCGCGATACTGGCTGGCCCCGATTTCACGCCAGTCGCCTGTTTCACGATCAGCAGCATGATGGGGTGCACCGACAAACCGTTCACCATCTATCGGCCGGATTATCCGGTCGAGCAGAAAAGCCGCATGCTCGAGCTCGACATGCCGATCTTTGCGCTAGCTAGCCGGCGGCGTCATCCGTTGTGCGCGTCTGCGCTATCGCGACGCTCCGCTGCTCCAATTTCGTCAGCATGGTTTCGAGCGCGTCGCGCTCGCCGCCCTCGAGCGTAGCGAGAATCTCGTCCTGGAAGGCGCGCAACCACGGCACGATCTGCTGATAGGTTGTCGTGCCTTGCGGCGTCAGATCGAGAATCGCTCGCCGATGGTCGGCCGGATCGACGCGCCGTGTGAGGTGACCGGCCGCAACCAGCCGCGCCACCGCCCGGCTAACGCGCACCTTGTCCATTGCCGTCCGGTCGACAACGCTATTAGCGGTCATCGCACCGTAACGGCCGAGAACCGCCATCGTCCGCCATTCAGGCGCTGACAGCCGGAACCGTCGCGAATAGACGCGCGCCGAGGCTCGGGTCAAACGGTTGCTCAAAACGGACAAGCGAAAAGGCAGAAACTGTTCGATCGTGAACGTCAGCGTCTCGCGGGTTTCTGCCACTACCACCCCCGAAGAATTAGTTTCACTGTTAACCGTCGCGCCTTTAAGTACCGCCGTCAAGGATCGCCGGGTGGCTAAGGCTGCCGCTTGACGGGACCGGTTGCGCCGACGACAACCACGGAATTCAAGCGGCGAGGCGCCCGATGCTTAAGCTCCACGGCTATTTTCGGTCATCGGCGGCGTTCCGCGTGCGCATTGCCCTCAATCTCAAGGGGCTGTCTTACGAGCAGGCCTTCGTGCATCTGCGCAAGAACGAGCAACGTGCGCCCGATTATCTTGCCAAAAATCCGCAAGGCCTCGTGCCGCTGCTCGAGGATGGAGACATGCGCTTCATCCAATCGTTGGCAATCATCGAATATCTCGACGAGGTCCATCCGTCGCCCGAATTCTTGCCCGAAGGTCCGGAGGATCGGGCACGGATTCGCGCATTGGCGCAAATCATCGCCGCCGACATTCATCCGCTCGATAATCTGCGCGTGTTGCGTTATCTCGCGAGGCCGCTGGGCCACGACGAAAAGACGGTCGAGGCGTGGTTCAATCATTGGATCAGGCTCGGCTTCGAGACGATCGAACCGATGCTGCACGACCGGCGTACGGGCGATTTCTGCCACGGCGACGCGCCTGGCCTCGCCGACATCTGCCTGGTGCCGCAGATGTTCAATGCGCGGCGCTATCCAAGCTTTGATATGGCGCCGTTTCCGACCATCGCCCGGGTGTTCGGCAATTGCATGCGGCTCGACGCGTTTAAACGTGCCGCGCCGGATCAACAGCCCGACTTCGAGAAATAACTACAACTGCGCCCAGCGCAGCCGTAGCGCGTTGCTCACCACCGACAGCGAGCTGAAGCTCATTGCCGCCGCGGCCACGACCGGACTGAGCAGCAGCCCGAAGGTTGGATAGAGAATGCCGGCGGCCAAGGGAATGCCGAGCACGTTGTAGACGAAAGCGAGCGCCAGGTTCTGCCGGATGTTGCGCATCGTCGCGCGGCTCAAGCGCCGCGCCCGCGCGATGCCGGCGAGATCGCCCTTGACCAGGGTGACGTCTGCGCTCGCCATCGCAATGTCGGTGCCGGTGCCCATGGCGATGCCGATATCGGCTTCGGCCAAAGCCGGCGCATCGTTGATGCCGTCGCCGGCCATGGCGACGACTCGGCCCTCCTGCATCAAACGCCAGACCGCTGCGTGCTTTTGTTCCGGCAACGCTTCGGCCTTGACTTCAGCGATGCCGAGCATGGCGGCGACCGCTTCTGCGGTGGTGCGATTGTCGCCGGTCAGCATGACGATGCGGATGCCGTCGGCGCGCAGCTGCGCCAGAGCGGCCGGCGTCGTTGCCTTGATCGGATCGGCGACGGCGATCAACCCGGCAGCACGATCATCGATGGCGACGAACATGATTGTGGCGCCGTCGCTTCGGAGCGCGCTGGCGTGATCTGCAAGGCCGCCGATGGCGATGCCGGAATTGCCGAGTAATGCGGCGTTGCCGACCGT
>Ga0126371_10003096_pt1 | contig 14483 bp, 8 predicted proteins | sample PanSoiMetaPlot_4_FD_110145 | JGI IMG/M metagenome (GOLD analysis project Ga0126371, IMG submission 110145) | Tropical forest soil microbial communities from Panama - MetaG Plot_4 | ecosystem: Environmental > Terrestrial > Soil > Tropical forest > Bulk soil | place: Panama | collected 2016-02-17 | reverse complement strand
GACCTGCATCTTGGTCAGGTCCTGCGCGATGGTGAACAGAGTCGGCGCTTGTAAAGAAGCCGCCACGGTCTGTCCCACGTCGACGCTGCGGGCAATCACGGTGCCGTCAATGGGAGAGCGAATGATGGTGTAGTCCAGGTTCGTCTGAGCTACTTTCATCGCCGCGGCTTTCTGCTGCTCCTGTGCCGCAGCCTGCGTTACCTGGGCCTGCGCCGCGTTGGCCGCGGCATCATTGGTCTGCCAGGTGGCGCGAGCCGTATCGAGCTGCTGAGTGGGAACCACGCCGTCTTTCGCCAGCGAAGTGTAGCGGTCGAAATCGAGCTTGGATTGCGCTGCGCTCGCCTGCGCCTTCTGCAGGTTGGCTTTCGCAGCCACCAGGTTCGCCTGCGCATCCGCCAGATCTGCCTTGGCCTGCAGCAGCGCTCCCTGAAACAGAGAAGGCTCGATCTGCGCAATGACCTGGCCTTTCTTCACGTGCGAGTTGAAGTCGGCGTTAAGAGTCTGGATGGTCCCGGAAACCTGGGAGCCGACCTGCACGGTGGTCACCGCGTTGATCGTTCCCGTGGCCTGGACCACGTCCTGTATATCGCCCTTCTGGACATTTTCCGTGAAATATTGCGGCGCCTTCTTGGTTTCAAACTTGAAGGCGGTAAGCCCGCTGATGGCCGCCAGCAATACGGCGATGATGAACCATTTATTCCGTAAGTATTTCATCTTGACCCCCGAGCCTCTTCGTTCCGGCTCCTAAAGGATCAGACACGGCAGGGTAGCCGCCAGTCGTTAAGAGTAGCTGGCATGGGGTAAATATTTGTAAGCAGAAGTAAAGAAGGGGCAGCCGAAGCCGCCCCCCAAAACCGAGCCTAATCTTTCACTTACCGCCGGACGCCGTCTTCACCTCGGGGCCTTTTTTCTTCAGTTCATCCTTGAGGACATCAACAGCCTTTTCCAGCTGCGTGTCGCGCCCGGCGAGGAAATCCTCAGGAGTGTTGTCCACATCGACATCCGGCGGAACGCCGTAATTTTCCAGATTGTAGCCCTTCACGTTCCACAGGCCGGTTCCGGGCGTGCGGATCACCGAACCATCGAGCAGCCGGTAAGCCCCGGTTCCGATCACGGCCCCGTATGTCGTTTTGCCGACAACCTTGCCCAGACCAAGCGTGCGGAAGCCGTCAGGGAAGACTTCGGCATCGCTGGTGGAGCGCTCGTTTTCCATCACCACCATGGGACCGAAGAAAGCCTGCTGCGGACGCGTGATCTGCACTGAGTCGCGGGCCTTGGTGTACTGATATTGCCGCTGGCTCAGGATCTCCAGCAGTTCCTGGTCGATCCCGCCGCCGGGATTGAAACGCTGGTCGATGATCAGCGCCTTCTTGTCGTGGTTCTCCACCAGGTCGCGCTCAAACTTCTGCAGCGATGGCCCGTTCATGGCGCGAATATGAAGATATCCGACTTCGCCGTTCGAGAGCTTTGCCACCAGCGCTTTTCGCTGGTCGACCCAACGGTCGTATTGCAGGGTCGCATAAGCTCCCGCATTCACCGGCTGGATTTTCACCAGGTGCGCTCCGGCAGCCTGCGGCTTGGAATTGACGGTGAAATAAATCTTCTGGCCTTGTGCCGAAGTCAGATTCTTCCAGTAGTTGTCGCCCGACTTGAGTTCGTGCCCATCGATGGCGAGGACATAATCACCGGGATTCACGTCAACGTAATCCTTATCGGCCGGTCCATTCTTGTAAATGAACGATACCTTGTAATAACCGGAGTCATCCGGTTGCAATTCAAATCCGGGGAAGCGCGTTTCCACCCGGTGATCGCGGTCTTCCGCACTGGGCGGCGCGCTGATACCGGTGTGAGACGCATTCAACTCGCCGATCATCTGGCTTACGACGTTGTGCATCTCCTCCTGGTCGGCCACGTAATCCATCAGCGGCTCGTAAACCTCACGCATCTTGGCCCAGTCGACTCCGTTCATCTCGGCATCGTAGAAGCGGTGCTTCATCACCCGCCAGCTCTCGTTGAATACCTGCTTCCGCTCCACGCGATGATCCACCTCGACCCGCGCCGTGAAGTTAACGCGGCGTCGTTCAAAATTGCGCGCAACAGGTGGTGCGGTAGCGCCTGCCGCTGCAGCATTCCTGCCGCCAGCAGCGCCTGCTGCAGGGCCAAGTTCAACGCTGTAGAGGCCTTCTCCTTCCACGAAGAAAATGCCGCGGCCGTCTTTGGAGAACTTCAACGAGTTGATCTGTTGCGGTCCACCTGCTCCGCCTCCCTCATCCTCATTGCCTGTACTGCGTGCCGTGGTGGCCACGGTTGTAGTCTGTGTCCCGTCTTCGGGAATGGTGTAGAGCGTCGAGACCGGTCGTCCATCCTGGTCGGCGACGGCGACAAACGCGTAAAGACGGCTGTCCGGCGAGACCGCCAGCGTCGTGATGTTGTCGCTCATGTGCGTGATCTGGTGGGCGCGGCGCGTGATGCCGTCGAAATCGATCTTCACGTCCGGCTTGGCTGCTTCCCCGCGTGCCTGCGCATTGCGAAGACGGTCCAGCTTCTCCGCGGCCTCGGCTTGCTCTTCGTCATCAATGCCGTGGTCGCCTGGGTTTTTGTCCTCTTTTGAAAGCGAGACGCTGAACACCTGCACGAAGGCGCGGCGCAGAGTGGCGCTGCCTCCCTGAGCCAGGCCGGCGAGAAACAGCAGGCGCTTGCCGTCTGGAGTCCAGACCGGGGTGGTCTCACTGAAAAGAATGTCGTCGTTACCCACGTGGCGCTCGTTGCCGCCGGTCGCTGGAATCACGTACACGTGCGGGCGCAGATCGTGATCGGCTTTCGCGTACGCGATCCACTTGCCGTCTGGCGAAAAGCGCGCTCCCTGAATATTGCCCGCCTCACCCGATGCGACCACACTGGTCTTGCCCGAATCGAGATCGTAGCGGTACAGCTTGTGGTCCGATCCCGAGTAGATCAAAGCTTTCGAATCCGGCGCCCACTGGATATTGCTCTTTTCGCCGTCGCCTTCGGAAAGTTTCTTCAAGCCGGTGCCGTCTTCGTGCGCCATCCAGACCTCATCCTGCCCTGACTTGTCCGACACGAACGCGATCCACTTCGCGTCCGGCGACCAGGCAGGATTGTCTTCGCGCGAGAACGAGTTCGTTACCCGCTGGATGTCGCCGCGGTCGGTGGCGACGGTGAAAATCTCTCCATGCGCGGAGATTGCTGCGCGCCTGCTGCTGGGCGAGAGATCGTACGAATCCAGGTTGTTGCGGACGGTGATGGTCTCGACTGCGTTCTCCTTATCGTCAGAAACGATATTCAGGTGGATCTGCGACGATTTGCCCGTCGCGGGGTCGAGCTTCCAGATGCCGAAATCCTGCTCATACACGATCGTCTTGCCGTCGCTTGAAATCGACGGGAAAAACAGCCGGCCGCTCGCGTGATGTGTCACCTGAACCGCAGGGCCGCCGCCGGCTGGGATTTTCCAAATGTTGTTGGTGCTCTTCAGCACCTCGCGGCTTCCCGGCCTAATGCCTTTTTCGTCCGGCAGCCGGTCGGAGACAAAGTAGATGTTTCCGTCAGCGGCATACATCGGCCAGAAATAATTTCCCTTGTAGTCGCCGTCGGCGAGATGGCTGTACTTCTTTGATTTGACGTCCATCACCCAGAGGTCGGCCGCATAGCTGCCGCGATAGTGCTGGCGCCACCACACCATGGGATGGCGATTGAATGCCAGCTTGCTTCCATCGGGCGAGAAGCTGCCCCAGTATCCCCAGTCGGTTGGGACAGCGTGCTCGAGTCCGCCATCGATCGAAACTTCATAAAGATTTGGAATGCCCGGATACATCAGACCGCGCGAAGACTGAAAGAGGATGTACTTACTGTCCGGAGTCCAGCCGACCACCATGTCCTGGGCGGAGTGGAAGGTCAGCTGCTTCGCCTGGCCGCCTTCAGCAGGAATCACAAACACGTCATAGTTGCCGTAGCGATTGGAGGAGAAGGCGATCCATTTGCCGTCAGGCGAAAAGCGCGGAAACTCATCACGCGCCGTGTGGACCGTGATTCGCTGCACGTTGCTGCCGTCTTCATTGGCGGTCCAAATGTCGCCAAGATAGCTGAATGTGATCTTTCCGTTGTGATAATCGGGATGCCGCAGCAGCCTGGCTTCGCCGCCAAAAAGATATGTGGTGAAAAGCAGCAGGAACGAGATAACGCACTTCTTCATGAGGGCCTCCAAATTCGCAGGTCTTCTCCGGTGGGAACGTCGCCGGATGAGGGAACGCCGGTTGGCGGTGGAAAGTATATGCACATCCGCCTGCTCTGGCCAGAGGCATTATCGGGCGCCTGTTGCAGCGGGCTCGCCGCGCAAGCCGGGCTCGCCCTTAATCCGCTTTTCAAGCGCTCGTTTTACTATGAAAGCGCGCCACACGGCCGTTCGGTCTTGCTTTCCCGTATCAATGTTCGCTATAGTCGGCCCATCATGACAGCTAACTGCCCAATGAAGGCACATTACCCGCGGCGACCGTATTGGACAGGCGCGGGCAGGTTTGGCCGAGAGTGATTTTCGAGCAAAACCCAAAGCTTTCCTCCCCGCAAAAATGAGCGGGGATTTTGTTTTGATGGAATGACAGATCGCCAACAATCCGCTTCTCGCGAGAACGATCGCCGCTCGCTGCTGGGAAACGCTCGCCGCATCGTGGTAAAGGTCGGCACTGGGGTGGTGTGCGACGCTGACCAGCAATTCGACCCACGCCAGATCGCAGCCTTGGCAGCCAACATCGCAGAGCTCGCTGCCGAAGGGCGCCAGGTCGTCCTGGTCAGCTCCGGCGCCATCGCGCTTGGAGCCGACGAGCTGGGAATCCATCGCACCCGGCTGCGCGACGCCAGCGTCACCCGCGCCTGCGCCGCCGTCGGCCAGTGCCGGCTCATGCATGCCTATGCCGAGGCGTTTCGGCCGCACGAGCTCGCCGTCGCACAGGTTTTGGTGACAGAAGATGACTTCACCGATCTGAAGCGCCATAGCATCCTGCGCCAGACCTTTGAGAAGCTGCTGAAACTGGGAGCGATTCCAGTTGTGAACGAGAACGACACTGTCACCAATATCTACACCGAGCAGGCTCCCGTCTTCCGCGACAATGACCGGCTGGCCGCTCTGGTCCTGAGCAAGCTGGATGCCGACGCGCTGATTCTCCTTTCCAACGTCGATGGACTCTACGAAAGCGACGGTGAGCAGCTCAACAAGAACAAAATCATTCCCGTTATAACGGAAATGACCTCGTCATTGCGCGGGGCTGCGCGCGGAGGCTCGGCGCTCGGCCGCGGCGGCATGACCGCCAAGCTCGATGCGGCCGAGATCGCGATGCACGCTGGCGGGCTGGTAATCATCGCCAACGGCAACACGCCCATAATCCTGCACAAGATCTTTCAAGGTGAACCCGTCGGCACTCTGTTCCTGCCTAAAGCGAAGATGGCCGGCAAGCGGCGCTGGCTCGCCTTTGCCACCACTGTGCGCGGGCACGTCGCCATCAATGCCAACGCCCGCAAAGCTCTGCTCAACGGCCGTGCCAGTCTGCTCATCTCCGGAGTGACCGCGTGCGAAGGAGATTTCTCCTCCGGCCAGGTGATTGCCATCCAGGACAGTGGAGGCTCTGCCATCGGACGCGGAATCGCCGAATGCGGCAGCCGGGAGCTCACGGCACTGCTCGCCGGCGATGCTCCCTTGAAGGGAGTCCTGGTGCGGCGCGAGAATTTCCTGGTGCTTCCTGCCCTCGAGCACGCCAACGCCCATGCATAAGCCCCTTGCAGCCCCGCCATCGGAAACTGTCCAGGCACAGGTCGCCAAGACTCGCCGCGCGGCGCGTGCTCTGGCGCGTCTCTCAGGCGACGATCGCAACCGTCTCCTTCTCGCCGCCGCCGATGAGATCGAAGCCCGCAGCGCAGACATCCTTGCAGCTAACCAACGTGACTGCGATGCCCTGGCGCCGCAGGTCGCCTCAGGCAAAGTCGCGCAGGCAATGGCCAAGCGTCTCAAGACCAGTGCCGCCGGCGTCCGCGAAATGGCCGCCCATGTGCGCGACGTTGCGAAATTAGCCGATCCGCTTGCCCAGGTATTCTCGACCACGGAACTCGATGATGGATTGATTCTTGAGAAAGTTTCCTGCCCACTGGGAGTGATCGCGGTGATTTTCGAATCGCGGCCGGACGTCGTCCCCCAGGTCGGTTCTCTGGCGATCAAAACCGGCAACGGCTTGGTGCTGAAGGGGGGTACGGAAGCGCGACAGACTAATCGTGTGCTGCATGCGATCTGGCGCGAAGTGCTCGCCCGTCACGCCGCAGCTCTTGCCGACGCGATCTGTCTCCTGGAAGAGCGCGCTGAGATCATGCAGGTGCTCGGTATGGAGCGTGATATCGATCTGGTCGTCCCGCGCGGCTCGACCGAGTTCGTCAACTTTGTCTTTCAGAACAGCTGCATTCCCGTTCTGGGACACGGCAGCGGCATCTGTCACATCTACGTGGACGCTTCAGCCGACCTGGAAAAATCGAAACCAATCATCGTTGATGCCAAGGCGCAGTACCCAGCGGCATGCAATTCCGTTGAAAAGGTTCTCATTCACGAAGCTGTGGCCGATCGCTTTCTTCCTGAGCTGGCGGCCGCTCTCCAGCAAGCCGGCGTTGAGATCCGCGGATGCGAGCGCAGCCGCCGCATCGTGCCCGGCATTTCAGCCGCAACCGAAGAGGACTGGCAAACCGAGTACTGCGATCTCAAACTGACAGTGAGGGTCGTGCGCGATCTGGATGAGGCCATCGACCACATCGAGCGCTATGGCTCGCGCCATACCGAGAGCATTCTTACAGAAGACACAAGTGCCGCTGAGCGATTTCTGGACGAAGTGGACGCGGCCAGCGTCTTTCACAATGCTTCCACTCGCTTTGCCGACGGCTATCGTTATGGTTTCGGCGCGGAAGTCGGCATCAGCACCAGCAAGCTGCACGCGCGCGGTCCGGTGGGAATGGAAGGCCTGATCTCTTACAAATACAAGCTGCGCGGCAGCGGACAGACCGTATCGCCCTATGCGGAGGGAAAGCGCACTTTTAAGCACAAGAAGCGTTGAGACGCCTGGCTCATCTCAACGTTTTCCCGCGGCCTCGAGCGCGTTTCCTGTAGACTTCCACGTTCGATGTTCGAGTAAGGAGATCCGCCATGGGCACAAATCCCGCAGGGGTACCATCCTATCCAGCAAGATCCAGGGCTGCAATCATCGCTTGCTATCTCGGATTGCTGGCTGTGCTGCTTCTTGTGGTTGCCGGTCCGGGCTACCGTATGCATCTGTGGGGACTCTCCGCTCTTCTTCTGGTACCCATCGCATTTCTTTTTGGCCTGATCGCCGTCATAATCTCGCTGGCGGGGCTCAAAAGGACTTCCCATCTTCCCGGCCGCGGCCTTGCGGTTACAGGTCTGCTCGCTGGACTGCTGGCCATCGGCATCTCGGGCTCCAATATTTTCCGGGCGATGAAGAATCCCATTCATGACGTAAGCACTGACACGAATGATCCGCCGCAGTTCAGAGCCGTACTGGCGTCGCGGGGAACGGGGCCAATCGTCAACCCCACCACCTGGGACCAGAAGACTGCCGAGATTCAGCGCAGGATTTATCCCGATATTCAGCCGCTCGATATGAATATGCCGCCGCAGCAGGCATTCGACCGCGCGCTGGCGGCCGCTCGCGGCATGGGATGGATGATTGACTCGAGCGACCCGGCAACCGGTCACATCGAAGCCACAGCGACAACCTTCTGGTACGGCTTCAAGGATGACGTCGCCATTCGCGTCGTCGCTCACGGCAGCGGAAGCCGCGTCGACGTGCGCTCTGAGTCCCGCATCGGGCAAAGCGACGTTGGAGCCAATGCCCGGCGGGTACGAGCCTACTTAGACAAGCTGAAGAGCAGCTGAACCGGCGGGCGCGTCACGCGCGAAAACCCGGAACAGATGGCGTAATCGATTACGCGAACTCCACTTCGATTTTTTTTGCCGGCGCGTCCAGTTTGCTGATGCGGAAACTGCGGACCTGTCCTGTCTGCGCCGCTTCTGATTTGCGCGCGCCTGCCGAAGCACCGCCGCCTTTCCATCGCGCGGAGAGCATTGAGCTCAGCGAAGACAGATCAGCTTTCGCCGAACCGGCAGAAGCTGCTGCGGACTTCTCATCCCCGGCCTCGGCCTTCGCGCTCATCCTGCAGCTCGCCTGAACCCCTTCGCCCAGCTCTACGCGAGCGAAGCCGGCGGAAGATTCCACGATGCGGCCGGTCACCACGTCGCCCTCCTTGTGTTCGGCGATGTACTCATCCAGACTGCTCGGCGCCATCTGCTTGATGCCCAGCTTCAGCCGGCGCTTTTCGCGGTCGACCTCCAGAACCTGCGCCTTTACCGGCTGGCCCATCTTGAGCACGTCCTGGGGATGGTTGATCCGCTTCTCCGCGCTGATGTCGCCCACATGAATCATTCCTTCCACGCCTTCGGCCACCTGCACAAAGGCGCCGAATTTCTGGAGGCTGGTCACCGGACCTTCGACCACCGAGCCCACAGGAAATTTGTGCGGCACTTCTGCCCAGGGATCGCCCAGCGCCTGCTTCAATCCCAGGGACATGCGGTGCTCACCCTGGTTCACGCCGAGGACCACCGCTTCCACCGTCTCGCCAGGCTTGACCACGTCGCTCGGTTTCCTGACTTTTTTAGCCCACGACATTTCGGAAAGATGGATCAGCCCTTCCACTCCCGGCTCCAGCTCCACAAATGCGCCAAACTCGACCACCCGTGTCACCACTCCGCGGACGCGCTCGCCGGCATGGTAACGTTCCGCCGCCGAATCCCACGGCTGCGGCAGAAGCTGCTTCATGCCCACCGAGATCCTGCGCTTCCCTGCATCGCCGGAAACTTTCAGCACCTTCACTTCCACCTGCTGTCCGGCGGTGAGCACGTCCGCCGGTTTCGCAACTCGCGCCCAGGAAATATCGCTGACATGCAGCAGCGCGTCGACACCACCGATATCGACAAACGCGCCATAGTCGGTCAGGCTACGCACCACGCCGCTGAAAATCGCGCCTTCGGTAATCTCGCCATAGCGTTTTTCCACCGCAGCCCGCGCTTCTTCTTCTGCAACCGCGCGACGATCCACCACCACGTCTTCATCGGCCACATCGAGCTTGATGATGCGGCAGCGAATCTCCTGCCCAACCAGCTTCTCCATCTCGGCAGCGTCGCGCTCTCCGCTGCGTGAAGCCGGCATGAAGGCGCGGACGCCCACGTCTACGCTCAGTCCGCCTTTCACCGCGGCGGTCACCGTACCCAGGATTGCCGATTTTTCCGCAAAAGCTTTCTCCAGCGATGCCCAGTCCTTCGGCCGCTCGATCCGCCCGCGCGCCAGCTGGTAATAGCCTTCTGGATCGCGACCTTTGTTCGTCACCGGCAGCTTGTCGCCGGGTTTGATCTTTTCCACCTCACCGCTCTCAAAGGCGGTAAGCGGCAGAATACCTTCGGTCTTGAATCCGATATCGAACAGCACCGAGTCGGCCGTCACGGCGACCACGGTGCCCATCAGCCCTTTGCCGCTTTGCTCCGGCTTGCGCTTATGGGCCTGCTCGTATTGCGAGAACAACTCGCCAAAAGATTCGGTGGAGTCTCCGGTTTCGGCGGCCTGACTTTGCGAGTTGGGCTCGGCCGATGCGGGTGATGCGTTGGGTTCAGGCGTGGTATTGGGGTCAGTGATATTGGGATCAGGCATGGATAAAGACCGATTTGGATTCAAGGGGATAAACACAAGGATAGCACCCGGGAAAGGCCGCGTGAAACCGCTGGTTAGCCAAAACTCGATCGCGATGCGGAATTACGCCCCCTTAAGCTCCTGCTCGGGCAGCTTCACGTCGCTGGCGATCATGGGCAGGCGGGCGGAGCCGATGAGCCCGGCATCGCTGCCGAGAAGAGCTCGAGTAATGATCGTCGTACGGCGGGATGGCAGCGCATCGTCGTGGATGGAAGTGCCCTGGACTCCGGGAGTGCTTTGAGAAGGGGCGGTGGCGCGATAGACAAACGATCGCTCGTGCAGTTCGGTGAAGATCGAAGGAGAGAATGCCTCCCAGGCGCTGGAAACGCCGCCGCCGATTACGTACATCGGCAGATTGAAGATGTTCACCAGGCTGGCCAGAGCAATGCCCAGCGCGGAGCCGGCGCGGCGAAAGATTGCGCGTGCGGACTCGTCGCCCTGAACCGCCATCTGGTAGACGACCTTGGAGCTGAATTCGGGCTCTGCGCCCATGGCGCGCCCAAGTTCGGGAGCTTGGCCGTTGGCGACCGCTTCGACGGCCATGCGCTTAATCGCAGTAGCCGAGGCGTATTGCTCAAGGCATCCGCGGCTGCCGCAGCCACAGGGTGGGCCCTCAGGATTTACATTGATGTGGCCCAACTCTCCCGCCATTCCCGTCATGCCGTGCCAGATGCGGCCCTGGAGCACAACTCCGCCGCCGACGCCGGTTCCCAATGTGATCATGCACATGTCATCAACCGTGGATGCGGCGCCAAGCCATTTTTCGCCCAGCGCAGCGGCGTTTGCGTCATTCTCGAGGATCACGCTCGTGCCCAGGCGGCGCTCGATCTCGGCACGCACAGGATAGTCTTCCCAGCCGGGAAGGTTGGGAGACTGGCGAACCGTACCCGATTGCATTTCGATGATTCCCGGGACGCCAATGCCGATGCCGCTCAGATGACCTGCACCGCCCCTGAACTTGGTGACCAGCGCCTCGATGGCGTTCGACATCGCGACGATCACGTAGTCGCGTCCGAGGACGACCTGGGTTCCGGTGGTGATCTTCTCCAGAACTCTTCCGTTGGAGTCCACAGCAGCGATGCGGAGGTTCGTACCCCCAAGATCCACTCCGATGGCGAATGTGGTCATTTTCCGTTGCTCCTGTGACCTGGAAATGCCGACGGTTTAAGAGTAATACGCAGCGCAGGCATTTTGCGAGTAGCGCCGAACCGCATAGCTGCTAAAGAATCGCGGCCAGCGCTGAAGTGTCCGGAGAAACAGATTACGAGCAGAAAGCTGCCCGCAATCGGACTCACCCAATGCGGGCGTCGAGAGTTCTAGTTCACTACCAGCGTCACCGTCGTCTTGTGGCTGAGCGTGCCGGATGTTCCAGTGATACTGATGCTGTAGGTCCCTGGTGGCGTCTTCTTGGTTCCATGGGCGCCGTTGCTCGTCACCAGACTCAGAGCTGAGTTCGCGGTTCCGGTGCCCGGAGTCACCGACGCAGGCGAGAAGGTGCAGCTTGCTCCCACCGGCAGTCCACTGCAGCTGAGCGATACCGCGTTGGGGAAGCTGCCGCCGAGCTGGCTGACGGAGACTGTGTCATTTGCTGTGCCGCCTTGTTTGACAGTCACGCTCGCTGGGCTCGCACTCACCGCATAGTCGAGGCCCGTTCCGCTCAGCGACGTGACCTGCTGCGGAGATGCGAGCGCGTCGTCGCTCACGGTCAGAGATCCAGTCCGCGTTCCCGATGCAACGGGCGTAAAGCTTACCTGGATGCTGCAGGAAGCGGCCGGAGCCAGCGTCGCCGTGCAGTTGTTGGTTTGAACGAAGTCGCCGTTGGTGACTATGGAGCTGATGTGGAGCGCGGCGTCGCCACTGTTGGTGAGCGTCGCAGTCCGAACAGTGGTGGTTCCAACCACCTGAGGCGCGAACGTCAGGCTCGCAGTCAGCGAAGCGATCGGCGCAATCCCGGTGCCGGCGAGCGAGACGCTCACCGTTCCCGAATTCGAGTTGCTTTGAATCACGAGTGTGCCGGTGCGCGTGAGGCGCGCGGCCGGAGTAAAGGTCACCAGCACCGTGCAGGACGCGCCCGGAGCCAGCGATACCGTGCAGTTGTTCGATTCGGCAAAGTCACCGCTCAAGGTGATGCTCGAAATATTGAGCGTCAGATTGCCGCTATTGCTGAGCGTCACCGTCTGTGCCGCGCTGGTGGTGCCGACAAGCTGGTTCCCGAACGTCAGGCTTCCGGGAGCAACGCTTGCTGTGGCCACGCCGCCCTGGCCACTGAGATTGGAGCTGAGAACGGTTGTGTCCGTGTTCAGCGAAAGCACGCCGCTTCGCGCGCCTGCCGCGGATGGTGTGAAAGTGACTTGTACTGAGCAGCTTCCGCCGGTGGGCAGAATGGAAGAGCAGTTGTTGCTCTGCGCAAAATCGCCGCTGACGCTGGCTGACTTCACTGACACGCAGCCCTGGGTCGCATTGACGGTAAATGTCGCAGGCGCGCTGCTGGTATTGAGCGGTTGAATGCCGAAATCGAAGCTAGCCGGTGAGAGCGTCGCGACGCCCGTGCTGTTCAACGCAAACTCGTAGACACCGAGATCGATCGTGTCGCTGCAGGTGGAGGCGTTGCCGAAAGCGATACGCGGATTGCCGTCCAGGTCGAGCGCCGGAATATTGGGCGCGGAATTGTTGCCAGCGTCAATCGCTGGCGACGCGGGTTGCAGATGGAAGTTGCCGCCCACGGGATCCAGAAATTGCGGATCGGCTGAGATATTGCCGCTGGCGCCCAGGTCAGCAGCACAGGTCTCTGCATAGCCTGAGGCGCCCACGCTGAACGCGTCGTTATTGGAAAGGATCGGAGGAATCAAACTGAACGTTCCGCTGCAATCAATCGCCGCTGTAGCTGTTTGGCTGACAAGAATATTGTTGCTGACCTGCACGTTGCTCGCGAAACCGTCAGAGAACACAGCAGATCCGGCAGTAGCTGTGTTATCGGCGATGGTGTTGTTCACTACGATCGGCCCACTGCTGCCGCTCGGAACAGACCAGTAGATTCCGCCGCCGTTGCCGATCGCCTTGTTGTCCGTAATCAGATTCTGCGTGATGTTGGGAGAGCCGGAATTGAAGAAGCTGATGCCGCCTCCATCATTGAATACGGCATTGTGCTGGATAGTATTCCCGACGACATTCGCGGACGAGCCGTTCAGAGAAATTCCGCCTCCAAAACCTCCGTTCAGGAGCGTGTTGCCGGTAATCACGTTGTTGAGAATCTGTGGCGTTCCGCCGCGCGCCAGGATTCCGCCTCCGCCCTCGCCACTGGTGCATCCGGACTCGACGTTATTGCTGATGGTGTTGTTTTGCACCGTGGCTGTACTGGAGATCAGAGCGATGCCCATGCCGTCGCAGCCGCCATTTGCGGTAATGACGTTGTTCTGAATGGTCGGAGAAGCGGAGCTTGCCAGGATTCCTGATCCGTTGAACGCAGCGAGCCCATGCGTGATCGTGAATCCGCTGAGGACAGACGCTTGCCCTTCCCCAGTTGCGAATGTCACTACCGTGCCGTTGTTGCTGCCATCAATGGTGGTAAAGCCCGGGCCGTCGCTGGTGTTGAGCGTGATGGCTTTCCCGCTGAAATCGATATGCTCGAAGTACGTGCCGGGAAGGACGGTCACCGTCTGGCCATTCACGGACGCGTTGATTGCAGCCTGGATCGTCGGCTGGTCGACCGGAACATAGATCGTGTTTGCTGCTCGTGTGATGCCTGAGCCAGAAAGCTGCGCCGAGAGGACTCCTTCGTCACTGCTGATCGTCAGCGTTCCGTTTTCTGCTGAAGTTGAAGCCGGCGCGAACGTTACCTGAATCGAGCAGCTGGTCGCAGGAGCCAGCGATGCACCGCAGGTATTGCTCTGAGAGAAATCTCCGGTCGTCGCAATACCGGAAATCTGCAGCGGATTCACTCCTGCAGTGAGCGTTACCGTTCGAGCCGTGCTGGTTACGCCCTGGAGTTCGCTCCCGAATGCCACAGAGTTTGAACTGATACCGGCGACCGGATTTGCGCCAGTGCCGCTCAATGAAACCGTAGATGAGCCGCCGCTGGTCGAGACATTCAGCGAGCCGCTGCGATTGCCGGTCGCCGCCGGCGTGAAGGTTACGTTGATGCTGCAACTGGCCCCGGCAGCCAGAGTTGGCGTGCAGGCGTTGGTTTGGGCGAAGTCGCCAGTTGCTGAGATGATCGAGATCGTGAGCGATGCACTGCCGATATTGCTCAGCGTCACTGCTTGCGATGGGCTCGTCGTTGCCAGAGCTTGAGGTGCAAAGGTCAGGATGTTCGGCGAGACCGATGCCAGCGGCGCCACACCAGTGCCGCTCAAATTAACCGTAAACGTGCCGGCATCCGAGGAGATCGTGAAGACTCCGTTCGCCGGCCCTAAAGCCGTCGGCGCGAAAACGATGTTGTACACGCAGCTCTGCCCTGGACTCAAACTCGACGGGCAGGACGATCCGACCATCCGGAATCCCGCAGAGACGTTGGTGGAGCTGATATTGACAACTGACGAGCCTGTGTTGCTGAGCGTCACACTCTGCGCCGCGCTGACCGTGTTCACCAACACATCTGCGAATGCCAGGGATGAAGGCGTCACCGTTGCGGATGCGGGCGAGAGTCCGGTGCCTGAAAGCGGCAAGGCCACGATTCCCTGATTG
>Ga0126371_10003094_pt1 | contig 14483 bp, 10 predicted proteins | sample PanSoiMetaPlot_4_FD_110145 | JGI IMG/M metagenome (GOLD analysis project Ga0126371, IMG submission 110145) | Tropical forest soil microbial communities from Panama - MetaG Plot_4 | ecosystem: Environmental > Terrestrial > Soil > Tropical forest > Bulk soil | place: Panama | collected 2016-02-17 | reverse complement strand
TCACCATGATGATCGGAATGTCGGCATAGCGCGCATCGTTGCGGATGCGGGCGCAAGCCTCGATGCCGTCCATCTCCGGCATCACGATATCGAGCAGCACGATATCGACGCAGGGTGCCTCGTTGGTGGTGCGCCCCAGATCCAGAAACTTGATCGCTTCCCAAGCGGAACCGGCGGCGACGACATCGTTGTATCCGGCCGACCGTAGCGCGCCCTCGGCCAGATCGCGGGCGTCTTCCGAATCGTCAACCATCAGTATTCTCATTGCCGCCTCAGGTATTTCTACTTACAGTAACGCTATTGTCAGAGTATACGGCGGCAGCGCGTTAATGTTCGTAAACACCATTGGGGCTTAGTCTGGCGAACAATCTCCACGTATTGTTTTGGTATATAAGATGATAACCTGGGACTCCTTCTCTATAGAGGCCCGGAAACGCAATATTTAGCTGGTCGTTCATGCCGGTGACGCTCTGCGGGTCGGGCACTGCCACAAACGGCGCCTCAATCCGCCCCAACAACAGGGTCAACGCAAAGGCCTCATCCAGCGGGCCCACCAGGCCGCGAGCGCGGTGGCGTCCGAGCACCACGGCCGGCGCATTGTCGCTGTCCACCAGCACGCCGTCGCGATCAATCGTGGCGCCACCAACAGCCAGTGCGTCGCGCCGCTCGCGGTCGCCATTCGGGTCGACATCGTGGCGAAACGGCGCGCTGATCGCCGGGTCGATGATGAACAGGCCCGCGGCCCCCCCGATCCACCCGGCGACCAGCAGCGCCAGAACCTTGGCGAGGTGCTCGCGCGCCGCCGCCGGCGGCACGCGGGTCATCACCACGGCTGCCAGGGCCGGGGCTGCGACCGTCACCGCGGTCGGGGCGCCAAACAGTCGGGTGGCGACGGTGACCGCCGCCGCCGTGACGATGCAGGCGGTAAACACCGCAGGCGGTGCCACCAACGGTCGGCGCTCACGTGCCCAGTAGGTCGCCATCACGGCGAGCGGCGCGCCCAGGATCAACGCGATGAAGACCGCAAGGGTGGTGTCGAGCGCCAGCAGTCCGGTCAGACCGTCTCCGAATGCGCGTGCGATACCCGCACTCCAGGCCGCAAGACTTTCGGCCGGTGCCTCGTAGAAGCTCCAGCCGCTTCCCGGAAACACCCATGAGACGTACACGAAGGCGGCCGCAGCGAACACCGTGGGAAACAGCAGTGCCGTAACGACGCTGAACGGCGACGTCGCGGCGAGAGCCGGCCGCACCGTCAACCCGAGGAACGGCATCGCCGCGATCGCGACCGCGGCGCCCATCGGGTGCGAGAAGGCAAGGCCAAGCAGACACGTACCGACGGCCATGACCTGCGTGGTTTCCGTGCGCGCCCGCAAATCGTAGAACCCGCGCCCCACCAGGAAGATGAAGAGCGCGAGAAACATGTCGGCCGGTCCGCCCACCACGGCGCGCAGCAAGGCGGGGTGTAAGCCGAGCAGCAACGTTGCCGGCACCGCCGCCAACACGGGCAAGCCGACGGCGCGCAACGCCGCGTACCACAGGGCGGTCAGGAGCCCCAAAAGGCCTGCGGCCACGAGGGCCGGCGCCGGGGTGCCGTCCGGCGTGACCATCGCCACCAGAGTCGTCGTCAGAAACGGCACCGCCGGATAGGCCGCCACGATTCGGCCGATCGCCACGCCCCCGGTTCCTGCCGTGTTGGCGCGCGCCCATAATCGCACGGTGTCGTCGGGCACGATCCCGACGTGCACCGCGCCGGCGGCGATCACCAGCCCGACCACGATCGCCACCACGGCGAGCGCGGCGGTTTGCAGCCCGCGGCTCACGGTGTCGCTTCCCGGACCTTGGCCAAATCCGCGGCCGCATGCCGCGACACGCCGTGCCGGGTCTTTTCCCAGTAGAACGGCTTGCGGATCAGCTGCCATAGCGCCTTGTAGGCGGCAATCGAGATCAAAACCCAGTATCCCGACACGGTGAGGCTGTAGGGGATCAGGCCCAGCAGACCGCGCCGGATCGGCGCCAACATGCCCAGATACACAAACGCACCATTGCCGGCGAGCAGATTGAACAGGCTGATGAACAGCAACAGCCGGGGAAACGACGGGTCAAAACCGCTCCATAGCGCGGCGAGCCAAAACACATATAGCATCCAGAAGATCGGGTTGATCAGGCCGGCCATCACGGTCCCGCCGATGAAGAACGTGAAGCTCAAGAAGCCGAGCGAACCGACGGCACGGATCAGATGCACAGGGCGGCGCGTGTGCACCAACAGGGTCTGCATGTAGCCTTTGATCCAGCGTGAGCGCTGCCGGATCCAGTTCCCGGCGTGGCAGCTCGCCTCCTCGAAGGTGGTGGTGTCCACCACTCCGACGCGATAGCCCTTCTGCGCGAGGCGAATGCCGAGATCGGCGTCTTCGGTGACATTGAACGGATCCCAGCCATGAAGTTCGCGCAACACCGCGATCTTGAAATGGTTGGACGTGCCGCCCAGCGGAATCGGCAATCCGAGCCGCTCCAAGCCGGGCAGCATCTCGTCGAACCACAGCGAATAGTCGAGGGTGAACATCCGCGTGAGCCAGTTCTCATGCGCGTTGTAATAGTTGAGGCGGCATTGCAAGCATGCGGTGTTCGCGGGTGCGCGGCGAAACGCGGCCACCACTTTGCGCAACTGGTCGGGTTCGGGGCGGTCCTCGGCGTCGTAGACGACCAAAAATTCCCCGCGCGCGAAGCGCAGCGCGTAATTGCAAGCTTTGGGTTTGGTTTGCGGCTGGGAGGGGGGGACCAGGATAATCTCGAACACGCCTTCCAGACCCAGCGTGCGGGCGGTCCTGATGGTCTCAAGGTCGCCCGCCTCGAGCACAATCTTGATGTCGAGCTTGCCAAGCGGATAGTCGAGGCGTCGCAACGCATCGGCAAGAATGGGCAGGGATTCCGACTCGCGGAACATCGGCACCAAGATGGTGAAGACCGGCAGCTCCTCCTCGCGCAGCGCCCGCGCCTCAATGGCGATTTCGCGGTCGATGACGCCGCCGCGGCCGCCGCCGGCCGTGACCAGAATCGCTCGCAGCAGAAAATTGCCGAGATAGAACGTGCTCATGATGATGCTCAGGCCGATGAGGGTCGCGAATGGCGACAGGGCGAGCGAGATCAAGAACGCGCTTATGAGCAGATAGCCCACGCCTGCCTGGGCCAAGGTCACGACCTGCCTGGCCGACATGTGCGGATCAAGTTCGGCCAGTTCGAATACCGCGCGATTGGACAGTGCGGCGTCAAACGTGCCCTGCACGGCCAAAATGATGTCGATTTTCGAAGCCACCACGAATCCGATCGCCGCCCCCCAGCGCTGCCGCGCCGCCAGCACGGCCTCAGGTCCCGGCGCCGCGGTGGCAATCAGCGTCCGCCCCTCCTGGCGCACCCAGGGGATCATCAGCCGCTGGGCATAGAAATCGGCGTCGGAGGCGCGCAGCAGGGCGGGATCCGGCGGTTGCTCGAGCAAATTGACGAACAGCAGGTCAAAATGCTCGGCGATGGTCCGGTAATAGTGCTGCGGGTCACTCCAGCTGCGCGACAGAATGGCATCGCCGAGCCGCACCTGCCAGGTCTCGGCCAGGCGCACCGCCTCGTCGAGTTGCTCGAGCGTGAGCACGTGGCGCGCCACCAAGAGATCGCCGAGAAGGCGGTCGGACGGAGAGATCGGCGGCATCGGCGTCTAGTCGCTGCTTGCCGTGCGCCGGCGCCGAAGCAGACGCTGCAGCCCGAGCAGGAAGACGATCGTCACCATTAGCCACACGCAACCAATGATCCAGGCGCGGAACCGCTCCGCGATGGTGAGCCATGAGACTTGGTCCGGATAGGAGATCTTGATCAGCGTGTCGCGCTCGGTCGACATCGCCAGCGCGACACCCGTGTGGTCAACAAACGCCACGTCGCCGCGATCGAGCCGAAGGTTTACGGGTGCCGGCAGCGATCCGTTGCTTGAGAGCGGGCGGATCCACATCCCCGGAACGTCGCCTGCGCTGACCGCCTGGGCGACCGCGCCGGTCGTGAAACCGGAGAGGTCCAACAGCGTGTGACCGGCGTGATCGCTGACCGCGACGCGCCCGCGGTCGAACCGCACCCGTGGCGTGCTGCCCGGGGGTAGCTCGTCGCTCACCAGCAAAAATGCGCTCTTTGGCGCGGGCGCAGGACCGGGTGCAACAAGACTGACCGAGACGGCCGCCGAGGGCGGCGACAACAGATTGAGCACCTCCGACACCAGACCAATCACCGGAACCGGTGCGTCTGCGGCGGAGGCCGGCAGCGCTACCGCAACCCCGTCGGCCCAGCGCAATGCCAGGTCGGAGAAATCCCGCACCGGCCCGTCCGCCGGACCCAGGACGACCGCGCTCGAGTCGAGAATTTGCGCCGGATAGCCCTGCGGCTCGAAGCGGCAATCGCCTTGGGCGCTGCGGCGCTGGACCACCGCCCGCACCCCCAACGTGGTCCCGGCGAGGCCGTCGGGCAGCGGCAAATCAAGATGCGTGGCCTCGCCGATGGCGGCGAGCTTGCTGCCGAGCAGGTGTTCGTTGATGAAGACGCTCACCACGGCCCGGCCGGCATCGCCGTCGGGCGCGACCATGACGTCGAGCAGGACGCGCAACGGCCGCCGGCCGGCGGGCAGCCGCCGGGTGTCGATCGTGAGCGTGAGATCCGCGCGGCCGAAGACTTCGGCCTCGACCGGTGGAATCCCGATCTGATCGAAAGTCACCCGATCGATTGGCAATGCCGCCGGGCGCGCCTCGCCCACGAGCGCGACCGGCAGTCCGCGGGTGGCCGCAAGCGATGAACTGGCGAGCAGCCGTCCGACCTGTCCGGCGGCGGCCTCGGAGACCAAGAGGGCCGGAACCCCGGAGACCCGCACCGTGGTGATGCTGCCAAGCGAGGGAACCGGGCCGGCAACGGTCGCGAGCGGCGCATCGATCAACGCTGCGACATCATCGAATTGACCAATCATGACCAGGCCCTTGGTCCAGCGCCGGCTCTCGCCCGCCTTGCTGATCTCCGGCAGCGCGCCCTGGACAAAACTGGTGCGGTGCCCGGAGCCCGCCAGCGCCCGCACCACCGTCATGGCGGTCGCAATCTCTGTCGGCGACAGTCGACGTTTGGGCAGAAGGATCGCCACTTCGTGAGGCATCAGGGCGATCGTGGTGGGGATATCGAGGGCGTTGGTCGGGCCGACATCGACTTCGACAGAAGATTCAGGGCGAATGATCAAGCTGTCGCCCACCGAGCGCACGTCGATGCATCGGTCTTGGGTGGCGGCTCCGGAATAGATGAACGTGAGTTTGAGGAATCCGTCTTTGGTCTTGACCTTGGGCAGCGGAATTCGCACCACGCGCGCCGTGCTGTGGCCATCAAGACCGATCGAAGTCACTCGATCATTGATCATGACGATGAGATTGCGCCGGGCATCGTAGGCGCTGACATCGTCAAGCACCAGCACGAACTCATCTGCCATCGCTTCACTGCCCTGCGGCAGCGGCACGAACACCTCGCGACGGCCGCCGAGATTCCCAAACCTGAACCCGTCGGTAAAGCCGATGTCAGCAAGTGAGACCGTGGCAAACAAATCGAGCGGTCGTGTCGGTGCGGGCGCGACCTGCACCATGGGGCGTGCCAGCGGCGGCGCGGCGGGCGACCGTGTTTGCGCGTGAGCCGCCAGAGGCAGCAACATCCAGGCGATGACCACAAACTTCATGAGGCGAAGCAGAGGAATGCAACACATTGCGTCGATGCCATCTTGATCAGGTTGTCAGTAACTCGTGGTGCGCGGCTGCGTGCAATGCGTCGAGCGCTTTTTTGAAGTCGTCAAGCTCGCTGGCAACAAGTCCGCGCTGCTCCCGGTAAGCAGATAGCAACACCGTCTCGAGGTCGCGCGCCGCTTGGCCGGTCTTGACAAACCCAACGGTGAGCCCGATGCCACTGATGCCATGAATGCGGCGATAGGTTTCGGACACGGTGGGAACCACCGTGACGTCATCGCCTGCCAGATGCGGCAGCGCCGCATAGGTCGCGTCGATCTTGGTTGCCAGGCTGCTGACGAAGCGCTCGCGGACCTTGGCCAAACGCTCGGCGAACTCATCTGTTGACACGCTCTGGGATCCTCCACCGGACCGCATGGCGTGCAGCGTTTCATGCGTGAGTTAAGAAAAGTCCCGCGATAGTGTTAATTCGCCCTCAGTATCTTTGCGTAATTTTGCAGAAAAAACCGTGGACCCGCCGGCCGTCGATGACACAGATGGTGCGTGCGCGCTGAGCCAGCATCGATTCATCGTCCAACAAAACGTAGGAAATTGCCGGCGTTTCTACGGATCCACGCACCCCTTGGTCTATTAATCAAGCCAATCGCTGCTGTTGGGCATCTGCAAAGGTCCGCATTGCCAAATTCTTAAACAATTCCTATCAGAGCTATGAGTCGGGTTATGAACTTAACACAGCTCCAGGGATGTTGATCACGCCGTCGTCCTAAGTCTTCGCGGAGCGCATGGAGTTGGCCGATGGCAGCCAAAACCCCAGGATCAGTCGGCGCCCGCGGCAGGCCATTGGGTGTTTCTGGGATCGCTGGAATCGCCGCCGGCATGCGCGGCATCCGGGCCAACATGCGGATGTTCGCGCCGAGCGGTCCGCGGGCCTGCCGCCATGATCCTGAAGATTTATTCGCGACACGCGGTTGCCGCTGCCGTCGTGATACGGGCGCTCCGGCTGCCGCGCGTAACGACGTGAGCCGCGTGGCGCTCGTCGGTGCGCAGAAGACCTGCCTTGCGTCTTATTTTGGCGATCGACCGCGCTTGATTGCCACGCCTGCAGCAACGCGCGGCAACAGGCCCGCGCCGCCGCCTGTGCAACCACGGCGGGACGCATGACCCATCAGGCGATGGCCCATCGGCAAGGTCTTGAGCCACGCGACCCTCTGCGGGTGCTGATCGCCGACGACAATGAAGCCGACCGGGAGCTCATCAAGAGTTGTCTGGAGCAGGCCGGTCTTCCGGTCATTGTTCATGAGGCAGCGACCGGTCCCGACGTGATCGCGCTCTACCAGTCGGTGCGCACCGACTGCGTCCTCTTGGATATCTTTCTGCCCGGCACCAGCGGCATTGACGTGCTGGAGCAACTCAAAGCACTCGATATCCACGCGCCGGTGATCATGTTCACGGGTTTCGGCAGCGAGAACCTGGCGGTTGCCGCCATGAAGGCGGGCGCCAAGGATTATATGCCGAAGGTCAATGTCAATCCGCAATCCATCAGCCGCAGTATCAGAAACGTCGTCGACCGCGTCGCCATGCTACGCAAAATCGACGCCCAGCACGAGGAGCTGGAGAGCTTCGCGCGGGTGTTGGCTCATGACCTCACGGCGCCGGTGACGGCGCTGCAGGGATCCGCGGCGTTGCTGACGCACGAAGTTTCAAACGCACCACGGAATTTGGAAAAGATCGGAAGGCTCAGCGCCGCCATTGCCAAGAACGCGCGGCGCATGGGCGCATTTATCACGACGCTCTCCGAATATACCAGCGTCGACGGGGTGGTGGAATTCGGCTCGGTGTCGATGCACCGAGTGCTCGATGACGTCTTGGCGACCCTCGAGGTAACCATCCGCGAACGCCAGGCGACCGTCACCCACGACGCGCTACCGGAGGTCACCGGAAACTCCGTGCTGCTCACGCAACTGTTACAGAACCTCGTCGGCAATGCCCTCAAGTATTGTGAAACCGCCCCCCGCATCCACGTCGGCGCCTCGCAGTCCGAAGATGACGGTTGGTTGTTCTCGGTGAAAGACAACGGCATCGGAATCGCGGAAGAAAATTTGCAGCAGGTGTTCCGGCCGTTCAAGCGGCTGCACCGCAACGATTCCTATGGCGGTATGGGCCTGGGTCTTGCCACATGCAAACGAATCATCGAGCAACGACATCATGGTCGCCTGTGGTGTGAATCCACGCTCGGCAGCGGCACCACGTTCTTCTTCACGATTCGCCCCCCACACGGCATCTAGCTGCTAGCCGCGTTGCCGCGGGCGAGAGGCCGCAACGGCCGTCAGATCACAGTTGCGCGGCCGCGAAGGTGTCGCACCCTTGAATCGCGCCGGTCTTGAGCCCATTGGTAAACCAGCGTTGGCGTTGCTCGGACGACCCGTGGGTAAAAGCGTCGGGCACCACGTAGCCTTGCGCGCGCTTTTGCAAGGTGTCATCGCCGATCGCAGACGCCGTCTGCAGCGCCGCCTCAATATCGCCGGGCTCGAGAAACTTCCATTTGGCCTGCGAATGGTTGGCCCACACGCCGGCCAGACAATCGGCCTGCAACTCGACGCGGACCTGAACTTGGTTCGCGTCGGTGCGATCGACGCTCGCCTGCATTTGCTGCACTTTCGGCAGAATGCCGAGCAAGTTCTGGACGTGATGCCCGACCTCATGCGTGATCACGTAGGCCTGCGAAAATTCGCACGCTTTGCTTCCGACACGACAGCCCTGAAACCGGGTTTGGATCTGACGGAAAAAATCGGTGTCCAGATACACGTGTCGATCGTTTGGACAATAGAACGGCCCCATCGCCGATTGAGCAGTGCCGCACGCCGAACGGGTCACGCCAGAAAACATCACCAGTTTTGGTGGTTCATAGGTCTGGCCAAAACTGCGGAAGATCTCGCCCCAGCGATCTTCGGTGTCGCCAAGCACCGCGGCAACGAACTGGCCCGACTGGTCGTTGGGAACGGTGCCGGGACTTGCGTCGGACCGGCCGACTTCGCGCGAGTCCTGAGAGGGCGCTTGATTGCCGGACAGAATTTCAGCGCCACCGATGAGAATGCGCGGATCGATACCAAGCGCCCAACCGATCAGCCCGAGCACCAGGATCGTTCCAATACCCAAACCTCCGGTTCGCACCGGCATGCCAAAGCCGCCAGACGCAGAATCGTCACGGCGATCTTCCACGTTGTCACTGCGGCGAAACTGATCCCAACGCATCAACCGCCTCCCGGGTCCATCGTGTCCGAACCCTGATGCTGCACGGAAATCCTCGTATGCCGGGCCCAATGGTAAGGCGCCCGGAAGCGTTGCACAACACCGTTGGTTGCCATGCATCGCCGTGCGGTGTTCCGTGTTCTAAATTCACTCGACGGCGCTTTGAGTTGTGCCCGCGAAGGCCGTCGGCGGCGACAACGCACTGCCGCTCGCGGGTTCATCTCGCGTTGCAGCATCTGGTGTTCTTTGATGCGATCGGTGTGCACGACGAAATCGGGAGCACGCCCGGCAAACGCGCATTGGGGTCGACTGCAGGGCGCCGCACAAGCCAGCCCCTCGCCACCTCCTCGGCCGCCATGCGGCTCGCCCGATCAAAAATGATGACGGTCAATGATAACGGGGAATAATGGTTTGGAGCGGCGGATGACCGGCGCGGCATCCTGTCTCGATGACCGCGCTTCTGCGGCGGCGGCGAGCGCAGCGGACGGCAGCCTGGGATGCGCTACCTGGGGCGATGTTCGCCGGCGCTGACGCCAATTGGGTTGCCGACGTGGGACGCGAAGGGCCGTTTCGATGGCGCGTCGACTCTTGTTGTTGACTATGGCATAAAGGCTGCCACTGTGACACGGCGCAGTGAGCATCGTTAGCCGCGTTGACGCCCGGACCATTGGGCCCCTCAAGGGACCCATCAATGACGGAGTGAAATCATGGCATTGCTCGACCGCGCCCTATTTGCGGGTGAAGCGACACCTGGCTCGCCTCAGGGCCAGATCCCCACGCAATCAGCAATGGCAGCGGGGAGCTAAGCGCGCCGCCAACGGCGACGCAAAAGAACTGCGAAATCGGGTCAACATCATGCAAGGGGCCATCGGATGTCTATTGTGGGCTGGATTTTGCTTGGATTGATCGCCGGCTTCATCGCCAGCAAGATCGTCAACAAAAGCGGACAAGGTTTTCTTCTCGATGTCGTTCTCGGCATCGTCGGCGCCATCGTGGGCGGCTATCTGTTCGCTCTTGTCGGCGCCGAGGGTGTCACCGGGTTCAACATATACAGCATGGTGGTCGCCGTGATCGGCGCGGTCATTGTGCTGGTCGGATACCATGCCTTGACGGGCCGCCGCGCCATCTAGCGACCGGCGCTCGCGGCCAAGCGAGCGTCCCGGCGTCCGAAAAACCCTAAGGCGGCGGTGCGCAGTCGAGCCAAATTTGGCTCGGGTGTTTGCCGCGCGTATGCATTGCGCCGTGAGTCCTTGTTGCTCCCTTCCACAAGGAAACGACGACGGGCTGCTTAAAGCCTATGGCTTTAGCCGTGGGGAAGTTTATTCCTCGGGAACTGCGCCGACCCAGCCGGGCAGGTAGGCTGCCTCTTCACTCTTGGCCTGGCGCAACGCCTCTTCGAGAGTTTGGTCAAAATCGTGCTCGACCGCCTTGCGTTTGATGCGCCGGCGCAAGAAGTCCGCCCATAGGAACTCGCTAAACGGCGTCGTCTCCTTGGCAAACCCCCCCACGCGCCGCAGCTCGCCGGCCAGCGAGCGGAACGGATCGTCGACGAGTTGGCTAATCGATCTGGGAATGTCCTTGTAGTCGCGCCGGCGACCCTGATCGTCGAACGGATGCATCCATCCGCGATTGTCGAGATTGAACCAGAACGCGTCGCGATCCAACTTTGACAAGTTTGCCACCACAGTGATGAGCACCCCGTCCACGCCCTCCTCGTGAAGGGCACGCGCGAGGTGGTGGTGATCAATGACGTAGTGCCGATCCTTGGGTCCAAGAATCACGGGAATGAGGTGTTTGCCGAGGAACTCCTCGCCCTTGCCCTTGTTTTTGGCCCTGGTCGCCCACTGCTTGCGCTTCGCCGCGACCTCACGCATGCCAACCGTGATTTGCGTCGGGCGGAGATCCGCGATCGGTACAGGCCTGAGAAGCGGTTCGCGGACGTGAATCATGGCGTGCTCCTGCAGCTCTCGGAAACGGCGGACGCATTATGCGGATTTCGCTCGCCGGCGCTATTGCAAATGGTCGCGACGGCGCGAGCCCGCAATGCATGCGAGCCGTTCTTGGTGCAAGCGATGGGCAGCGTGCGGGGATCGACGCACCTTGCCGACCGATGGGAGCGGTCGCAAGTCCGAAGCTTGCGTTTGCGCGCCGCAACCTGCAGATTGCCGGGCTCTGAAGGGGTCATGAACCATCCATGACGCTGACCTGCGCGCAGTCCGTGTCGGACAAAGGAGATCGGGTTGCGGCACGCCGACCGGATTGGCGCGCCCGCACGCGCATTATGATCATCTCCTTACTTCGTACCTGTCAGGCGCAGTGGTTCGTTGCGCGCGCTCCTTGGGGACCGGCCGGAGCGGCGCGGCCGCGCTGAGTGTCTTCATGGGGACCGAGCCGGTGATCGAAATCGACCGCATGACCAAGTCCTACGCGGGGGCACGAAGCCCCGCGGTTCATGATCTGAGCCTGAGCATCGAGGGCGGTCGCTTCGTGGCCTTGGTGGGCGCGTCCGGGTCGGGCAAGACCACCACCCTGAAAACCATCAATCGTCTGATCGAACCCGATAGCGGGGAAATCCGCGTTGAGGGCGAGCGCATTCGCGCGATGAATGCGCCGGCGCTCCGGCGTCGCATCGGCTATGTGTTTCAGGATATCGGTCTGTTTCCCCACCTGCGCGTCGGTGAGAACATCGGCATCACACCGCAGCTCCTGGGATGGGATGCAAAGGCGATCAACAACCGCGTCGCCGAACTCCTGGATCTCGTGGCGCTCCCGCGAGGCTACGCGATGCGATTTCCCGACGCGCTGTCGGGCGGAGAGCGACAGCGCGCCGGTGTCGCTCGGGCGATTGCAGCCCGGCCGCGAATTGTACTGATGGACGAGCCGTTTGGAGCCCTCGACCCGGTGACCCGCGACGCGCTGGGATGGGCATACCGACGGCTTCATGAGCGTCTGCAGCTCACGACCGTCATGGTGACCCACGATGTGCAACAGGCCGTCCTCTTGGCAGACCAGATCGTGGTGATGGGCGCTGGACGCATTCTTGCTCAGGATACGCCGCGGGCGCTGCTCGGCGGCCATCAGCATCCGGACGTGGCGGCCCTGATGGCAATGCCCAAGCGCCAGGCTGAGCAGATTGCGGCACTGCTGGAGACCGCCCCTGGAGCAAGCAATCATGGATGAGCGCATCGCGGGCGCGCTGCATCTGCTGCCGAACTATCTCGCGCAGCACGTCCTGCTCAGCGCCTCGGCGCTGATGCTCGGCGTTCTGATCAGCCTGCCGCTGGCCATTCTCGCCTCTCGGTATAAAGGGCTACGTTGGCCGACATTGGCGACCGCGGGCCTGGTGCAAACGATCCCCGGATTGGCGCTGCTGGCTTTGTTTTATCCGTTATTGTTGGGGCTTTCGCAGGTGACGACAGCGGTGTTCGGCGTCGGCATCCCGGCGCTGGGGTTCTTGCCGTCGCTGCTGGCGCTGACGCTCTATTCGATGCTGCCCATCCTGCGAAACGGGGTCGCCGGCCTGACCGGCCTCAACCCGGCCCTTATCGAAGCCGCGAACGGGGTGGGAATGACCCCGCGACAACGCTTGTTGCAGGTCGAACTGCCGCTCGCTGCGCCGGTGCTGATGGCCGGAATTCGCACCGCCGCGGTGTGGACGATCGGGGCGGCGACGCTCTCGACGCCGATTGGCCAGACCAGCCTTGGGAACTTCATTTTTTCGGGACTGCAAACCGAGAATTGGGTGTTGGTCCTGGTTGGCTGTGCGGCCGCGGCACTTCTGGCCCTGATCGTCGATCAACTTCTCGGGCTGATTGAGGCCGGATTGGCCCGGCGTCAAAGGCGCCGTCTCGGTGTGGGACTGGTCGGGCTCGGCGTGGCGATTGCGGCCGCATTGGTGCCCCTCAAGTCACAAGGCCAAAGCACCTACGTGATCGGCACCAAGAACTTCGCCGAACAGTTCATCCTGGGCGAATTGGTGGGCGAGCTCTTGGAACGCCAAGGGCTTGGGGTCGACCACAAGGACAACTTGGGCTCGGCGACAATCTTTCGCGCCTTGGTCAGCAACGATATCGATGTCTACGTCGACTATTCCGGTACGTTGTGGACCAACGTCCTCAAGCGGCATGATCTTCTAGCCGACGATGCGATGCTTGCGGAACTGACCCGCGCCTTGCGCGAACGCTACGGCGCGCTCGTGCTTGGACGCCTCGGGTTCGAAAATGCCTATGTCCTGGCGATGCGTGCGGATCGTGCTTCCGCTCTCGGCGTGCGTACGATCGCCGATTTGGCGGCCTATGCGCCGCAATTGACGCTCGGCAGCGACCTCGAGTTCCTCAGCCGACCCGAATGGACGGCGCTCCAGCGCGCCTATGGGCTCAAGTTCCGCGCCGAACGCTCGTTCAATCCGACGTTCATGTATCGCGCCATTGAGGAGGGTGAAGCCGATGTCATTACCGCGTTCTCCACCGACGGACGCATCGCGGCGCAGAAGCTCGTTGTCCTCGGCGATCCCAAGCGCGCGATTCTCGCCTACGACGCCGTGGTCCTGATCGCGCCGCGGCGGGTCGCGGATTCGCGATTAAAGCAGGCCCTCGCGCCGCTCATTGGCGCCCTTTCGACAGATTTGATGCGTGAGGCCAACCTGATGGTTGACCGCGATACCGACAAGATGTCGCCCAAGCAAGCGGCGCAATTCTTGGCGGCGCACCTCAGGAAGCCGGCGTCCTGAAATCGAAACGGTTGCGGCCGGCAAGATGCGCCCCCGACATTGCGGCCTGTCGGCCGATCGCCGCCACAATCCCGGGATCTTCGGCTGCGAGCGGCGATCGCCGCTCGGCCCCGGCCCGATAGATCAACGTTCGGCAATTTCAGGATTATTCGGTCGCAATCAGCGGCCTTCGCGGGCCGCAGACGCGCTCGCGTGCAACGTGACGCTTGCGGCGGTGCGGGGGATCATGCCATCCCATCACCGAACGCCTCGAGAGCCAGCGTGGTCGCAACGGGGGCGATCACCCGCAAACGGTGGCCTCGTTTCATCCGCTCGCGCGCGCCCCCGCGGCACGCGTGGTTTCCAGAGGAGAGAATGCGAGAATGGGTTTGCAACGGCACGGCGGGTTTGCGGTGGCCGGGCTCCGCCATGGCTTGATACTCGCTTTTTGCGCCGTCGTGGGGGTCGCGAGCTCGGCCGCACCCGCTCACGCGCAAGCACCACCGGCGCGCGTGGTCGTGTCAGGGGAAGGCAAAGTCAATGTGGTCCCTGATCTGGCGCAAGTCCGAAGCGGTGTGACCACCAACGCCAAGAACGTCAAGGAGGCGGTCGAATCCAATTCGCGGATCATGGCCGCCATTATCACCGCGCTCACCGAAGGCGGCATTGCCCAAAAGGATATCCAGACGGCGCAATTCTCGATCCAACCGGTTTATTCGAGCCAGGACCAGCATTCCGAATCGAAGCTGACCGCCTATCGGGTTTCCAATCAGGTGATCGCCAAGATCCGC